>Ga0302314_10013491_pt1 | contig 14046 bp, 7 predicted proteins | sample III_Palsa_N2_3_FD_200533 | JGI IMG/M metagenome (GOLD analysis project Ga0302314, IMG submission 200533) | Peat permafrost microbial communities from Stordalen Mire near Abisko, Sweden - III_Palsa_N2_3 | ecosystem: Environmental > Terrestrial > Soil > Palsa > Peat permafrost | place: Sweden... | reverse complement strand
GCTGTTCCGCGCGCGCATGCGCGACGCCCATGACCTCACTCATGTGCTGACCGGCTATGGCCGCGATTCCCTGGGCGAGATCTGCCTTCTGGCCTTCATGCACGCGCATTCGAAGAATCCGGGCATGGCGCTGATCGTGCTGATGAGCCTGAAGACCATGCCGAACCGCGCCCGCCGCGCCGTATTCGAGGCCTGGCGCAATGGCCGCAAGGCGCGCTGGCTGCAGGACCAGGACTTCGAGGCGCTTCTGCCCCGTCCCCTGAAAGAGATACGGCGCGAACTGAATATCGCCGAGCCCGGCCGTTACCGCGCGGTGGTGTCATGAAACAGCTGATTCAGAGCGCCAAATTCCTGCTGTTCGATCTTGCTTCCACCTTGTTGTTCTTCGCCCTTTACGCGGCCATCCACAACATCCTCCTGGCGGTGAGCGTGGCTGTGGCGCTGGCGCTGGGACAGATCGGCTGGGAGCTGGCGCACGGCCGCCGCGTGGATGCGCTGCAATGGGTCAGTCTTGTGGTGGTGGTGGCGAGCGCGGCGGGCACCTTGCACACCGGCAATCCGCGCCTTGTGATGCTGCAGCCCAGCGTTCTTTATCTGCTGACCGGCATCGCGATGCTCCAGCGCGGCTGGATGAACCGCTACCTGCCGCCCAGGGCGCTGGAATATGTGCCAGATCTGGGCATCACCTTTGGCTATGTCTGGGCCGGGCTGATGCTGGTGTCAGCCGCGGTGAATCTGGGGCTGGCGCTTTCATTGGACCTGAAAGCCTGGGGCGTGGCGATTTCGGCCTGGGGCGTCGCCAGCAAGACCGCGCTGTTCCTCATCCAGTTCGCCGTGATGAAATCCACCGGCCGGCGCCGCCATCATGCGCGGATGGCGGCGGCCTGACGCAACAGTTGCGGCGGGTTCGGAAAAATCAGGCGCGAACGATGTTGATCTGCGGCGTGGGCTGTTCGCTGGCCTTTTCGTGGCCGACGAACTGGATGCCGACGCCATCGTCGTGATGGCGGGCGACGCGGCCGGCGATCTGGGCAATCAGCACGAATTCGCCGATCGGCGGCCTGACATCGGTCCTGAGCGAAACCCCGCCCACCGAAATATCCATCACTTCGCACTGGACGACCTGGCCGTCGGCGCGGGTGAATTTGGCAAAGCCCTTCTGGCTGGCGCGCTCATGGCGGCGCAGAGCCGATTCGTCCACCAGCGTCTTGTTGAGGAACAGGATCAGCTGTTCGGCGATGCGCTCGCGCTTGGACGGAGTGCAGACAAAGGCGATGCCGAAGCCATAACCGTCGCGGCGCACCACCGTGCCCTCGAAGCGGCCGAAATTGTCGACATAGAGAACCACCTGGATGCCGGCTTCCGGCACGGTCTCGCAGGCGATGGCCGCCCCGCCCGGCGACAGGTCGGTGACCGTACAGCGCGCTTCACGGCTGTCGGCGGGAATGAAAAGACGGCCGGGCAGGTCCACCCGCACCCGGCGAAAACGCCGGCGCTCGGCGCCCGCCTTGGCGACCACCGGTTCGGCGTCCTTCATGGCCATAGCCAAGCCCTGCATGGGGCCTGCCCCCGATTAATAAAAGCCTCACCCATTTGTAACCCCCCTTCCGTCAACGGAAAGTTACCGGGGCCGGGCAAGATCAACCAAATTCGCCCTTTTCCGGCGCGGACCGTCCCGGCCTGGGGCTATATGAGCCAACCATTTTGAAACAAGGGCCTTTTTCGCGTCTTTGGGCCGCGCTATAGGAAGACGGGTAATGATCGCGGCGTTGGCAGGGCTGGGGCCCGGATCACGTCGCCAGTGGGGATTTACAGACATGCGCACGATTGCAGCTTCACGCGGCAAAGGCCGCCGCTTGGTCATGCTTGCCGCCGCCAGTATTTTGGCGTTGGGACTGGCCGCCTGTTCCGATGACGACGAAGCGACCTCCGGCTCGCCTTTCACCCAGGCGCTGCAAAAGGATTATAGCGACCTGTCGAGCCAGGCTTCCGCTCTGCCGGCCGAACCCTCCGCCGACAGCTCGTTCCTGGATTCACTCAATCCCTTCTCCGACAGCGACAGCTCCAGCGACATGCTGGCCAAGGCTTTCTCGACCAAGGCCGACCTGGCGAACGGCGGCACCGAACCTGAGCCCGAAGCGGGCAACGGCCCGGCCCAGACCACCATCCGCGCCCGCCTGGTGCGCGCCGTCGCCGCCGGCAAGGACCAGTTCCCCGAACAGGCCGCCCGCGCCCAGGCCGATTACGATTGCTGGGTGATCTACAGCACGGTGCCCAGTGCCGGCGCCGCAGCCCAAGCCTGCAAGACCGCGCTGGATGTCTCGCTTGTGCGTCTGGAGAACGCGGCGCATCCCGCCCCGCCGCCCCCGCCGCCGGCACCCATGCCTGCGCCGGCCCCCGCACCTGCGCCCGCCGCCCAGGTCAGCAATGCCTACACCGTCTACTTCGACTTCGATTCCTGGACGCTGAAGGCCGAGCAGCTGAAGGTGCTGACCGATGTGATCAACAACGCCCGCAGCGGCGGCCAGAGCAACATCACCATTGTCGGACACACCGATACGTCCGGTTCGGCCGACTACAACCAGAAGCTTTCGGTCAAGCGCGCCAATGTCGTGGTCGAAGCGCTGGTGGACATGGGCGCGCGCCGTAACGCGCTGCATGCCAGCGGCGTGGGTGAGACCGATCTCGCGGTCGAAACCGGCGACAATGTGAAGGAAGCCAAGAACCGCCGCACGGTCATTACCCTGCAGCCGTAAACAACACTGTATAAAGCGTAATGGCCCCGTATCCATGATGGATGCGGGGCCATTGCTTTTGAGCGACGTTGTTACCTTTTTGTGCCTATCGTCCAGGCGCCAAAGAGCCTAAGTTGGCCTTATGAAGGCGATGGCATATCGCATCTTTGCGGGGGCACTTCTGGCGGCCGCGGCCATGCTCCCGGTCCAGGGCCAGACCCTTCACGGCGGAAATTATCCTGTCCAGGAAATGAATTTCGATCTGTGGTGCCAGGAAGAAGCCGGGCTGCCGCCGGAACGTTGCGACAAGCGCTCGGACCAGGACGAAGCGGCTTTCGAATCCTATCGTGCCAAAGTGGAAGCCTACGAGATCCCTTATCTCCAGCAGAAGAGCAACGCCGCCCGGCTGGATACCGACATCATGCGCAACGATCCGGTGGACCGTCCGTCCTACCAGAACCCGCCGCAAACCCGTCCCGATAGCGACCAGCCATCCACCGCGGTACCGCCGAGGCCGTAGAGGCACGACCGGCTTGCCTGTCAAATCGGTCCGTCGCTAGGTCTTGAGCGGCAGCGAAAGACGCGTAGTGCGACGACCGATTTGAGTGCCGAGCGGTTCGTAGCGACAGCGTGCGAACAGCTTGAGCGAGCGGCACAGTCAAAGCTTAAAATCTAAAAAGCTAAAGCGCTTATATAAAGCGGCTGTAGTCCTCGCTGTTGGCGGCGCGCCAGCGGCCGATCACATCGAACATTTTCTGAAGCAGATCGCCTGAGCCGAAGTGCAGGAAGGCGGGACTGTCCTGTGAAATCACGAGCCTGAGATAGGGCGCCTTGGGATGGGCGCGCAGGGATGGCGGCGGAGGCGGCGGAGGCGGCGGCTGGTTCTGGTCATAACTGGGCATCGGCTCGTCTTCCTGGATCAGCTGCGAACCGACCAGTCTTTCATAGGCGATGGAGCGGCCCAGAAGGGGCGTCGGGTCGCTCAGCATCTGCACCATGCCGAAGAAGCGGGTCGGCTCGCCGCCATTAAAAGAGACAGGGGTGAGAATGGTCTCCAGCTCGACCATGCCATTGTCGGCGGTGGCGGCGATGGAAGACAGGCACACCGGCTGGCGGGCCTTCAAAGCCTGGCGCAGCAGCGAGGACAGCGCCAGACCGGATTGGGATTCCCAATGGGCGAGGAAGCTGGTGCCCTTGAGTTCGAAACCGAAACGTTCGCACAGCGCGGTGCCGGCGAGACGGTAAAGCGGGCGCGCCGGATTTTCGCAATCCAGGATGAAAGTATAAGACAAAAGCCGCTTGATGGCGCGGGGATCAATGTCGGTCTGGTCCGGTACGTCGCGCCCTTTGCGCAGACGGCTCCAGTATCCGACAAGCAGATGCGAGTTTTTGTGCTTCATGGCCTCGTTTCATCCTGCGCTGCATGACGGCGCCGGGATGATCCGTTACGGAACGTCCGGCGCCTCTATGCCGGACATCAGAGCGAAAGCCATGCCACCCGCATAAAAGGCGGCTGGCGGACGAAGCCTTATATAAGTGCCCATATAAGCGTGCGCCCATGCGCGCATTCGCTCTCGTGCAATCCCGAAATGACGCAACAGCCGCCAAATCTGGGTTTCCGCAATTACCGGATTTTTATCGGTTTTCCCCCACACTGATCGCCAAAGAACCGCTGTGCCATTCCGGGACAGCGGCAAAACATGAGGGCTCCCTAGCTGGCACGGATCATGAAGCGTCGCACACGACCATTCATGCCCCAAATGGCGAAGGAAACGTAATATGTCCGTCAAATCCCTGATGTTTCTCACTTCTGCGCTGGCATCCGCCGGCCTGGTGATCGAACCCGTCGCCGCAACCGCCAACGGTTTGAGCCAGCTTGGGACATGGGGACTGCCGCAAGGCACCGGCAAACCTGTTTCAAATCTGAGCTGCGATGGCGTGCCCGGCGTGGGCAGCAACATCCTGCAGATGAATGTGCCCCGCGTTCCGGCCAACACCGGCAACGCCTTTCGCCCCAACGTTAATGCCGGCGCCAATGTCCCCACCGGCAATGTCTCGGGCAATATCGGCTTCTCCAAGCCGCTGAACGTCTACAACCACAATAACGACAATCCCGGTGTGAAGGCCGAGACCGCCAGCAGCGGCATCGAAGCCAGCAGCCGCACCTATTTCGGCAAGCCGCTGAATGTCTATGGCGGCGCGGCCGACAATGCCCAGGCCGGCGCCACCGCCGGCGGCAGCCCTCATAATGTCTCCGTCACCAGCCGGCGCGCCAACACCGAACAGCCGATTACGACCTATGGCGGCCAGGGCGGGCAGATCAATGCCGCGCCGCAGGTGGACAATTCGCACCTGTTCGGCGGCAACGCCGGCGCCTCGGCGTCCGCGCAGCGTCCGGTGTTCAGCGCCAGCCATGCCGGCGGCTTCAATGCCTCCGCCAATACGGGCGTGGACAACAGCTCGCGCCTCGGCGGCTTCACCGCCAACCATTCCAGCCATGCCGGCGTCAGCGGCGGCGGCAAGATCGACGCCGACAACGCGGTGCAGATCGGCAGCCAGGCCGGCGCCAGCCATGCGGTCTTCGGCGGCAATCACAGCGAAGCCAGCCCCTCCAGCCATTTCTCCGCCAATGCGGGCAAGATCGACGCCGACAGCTCAGTGCAGCTGGGCAGCCATGCCGGATCCGGCACTTCTGCTCATGCCGGCTATAGCGGCGGCGGCCAGATCGGCGTCAGTTCGGCCCCCCATTTCGCCAGCAGCAACAATCCGGGCAAGATCGACGCGAACAATTCCCTGCGCATCCCCAATGCTTCGCCGATCGCCCAGAACGCCAGCTGGTCGGGCGGCAGCCAGGCCGGCCTGTCCAATGGCGGCCAGAGCAGCGGCCAGGCAGGCTATGGCGGCGGCAGGAAGATCGATGCCAACAACACCATCGGCTTCGACAAGAATATTGACGCGTCCAAGAGCGCCAGTGCCCACAGGTCCGGCAACACGATCGACGCATCCAAGAGCACGTCGGCCAACCGCAATATCGACGGTTCCAAGAACACGTCGGCCAACCGGCCCGGCCGCAACATCGACGGCTCCAAGAACACGTCGGCGAACAGGTCTGGCCACAATATCGACGGCTCCAAGAGCACGTCGGCCGGCCGCAACATCGACAGCTCCAAGAACGTCGGCGTCTACAAGCCGGTGACCGTCAACAACAACATCGACGCGTCCAAGAACATCAACATCAACAAGCCGGTCTCGATCTACAAGCCGGTGACGATCACCAACAACATCAACAATTCCAAGAATATCGACATCACCAACAACATTGATAACTCCAAGGTTATCAATGCCTCGAAGAACATCACGATCGACAAGTCGGTCGATATCTCGAAGACCAATGTCTTCAATTTCGGCGGCAGCAATGGCCACGGTGGTGGCTCGGGCAGCAATAACAACAACAACAATAACAACAACAACAACAATAATAATAACAACAACAACACGACCACGAACAACAACAACAACACGTCGGATTCCGCCGCGCTGGCGCTGGCGGCCGCGATTGCCAGCCTGACGTCCACGATCAAGAACAACAACAGCTCCAGCTCGAGCTCAACCGGCACCGGCACCGGCGGCAGCGCCAACAACACCGGCGGCACCACCAACATCACGGTGATCGGCGCCACCGGCGGCACCTCCACCTCCGAGGGCGGTGCGGGCGGCGTCGGTAATGGCGGCGCCGGCGGCGTCGGCACGGGCGGCGCAGGCGGCTCCAGCGATGTGGACGTCAACGCCGAAGGCGGCGCGGGCGGCAAGGGCGGCACGGCCACCGCAAACGGCAATGGCGGCAACTCCTCGGGCGCGAGCGCCAGCGCCGACAATTCCAGCACCGTTTCCACCAAGGGCGGCACGGCCAACACCACTGGCGGCCAGGCTCAGGGCGGCACGGTGACCCAGACGACGAGCCAGACGGCGACGAACACGCCGAGCAACACCCTGAGCTTCACGCCCAGCAACACCTTCACGCCGACCCAGACCCAGACGCAGACGGCGACGCCGACGGCGACGGTCTTTGTCATCAACGAAGGTTCGGGCAGCGGCACGAGCCCCAGCGGCCAGCCCATCAACCTGACGGTGGACAATTCCTCGGACAATGCGGCGGACAATTCCGCCAAGCAGACCACGGGCGACACCAGCGCGACCGGCGGCAGCAACACCAACACCCAGTCCAGCGACCAGACCAACAGCAACAAGGCTACGGGCGGCACCGCCACCGGCGGTACGGGCAATGGTTTTGGCGGCGCGGGCGGCTTCGGCGGCGCCGGCGGCCAGGGCGGCGCAGGCGGCTTCGGCTTTGGCGGCGCCGGCGGTTCGGTGACCAACAACAATACCGGCAGCGGCTCGGGCACCGGCACCACGCCCTCGATCTCGCTGACGGTCATTGGCACCGGCACGGGCACGGGCACGGGCACGGGCGGCAGCAATGGCGACCAGACCCAGACCGGCACGGTGACGGGTACCAATACCGGGACCAACACGGGCACCAACACCGGCACGAACACCGATACCAACACGGCGAGCCCGACCAACAGCTTCGCGCCCACCAACACCAACACCGCCAATGGCGGCCAGGGTGGCGAAGGCGGCCAGGGCGGCACCACCACCATCTTCGTGCTGGGCTCGACGGGCGGCTCGGGTACGGGCACGCCCCCCAACCTCACCATCGACAATTCCAGCACCCTGTCGGGCGCTTCGGTCGGCGACACCAGCGCGACCGGCACCGGCCTTGGCGGGGCGGGCGGCACCGGCAATGGCACCGGCCAGGGCGGCAGCGCCACCGGCGGCGCCTCCGACAATACCAACGACAACACCTCGCGCGGCGGCAATTCTTCGGCTGAAGGCGGCGCGGGCGGCTTCGGCCAGGGCGGCAATGGCGGCACCGCCACCGGCGGCAGCGTCGGCAACACCAGCGCGACCGGCGGCGCCAGCGGCGGCAATACCTTCAGCGCCAGTCCGACCCTCACCGCCAGCCCGACGCTCTCAAGCTCCAGCACGTCGAGCCCGACCCAGACCAACGATCAGAGCCAGACCGTCACACCGACCACGACCGTCTTTGTCATCGGCGACACCAGCAGCGGCAGCGGCAGCGGTTCGAGCACGCCGCTGAACCTGACGGTCGACAATTCGGCCGACAACGCCAACAAGACCGGCGACAACACGCTGACCGGCGGCAACTCAAGCGCCACCGGCGGCACGGGCAATGGCGGCACCGGCAATGGCGGCGCGGGCGGCAGCTCCACCAACACCCTCAGCGCCCAGGGCGGCAATGGCGGCAGCGTTGGCGATACCAGCGCGACCGGCACAGGCCTCGGCGGCGCGGGCGGCAGCGCAAGCCCCACCATCACCTTCAGCCCCAGCATCGCGGCCGCAGGCGGCGACAGCGGCGGCAACACCTTCTCCGCCAGCCCGACCTTCACCACCGGCGACCAGACCCAGACGGCGAGCAACAGCAACGGCCCGACCTCGATTTCGACCGGCAACACTTCGGCACAAGGCGGTACTGGCCAGGGCGGCAGCTCGACCAACACGCTTTCCCCCACCATCGACACCAGCAGCCAGGGTGGCGCGGGTGGTCTTGGCGGCGCGGGCGGCACCGGCAATGGCGGCAACGCCACCGGCGGCAGCAACGGCAACCAGACCCAGACGGCGACACCGACCTCGACGGCCTTTGTCATCAGCGGCACGGGCACCGGCACGGGCACGACGCCCTCGATCACCATCGACAACAGCTCGCAGGGCGGGACCGGCACAGGCACAGGCACTGGCACCGGGGGCGCGGTGGGCGATACCACCTCTTCGAGCGGCGGCAACAGTTTGCGCAGCGGCGATCTCACCGGCGGCAATTCCTCGGCCACCGGCGGCGCCGGCGGCCTGGGTGGCGGCGCCACCAATGGCGATGTCACCGCGACCGGCACCGGCCAGGGCGGCAGCGCGAGCCCCACCATCACCTTCAGCCCGACGGTTTCGGGCGGCAGCGTCGGCAACACCAGCGCAGCCGGCGGCAGCAATGGCGACATCGCGCTCTCCACCGGCCCCAACAGCCTGACCGGCGGCAATTCCAGCGCCGCCACCGGCAATGTCGATGCCAGCTCGGCCAACACCAACAGCAACACCTCGCAGGGCGGCTCGGCCACCAATGGCGACGTCACGGGCACCAACACCGCCCAGGGCGGCAATGGCGGCACCGCCTCGCCCACCATTACTTTCACGCCCAGCATCACCTCCAACGGCGGCACCTCCACGGCGGCCGGCGGCGCGGTGGGCGACACCACCTCGTCCAGCGGCGGCAACACACAGACATCAAGCTTGGCCACCGGCGACCAGAGCCAGACGCAGACGGCGACGCCGACCGCGACCGCCTTTGTCACCAGCGGCACGGGCACCGGCACGGGCACGACGCCTTCGATCACCATCGACAACAGCTCGCAGGGCGGCGCCGGCGGCACCGGCACCGGCACGGGCGGCAGCTCGCGCGTGGGCGACACTTCGGCGTCGAACGGCAACCAGACCTCGACCAACAGCGCCACCGGCGGCAGCAATGGCGACATCACCGCTGCAGGCGGCGCGGGCGGCTTCGGCGGCGCGGGCGGCACCGGCCAGGGCGGTAACAGCGGCGGCAACACGCTGACCTCTTCGCCCTCCATCACCTTTACCCCGACCACCACCGCGAACGGCGGCGCCGCCACCAATGGCGACGTCACTGCCAGCGGCACCGGCGGCGCCAGCGGCGGCAATACTTTCCGCAGCGGCGACCAGACCGCGGATCTCACCGGCGGCAACAACACCGCCCAAGGCGGCAATGGTCAGGGCGGCAATGGCGGCACCGCGACCAATGGCGACGTGACCGGCACCAACAGCAACAGCTTCACGCCGAGCTTCACACCGTCGAACAGCTTTGCGCCGACGACAACCACGACCATCAGCCCGACCTTCTCGCCGACTTTGACGGCTGAAGGCGGCCAGGGCGGCTCTTCGACCTCGACAGCCTTTGTCACCGGTACGGGCGGTTCGGGCAGCACGCCCAGCATCTCGCTGGACAATATCGGCAACGCCACCGCCACCGGCGGCAGCAATGGCAACCAGACACAGGGCAGCCAGACCCAGACCGCCAACAGTGCGGCGGCCGGCGGCGCGGTGGGCGACACCACCTCTTCGAGCGGCGGCAACAGCTTCACCAGCGGCAGCCTGAGCAACACCAGCCCGGTCAGCGTGACCACCGGCGACGTCTCCAACGCCGCCACCGGCGGCGCGGGTGGCTTCGGCGGCGCCGGCGGCAATTCCAGCCCCACCATTGACGTGACGCCCACCATCACGGCCTCGGGCGGCAGCGTCGGCAACACCAGCGCCACCAATGGCGATGTCACGGGCACCAATAGCGACACCTTCACGCCGTCGAACCGCAATACATTCACCCCGACGTTCACGCCGTCGAACAGCTTCGCGCCGACGACGACGATCAGCCCGACCTTGTCGGCGACCGGCGGCACCAATGGCGATGTCACCGCCGCGGGCGGCCAGGGCGGCGCTTCGACCTCCACGGCCTTTGTCACGGGCAGCGGCAATTCCTCTCCCACGATCGACAACAGCTCGCAGGGCGGCAACGCCACCGGCGGCAACAGCGGCGGCAACACCCTGAGCGCGACGGGCGGCCAGGGCGGCACCTCCGCATCGAACAACACTTCCACCATCAGCCCGACGGTCAGCATCGCGCCGACCATCACCGCCGAGGGCGGCACGGGCGGCGAAGGCTTCGGCACCGGCGGCACCAACACGGCGCAGGGCGGTGCAGCCGCCGGCGGTACCGCGACGGCCAGTCCGACCATCACCACCTCGAGCCAGGGCGGCGCAGCCACCAATGGCGACGTCACCGGCACCAACACCCAGGCTCAGACCCAGCGGGCTGCGGGCGGCGCGGGCGGCACGGCCACCGGCGGCGCGGGCGGCAATGGCACCGGCGGCACGGCCACGGCCCAGGGCGGCAACTCGACCAATACGCTGGACAACAGCTCGCGCGCCTCGGGCACGGGCGGTGCGGCCACGGGCGGCACGGCGACCAACACCAACAGCAACACCTCCAACGCCACCGGCGGCACGGCCAACGCCACCAACGCCAACACGCTGGACAACAGCTCGGCTTCGACCGCGACCGGCGGCGCTTCCACCGCCTTTGCGCTGGGCACCGGCGGCGCTGGCGGCTTCGGCATCGGCACCGGCGGTAACGGCACGGGCGGCAACGCCACCGCGACCGGCACGGGCGGCAACGGGACCGGCCTTGGCATCGGCACCGGCGGCAACGCGACCAACAACAACACCAGCACCAACACCAACACCAATGCTAACAACTCCAACAGCACCTCGGCCGCCACGGCGACGGGTACTGGCACGGGTACCGGCACAGGCACGGGTACCGGCACAGGTACGGGTGTCGGCACGGGCGTGGGTGTGGGCGTCGGGATCGGCACTGGCTCGGGTGGCGGCGGTGGCACGCCCGGCAACAACAATGTCACGGTCAACCAGAACCAGGGCCAGGCTCAGAACCAGAGCAGCGTCAACAACAACTTCAACAATCAGAACCAGAACCAGGCCAACAACCAGAACCAGAACAACTTCAACAACAACAACAACAATAACGCCAACAACCAGAACCAGAATCAGAACAACTTCAACAACAACAACAATTTCAACAACCAGAACCAGAACCAGTTCAACAACCAGAACCAGTTCCAGAACAACAACAATAACAACAACAACCAGAACTTCAGCCAGAACTCCAACAACAACCAGAACAACAATCAGAACTTCAACAACAACAACTTCAACGCGAACAACAACAACCAGAACCAGAACTACAACAACAACTTCAACGCCAACAACAACGCCAACTCCGGATACAACAACAACTTCGCCACCCGCTATTCGAACTACGCCAACAACAACGCCCCCTACGGCTACAACGCCGACACCTACTATGCGACGGGCGGCGGTCAGGGCCAGGGTTACGGCCAGGCCAATGGCGGCTATGTCGGCGCCAGCGCCTATGGCAGCGGCTATGCGGTCGCGGGCCAAGGTCCGGTGGGCGGCTATGCCGGCTACGGCGTGGCGGGCGCGCCGGGATACAGCCAGGGCTATGGCCAGGCCAACGGCACCGGCGGCGCCTACGGCTACTATGCCCCCGGCGGCCCCTACGGCGCCTATGGCTATGCCCGTCCGGTTCTGCCCGCGACGGCGGTTGGGCAGGGTTCGGGCGCGGTGGCCGCGCAGGGCAACGTTGGCACCGCCAGCGTGACCGGTGGCGAGTGCCACTTTGTCGATGCCACAGTGGTGAAGGCGATCCACGCCATCTGCATGTCCGCCGATGGCCACGAATTCCCCGCCTCGCACATGGTTGGCGATACCTGGATCAACTCGGGCTATGAGGGCGAGATCGCCCGCTGCCTGCCCGGCTCGGTCCTGAAGGTGATGGTCGGCTCGGTGATGATGAGCGATCAGGGCATGGCGGTGTCGATGAACGATGCCCAGGTCCTGTCCTGCGGTCCGGGCATGGCGGTGCGCCACTTCAAGGATGGCATGCTCAAGTGCGCCATCGCCCAGAAGGTGCCGGACTGCACGGAGCGCACCAACCTGCGCAAGTGGGGCACGGGCGACATGTTCTTCACTTATGTCACCCGCGTCTGCATGGAGCAGAAGCGCGAAATGGTGGGCGGCCAGAGCCGGGTCACGGCGGGCTACAGCTACTCCATGACGGAAGAGCAGCGGAACATGGCCGCAGCAGCAGCCGCGGCCAAGGCTCGCGAGCTCAACCTGGCGGGCATGAACATGAACGGTGGCGTCGGCCGGGGTGCCGGCTACTAAATCTCACGGAATCCTTTGACCCCAGGGTCATGGATGGTCAGGAAGAGCGTCCCGCCTCAAAAGCGGGACGCTTTTTCGTTTTGGGGGTCCATTCGCCGCGTTGCACAAGGGCGTTGCCCTGCTATTGTGCGCCCGCTTCACTCCCATATTTCGGGGCTAACTCCATGAATATCCATGAATATCAGGCCAAAGACGTATTGCGCGGCTTTGGCGTGCCGGTGCCCAATGGCAAGCCCGCCTTCACGGTGGAGGAAGCCGTCAAGGCGGCCGAGGAATTGGGCGGTCCGGTCTGGGTGGTGAAGGCCCAGATCCATGCCGGTGGCCGCGGCAAGGGCGGCGGCGTCAAGGTGGTCAAGTCCATCGCCGACGTGAAGAAGGAAGCCGAGCGCATGCTGGGCATGACCCTGATCACCCACCAGACCGGCCCGCACGGCCGCCTGGTCAAGCGGCTTTATATTGAAGACGGCTCGGCGATCGAGCGCGAGCTTTATCTGTCGGCGCTGGTGGACCGCGCCACCAGCCGCATCGCCTTCATCGTCTCCACCGAAGGCGGCATGGACATCGAGGAAGTGGCGCACAAGACGCCGGAAAAGATTGCCACCTTCCAGATCGAACCCGCCGCGGGCTATTCGCCTTACGTCGGCAACGAGATCGCCGTATCACTGGGGCTGAAGGGCGAGCAGGCCAAGCAGATCGGCAAGGTCGTCAAGGCGCTGTATGACGCCTTCCTCGCCAAGGACATGAGCCTCTTGGAAATCAATCCGCTGGTGGTCACCAAGGACGGCAATATCATCTGCCTGGATGCCAAGCTGAACTTCGACGACAACTCGCTATGGCGTCACAAGGACATCCAGGCGCTGCGCGACCTGGACGAGGAAGACCCGGCCGAAGTCGAGGCCAGCAAATACGACCTTTCCTATATCAAGCTCGATGGCGAGATTGGCTGCATGGTCAATGGCGCAGGCCTGGCCATGGCGACCATGGACATCATCAAGCTTTACGGCAGCGAGCCGGCCAACTTCCTGGACGTGGGCGGCGGCGCCACCAAGGAAAAAGTCACCCAGGCCTTCAAGATCATCGTCAGCGATCCCAACGTAAAGGGCATCCTGGTCAACATCTTCGGCGGCATCATGAAATGCGACATCATCGCCGAAGGCATCATCGCCGCCGCCAAGGAGATTTCGCTCTCCGTGCCGCTGGTGGTGCGCCTGGAAGGCACCAATGTCGAATTGGGCAAGGAAATCCTGGCCAAATCGGGCCTGGCCATCACCAGCGCCGACAATCTCGCCGATGCCGCCGAGAAGGTGGTCAAGGCCGTGAAGGGTTCGAAGTAATGTCCATTCTCGTCGACAAGAACACCAAGGTCATCTGCCAGGGCTTTACCGGCAACCAGGGCACCTTCCAT
>Ga0302314_10013490_pt1 | contig 14046 bp, 14 predicted proteins | sample III_Palsa_N2_3_FD_200533 | JGI IMG/M metagenome (GOLD analysis project Ga0302314, IMG submission 200533) | Peat permafrost microbial communities from Stordalen Mire near Abisko, Sweden - III_Palsa_N2_3 | ecosystem: Environmental > Terrestrial > Soil > Palsa > Peat permafrost | place: Sweden... | reverse complement strand
GCGACCACGCTAAGGCGCGGCTGTCGCGTTATGTCATTCGGCGCTTCGGCAAGCCGGACGATGTCGCGCACATGGCATTGTTCCTATGCTCGAATGCGGCGTCCTGGATCACAGGGCAAACATACCCCGTCAACGGCGGATATTCCTTCGCGCAATGAACGGCCGGCCTTAGAACGAACGGAGAGCACTCGTGGCAACGCGTTACGCGGACAAGCTGGTGTTGATCACGGGAGCGGGTGGCGGGCTCGGGCGAGCGCTCGCGCTCGGCTTCGCACGCGAGGGTGCTCGGCTGATCCTGACGGACGTCGATCAGCCGGGAATGCAAGAGACGGCGACGCTCGTGGGCAAGGAAGGGGCGGTCAGCTCGACGCACCGCATCGATCTCGGCGTCGAAGCCGAGATCCAGGAATTCGGCGCCCGGATTTGCAAGGCGCACCCGCGTATCGATGTGCTGTACAACAACGCCGGCATCGCCTATGGGGAAATCAACTATGGGTTCGAGACGCTGAGTCAGGAAAAGTGGCTGCGCTACTTTGCGATCAACAGCGTAGCGCCCCTCTTACTGGCACAGTCGATCCGCTCCTCGCTCGCGAGCGCCAAGGGGGTGATCCTGAACCAATCCTCCATGGCGAGCTATGTTCCCGCCTCGGCCTACGGCGTGACCAAGGCGACACTCAACTCCATGACCTACGGCATGGCGCACGTGTTTGCAAAGGACGGCATCCGGGTCAACGCGATCGCGCCGGGACTCATGGAAACACCCGCGAACAAAGCCTCGTTACCCGCCGAGACCTACGCGCGCGTGCAGAGCACGCAACTGCTGAAGGCCAACGGCACAGCCGAGGATATCGTGGCGCTGGCGCTGTTTCTCGCCTCCGACGAGGCGCGCTTCATCGATTGCGAGATTGTCAGCTGCGACGCCGGAAGCTCGATCCGCGGATGGCGTCACTGAAGGCGGCGTGCCGCGAGCTCGCGCAGCGGGGCGAGCTTGACCTTGTTCGATCCGGTCATCGTGAGATCGCTTTCCAGCATGAACAGCACCCGCCGCGGCACCTTGTAGCTCGACAGGCGCTTCGCGACGAATGCCCGTACCTTGTCCTCATCCAGCGTCGCACCTACTTCGGGCACGATGCAGGCGACCACCATTTCGCCGAGCGTGTCGTGCGGTACGCCGACCGTCGCGGCGATCTTCACTCCCGGACAGTCGGCCAGGACCGCGTCGATCTCGGGAGGCGAGACGTTGGCGCCGCCCGTCTTGATGATGTCGTTCAAGCGTCCTTGCCAGTGGAGCCGTCCCTCGGAGTCGACGAACCCGCCGTCGCCCGTCCAGAAAAAGCCCTCCGCATCGAACACATCTTCCGTAGGAACGCGCAAATAACCGAGCATCAAGGTCGGACCTTTGACGGCAATCTCGCCGGCCTCGTTTCTGGGCAGCACTCGGCCCGACAAGGGATCGATGATGCGCAGGGTATTGCCCGGCAACGGCACGCCGTGATTATCGGCGGCAACCTCCGCGGCCGTGCCGCTCGGATGCACCGTCACCAGTGTGAAGGTTTCCGTGCTTCCGTATGCCGACATGGGCTCCTGCCAATCGGACTTCACCGTGGGATGATTGCGCGTGGGCAGACGATCACCCACATAGTGCAAAGAGCTCAGGTCGACATCGTTCCACGCCGGATCGGCGACCAGTCGAGCCCACTGATGAGGCCAAGCGATCGGCATGGTGACGCGTTCGATCTGCATGAGCCCGAGCGCCTCGCTCGTGTCGAAATGCCGCTGCAGTACGAGGCACCCGCCGGCTGCCAGCGTCGAGCCCAAAGCCATCGCAAAATTTCCCGACCAGAAAAATCCGTTTGCGCTCCATGTCCGTACGTCGGGGTCCAGCGCGAAAATATGCCTCCAGCGCCAGCACTGCAGCGCCGCGGCGCGGTGGGCATGCACGATCGCCTTCGGTTTCGCGGTCGTGCCCGAAGAAAAAAATATCAACCCACGATCCGTCGGCGCGATCTCGGCGTCGATGGCTTCCAGCAGCGCAGCCGGTGCGAGGTTGTTTTTCAGGAAATCCGGCCAGGTCTCGAAGGCACCGGCCGGCGCATCATCGATGCAAACCGCGCGGCGCAAGAACGGGAGCCGAGCGGATCTGAGCTCGGCCTGCGCGTGTGCAAGATCGGGGCAAAACTCCATGAGCTCCGCGGCAAAGTCACGACCGATCACCGAGCGCTCGAAGATAAGCAGCGAAACATCGCCGATGCGCAGCTGATACTCGAGCTCCGCGCCCTTGGCGAAAGTGCTCAAGGCAACGCAGGTGCCGCCGGCCATCGCGATACCGAACATCGCGGTGACCCATTCCGGCCGATTCGTCGCGAGCAAACCGACCCGCGTTTCCTTGGTGACACCGCGCGCAATCAGCGCTCGTGCGACCCAACACGCCTCCTGCCAGACTTCCGCGTACGAGCGCCTGATGACCGGCCCGGAAGGGGAGTGGAAAACCATCGCCTCCTTGGCGCCATTCTCGCGACAAACTTCCCGCAGGAACCCGCCGAGGGTCAGTGCACCCACGGACTCATCGGCAAGAGGAACGCCTCGAATCGTCGAATCCATTATTTTCGAGTCCGGAAATTCTATTCGCGGTGATACATGCGTGCCCGCACGTCCGCATCGAGGGGCGTCGTACCCGGCTCCAGCGCCACGGCAAACGATTTGAACGCCATCGACAGCACGTCGTAGCACCCGACGGTGAATACCAGATCCAACAGCTGCTGCGGGTTGAAGTGCGCGGAGAGACGCGTGTAAGTCGCCTCCGTGATGCAGGCGTCGGCGTGCAGCTCATCCACCGCGCGTACCAAGTCGGCGTCCAGAGGATCCCAGCCGGGAGCGTCGGGGCCGAACTGTATGCGCTCCAGCTCCGCCTCGCTCAAGCCGGCGCGCGCGCCCAGCACCAGATGTTGAATGAACTCGTACTCTGATCGGCGCAGCCAGCCTATTCTGAGGATCAACAGCTCGCGTATGCGCTTCGATAGGGTGCTCGTTGCCGAAATGTGGTTGTTGAACGCCAGGAATCCCTTCGCGAGCGCGGGATGGCGCAGCATCGTGCCAAGCGCGTTCATGCCGCCGGGCGCCTCCCCGAGCCGATGGCGCGACAAGACGAAGTCGCGGCCGTGCGGGAACGCGCTGACCGCATCGAGGACCTCGCCGGTCCATTCGGGAGGCAGCACGGGCGAGATGCGAGGTTCCGTCATATCAGTCGGCGCGTAAATACCGATCGAGCTCCTGATGCATGTTCAGGATGATTTTTTCCTGGTCCTCCGCCAGCCAGGTATGCTCAAGTCCGCGCGCGTGCATGCCTTTCTGCATGCGCGGGATATTGCTCAAGTCCTGGCGCGGAATGAGCAGAACCTGCTCGGGATCCTGCAGATCCGTGACGTGCTCCATGGTCGGCCGTGGCGGCTTGACCGCGGCGGCCAGCGTGCGGGTCGAGAGAATCTCGAAGGTGCAACTGTCGGGGTCGGAGCCGTTGGGCCGCACGCGGTAAATCATCGCGTTGCCCGCCTGGGGAAGAATCATCAGGTTCGGGAAAATGAAAATCTCGCCGCCCCACATGCCTAGAATCTCCGGGATGAGCTTGGGCATCGGGCGTTGGCGGGCCGCAGCATCGGCGTACAGCGCTTTCACATACTCACCACCCAAGCTCGAGTCTGCCGGGATGGGTTTGCCGCGCAGCGACAGCAGAACCTCGATGTCCTCCTTCAGCACCATGGCATCCATACCGTCGACGAGCAGTTTCAGCCGCGCCGCCATCTCCTCGAGCGGATCGCCTTTGAGATTATTGACGTGGCCGGCCATCGGAGTTTTCTTGCCGCCGTAGAAAGCGCCGTGCCCATGCGGGTATACGGCATAGGTGACATAACGGTGGGTGAACTCGGCGTTGTCGCTTTTGCCTAGAATCACCTCGGCCCCGCCTTTCTCCAGCTGCGGATGAGTCGCCGGGACGTGGAATGCCTCGAAGAAGGCCTCCTGCGCTACTTTCCAGTTGGCCGGCACCGGAATCGATTTCCACCAATAGTGATGCATGTCGCCGATTGCCAGTCCCTCCACCGCGTCCCGTACGGGCGCGATGAAGTCATCGAACGGCTCCGCGTTCGGATCCATGTTGACGAATACGAAACCGGCGAACAAAGCGACTTTGACTTCCTTGAGGGCGACGTCGCTGTCGCGCAACTGGCCGTTGCGGAATTCCTGCCGCTCGAGCACGAACTGATTTTGCCCGGCGAGATTCCAACGCCAGCCGTGGAAGGGACACATGATCCGGCAGCTGGGAAACGTCCCCGTGCCCTTGCCCAACGCGGTGCCTCGATGCGGGCAGGCATTGTAGTAGGCCTTGACGGTGTTCTCGTCGACGCGCACGACCAGAATCGACTGGTCACCGATGTCGTAAACGGTGTAATCGCCGGTCCCGGGAATCTCGTCGAGCCTGGCGGCCGCCTGCCAGACGCGACTCCACAAGCGCTCGTACTCCAAACGCATGAAGCGCGGGTCGATGTAGCGGCCCGTGCTGATGCCATGCGGCAATGTGTTCCAGCTGGGTGGCCACTCCGCGCCGCTACCGGCGATGGAGCTCTTGCGGGCCGCTCGACGAGATAGTTCGCTCATAAAGATCTCTCCGGTATCAGGGCGCCTTACGATGAGATCCGTCCCCTGTGTCTATTCTAGGGGGGCGGAATGCCGCCAATCTACCCGCAGCGTCATTGCGCCATTGCGCAGCCAGCTCTGCTGCCGGTAAGCCAGGTTACTATGGTAGCTTAGGATGGTAGTAGATTGCCGGGATACGGCAAAGTCACCTACTCTGGAGGCCGGCGCAGGGGGCTGCTGCGCTGCAGAGGAGAATCGATATGACCAGGCTTTCCAAATTGCCGGTGCAAGATTGGGACAGCGATCTGCGCGCACTCACTCATGCGGACAATGCGACACCGCTCGAGCAAGGGATGACGCGGGTGCTGGCGCACTCCCCCGAAGTGGCCAAGGCCGTCATCCGATTTGGCGGCGCGCTGTTTCAAAGCACCCGATTGCCGCGCCGTTTGATCGAGCTCGTCCGCCTGCGGATCGCCTTCCACAATCAATGCCGCAGCTGCATGGCGATTCGCTACCAATCTGCAATCGACGACGGCTTGACGGAGGGCATGGTGTGCTCACTCGAGAAGCCGCTCGATGCGCCCGATCTTACCGATGCGGAAAAAGCGGCCCTCGCATACGCCGACATGTCATCGACCGATCATTTTTCGATCGACGATCGCACCTTCTCGAATCTGCGGCGGTTCTTCGGCGAGGCCGAGATCGTCGAGCTCGGCGCCTTCATCGCGTATTTCATCGGTTTCGGCAGGCTCGCCGCCAGCATGGACATGATCGAGGAGCTGCCGGCCGCGTTTCAGGACAAGACCGAGAAAGCCGCGCCCTGGTTGCAGGACGGCGTCCGGCTGCGAGGCTGAGATGCGTCTTGCCAACAAGATTGCCGTCATTACCGGCGCAGGTTCGGGCATGGGCAAGGCCATGGCGGAGTTGTTCGCCGCAGAAGGCGCGAAGGTCGTCTGCGCCGATATCAGCGGTCAACAAAACGACGTGGCGGCCGCCATCGGCGATGCCGCCATCGCGGTGCACGCGGACGTTGCGGATGAGGCGAGCGTTCGCAGCATGATCGACGCCGCCGAGCAGAAATTCGGCCGACTCGACATTCTCGTCAACAATGCAGGCTTCGGCGGCAAAATGGCCCCTTTGCACGAGCAAACGGTGGAAACCTGGGATCGCGTCCATGCGGTGAACATCAGGGGCGTTTTTCTTTGCATGAAGTACGGCATCGCGTCGATGTTGAAGACCGGCGGTGGGTCGATCGTGAACATCGCCTCGGCTTCCGGCGTCGTTGGCTGGAAACATCACAGCGTTTATGGCGCCGCCAAGGCGGGCGTCAATCAGCTGACCAAGTCCGGCGCGCTCGACTATGCGTCCCACAAAATTCGCATCAACGCCATCGAGCCCGGCACCATCTGGACCGGCCTCGTGCCGAGGTCCAAGGAACATCCGGAGCCGCCGCCGGGAGTGGCGCGGCTACCGGGAATACCCTTGGATCGGTGGGGTCTCGCGCGCGAGATTGCCGCGGCCGCGCTGTTTTTGGCAAGCGATGAAGCCTCCTACGTTACCGGTGTACTGCTGCCGGTGGACGGCGGCTATTGCATCGGCTTTTCCGGCATGGGCGCGGAAAATAGCGGCGCCGCCGCGGGCCCACGATGAGCCCGAGCTCAACGTGACCTTAGATGAGCTGATTGCCCGGGAGTGCATTCGCCAAACGATGGCGCGCTACACCGTCGCGGGCGATCGATTACGGGGCGAGGATTTCATTGCGGTGTTCACCGACGATGCCGTGCTCGAGACGGAACGCGTACCCGATTCGGATACCTTCCGATGCGAAGGCCGGGAGGCGATCGGCGCATGGTTCGGCCGCTGGCGTTCGCGCGATCCCGAGGCCGCGCCCCAACGCGCGACGTTCATACGGCATCATCTTTCCACCTCGCAGATCGAGTTCATTGGGCCGAATAGTGCCCGGGCGAGCACTTACTGGGTGGCGTACAGCGACATCGGCCCCGATCATTGCGGCTATTATGTCGACGTATTTCGAAAGGCGGGCGAGCAGTGGCTGATCGCGCATCGCAAGGTGCGCCTCGATTGGCGTGCGCCGCAGAGCCTGTATCAGACTGCAATAGCAAACTTATGAGAGACCCAATATGAAGAAACTCGAATACACCAATGGAAAAACGAAGTTCATCGGCTATCTTGCCGATCAGGATGGCGGCGCCGGCCGGCGGCCGGGCATCGTCGTCTTCCCCGAAGCCTTCGGGCTCGGCGATCACGCGAAGCAGCGCGCCGAGCGTCTCGCGAAGCTCGGTTACGTCGCACTCGCGGCGGATATCAACGGCGAGGGCGCCATGTACAACGACATGGCGCAGCTCGGGCCCCTCATTCAATCGTTTTACGACGATCGATCCGAGTGGCGCTCGCGGGCACGCGCGGCGTTCGAGGCGTTGCTCGCACAACCGGGCGTGGATGGCGCGCGCGTCGCGGCGATAGGCTATTGTTTCGGCGGAGCGACGGCGCTCGAGCTCGCGCGCAGCGGCGCTCCGCTCGCGGCGATTGCCACTTTTCATGCCGGGCTCAATGCCGAGCTACCCGAGGACGCCGGTCGCATTCGGGGGAAAGTGCTCATAAATCATGGCGCCGATGATCCTCTGGTGCAGAAGGAAGTCATCGACGGTGTGATGACGGAACTCAGGCGCGACAAGGTCGATTGGCAGGTGGTGTTTTACGGCAACGCCGTCCACAGCTTCACCAACCCGGAGGCGGACGCGCGCCAAGTCCCGGCTCTCAAATACGACAAGAAGGCGGATGAGCGCTCTTGGCTCCTCATGCGCCATCTGTTCGACGAAGCCTTCGGCTAAAGGGCGAGCTGATTGCCGCTCGATGATTTCGGGGGACTGATCGGCTGGCCCGCCTTGAATGCCTGGATTGCCGGGCAACAGCTTCCCGGTGCGGGTCCGGTGACCGCCGCGCGGAAACTCGCGGGCGGTGTCCAGAACAACGTCTTCCTGCTCGAGCGCGGCGGCGAGTCTTTGGTGTTGCGGCGACCCTCCAAGCACCTGCGCGCCAACAGCAACGAGACCATGCTGCGCGAAGCGCGGATTCTGCGCGCCCTAGAGGGAGGCGCCGTGCCGTGTCCGGCCGTCTATGCGGTGTGCGACGACCCGGCGGTCATCGGCGCGTGTTTTTATCTTATGACGCCGCTCGAGGGCTTTGCGCCGAGCGGACGGCTGCCCGGCCGCTATGCCACCGATGCGGCGTGGCGGCGCAGCATGGGTGAGGAAATGATTCGCGCGGCCGCGGCTCTCAGTGCGGTCGATCCGGCAGAGGCGGGATTGCAGGGACTCGGCAAACCGGACGAGTGGCACGAGCGACAGGTCGGCCGCTGGCGCGCGCAGCTCGAGTCACTTCACGTGATGCCCAACTACGATGCGGGGGGACTGCCGCACGTCGAGGAGATCGGCCGCTGGCTATCCGATCATCTGCCGCAGGATCGGCGCATCGGCCTGATCCATGGTGACTTGCAGTTCGCCAACGTCCTGTTCTCGCTCCAGTCCCCGCGGATCTCCGGTGTGGTGGATTGGGAGCTCGCGACCCTCGGCGATCCGCTGCTTGATCTCGGCTGGGTGCTCGGCAGTTGGTGGGAGAAAGGCGATCCTGACGGCAAGCGGCCCTTGGTCGCCCCGTGGGAAGATTTCACGTCGCGCGCGGAGCTTGCGCGGCTCTATGGCGAAATCACCGGACGGCGCCTCGACGACTTGCCTTGGTATTTCGCGCTCGCCTGTTACAAGCTCGCCTGCCTGCTCGAGGGAACCTACGCCCGCTCGAAGTCGGGCCAGCTGCCGGCTCACGTCGGCGCGCAGATTCGTGCCTACGCGATCTGGCAAATGCGCAAAGCCATGCAGATCATCGCGAGCTGACCCGGCCGACAACATTGCGGCCCGCCTTCGATACAGATCGCGGTTGTGGCAGTGGGTTTCGCGCAGGACACTAACGGCAGCCGGATCTCGATTCCGGCCGGGGGACATATGGCAAAAGGCCTTTTCGATTTGAGTGGCAAGGTGGCGGTCGTGACCGGCGGCAACAGCGGTCTGGGCTTGGGGTTCGCCCGCGGCATCGCCAAGCAGGGTGGCGACGTCGTGATCTGGGGCCGTTCCGCGGACAAGAATGCGGCGGCGAAGAAAGAGCTCGAAACCCTCGGCGTGCGCGTGCAGGCGCGGCAGGTGGACGTCTCTGCCGAGGACCAAGTGCTGGCAGGCTATGAGGCGCTGATGAAAGAATTCGGCCGCCTCGACTGCGTCATCGCCAACGCGGGGCTTCCACCCCCGCGTTCGAATTCCATTCTCGAGCTGTCGACCGCGGATTACCACGCTTTTCTCGACGTCAGCATGCACGGGGCTTTCTATACGTTGCGCGAGGGCGCAAGGTTGATGGTGAAGCGCGCGCAGGCAGGCGAGCCCGGCGGCTCGTTGGTGTTCTGCGGGAGCTTGTCGATGTTCGCGGGTCTCGCGGGTAAGGGCCATTACGCCGCGGCAAAGGCAGGCATCGGGGCGATGATCCGCTCCATGGCTGTGGAATTCGGCAAATACGGCATCCGCGCGAACTCGATTGCTCCGGGCTACATCAAGACCGGCATGACGGGGGAGAACTCCGAGCTCAATCAAGTAGACAAGTATTTCGCCTCTCTGACCCCTATTCCGCGGCCGGGATATTCGGCGGATTTCGAGGCGGTCGCCGCGTACCTGGCGAGCGATGCTTCCTCGTTTCATAGCGGCGACACGCTGGTGATCGACGGAGCTTTCCTGGTCAATCTTTGATCAGGCGATTTCACGAAGGAGCTGACGATATGGGCCGCATTCTCAACATTCACGGAGTCGACGACGTCAGGCTGGATCCGATCGAACCGCCGCGTCCCGGGGACTCGGATGTGGTCGTCAGGGTGAAGGCTTGCGGTGTCTGCGGGAGCGATCTCTCCTACATCAAGATCGGCGGTATTCATCGAAAGCCGGGCGGCGTCACGCCCATCGGCCACGAGGCCGCGGGCGAAGTGATCTCGGTGGGGAACGCGGTGAAGGGCGTATCCGTCGGGCAGCGTGTTGTGATCAATCCCATGAACACGCCGAGCTACATCGGCAGCGGCGGCCCGGAAGGCGCCTTTACCGAGGAGCTTCTGGTCAGGGATGCGCGCGTGGGCGAGAGCCTCCTGCCGATCCCGAAGGATCTGCCGTACGAGGTCGCCGCGCTGACGGAGCCGCTGTCGGTTGCGTTGCATGGCGTCAATCGCGCGCAGGCCAAGGCGGGAGACAAGGTGGTCGTATTCGGCTGCGGTCCCATCGGACTCGGTATGGTGTTGTGGCTCAAGGACCGCGGCGTCGAGGACGTGGTCGCGCTCGATCTCGCGCCCGAGCGCTTGCAGCGGGCGAAGGCACTCGGTGCGCGCGCCGTGATCAATCCCGCAAAAGAGGATGTTCGTGCGCGGCTGCGCGAGCTGCATGGACCGGCTCGGGTGTTCAGCCGCGAGGCGGTCGGGAGCGACGCCTATATCGATGCCGCGGGCGCGCCGAATATTCTCTCCGATGTCGTGAGCATGGCCAAGCAGCACGCGCGCCTGGTCGTAACCGCGGCCTATATGAAGCCGGTCCTCCTCGATCTCGGTGCGATGCTGACCACCGAGATGACCATCACCACCGCGGTCGGCTATCCGACCGAGATGCCCGACGTGATCGCCGCGCTGCCGCGCTTGCGCGAGATCGTGGGGAGCCTGATCAGCCACCGTTTTCCCTTCGACGAGGTTCTCGACGCGCTCGGCGTGGCCGGCACGCCCGGCTCCGCCAAGGTCATGGTCGATTTCGAAGGTGCCGCGAGGTGAGCGCACCCGACGACAAGCCGCCGCTCGCAGGCCTGGTGCTCGCCGGTGATCAGCAGAAGGAAGCGCAGGCGATCACCGATTTCATCTTCATGGCGAAGGACATCTCCAACGCCTATCTGGTGACGACCGCGGCGGGCGATGTCATGGTCAACACCGGGTTCATGGACAACGCGCAGCGTACCAAGAGCCTGCTGGCCCCCCATCGCGCGGGGCCGCTGCGCTACATCATTCTCACGCAGGCTCACGCCGATCATTATGGTGGCGTACCGGTGATGAGCGATCCCGAGACGCAGGTCATCGGGGAGCGTCGGTTCGTCGATACCTGGCAATACTTCAACAAGCTCGCGCCGTATCTCGGCCGCCGGTCGCGCAAGCTCTGGGCCAGCACGATCAAGCGTGCCGCGAACTCGCCGCCGCCGCCCGAGGTCGTGCCGCACATCGCAGTGGACCGGCAGTACGCGTTCGATCTAGGCGGCCGGCGCTTCGAGGTCATCTCGACGCCGGGCGGAGAGTCCCTCGATTCCCTCACCGTCTGGATGCCGCACGAGCGGATCGCCTTCACCGGTAATCTTTTCGGTCCCGTGTTCTCGTCGGTGCCCAACTTGTGCACCATACGCGGCGACAAGCCGCGCTCCGTCGAGCGATATCTCCATTCGCTCGACAAGGTGCGCAAGCTCGGTGCCGAAATGATCATCACCGGTCATGGCGAGCCGATCCGTGGGGCCGAAAAGATCCGCGCGGATCTCGACAAAATGCATGCCGCGGTTTCCTTCGTAAGGGATGCGACCATCAGCGGCATGAACGCCGGCAAGGACGTGCATACGCTCATGCGTGAGATTCAGTTGCCGGCCGAGCTCAAGATCGGCGAGTTTCACGGCAAGGTCTCGTGGGATGTGCGCGCGATTTGGGAAGAGTATTCGAGCTGGTTTCACTACGATTCCACCGCCTCGCTCTATGGCGTGCCGCGATCGAGCATCGATCCCGACCTCGTGGACCTCGCCGGGGGAGCGGGCGTGCTCGCGGATCGCGCCGGCAAGAAGTTGACGGAGGGGCGGCCTCTCGAGGCCATTCATCTGCTCGATATCGCGCTCGGTGCGGATGCTGCGCACGCCGGCGCGCTTGCGGTGAAGAAGCACGCGCTCGAAGTGTTATTGCGCGAATCGGGCGGCGCAAACTTGAGCGAAACGATGTGGCTGAAGTCCGAGATCGCCGCTACCGAGGCCGCCTTGGCGTCGAAGGTGTGAAGGTAATCGGGCTTACGGGGAAGGTCGCCGTCGTCACGGGTGCGAGCCGAGGCCTGGGGCTTGCGATCGCGCGCGGCCTCGCCCGCGCGGGCGCCTCGGTTGCCATTGCGAGTCGCAAGCGCGCAGCCTGCCAAGCCGCCGCCGACGAGCTCGGCACTTCCGGCGCTGGCGCTTCCGCGCACACGTTCGATGCCGGGCGGTGGGAAGACTGCGATCGCCTATTCGCGGAAGTGACGGAGCGCTGGGGTAACGCGCACATACTCGTGAACAATGTCGGCATGTCGCCCGTCGCACCGTCGTCGCTCGAGACGACCCAGGCGCTGTTCGACAAGATCGTCGCGGTCAACTTGAGGGCCGCATTCCGATTGTGTGCACTGTTCGGCCATCAAATGCGTGGCTGCGGCGGAGGCTCCATCGTCAATATCTCTTCGAGCGGCTCACTCAGACCGCAGCCGGGCTTCGCCCCGTACGCGGCCGCCAAGGCGGGCCTCAATGTGCTGACCGCCACGTTTGCCAAAGAGTTCGGGCCCGCGGTGCGCGTAAATACAGTGATGCCGGGCCCGTTTCACACCGACGCGACTGCAGGCTGGTCCCGATCCGAGGAGTTCGCTCGCCACGCGCAGAGCGCCTTGCCGCTTAAGCGCGCCGGCGAGCCCGCGGAGATCGTGGGGGCGGTGCTCTACCTGGCGGGCGATCTTTCGTCCTTTACGACCGGTGCGTGCCTCGCGGTCGACGGCGGACAAAGCATCTCTTAGCCGCGATCTGCCCCCGAGCTTGGCTGATCGGCAATGTCTTCGAACAGACGGCGCACCGCGGGTCGATCGATTTTCAAGGAGGGTGTGCGCGGCAACTCATCGACGATGCGCCAGACCGTGGGGATATGCGTGGCATAGATATGCCCGCGCAAATGCGCTTCCAGATCAGCGACCTCGGGCGGCACTGCGCCGGGCTTCAGTTGAATTGCCGCCGCCGGCACCTGCCCGAGCCGCCGATCCTGTAGCCCCAACACGGCGACTGCGGAGATCGCGCCGTGCAAAAGGAGCGCGCGCTCGATGGTCTCCGGCAATATTTTAAAGCCGCCGCGCATGATGGCGCCGTCCGCGCGGCCGCGGTGGTACATGAACCCGTCCTCATCGATCACCGCGATGTCCGACGTTCGAATCCACTCCGTACCCATGCGGGGAACCTTTACCTCGAGAATTCCCTCCTGCCCGGCAGCCAGAACCTCACCCGTATCGGGATCGATCGCACGCAGCTCCGCTCCCGCGATCGGCCGCCCGACGCTGCCGAATTTTTTCTTGCCCCACTCGGCGTGCAAATTCGCCGTCATCGCCGTCACGGGCCCGGCGAATTCCGTGGCGCCGTACGAGAGCAGTATCGGGATCGCATAGCGCTCCTCGAAAGCCCGGTGCGTGGTGGGATCCAGAGGGGCCGCACCGGTGCCGAGGCTGCGGATACAGGCGAGGTCGGCCGGTGGTATGTCGGCGTCGAGCACCATCTGCACGCCCGCCGGCGGCAGGCCGCTGACCTGCGGCCGGTAGCGCAGCACATGCCGGTGCCAGTCGCGCACGGTGAAGCGCTCGAGCAGCACCGCGCGCTGGCCTTTCAACATCACCGGGATCGTGGTGTAGACGCCGGATATGTTGCCGAGCGGCATGAAGAGGAGAAACGGCGGCGGCTCGGCGCCGCCTGCGCTGCCGGCAGATGCTGCGCCCGATTGCGTCAAGCTCGCACCGACGAAGTGACGCGCGATCAGGTCGAAGCCGATGGCAAACCGCTTCGGCGGACCGGTGGTACCGCTCGTCAGGAGCTCGATACGAGGAGCGGCCGGCTGCAACGTTGCTTCGGCGCGGCATCGCTCGAGCCCCGGTAGCGCGCATGCATCCATATCGGACAGCGCGATTGCGGCGATCCCTTCGGCCCGCAGCACCGCGCTCAGCTCATCCGAGAAATCTTCACGAGCCGCGACGAGGAGGGCGGGCTTCAGCCGCTCGACGTCGCGTGCCAGAGCCGCACCCGCTTGATAAGCGTAGAGCATGCAGATCGAACGGCCTTGCGCGATCAAGCCGAGCAATGCGGCAATCGCGGAGGGGCGATTCCGGGCGACGAAGGCGATCGGTGCTTGCGTCGGCGCGCCGCTCGCGTCGATCAACGCGGCCAGCCTTTCCGCAACGTGCCGGATTTCTCCCCAGGTGCGCCATTCGCCCCGGTACTCCACGACGGGTTGCGCGGACGGCCGTTGCAGCGCTTCGGCGGTGAGTGTCTGGAGGCTTAGCGTCTCGTCCGGCATAGGTCGTGCATTAAGTCACGTGC
>Ga0302314_10013487_pt1 | contig 14047 bp, 5 predicted proteins | sample III_Palsa_N2_3_FD_200533 | JGI IMG/M metagenome (GOLD analysis project Ga0302314, IMG submission 200533) | Peat permafrost microbial communities from Stordalen Mire near Abisko, Sweden - III_Palsa_N2_3 | ecosystem: Environmental > Terrestrial > Soil > Palsa > Peat permafrost | place: Sweden... | reverse complement strand
AGCACGCCTACTACATCGACTACCGCAACCTGCGCCCGAAGTACATCGAGACCTTCATCACCAGCCTGATCAACTGGGACTTCGTCAACGCCAACCTGGCCAAGGCCAAGTAGGAGCGATCAACGATCAGCGCGCAACGTGCGGGTCACCTGGTGATCCGCCGGCACACACGACGGTGGGAGCGCAGGCTTCCACCGTCATGTGTTGGTGGACCCGTGAGGGCGCGCTGGGCCGGTCCTGGCGCCATCGGAGGTGCCCAACGCCGGCGCACTAGGGCGGGCGCATGGCGTGTTCAATGCGGGAAGGTGCGCGCCAGGCTGAACTGCTGTCCGCTCACCACCGCGGTGCCCGAGGCATGCGTGGTCACGGTGCTGCTGCGCTGCGCGCTGCGCCCGTTCGGCGCCACGGTCAGCACGCCGTCCTGGTAGCCGCTGTAGAGGATCCATTCGTTGTCGATGCGGATCATGGCGCCCGGCACCGTGGACAGGCCGTTGACGCCGGAGAGGCGCAGCTGGTTGGCTTGCAGGCTGGAATCGTTGACCAGGGTGCCGCGCGGCGCATAGCGGCCGGCGGCCAGCACCAGGGTGAAGCGCACCGCCGACGGGAACGGCTGGGCGGTGATGCCGTCGGCCGGATCGGACTCGGTATCATAGGGTGCGGTCGCGGTCGGCGGGATGTCCACCGCAGGGTTCCCGGAGTCCTGGGTCCACGATCCCGACGCGGCGCGCTTCTGCAGGTCGTTGGACACCCAGGCGCCGAAATGCAGGCAGCGGCGTGACACCACCGAGATGCTGTAGGAGCCCATGTACTGGCCTGAGCGCGGATACGGGGGGCTGGGCGCCGGGCTGTTGAGCCCGGGCGGGCCGATCAGGGTGTTGACCAGGGCCGTGGTGGTGGCGTAGGTGATGGCGGCGCTGGCCGAGAAATCGCTGAGGATCGGCCCCTGGGCGCGGTACAGCACATCGTCATAGCCGCCGGGCGAGGCCGGCGCAGGCACCGATTCGACATAATAGATGACCAGCAGGTGCGCACCGGCGCCCGCTACGAGATTGGACGCGGCCTGGGCGGTGTCGTTGGCCTGGACCTGGTCCGGCACCGGCTGGGAGATGATGAAGGCGACCGCGCAGTTGCCGTTGCCCTGGCCCGGGGACATCGGTACCGCTGAGGTGTACGGATTGAAGGTGTGCAGGAGCGCATAGAAGTAGCCGCCATCGCGCGCCGGCACCATGCGCTTGAGATCGTCATCGAGGACCCCGAGGGTGGCGACCGCCTCATCGGTCGAGGCGCGCCCGTACTCGCCGGCCCGGAAGATGTTGGTCGAGGTCAGCAGGATCCCGACCATCGCCACCGAGACGACCGAGAAGATCAGGATCGAGACCAGGATCTCGATCAGCGTGAAGGCGGCGCGCACGGTGACGACGCGGCGGCTCATTGGCTGTGCTCGGTTGCGATGATCCGCACCGGGGCCAGGAAGCGGACGCGCGCGGCGGTCACCTGGGGGGCGCTGTTGGTGGCTTCTGCGAGATCCTGCAAGGGATTGGCATTGTTGGCGGCGGTGGCGTAGCGCCAGGAGATCCGCACCTCGGCGCCATCGACCGCCAGCGCCTTCTGGCTGGCATCATGGAAGCATTCCATCACGTCGTTGCTGCTGCTGAAGATCGCCGAGGCGTTGTCGGAACCGGTGGTGAGGTCGACCGGCAGCTGCTGCGACCAGTCCATGGATGGGGTAGCACCGCTCCAGGCGGTCTCGTCCGCCTCGGCCCGGGCCTCGATGACGAAGCGTCCTTCGAAGTCGTCGACGTCGACCTGGGCCAGGGCCATCCCGGTGAACGGCGCCGGCAGGGAGGCGACGCGCGTCGCATCGAAGTAGGCGCCGAACGCTGCGGCGGGCAGGCCGAGCCAGGAGTAGCTGCGGCAGCGCAGGTAGGGATTGGTGAGCGCCGTGCTCGGACTGGGCAGGGCGCTGGCGTAGCGCGGCCACCAGCCGATCACCACCGGGCGCGGGTCGGAACCCGACCAGGACGAGGTCGTGGTGGTGTTGTACAGTCCGCGCAGCCAGCTGGCGGTGGCGTACTTGCCATTGTCGGTGTCGGCCGCGGCCTGCTGGGTGGTCATGCCGCGGTGCAGGTTCGGCCCGATCAGCTGCATCATCTCGATCGCCGCGCCGTCCGCCGAGCTGATCAGTGCCGCCGGGGCATAGAGCGTTGCCGGGGTCGGGGTCGCGCCGCTGGCCGGGGTCTGGTCGCGCAGGGCGAACCAGGCGCCGGGGCTGGTGCCGGTGGTCGGGGTGATGGTGTCCTGCAGCTGCAGCACCGGTCCGATGGGCAGGCGCAGCGCCTCGAGGATCGGCGCATGGGTGTAGGTCAGCGATACGGCTGGGAGGGGGAGGTAGGTGCTGATCAGGACCGGACCGTCGGCCGCACCGGGGATGATGTGCTTGGCCGAGCCGAAGCTGCTGCCCAGCAGGCCGCGGGCGACCAGCCGTGCAAAGTAGGAGCCGCCAGGGTTGGTGATCCCAGTATAGCCGGGCTGCGACTGCAGGGTGGCCAGGGCCGCGGCCACGCTGGCCTGGTCGTTGGCGTTGGGGACCTGGTACGCGAAGGTCTCGCCATCGATCTGCACCAGGCCCATGTTGCCGAGTGACCAGGGGAAGAGCGGGGTCGAGGCCTGGACCACGACATCCGACAACGCGCCCGCACCGGGATCGAGCTCGGTCATGATCGTCGCCGAACCGCCGCTGATCTGGAAGAAGCGCACGATGCCCGGCGCCGCAGCCGGCGTGAGCGCTCCGCTGGTGGTGTCGGTGCCGTCGGTGCCGCTGGCGATCGAGATCGGGTTGGTCAGCGGCGCGACATAGCCGGCATAGATGCCATCCAGCACGCAGTCCGTGGCGCTGGCGGTGGTCGGGCCGAAGCTGCCGGCCGCGACCGTGCTGTAGTCGGGATCGGTCGATCCGAAGAACACGCGCGGACCGCTGGTCAGCGGGCTGACCGTGCCGGTGGCAAGGGTGGCGGACCACAGGTCCAGGCGTGGCAGGTGGCCGCGCGGCTCGGGGATCTCGCTGGTGGTGGGCGTCAGGTCGTCGCCGCCCCAGCAGTTGCCGCACAGCACGTCGATGTTCGCGCAGACTACCCCGCCGCCGGTCTCCGGCGATGGGGGGACCTGAACCGGGCCGGGAGCGAAGGCCGCCGGGATGGCATCGCTGAAGGAGAAGTACTCGTTATGGATGTCGGTATAGGAACCTGCACCCGGCTGACCCCCGCTCGGCAGGGCCGAGGGGAAGCCGTCGGTGGCCGCGAAGCGGATCACCATCTGCATCGCCAGCTGGGTGCCGGGCGTGAGAGCCGGCACCACGGCCGGGGCGGCGGTGCTGGGGGTGGGCTGGTGCGGCATGAGCGTGACCACATCACCGGTCGCCAGCCAGTGGCCGGCCGCGCCCATCTCGGTCTGCACCGGTTCGACCTTGCTGCCGGAGGCGAAGAGCGTGGTCGTGGTCAGGCTGGCGATGCCGGTGTCGCGTGCGGCGTAGGCGGTCCGACCCTGGCCGCGATGGTTGAAGTCGAACCCGTAATCGCCACCGATGTTCCAGTCGACGAAGAAGCCGCCCGGCACCGTCATGCCGGGCGCCTTGTCGGAGACCGCATCCCAGTAATGGAGCCATTCGACCCGGCCCGTCGCGGAATCGAGGACGGAGATGAGCGAATCCCCGGGAGTGGTGTTGCGGTTGAGCACATACGCGCCGGCCGTGCTCGGATCCATGCCGTTGACGTAGATGCTGACCAGCACCACCGGCTCCTTGAAGTTGGTCGGGAAGTCGAGGCCGGCGGTCGGGATCGCCGGCTGGCCATTGAAGGTGGTGAGGTACGAGAACATGGGCGAGCTCGGGGTGACCCAGCTGGCGTCGACCACGGCGAGGTTGGTCAGGGAGTTGGCGGTCTTGCCGCCATAGGCGATGTAGGTGTTGCGGAAATAGACCACGCCCCGAGATGGGAACTGGTTGAAGACACCGAGGGACGTGTTGATCGGGATCTCGGTCGAGGAAGTGAACAGCCGCGTCAGGGGCAGCGCTCCGCTGGAGAGCGGCGAGGTATCGGTATCGGGCGGCCGATGGTCGATCGGCGCCCAGACCACCCACGCCGGTGCGGGATTGGCCGCCCCGACGGTGGCGACCGCCGCGTTGCCATCGCCGATGCCCAGGGTCTGGCCGAGCACCGCGCCGCCGCGGTAGAGCTGCGGATAGGGAAAGACGAGCTTCTGGCCGGGCGGTGGCTGCGGAGCCGTCAGGGCCAGGCGGTAGCCGGCGGGCATGACCGTGGCGCCGACGCGGTGCGACTGGGTCGAGGGGAACACATAGGCGCTGGTCGTCGAGTTGGTGATCGTGTCCTGGCGCCGGGCGCGCACGCAGCCCTGCAGCGTCGCGGTCGGCCCGCTGCCGGTGATGTGGTCATAGGAGAAGTACTCGTCGTCGATGTGCACCATGCCGCGGACGGGCAGCACGCTCTGCACGGTCAGGCCCGCCGGACTGCTCGGCACCGAGACCTGGATGTCGCCGGGCAGGAGCCCGCCGACCGCGGTCGCGCTGGTCGGCGCGCTGGTGATCGCGGTGAAGGGGATGGCGGTGGTCAGGCTCAGGCAGGGCAGCGTGCAGTGGTCGCCGAAGACCGCGAAGGCCGGGGCGCCCGGCTCGGTCTTGTAGATGTCCTGTCCGACATTGCCGTCGACCACCAGCGACACCCCATCGGGACGGTCGGTGGCGATGGTGACCAGGAGGTGGTACCACTGCCCTTTGTGGAAGTACGGCGTGCCGGCCTTGTCGGCCGGGGTGTAGTAGCAGTGCAGCACCCGGTTGGGCGCCGCGAGCCCGGTGAAGGTCATCATGCCAGCTCCGGCGTCAGCCCATTGCGCCGGGGCCAGCGAGGCGAGCGGCAGCCCGGAATCGGAGCCGAGCGAGCTTTCATTGACCAGCTGCGTCGATGGATCGTCGCTGGGCACCGTGATGGCGTCGTCGTGGGTATGCTCGATCGACGGCGGCGCGGTGGCCAGGATCAGCATCTGCTCGTTGCTGTCGTAGAACAGGCCGAGGTAGTTCTGCGAGACGTTCGAGCCCTGCAGGTTGGCCCCGGCGACGAACTGGTGGCTGATATTGCAGGGCGGCATGCGCAGCTCGCAGAGCGGCAGCACGCCGATTGACGGCTTCTGGTTGGCGGTCCAATCGATCTGCGGCTGGATCCACAGGCCGAACTGCCGGGATTCCATTTCGGAAACGCTCGAATTGACGCGCGCGATGACGAAGGCCGACTGGTTGTTCGCGGCCGCGAGCGGATAGGACAGGCGCGTGTCGGTGGCATGATGGAAGCCGTCCGGATGCATCTCCGTTTCGGGCAGTCCGACCAGGCTCGCATCATCGAGGGACTGGGTGGTCACCCCCAGGGACTCGAGCTGGGTGTTGGAGCTGGTGGTGGGGAAGGGGGAGAGCAGGCTCTCCGCCTCGAAGACCTGGTCAGCGCTGTGCAGCACGTTGTAGGGGTCGCCACCGAAGGTCAGGCGCCAGTCAATGGCCAGATGCCTGAGGTACAGGTCCTCATAATACAGGGAGCTCTGCGTCAGCGGGATGGTGGTCACATCCGGCAGGGGGCGTGGCCGGATCGAGGTGCCCTGGGCCACCGTCGCGCCGGGATTCAGGACGAAGTCGCTGTCGGCGGGGAATACCGGGTTGCCGGCGAAATCGGTGAATTGCCGTTCATGCGCCACCGGCCAGGTCTGCACATGGCTGCCGAAGCGGCCGGCGACCAGCCCGTGCATCGCGCCCTGGGTCAGCCAGCGCCGCTCCTGGAGGTACTCCTGGGGCAGGGCCTGGACGACATCCCGGCGCAGCGCCTGTGCGATCTGCCGATCGAGGCGGTCGGTCACCGTCGCCGAGGCCTCGATCGTGAAGACACCGCTGGAGAGGATGCCCAGCGGCGGCATGTCGGAGCCGGTCAGCAGCGGATAGGTCCACGGAAACAGGTTCACGAAGCTGTTGGTCGGGACATTGTTGACGAAGGTGCGCACCATGACCTTGCTCAACCCGCCGCTGCTGCCGGCGACCGTGGTTCCGACGGTGGCGACGATCGACTCGTCCGTGCCAGGGGTGGTCGGATCATCCATGCTGCGCTGCGGCGCGAATGGGCTTGGAAAATTCGGATAGCCGACGGCGCCCGGCTGCGGTGGTTGGTTGGGGCCGAGCATCGCCGCGCACACCGCCGACGGCAGCTGGTGGACGTTGAGCGGTGCCGGCACCTCGAGCATCACCCCCTGGCCGACCCCGGCGAGCGTGTCCCCGGCGTAGGACTTGCGCAGCAGCATGTGCGCCGTGCCGCCGCCCTCCTCGATGACCGACGTCGGGTACAAGGTGTCATTCGGATCATCGGTGACCTCCCCAGTGGCGTGCACAGCGGTCGCCACGGTGTTTTCGCCGACCACGATGCTGCCACTCCCAAGCAGCGGCCCGCCGCCATCGCCCAGGCCATTCCAGATGCCAGGCTGGTTGGGTTGGCGCGGGTCAGGCTGGCAGTCCAGCCACTGCGTGTCGTGGATGCCATCGCTTTGCACCACGGTGCCGAGATCGACCAGGCCCTGGCGTCCGGGCGGCGGATTGTGCAGGGTCAGGTATGGACGCAGGCGTTCGAGCTCGGAGCGGGTCAACGGCGTGCGCAGCTTGACCCAGTTGCCGCCGACCGTCTGCGGGTTGGCCTGCAGCAGCTGTTCAATGCTCGTGATGCGCCGTCCCGGCAGGGTCTCGCGCAATGCCGCCAGCGCCTGGGCGAGCTGGCCCACGCTGTCGTTGTCCGGGAAGTAGGTTCCGGGCGGGAAGGGGGGAGATCCGGTGGGCGTCTGATAGACCTGGTCGTCATCCCAGTCGGTTATCCCGACCGCGGCCAGCAGATGGTCCCAGACCACCGGACCCATGTGGTTGGGATCCAGCTTGCCCGCCTCGTCGTGGATGGTGGCGCCGAGATAGGTCGCCTGCAGCCCGGCGGCCGGCAGGGGGGTGATGTTCAACGACGCGGGCACCACGCCGATGGCGCCTGCGGTGTCGTTGGAATTGACCAGGTCGTTCGAGGGCAGCGGCACGACCGCCGCGCGCAGCATGGCCGGGGTCGAGGTGTTGGCGGCACTGAAGCTGGCCGGCAGATTCGACCACTGCTGCGGCCCGGGGCTTGCCGCCGGGGCATAGGCCTGGAGGGCGGGCGTCAGCGCATAGGCGGCGAGGGCGATGGCGACATTCTCGACATTGTCCCGGCCGACCTGCGCGAGCTTGCCGCCAGCATAGGAGCGCGTGCCGGCGACGCTCGCGGACTGGCTGAACAGGAAGGGCAGACCCAACAGCAGCAGCGCGGCGAGCAGCACCAGCGCGAGGATCAATGCGGCACCCGCGCGCATCGGACTCATGGGGAGACGCCGCCGGTGCGCACCCCGGTGTTGATCTGGTGGGTGGTGGCGCTGGTGTTCATGTCCACGGTGCCATCGGAGTCGATGGTCACCACCGCGGTGTCGAGATTCTGGCCATTGGCGCCGGCTGCGACCTCGCCCATCAGCTGGAAGGTGATCGTCGCGCCGAGGCTGGTGACATTGACGGTCGAGATGGCGCCGGAGCCGCTGGCGGTCATCAGGGTCATCTGCACCTGGGAATTGCTCGCCGTGCCCGCGGCCATGGTGGTCTCCACCACGCCATCGGGACGGATCGTGAAGGCATAGTCGCCATCGGGGGTGACACCGCTCGGCAGGCTGGCGGTACGGTCGGTGCCCAGGCGCAGGAGCCGCGCATTGTCCAGGGTCCCGACCAGGTAGCGCTGCTGCGTGGGCGGGACGACCGCGGTCAGCGGCGGATTGGCGCCGGTCGGATCGGGGAGCGTGCCGGGCAGGATGCCCTTGTTGTACAGCTGCGTGAAATTGCCGCGCCCCACGAACAGCGAGCCGCCGCAGTAGCTGGCGTTCTTCGGCTGGGTGCTGAAATTGCCTGAGTTGGCATCGGTATCGGCATTGAAGACCTGGGCGACCTTCTGGCCATTGCGGTACAGCTGCAGCTCATGCCCGTCGTACAGCAGGCCGACGTCCTCCCAGCGGTTGCCGACGATCGGTCCGGTCACATCCAGGCCCCCGGCGGGCAGAAAGGACGGTGAGATGGTATTGGCAATCGAGTTCCCGATCGAACTCACCATGTGGTAGCCGTTCGAGTCATTGATCCAACCGACCAGATCCCAGGAGAGCGTGTCCGCCGGGATGGTGGCGTTGGCGGGAGTGGCGGTGGCGATGGTGGTGACGCTCTGGATGTTGGTATTCTTCAGGACCAGGGCGAGCCCGCACAGCGCATTGCTGTCATCCTCGTCACCGATCTGCACCAGCGGGATGATGTCCGGCGTGGGCGTGCCATCGGGATAGGTGTAATAGGGCGCCTGCGGATCCGGGGGCAGGATCGCGCAGGCGAGGTAGAAGCCGTCGATGGTGGTGGTATTGCGCGCCAGGGACTGGCTCGGGAGCAGGGGGTAGGATGCGGGCGGGGTGCCCGCCATCGCCGTGCTGCCGAGCAGCCCCTGCCCGGTCTGGCCGAGCGCGGTGATCAGGTTGTTGGTGACATCGGCCTGCATGGCCCAGGGGCTGGCAGCGGTGGTGCCCGCGGGCGCGGTCTCGAAGGTCTCGTTCCAGACCGGGACCTGGCTGACGCCGCTGACCGTGCGGTTGGCCTTGGAGATCAGGATCTGGACCGGCGAGCCGGTCGAGCGCGCGGTATCGCGCGCCTGGCGGATCATGTCCGACATCAGCTGCTCGGTGCCGATCAGCTTGTTGACCGCCGGGGTGCGCATCACCGCGCCGATCGAGAGGGCGAGGAAGATCATGATGATGCCGATCACGATCAGCATCTCGATCAACGTGAAGGCGCGGCGCGCGCCTGTCATGCGGTCTGCGGCGCCTGGCATGGGCTCAGTGCGGCCAGTTCGTGATGTCGTCGGTCCCGGGTTGGCCCTGCTCATCCTTCTGGTTCTGGCCGATCGACCAGAGCTGGAAGGTGTCGGGATGCGGCGGGTTGGCCGAGTCGATGATGATCGCGGTGCCGGTGGTGATGTTCAGCCCCGGGTTTTGCGAATACGGGTAGTACTGGCTGGCACGGTAGCGCAGCGGGTTGCCCCAGGAGTCGTTGAGTGCGCTCATGGTGCTGAAGTGCTCGCGGTCGACGCTCTGCAGGAGGTACAGCAGCTCCGCATCAACGTTCCCCCAGTCCGTCGCAGTCGGTGTGGTCGAGGGATTGCCGGTCGGCGGGGTTCCGGTGCCCATCAAGATCGAATTGATCTTGGCGTCATCGGGATAGGTGCCGTTGAGGTTGCGATAGAGATCGCACGCCCCTACGATCATATTGATGAGGGTCGTGGTCTTGGCGCGCTGGGCCTGGGTCCGGGCAATCGAGACGGCCGGGATCAGCAGGCCCATGAGCAGCACGATGAGGCCCACGACGATCAGCAGCTCGATGAGCGTAAAACCACTGCGCCGCATACCGTCTCCGATGCACATCATACTGAGAATGACCTGTGACGTTGCGGGTCGGCCCGATGCGGAAGAGACGCGAATGGAAGAGTCCCTACCCCACTAAGAGTTGAACCGCGACGGACGAGCCCGTGACCCGGCTCGAGGGTACGGCTAGTCGTCGCCTTCCTCGAAGCAGACCAGCTGCCCGGCCTTGGTCGGCACGAAAACGCGGCCGTCGTGCGCCAGGATGCCACCCACCACCGGCGAGCCGCAGTCGGCCTGCCAGCGCTCCGCGCCGGTGAGCGGATCGAGGCAGTGCAGGATGCCCTTGCCGTCGCCGACATAGACGCCGTCGCGGCCGATGGTCGGCGTCCCGGCCACCGGTCCGAGTCCGCCATCGGTGGGGAAGCGCCACAGCAGCTGCCCCGGATGGCGCAGATCGAGGCCAAGGACCCGCCCTTCGGAGACCGTGACGTAGGCCTGGGGGCGTCCGGGCAGGAAGACCGGGGTCGATGGCACCGTGCCGTCGAGCACCCAGGAGGGCAGCTCGCGCTGCACCTCCGGCAGGTCCGGATCGCTGGAGATGGCCAGGACCCCGCCGGACATGTCGCTGATCAGCATCGCCTCGCGGTCGGTGACCGTGGTCTTGACCGGACGGCCGATCAGGTCGCCGCGCGAGTTGATGGCATAGAGCAGCTTCGGCGGCGAGACGTCGGTGATCGAGGTGATGTCGAAGACCTCGAGGTCGGAACTGGTCGGCACGTAGAGCAGGGTGGTGTTCGGCTGGGGCTGGTCGGCGACCGGCACGCCGGTGACGTCCGCCTGCGGGGCGATGTGCGGATAGACGTGCGCCTGGCCGCTGGGATCGATCTCAAGCGGGATGACGCCGGCCTTCACCGCCGCTGCGAAGATCAGCAGGCTCCCCGGCTTGAGCTCCTGCTCCTGGACCCACAGCGGCCCGGCGAGGTGGTCGGTCGGATTGACCTCGTTCGGCCAGCTCCAGGCCACCGAGCGGCTGCCCAGGTCGATGGCGTAGATGTGGTCATCGAGCACGACATAGGCGTGGTCCTGGAAGATGACCGGCGCACTGGTGAACTCCGAGAGGTTGTTGCCCAGGTGCAGCGGGCGGTTGGCGCCGAGCACCGGATCGACCATCTCGACCGTGGACTTGTCGGTGCACACCAGCACCAGCTGCCCGGCCATGACCGGGGGCACCATCGCCTCGCCGCTGAGGTCGACACGCCACTTCGGGCCGCGGATGAGGCTGATCGAGCCCTGGGTGCGGCGCACGGTGGTGTTGATCGGGAAGGTCTGGGTCGCGTAGCCGGTACGCGAGGCGGTGAGGGTCAGCGCATCGCCGACCCGGTAGGTGAACTTCTGCGTCCAGGGCCCGAAGCTGCCGGGCGGGTCGCTGAAGCGCAACTCCTCGCCGTCGGCGCGGCGCAGCACCAGCTGCACGTGCGGGTTGTCGACCAGCACCGTGAAGGGCAGCTCGAGCTGGGTCAGGTAGTCGGCGATCTCGCGGCTGGAGGCCTCCTTGGCCAGGGACATCAGGCGGTCGAGGTCCGAGAAGGTCTCGGTCTCGTCGCCGCGCGCGGCCGCGGCCTGGGTGACATGTCCCAGGTCATGGGCGATGTCGAGCTCGATGGCCATGGCATGGGCGCGCGAGCGGTCGACGAAGGCCTGGCCGTCGCCGGCGGCCGCACGGCGGTAGGCGACCAGCGCCTCGGTCTTCGAGCCCCTGAGCTCGATCTGCACGGCCCGTCCATAGAGCAGCTCGGCGCTGCGCGTGGAGTTCGACCAGTCGGCCTGGGTCGCGCTGAGCTTGTCGCGCAGCGCCTGCGGCAGGTCCTTGCGCGCCAGCACCGTGTCGAGCATCGCCAGCGCCTCGTCCCACTGCAGGGCGCTCCACAGGGTATTGGCCTGGCGGACCTTCTCGTCGACATCATAGCTGATGCGCGCCAGGCGGATCTGCTCGAGCATCCCGTCGGCGCGGTTGGCCGCGTCGGAGTTCGGGAAGCGCTGCTTGAGGTCGGTGATCAGCTGCACCGCCTCGTCGAACTTGTTGTCCTGGTTGAGCAGCGCCGTGGCGCGGTCGAGCAGGGTGTCGGAGCGCTGCTTGTAGTCCTGGCTGATCTGGTCATGGAGCAGATTGAGCTTCTGGTCGACGTCGGGATTCTTGCCGTACTTGCTGCGGATCACCTCGATCTGCGCCAGCAGCTCCTGGTGCTTGAGCTCGTTCTGGCCCTCTGCGACCATGCCCTCGAGGGTCGCGACCTCCTTCTGGCCCTGGTCGCGGACGATGGTGTTCTGATAATAGTTCCAGACCGCCAGCGCGAAGACCACCAGGATCAGGCTGATCATCACATAGGCCAGGAAGCGGTAGGCCTTGCTGGTCTTGATCGCCTCCGAGTTCTGCGCGTGCGAGAGGACCTGGTCCTTGACGTTGTTGTACTTGCAGTCGGCATCGAGGATGCCCTTGAGCGTATCGAGCGCGGCGCGCGGCCGTTCGGCGGTCAAAAGCGCATGCCACAGCGACTTGTACTCGACCACCGCATTCTCGGTCTGGCCTTCGAGCAGGTAGGCCCGCGCCAGGTAGCGGTGCGGCTCCGGGGCGCGCGGCAGCAGGTTCTTGGCGCGGTGGCAGGCGTCGATGGCGCGCGGCAGGTCCTTGCGCGTCAGGTAGGCCTGGGCCGCGGTCGAGAAGGAGGTCGCCGCGAGCTCGACCTGGCCGAGCTCGCCCTGGACCTGGCCGCGCTCGAAGTGCAGGTCCGGATCATCCGGCGAGAGGTCGATGACGGTGTCGAGATCCTTGAGCGCCTGCGGCAGGTCGCCCTGGTCCTGGCCCATCTGGATGAGCTCGAGGTAGAGCTCGACCGCGCGCGGAGCCTGGTTGAGCTTCACGCAGCACTCGGCCAGGGGCCGCATCACCTCCGGCACCGGCGAATGGCGCAGGGTGACCTCGAGCATCTCGCCGGCGAGCTGCGATTCGCCCGAGGCGATCAGCTGCACGGCGTCCTCGACCACCTCCTGGGCGGTGCGCGGCCGTGCGACCGCGGCCAGGGACAGCTGGGCGACGATGGCGAAGGTGTCGAAGCGGGTCACGCCCACCGACATGGCGATGGCGTCGAGGGTGTGCCGGCCGTCGAGGTAGCGCAGCACCTTCAGCATGTCCGGGTCGGTCTGGACGTTCTTGAGGTTGGCGCGGCCCTCGCCATCGACCAGGTAGTACGCATCGGGATCGGTGATGATCTCGCGGATGCGCTTCCACTCGTCCATGCGCCGGGTCGCCTCCATCACCAGCTGCGTGGTCTGGACGACGGTCTGGCCCATGGTGATGGTATCGAGGGCGGTGAGCTCCTGGATGGGAGGCCCATCGGTGAAGGTGAAGTCGCCCTGGGTCCATTCGAAGATCGGGCAGACCAGCTCCTCGAGCGCCCAGGCGGAGACCTCGTCGAGCTCGTAGTCGGCGACGAGTCCGCTGTCCAGGACCAGGTTGCGAAGCGGCTGCCCCTCGCGCGCCTGACGTGCCTTCAGCTCCTCGATCTTGTCGACCGAGATCTGGCCCTTGTTGGCCATGGCATCGAGCAGGAAAGGCCGGCCATTGACCACCGGCGCGGTGGACATGGTGATGTTGCCCTGGTCGAAATAGATGTGCACCGAGGTCACCGGCCCGGTCACCGACAGGGTACCGGTCTGCCGGTTCATGTTCAGCGTCTGGAAGATGTCCGTCAGATTGACGGAGCTCAGCTGACCTTGGAAGCCCATATTGGATCCGTCATATGTGTGGTCATCTGCTTCAGGAAGCCTGACACTACGGAGAGTCGTCGGGAAGGTAAATGCTTTCCAGCGCCACGCCGGAAGCCCCTCGCGTCACGTACCTGCCCGGCATTGGAGCCGGTCGGAAAAAACGCTTCAAATGCATCGTGGCGACCCGCTGCGGCGGGGGTCCCGAGGCCGGCTCTAGAGATTGCCGAACAGCGAATCGAGCTGGTCCTTCATCGCTTCCGAAAAGCCCGCGCCCAGCGTCTGCTGGGTCTCGGCCGGCGCGCGCCGCGCCGCCTCGACCAGCAGGCCCTCCATCTGATGGGCGAGCTCCATGCACAGCACCTGGATCATGCCCGGCTTGATCGAGCTGGCGAAGACCGAGACCTGCAAGGTGCGCTCGCCGAGCAGGGCGATGTGGATGCTCTGGCCGTTGCCCTGGTGGAAGAGCACGCGGAACTCCTTCTCGCCCAGCAGCCGCGCGACTTCGCGCGTCGAGGCGAACGAGCCGGCGACCAGGGCTGCGAGCGCGCTGGAGTCGTGGTTCTGGCGGAAGCCCTGGCGGGCCACCATGTGGCCCTCCTGATCGATGAGCAGGACGGCCTGGGCGTTGGCCTTCTTCACGAAGGCCAGCAGGACGGTATTGATGCGTTCGATGTCGGCGGCGTAGAAGACCAGCCGGCGCAGCCGCAGGGCCTCGTTCTCGCTGACCATTAGGGCGTTCCCTGGGCTGGCGCGGCCGGTGCCGGTGCGGCGGGCGCCGCTGCGGGTGCTGCGGCCG
>Ga0302314_10013486_pt1 | contig 14049 bp, 7 predicted proteins | sample III_Palsa_N2_3_FD_200533 | JGI IMG/M metagenome (GOLD analysis project Ga0302314, IMG submission 200533) | Peat permafrost microbial communities from Stordalen Mire near Abisko, Sweden - III_Palsa_N2_3 | ecosystem: Environmental > Terrestrial > Soil > Palsa > Peat permafrost | place: Sweden... | reverse complement strand
TACGGAGAGCACCGTCTCGATCCGCCGGAAGTTCGACAAGTTCACTATCTCAGCCAGCGTCAAGAACCTGTTCAATCAGGGGCCGCCGGCGACCTCTTTCGATGACGCCAACGAGGGTGACGAACGTTACGGCGACACGGCCATAGCCAGTCAGTACGACTTCATCGGGCGGTCGTTCTTCGCCCAGATCGACGCGAAGTTCTAAGATCAGGACGGCGGGCCGCTCCGAGTCATTGGGGCGGCCCGTGACGAACTGGACCGTTTAACTGGCGGCGTCCGACCGGCATCGGCGTAAGCAGGGCCCGCGCCTCGGTCGGCTATCGCAGCAGTAGGGAACCACATCTTGCGCTCCATCTGGTCGCTGATCGTCCTATCCGCCGCGATCCTCGTTTCGGCGCCCGCGCTCTCGGCCACCGCGCCATCGTCCCACGACCTGACGCGTGCGCCGGCCATCCAGAGCGTCTCGATCTCGCCGGACGGCCAGCATCTGGCGGCGCTGACTTCGCCCGACGGCGAGGTCGTCGATCTGACCGTCTGGAAAACCGACGCGCTGGGCGCGCAGCCGGTGCGCATCCGTGCGACGCATATGCGGTTCGTGGGCGTGCAATTCCTGAAGAACGACCGGTTGCTGGTCGAGGCCGCGCAGCCGCTGACGATCCAGGCTCGGCCCGCGAACATCATCAAGCGGTATGTGACCGACCTGGAGGGGAAGTCGTTCGCGCCCCTCCTGCCGGATCACAGCGTGACCTCCCAAGAGGCCGACGCCTACAACCAGATTGTCGACGCCACGCTCGTCTCCATACTGCCGCGGGACCCACATAACGTGCTGGTGGAAGACCACCGCCTTGGCAACTACGGCGACATTTACAGCGTCGACGTCTATTCGATGTCGGCCTCGCGGGTGATGAAGGGCTCGGACAAATACTTCGGCTACCAGGTCGACCTGAAAGGGGATCTGCGCGCGCGGCAGTATGCGGATTTCGACAAGGGGGCGATGTTCATCGCCCAGGAATATCGCGACCCGGTCACCAACCAGTGGGTCGAGTTGTTCCGGTCCTACGCCAAGAACCGCAACAACGTGGATATCGTCGGCTTCACCACGGACCCCAACGTCATCCTGATCAGCAGCACCGAGGGCGGCGACAAGATCGGAATTTACGAATACGACGTGAAGCAGAAGAAGATCATCGAGCCGGCGTTCCAGCACAAGCTGTTCGACGCTGGCGAAGCCGACGGTTTTCCGGATCCAGCCCACGCCGTGATCCTCTCGCGCGCCGACGGCGATTTCGGCCGGCCGCTCGGGTTCGGCTACGAGGCGGAAACGCCAAAGATCTATTGGCTCGATCCGCGCCTCGACGCGTTGGCCAAGTCGGTCGACCAGGCGCTTGGCGTTTCCACGACGCCGGTGGCGTGGACCGATCCAGGCGCCGGCCTCAAATCGACCGTGGCGGTGGAGGCGGGCGCTGGCGTCAAGTTCCTGAACTGGTCCGATGACTTCAAGACCATCGTGCTCGAAAAGTCGGGGCCCCGGCTGCCGCCGGAGTATTACCTACTGGCGGGCGGCAAGCTGACCCTGCTCGGCAAGGCCAGGCCGTGGATCGACCCGAGCACTCTCGGCGACACGACGCTGGTGGAATATCCGGCGCGCGACGGCCTGCTGATCCCGGCGTTCCTCACCCTGCCGCCCAGGGACAAGTTCGGTCCCGGTCCCTACCCGACCCTGATCGAGCCCCACGGCGGACCTTGGGCGCGTGATGACATGGAGTGGGACCTTGCCGGCTGGGTCCAATATTTCGCCTCGCGCGGATATGCGGTGCTGCAACCGCAGTTTCGCGGCTCGGCGGGCTGGGGCGATAGGCTCTGGCGGGCCGGCGACGGCCAGTGGGGCCTGAAGATGCAGGACGACAACGATGACGCGGTAAGATGGATGATCGGCCAGCACATCGCCGATCCGAAGCGGGTGGCGATGTTCGGCTATTCCTACGGTGGCTATGCGGCCCTGGCCGCCACGATCCGGCCCAACGGCCTCTACCAATGCGCCATCTCGGGCGCCGGCGCCGGCGATATAGCGGCGATCGAGGAGGCGACGTTCGACAGTCGATACCTACGCGAGTACCAGCATCCGGCCATCGGTGGCCTCGACCCACTCGCCCAGGCCAGGGACGCCAAGATCCCGGTGCTGCTCTACCACGGCGATCACGACACGACGGTCGACCCCGAGGAATCGCGCAAGTTCGCCGCGGCCGTGCGGGCGGCCGGCAAGCCGGTGAAGCTGGTGGAGATCAAGGACATGGGCCACCAGTACGTGTTCATGACTCCGGACATGATGCTGGAGCAGCTCAACATCATCGACGCGTTCCTGAAGACCGACTGCAAGCCCGGCGGCCTTTAGCTCAGGAACCGAGCGCGTCCACCCACGGCTGCAGGATCGGCATCGCCGGCGCCAGCGGGCCCGCGAAGCGGCGCCATTGCCCCACGCCCTCGCCGTAGAGGCCCTTGGCGATCTGGGCCGCGCTCGGGGTGGCGATGCGGCCGCCGCGGGCCGCGGCGCCGAAGTCCGCCGCGGCGCGCGACCAGTCCAGCCCGAGGAACCCGCCCAGAGCGCGGCTTTCGCCGTCGAAGTCGCCGACCAGCGCCTCGTAGGACTGAAGCCGGACGTCCAGGCCCAACCGATCGAGGTACAGCCGCGAGAGCCGCATGAAGGCGTCGTAGAACTGGGCCGCGCCAGTGAGCGTGAGCAACTCCCAGGTGGCGCTGTTGATCACGAACTGCCGCCGGAACGCGCTCAGCACCACGTCGCGCGGGTCGCGCCGCACGAAGACCACCTTGGCGGCCGGAAACAGGCGGGTGATCAGCGGCAGCCCCAAGCTGTTCATCGGCAGCTTGTCGACGAACACCTTGCCGTCCGGCGCGCCGCCGGCCGCCCGCACACGCCGCCAATAGGCGTCGCGATAGGGCTCGAGCACCGCATCGTCGGCCGCCGCCAGCCGCGCCAGGCCGCCCGGAACGCTGAGGAAGGCCTGGCTGGCGTCGATCATGGTCTCGTGCTCGTCCAGGGTGACGACGTCGGGATGGCTCTGCAGCACCTGGCCCAGCAGGGTCGTGCCGGAGCGTGGGAAGCCGACCACGAACACATGGCCGGTCGCCGGACCGGCCGCCGGCGGCGCTCCGGCGCGCCGTGACCAGTCCGCGGCCGGCTGCGCCTCGAACTCCTGGGTCAGGCGCAGCACGCGGGCGTGGCCGCTCTCCACACCGGGATTGGCGAACCGCGCCGCGTTCAGGGCGCGCAGGCCGGTGTTGGCCGCCTCGTAGGCCGCGAAAGCCTCGTCCGGACGCTCCAGGCGGTCGAGCACGTCGCCCAGGGTGGTCAGGGCCACGCTGCGATCGTAGGGCGCGGGGCGGTGCGCATCGGCGAGCAGCGCCCGCAGCCGGCGCTCGGCCTCGGGCCAATCGCCGGTGGCGAGGTCGACCTGGGCGACGGCGATGGCGGCGGTGGGGTTCCCCGGATCGAGCGCCAGAGCGCGGTCGGCAAAGTCGCGCGCACGATCCCAGTCCGAGGCGCGGACCGCCAGCGCGGCGCGGTTGGCGGCCGCCTGGGCGTGCCCGGGATCGAGCTCGAGCGCCCGCTCATAGGCCGCGCCGGCGGCGACCAGGTCGCCGGCGTTCTCCAGCGTCCAGCCGCGATTGTAGTGCGCCGGCGCATAGCCTGGCTGGAGCTGGAGCGCGGCGTCGAGCCGCGCCAGCGCCTCGGGCAGGCGGCCGGCCTTGGCGAGGCAGAGGCCCAGCGCGTTCAGCGTGGCGAAGTCGGCGGGCGCCGCCGCCAGCACCCGCTCGAAGTCGGCGATCGCCAGGTCCGGGCGCCCCTGCTGCTCGCGCTTCAGCGCCCGCAGCTTGTAGAACAGGGTGTCTTCCAGCCCCTGGGCGAGGGCCGCCTCGGCTGCGTCGAACGCTTGGCCCCACTGCCCGCCGCCGATCAGCCGCTGGACCGCGCCGAGGGCCGCCGCCACCTGCGCCGGGTTCGGCGCGGCCGGTGGGGTCGTTGCAAGCGCGGGGGTCGGGTCGTAGCCGAACCGCCGCACCCAGGGCTCGAGCCGGGGCAACACCGGGGCGAGTTGCGCGGCGAAGCGGCGCCACTGGCCGACGCCTTCCGCGTTGAGCCCGCGCGCCACCTGGGCGGCGCTGGGCGTGTTGGACACCGCGCGGGCCCGGGCCGCGAACGACATCACCGCCGGGTCCCAGTCCAGGCCGAGGAATTTCAACACCTCGGTCAGCTGGCCCTGGAAGTCGGCGACCAGGTCCTCGTGGCGGACGAAGGCGACCCGGAGCGGCAGCAGGCCGAGATAGGTCTCCGCCAGCCGCATGGTCCCATCGTAGTAGGCGGCCGCGCGATCCGGGGTCGAGAACTCGTCGAGCGCCGAGCTCATGCCGATCCGCCGGCGGAAGCAGCTGAACACGACGTCGCGCGGATCGCGCCTGGCGAACAGGACGAGGGCGTCCGGAAACAGCTTGGCGATCAGCGGCAGCCGCAACGTGTGCAGCGGCACCTTGTCGATCAGCACCTTGCCGCCGTCGCCAAGGTCGACCAGTTCCCGCACGGCCCGCCAATAGGTCTCGCGCGAGTTGTTGGCGTCGCCGGCGTCAACCGCCGCCAGCCGGTCCAGCGCGCGGTTGTCCGCGAGCCACCGGGCGGAGGGTTCGCCCAGCACCGCCGTCTCCTCCAGCGAGACGACGTCCGGGTGGCTGGCCAGCGCGTGCTCGAGCAGCGTCGTGCCCGAACGCGGAAAACCTACCAGGAACACATGCCGCCGCACGGCCTGAGCGCCGACGAGGTCGGGGCCCGGGTTCGACGCCCACGCCGCCGCCGGCGCAGCGGCGAAATAGCGGTTGAGGCGCGCCACGAGCTCGGCGGGCGTTTCGCCAGGCGACGGCGGGGCCTGCGGGCTCTGGCGCGCGACGTCGTTGGCGGCCTGGTAGGCGGTGAAGGCTTCGGCCGGGCGGTCCTGGCCATCCAGCGCATCGCCAAGCAGGGTCTGGAACCGCGCCCGTTCCGGCGCGGTGAGGGCAGGGCCGCCGAGCAGCGCGCGCAACCGGCTCTCGGCGGCGGCGAAGGCCCGCTCGCCGAGGTCGGCCTCCACCAGCGCCAGCGTGGCGAGGTTCTGGCGCGGATCGGCCTCCAGCGCCTTGGCGGCGTAGGCGCGCGCCGCTTCGGCGTCGCCGAACCGGGCGGTCAGCGCGGCGAGGGTCGCCAGCGGCTCCGGCCGCTCGGGGTGCGCCGCGGCGGCCCGCTCATAGAGGCGAATGCCGCCGGCGCGGTCTCCGGCGGCGATCAGCGCGGCGGCCTTGTTGGAAAGCGCGCCCAGATCGTCGGGCAGCCGCTCCAGCGCCCCGTCGAAAGCTTCGATCGCCGCGTGGACCTGGCCGAGCTGGAACAGGCAATGGCCCATGTCGTTGAGGATGCGCCCGTCGCCCGGCGCCAGCACGGCCGCGCGCCGCAGCTGCGCCAGCGCCTCGGCATAGCGGCCCGCCTGCTCGTCGCGCTGCGCCAGCAACGCGAGCGCCACGGGGTGATCCACGCCGCCCGGAAACGCCGCGCCGGCGAGCCGCGCCGCCCGTTCCCGATCGTCGGCGGCGACGGCCGCCTCGATCTCGGCGAGCGCGGGCCGATCGCTGTCGGCGACGGGGCGGTAAGGGCTGGGCGAGGCGTCCATGAGCGCGCTTTGGATCCGATCAGGCGGGCAAGAGGTCGAAGGCGATCGTGAGCCGGGACTCGTCGCCGCTGAACGGCACGGTGCCGTGCCACATCCAGGAGGGAAAGAGCACGAGGCGGCCTGGGACAGGCTTGACGAAGTGCTCGGGCGGCACGGCCGGCCTGGTCGGCACGCCGGGTTCGCCGAACTGCAACCAGCCTTCGTGGCCGCGGTCCACGGCGCCGGGCAGGGCGATATGGCAGGCCGACGAAATCCAGCCCGCTGGGTGCAGGTGGTTGACGTGATGACCATTCGGCCGCAGGCGCACCGACCAGGCCCCGTTCGTGCGGTAGCCGCCGGTGTTGCGCGACCGGAGCGGATCGTCACCAGGGCCCATCGCCGCGAGATAGCGCCGGATTGGCCCATCGATCGCGCTGAAGAAGGCCCGGATCGCCGGGTCGCTCGACTTGTCCAGGCCCTGCAGTGTCTGGGTGCCCCCGCGCAGGGATTGCCCGACCGGGTGGGTGGTCAGCGGATGCAGCGGCGCCAGGCTCTGGGCCAGATCGCCCAGATAGGCCTCGAGGCTGGGCCAGCCCTCCGGCGTGTCGATCGGATGGCCGCGTACGAGGGTCTCGTAGTCGCGGAAGGCCGCGGCGCGCGGGTCGTCCAGCATCCGCCATGCGGTGGCCAGCAGGCCGATGGTGTGCTGGTCGAGCGGCGCGCGATCCCGCAGCAGCAGGGCGAGTTCAGCGGCGGACTCGGGGCGACCATCCGCCAGCCACGCCGCGCACATGGTCTGACCGGCCAGCAGATCGCCCGGCGCGAGGCGGCAAGCGGCCTCGGCGTGTGCGGCCGCCCGCGCCGGGTCGCTGTGGGCCAGCAGCTGCGAAGCGCGCAGATGCAGGCTCACATCGGCGCCGGCCGCCCGCAGCAGGTCAGCGAGCTCGCCATAGGCGCCGGGCAGGTCGCCGGCGTATTCGAGCACGCGCGCCTTCGCCAGCCTGGCGCCTGGCGCGTGGGGATCGGCGCGGATGGCCGCGTCCAGCGGCGCGCAGGCGGCGCCGAGATCCTCGGTGCGCATCCAGATCAGTTGGGCCAGTTCGCCGAGCGCCTCGGCGTCGCCCGGCCGGCGTCGCGCCGCCTCGCGGAACGCGGCCTGCGCCTCGTCGAGCCGCGCCTGACCCATCAGCGCGCGGCCGTGGACGAGCCAGGTCTCCGGCGCGTCCAGGCCTTTGGCGAAGGCGCGGCGGCTCGCCTGCTCGCTCTCGGCGAACAGCTCCATGTCGCCGAGCAGGCCGGCGAGGTTGTGTTCGGCCACGGCGCTCTGGGGGGCCGCCGCGACGCCGCGCTGATAGGCCTCGACGGCCTCGTCGAAGCGGCGCAGCGCCCGCAAGGCCGACGCATGGGTGGTCCAGAGGTTGAGATCGGGGCTCGCCGCGGCGAGCGCGGCGGTGGTGACGGCCAGCGCCTCGTCCAGGCGCTCCGCCGCCAGCAGCAGTTGGGCGAAGCCCACCGCCGCGGGACCGTAGCTGGAGTCCAGCGCCAGAGCGCGGCGATAGGCAGCCTCGGCCTCGACCCCATTTCGGGCGCGAACCATCACGTCGGCGAGCACGCCGTGCAGCACCGCTTGGCGATCGTCGATCGCGATAGCGGCCCGTAGCTCGCGTTCGGCCCCGGCGAGATCACCCAGGTCGCGCAGGGCGACGCCGAGCAGGCGGCGGATATCGAGCCGGTCCGGCGCCTGGGCGGCCAGATCGCGCAGCATCGCCGCGGCTTCGATCGGCTGGCGCGCGGCGAGCAGCCGGCTCGCGGTTTCCAGCTGCCCCCGCACGTCCGCCGTCGACGATCCGATCACTCAGGCATCTCCCACGTCGCCGCGCCGCCCGCCATGGGCCGGCCGGACGCCGCTATAGCCCATCCTGGGCGGGCTGTGCGCCCGAGAACCGATCCATCCCGATCATGATCGTGGTGATCAGCTCGCGTTCCGCCGCGCTCAGCCGCGGGTTCCAGACGTCGCAGATGAGAATCGTCCGGGGCAGGTCGCTGTCGTTCCACGCCTCGTGCTCGATGGTGTCGTCGAACACCCAGGCCTCGCCCTCACGCCAGGCGCGCGTCTCACTGCCGACGCGGAAGCCGCAGCCCGGCGGCAGGATCAGCGGCAGGTGCAGCACGAGCCGCGTATTCGACACGCCGGTGTGGGGCGGGATGCGGGTGCGCGGCTTCAGCACCGAGAACATCGCCGAGGGCGAGCGGCCGGGGACGCGGGGCTGATCGAGCAGCTGGATGGCGCGCATCGTCCTTGGGCATTTGCGGGCATGCTCCTCGACCACACCGCCACCCTGCAAGAGGTGATAGGCGCTCCAGCGCGGCGAGCGGTTCAGCTCGGCCCACTGGTCGATCGGGACCCCGTCGGGATAGTTGACGTAGGGCGCGAGCTCGCTGGCGTCGTCGGCGAGGACGGCCTCCAGCTCTTCGCGGATCGCGCCGGTCTCGGTCTCGAACGCGGCCAACCAGGGGAAATCCTCGCGGTCCAGGAACTCGATCTCGGGCAGGCCCGGATAGTTGAACTGGACCGGCTCCTGGTGGAAGACGCGGCGCTTGCCGACGAGACGGTCGACGAAGGCGGAGATGCGGCGCTGTTCAGGCCCTGACGCCGCGCCGCCGGCCCCGATTTCCCGGGTCAGGGCCGATTGCAGCTCGGCCAGATAGCGGGCGTGCGCCTGACGCGCGTGCTCGGTGGCGCGGCGGGTCACCTCGTCAAGGGCCGCCGCTGGCGGCGCCTGGGTCAGGGCGATGCCGTAAGCGCGGCCCGCGGCTCGCGCCTCACCCGTCCGTTCGAGCAGGCTTGCGCGCATCAGCAGGGCGAGGAAGTGGCGCGGCTCGATCGCCAGCGCACGGTCGACCGCGGCCGCGGCCCCGCCGGTGTCGGCCAGCCCGCGCCGGCAGCCAGCGAGGCTGATCCAAAGATCGACGTCGCCCGGGCCGGGCAGCCGCGTCGCCTCTTCCAGGAGAGCCGCCGCCGACCGCAAGTCGCCGGCCGCCATCGCGCGGCTCGCTTCGGCCTTCAGGGCCGGACTATCTCGTTCACTCGTCGCCACCACGGTCCTCGCCGGCAACGCTAACAGTGCGCCCTCGAAACGAAAAGGGCGGCGGACCAGTGGTCCGCCGCCCAAATTGTCACGGTTTACGCCGCGCTCTTAGAAGTTGGCCGAGATGTTGAAGAAGATGTAGCGGCCGAGAGCGTCGTAGAACTGCGGGAAGGTGTTGCCGTTGCCGACCACCGCCGGGATGTTGTTCGAGCCGATGAGCGGCGGGTTGGTGTCGAAGACGTTATTGACGCCGACACGGAACGTATATTGGTCGTTGGCCCGCCACGAAGCTTCCAGGTCGAAGTAGCTGATCGCGGGGAGGTGATCGTCGACCGCGAACACATCGGACGGATTGGACAGCAGCGGATTGGACGACGAAGCGTCGACGTTCAGAGAGCCGATATAGCGCCATTGGCCCGAGAAGCCGAGACCATCCCAAGGCGTCGACCAGCCGATCCGGAAGGTGTGCCGCCAAGCGGGCGTCGGCGCCGACATCGGGGTGCCGGTGCCTTGGCAGATGCCGCCGTAGAGGCCGACGCAGTCGAACGTGCCCAGACCCGGCGCCGAGGTGACGTTGTAGTCGATCGTGTAGGTGCCCTTGAAGTCGAAATCCAGGCTGCCGTAGGGACCGAGGTGCCAGTCTTCGAGCGCCACGCGATAGTTGGAGGCGAAGTCGATGCCGCTGGTTTCGTAGGTGGCGATGTTCTGCTCGGTGTCGACGACGTAGCCGTTGGTGCCCAGCCACAGCGAGCCAGTGCCCGGCGCGCGGTGGATGAGGCTGCAGTAAAGCGGATTGTTGGTCTCGGCGCATTGTTCGAGGGTCGTGTCTTCGCCGATCGGGCTGACCGCACCCTTCACGTCGATGTGGAAGTAGTCCGCCGAGAACGAGAAGCGCGGGATCATGGTCGGAGTCAGGACGATACCGGCCGAGTAGGTGTCCGCGGTTTCAGGCTGCAGGTTGGCGTTACCGCCGAGAAGGCCGTTGTACTGGTTGGCGGGGTTGGCGGTGATGTGGCCGTACTGAGCCGCGCTGACGCCGGTGTTTGCGCATTGCGCGGCGGTAAAGGCCGGCTTCGCGCCCGCGCAGGGATCGGTGGAGCCGTCCAGTCCCACCGCGTCAGGCGCGAACAGGTCGATGACGCTCGGCGCGCGGATGGAGCGGTTGTAGCCGAGGCGGATCATCACGTCGTCGGTGACGTTCCAGGTCGGACCAACCGCGTAGGTGCTGGTGCCGCCAAAGGTGTTGTAGTCTGAGTAGCGATAGCTGCCGTTCAGCACCAGGCTCTTGAAGAAGGGCTTGTCCTGAATGAGCGGGACGCGGCCTTCGCCGTAGATTTCCCAGAGCGAGTAGGCGCCCGAGTCGCCGATGGTCGGACCGCCTTGGCCGGCGAGGTCACCGCTGGAGAACTCCGCGTCGGTCCTGAAGTCGAGGGTCTCGCGCCGGTTGTCGACGCCGAAGCTCACGCCCACCGCGTCGTTCGCCCAAGGGGACTTGACGCCATAGCCGCCGAGATCGCCGGTGACGTCGGCTTCGACGACCATCTCGGTGTCCTGACCTTCCTCGAACCCGGGGGTCTCGATGTAGTTGAGCGCGGCCTTGGTGACGCCGCCGCCCTGGAAGATGTTCCACGGCGCGCAGCCGGAACCGAAGCCGCTGGTCGGCGCGCCGACGCAGTTGTCGAGGGCGAGCGCGGTCTTAAAGAGCGAGACGTCGTTCCGGTACTCTTCGGCGAACAGCGACGAGCCGTACTGGAAGAAGGCGTCGTAGTGCCAGTTGGCGTCGATATCGCCCTTGGCGCCGAGCACGGTGCGATAGTCGGTGTGACGCAGGTCGTCGACGCGGTTGCCACCCTCGACGTTCCGGCGGGCGATGGCCAAGGTGGCCGTGCCGGCCGCGCCGGGCGTCGTCGTGCCCGGACCGCAGAGCGTCGCCATTTCCGACTTGGTCAGCAGCGGGTCGGTGCAGGGGAGGGTGAAGGTTTGGCCGAACGCGCCGCTGGGCGCGATCTGCGCGTCGGTGTGGTCGTCCATGAACATGAACTGCAGGTACGGCTGGAAGTGATTGTTCACGTCGTAGTGGGCGAAGAAGCCCGACGTGATGTTATCGTCCGAGCGCTGGTAGTAGTTGGTCGGCGCGTAGTTGTATTCATCCGTCGATAGGAACGGGCGGAACGACGTGGCCGCGCCTGTCCCCGTTATGGTGTCGAGCTTGTAGTTGAAGTTCTTGTCGAAGATGAAGAAGGCGCCGGTGGCGCTGGTTTCCGAACCGCCGCAGGAGAAGCCCGACTTGGAGTCAGCCAGCGAACAGGCGCTGAAGTCGCGGCTCGCTTCGTCAACCGGGTCGGTATGGCGATAGGTGGCGTAGCCGGTGATGTTGCCTTTGCCGTCGGGGGCGTTGACGCCGAAGATGGCGGAGAAGTCCGACGTGCCGCCATCGTCCACGCTGCTGGGCGGCAGGGCGAAGTTGCGCGCCGAGACCAGGTTCTGGATCGAGGAGTCGCCGTTGCTGTGGTTGTAGAAACCGTAGTTGGCGTCGAGGGACACGCCCTCGTAGTCCTTCTTCATGATGAAGTTGACCACGCCGGCGACGGCGTCCGAGCCGTAGATCGACGAGGCGCTGGCGGTGTCGATTTCGACCCGGTCGACCAGCTGGGTCGGGATGAAGTTGAGGTCGGGAACCGGATCGGTGGGGTCGCCCGGGGCGAGGCGGCGACCGTCGATCAGCACCAGGGTGCGCTCGGAGCCGAGGTTGCGCAGGTTGACCGTGGCGGTGCCGGTGGCGCCGTTGGAGATCGCGCCGCCTTGTTCGGCCGCGACCTGCGGCAGATTGTTGAGCAGGTCTTCGATGTTGACCGTGCCGGTGGTCTTGATTTCCTCGTTGGTGACCGAGGTCACCGGCGAGACGCTGGTGAGGTTCGGCTGCGGGATGCGCGAGCCGGTCACCACCACTTCGGTGGTCGAGGCGGTCGAGTCAGTGGCGGTCGTGTCGGTGGACGCCGTCAGCTTCTGGATCGGCGCATTCGCCGACGTCGAAACCGTCGTGGACGAATCGACCGTCGCCATCGGACTCGAGTTGGCGTCCGCGGCCAAGGCCGCCGGCGCCACGACGAGCGCAAGCCCGCCGATCATCGACGACGCCATGAGACGCGCGCGCATGGTGGTTCTAATCAAAGCAATATCCCTCCGGAATAGCGAAGCGCGCGGGCATGGGCGCCGCTTCGGCTACACGTGTGCAGTTTGTCCCGGGAAGGCCCCCCGGTTGATCGGGATTGATGGTCTCGCTTGGGAAGCGGGTCAACGAGGATTACGGCGAAGTAATCCCAAGCCGGCCCTCCTGTTACATTCCGGTCACAGCTTGCCTCAGGTGAGGCGGACGGCGCGCAAAACAGCCGCGCTTCGCCGCTCGCCGGGTAATTTTGCCCATCAGCGTGGCCGACAGCCCTGTCCGCGCGGCGCAAACGGCGCGGACCAGACATGGGCTTGCGCCGAGGCGCGGAAACCCTCTTCAATGCGCCGTCAGAGTCGAGGAAGGTCGATGAATCGCACGGCATCGCTTTGGATCGGCGCGGGCCTCGCCGCTGCCTTCGCGGCCAGTTTCGCCGCCGCCGACACCCAGGTCCCGAAACGGCCGGCCGCGCTGCAGGCGGTGGTCGACTGCCGCAAGATCGAGGACAGCGCACAAAGGCTGGCCTGCTACGATGGCGCGGTGGAGAGCATGACCAAGGCCGAGGCGGCCGGCGACCTTGTCGCTGTCGACCGCGAGCAGCGGCGCGAGGTCCGCCGCCAGAGTTTCGGCTTCACCCTGCCCAGCCTGGCGATCTTCGACCGCGGCGAGAAGCCGGAGGAGATCAACAAGCTCGATACGACGCTCGCCTCGGCGTCGCACACCTCCGACGGTAGGTGGGTGTTCCGAACGCAGGACGGCGCGGTCTGGCGGCAGATCGACGACGAGGACCTTCCGAACCCGCCGCGTGCGGGCGATCCCGTGGTGATCCGCAAGGGGATGCTCGGCAGCTTCATCATGGACGTCGGCGGCCAGCGCGGGATGAAGGTCCACCGCGACAGCTGAGTCGCGGCAGACTCTACCGATCTTTCGGGTCGATGGCGTCGCGCAGGCCGTCGCCGATGAAGTTGAAGCACATCAGCGTCACCACCATCGTCACCGAGGGGAAGATCAGCAGCCAGGGCGCCAGTTCCATGTCCTGCGCCCCGTTGGAGATCAGGGTGCCGAGCGAGGCCATCGGTGGCTGCACGCCCAGGCCCAGGAACGACAGGAAGCTCTCGGCCAGGATCACGCCCGGGATGGTCAGGGTGACGTAGACGACCACCGGCCCCAGCAGGTTCGGCACGATGTGGCGGGCGATGATCGCGGTGCGGGTGAGGCCGGCGGCGCGGGCGGCCTCGATGAATTCCTTCTGCTTCAGCGACAGCGTCTGGCCGCGCACGATCCGCGCCATGGTCAGCCACTCCACCGCCCCGATGGCGACGAACATCAGGATGAAGTTGGAGCCGAAGGTCACCATCAGCAGGATGACGAAGAAGATGTAGGGCAGGGAATAGAGCACATCGACGATGCGCATCATCACCTCGTCCACGACCCCGCCCAGGTAGCCGGCGGTCGCGCCCCAGGCGACGCCGATCACCAGCGAGACGGTGGTCGCCACGGCGCCGATCGCCAGCGAGACGCCGAGGCCGGTGAACAGCCGCGCCAGCAGGTCGCGTCCCAGCGAGTCGGAGCCGAGCAGGTGGCCGCCGGTCAGCGGCGGCAGCCAGACGTCGTTCTTGTTGATCTCGTCGTAGGCGTAGGGGACCAGGAACGGGCCGATCACGGCCAGCAGCAGCAGGATCGCCAGCACCACCATGCTGGCCACCGCGGCGCGGTTGCGCAGCAGACGCCGGCCGGCGTCGTCCCACAGGCTGCGGCCCTTGACCGCGCGTTCCATGAGTTCGGCGTTGCGGTAGGCGCCGGGCGCGAGGCTGATCTGGGTCATCGGGTCAGCCCAATCTCACGCGGGGGTCGAGCACGGCGTAGAGCATGTCGGCCAGCAGGTTCAGAACCAGGATCAGGGTGGCGAAGACGATCACCATCCCCATCACCACCGTATAGTCGCGCTGCAGGGCGCTGGTGACGAAGAATTTGCCCAGCCCCGGCAGGCCGAAGATCCGCTCGACGATCAGCGAGCCGGTGAGCAGGCCGGCGAAGGCGGGACCGAGGTAGCTGACCAGCGGCAGCACGGCGGCGCGGATGGCGTGCTTGGCGACGATGCGGAACT
>Ga0302314_10013484_pt1 | contig 14050 bp, 14 predicted proteins | sample III_Palsa_N2_3_FD_200533 | JGI IMG/M metagenome (GOLD analysis project Ga0302314, IMG submission 200533) | Peat permafrost microbial communities from Stordalen Mire near Abisko, Sweden - III_Palsa_N2_3 | ecosystem: Environmental > Terrestrial > Soil > Palsa > Peat permafrost | place: Sweden... | reverse complement strand
GCAGCGGCCACCGCTCGCAGGTCGTCGTCGTGCCAGGCGGTACCCCGGCTGTTGATCCGAATCGTCACGAGCCGATCCCCATATCCGCCGGAAACGACGGCGCGGCAGACGTGCTCCCGTGCCTCCTGTTTGGACCCGGGCGCGACCGCATCCTCGAAATCAAGGATCAACGCATCGACGGGGAGATCCTTGGCCTTCTCCAGCGCGCGTTCGTTGTCGCCAGGCATGAACAGCACGGAGCGCAAGCGCGACGGCAGGGAGGTCATAGAGAGCGAGGCTATCGAGCTGGCAGAATTCGAAAATATGAAAACGCGCCAACTTGGGAACGTCGGTCCGCTCGTATCCGCGATCGGCCTCGGATGCATGCCTATGTCCGGAACCTATGGCTCTGTGGCCGATGACGACAGCATCGCAACCATCCACCGCGCCCTCGACCTCGGTATCAACCTGCTGGACACGGCCGATGTCTACGGCGACGGCCACAACGAGGAACTCGTCGGCAAGGCGATCAAGGGCCGCCGCGATCAGGTGGTCCTGGCCAGCAAGTTCGGGATCGTGCGTGGCACGCCGGCAGGCTTCGATGGCCGCCCCGAGTACGTGCGCGCCGCGATCGAACGCAGTCTCAAACGTCTGAATGTCGACACGATCGACATATACCAGCAGCACCGCGTCGACCCGAAGACGCCGATCGAGGAGACGATCGGGGCGATGAAGGAACTCGTCGACGAGGGCAAGATCCGCTTCATCGGCATGTCCGAGGCACTCGCGCCGGATCTACGCCGCGCGGCCGCGGTGCACCCGATCACGAGCCTGCAGAGCGAGTACTCGTTGCTTGAACGCACGGTCGAGGGTGACGTGCTCGATACCTGCGAGGAGCTGGGTATCGGCTTCCTGCCGTTCTCACCGCTGCAACGCGGTCTGCTCTCCGGCAGCCTCACGACCAGCACCGAGCTTGAACCGGACGACTTCCGTGCCGGCGATCGCTTCCCGCGCGTCGGCCCTGCGCACCTCGAGGCCAACGCCTCACTGGCGCAGGTGGTGGCGGAGGTCGCCGCCGAGCACGAAGCCAGCCGCAGCCAGGTGGCGCTGGCCTGGCTGTTGAGCCGCAAACCGTGGATCGTCCCGATCCCCGGGACCAAGCGGATCGCTTACATCGAGGACAACGCCGGCGCTCCCGAGCTCACGCTGAGCGCCGCCGACCTCGAGCGGCTGGACGCGCTGTTCGCGCAGGCGCAGGGCGACCGCTACGGCGGCAGCAACACCACACCGAACTGGGTCTCGCCGCCGCTCGGCAGCTAACCCGCGCGAGCGCAAGCACGGTGCCTGGCCTGGTCCCGCGGGACCAGGCCATTCCCGAATGTTTAGGAGAGGACGAACTGGCCGACGAGCTTCTCGAGCTCATCAGCGGTGTGAGCAAGCTGCTGCGCGCTGGCCGCAATCTGCTGGGTCGATGCGCTCGACTCCTCGGTGCTCGCCGAAACTTCCTGAGTAGAGGCGCTCGAGGATTCCGCGACCTCGGCGACGATGCCCATCGTCTGGCGCATCTGATCGCCGCTAGCGGCGATCTGGCGGATCGTGGCGGCGATCTGATCGACCCGCGCGCTCATGTCCTCAACGCTCTGGCCGATCTGGACAAACGCGTCACGCGCCTGCTCCACGGTCTCGACGCCGCCCGCGGTCTGTGAGGCACCAGCCTCGACGACCTGGACCGTGCGCTGAGTCTCCTTCTGGATCTCAGCCACCAGCTCGCTGATGCTGGCCGCAGCCTGCTGCGACTCCTCAGCCAGGTGGCGGACCTCTTCGGCGACGACCGCGAAGCCGCGGCCCTGCTCGCCGGCGCGAGCCGCCTCGATGGCTGCGTTGAGCGCAAGCAGGTTGGTCTGCGCGGCGATCCCGGTGATGGTCGAGACGATGCCGCCGATCTGATCGCTCTTCTCGCCGAGTGACTTGATCGCTGAGGTGGTTTCAACGCTTGAGTCGCGTACGGCGCGCATCGCTTTGCTTGCCTGCTCAGCAGCGTCGACACCCTCGCGCGCCAGGTTGCGTGCTTGCTCGGCCGCCGCGGCGGTCTCGTCGGCGGTCTGCGCAGACATCCGGGTCGCCTCAGTCAGCTCATCGGAGACGCGACGTGCGTCATCAACCGAGCGGACCTGCTGCTCGGCGCCCGAAGCAACGTTGTTCACGGCGCTGGCGATCTCCTGGATCGCGCGGCCGGTCTCCTCGCTGGTCAGTGCCATCTCGTTGGAGGCGGCTGAAAGCGAGCCCGAACGCTCACTGATGTCGCCGATCATGTGACGCAGGTTGCTGTTCATCCGCGCGAAAGCGGTACCGAGCTGATCGTTCTCCGACTTGGGCTCGACGTTGTGCGAGAGGTCGCGTTCTGAAATCCGCACCGCCGTCTGCGACATGTCGCTCAGGTAACCGACCATCGAGCGGAACTCGCCGCCCATGTCCGAGAGCTCATCGTTTCCGGCGACCTGGATCTCCTGGTCAAACTCGCCGCGCGCGATCGCGCTCGCGGCATGACCGACCTCTCGCACCCCGCCGATTATGCGCCGGGAGAGAAGCAGCGCAATTCCGACTGCGGCAAGCACCCCAATGACCAGGAGGACGATCGTCAGCAGCAGCGAGCTTGAGTACGTCGAGTGAGATGACTTGGCCTCAGCGTTGGCGAGCGTACCCTGGTAGGCAACCCATGCCGCCGAAGTGGCCTTCATGTCCGTGTAAGTGTTGTCAGCGGCCCCGGCGCCCACGACCTGCCCGGCGTCGGCCAGCTTGCCCTCGTCGGCGAGCTTCTTGAAGCCGCTCGACTCGGAAACGTAGGCGGCAAACTGGCGCTTGAAAGTGTTGAACAGCACGCCGTCATGGGCGTTGGCGATCAGCCGCTCAGCTGTGTACTGATTGAGGACCTGAGCCATGCCGGTGATGTCGCCCGCGAGGTCGCCGTCGATCCCCTGCGAGCCGGCGCGCTCGGCCGGCGTCGAGAGGATGTAGTGCAGCTCATCCTTGCGGTACTTGTTCATGAAGGCGGTCGCCTCGCCGGCCAGCTGCGTCGCCGGAACGATCTTGGTGGCGAGCTTATTGACGTGCGAGTTCTCTTTGCCAAGCCCGCTGATCGCGAAGATCCCGAGCACAAGCATCAGCAGCAAAACCACGCCGAATGAAGAGAGCAGGCGGGCCTGGAGCGTAAAACGCCTGGAAGTGGGCATTGAGATGGGGCCTTCTGGTCGTGTGTCAGCGGTCGGGATGCAAAGTGACCTGCGCCACTTGGTATCTGATCCATATTTCGGCCAAAAAGGCGGCGACTTTAGCTGCGCATAATTCGCTGCTCAGCTTGGTAGGGCCAGCGAAATCAGGCGTGAGCCGCTGAAATCAGGGCAAGCAGGCCCTCACCGTAACGCTCAAGCTTCGCTTCACTGATGCCTTTGATCGCCAGCAGGCCGTCTGAGTCGGTCGGTCGCAGCTGGACGATTTCCGCCAGCGTCGAGTTGTGCAGCACCGTGTAGGCCGGCTTGCCTTCGGCTGTCGCCAGACGCCAGGCCTTGAGCTGCTCGAATAGCGGATCCGCCTGGGCGGCATCGAGCATCGCGGCCTGCTCACCGTCCAGAGCTCGCGGTGAAGACTTACCTGAGCCACCCGCGCGCACGCGCGTAACGCGGATTTCTGGCAGCCACTCGACGGGGTCACAGACGTCGCAGCAGCGGCCCGTTGGATGACCTGGGTCGCTGTCTCCGAAGTGCCGAAGGATCGCCGCGCGGCGACAGTCCTCGCTGTTCTCGACAAACCGGACAATTGCGCGGTACTGGCGCCAGCCACGTTCGTCCCGCTCCTGGTTGAGGTGGATCAGGCGTCCGAGGTCTGCACGCATCGCCAACAGCACGGCTCGCGCCGGTAGACCGTCGCGGCCCGCGCGGCCAACCTCCTGGTAGTAGGACTCGACCGAAGTCGGCACGGCGTAGTGCACGACCGTGCGTACATTCGGCTTGTCGACGCCCATGCCAAAGGCGGTCGTGGCGACGACGATCTCAGCCTCGTCGTTCAGAAAGCGTCTCTGAGCCTCATGTCGAGCCTCAGACTCCATGCCCGCGTGATAACCGACGGCACCCATGCCGAGCTGGCAGAGGTTGGCACTGACCTCGTCCACCTGTTTGCGAGTGCCGGCGTAGACGATCGCGGGACGGCTCTCGGGCATCTCGAGGATCGCGGCGAGTGTCGCCAGCTTGCGCGCGACCGCACCGGTCCCGGCGAAGTGCAGCACGTCAAAGGAGAGGTTTGGACGGTCAAAGCCGCTGTGGATCAGCAGCGGGTCCCGGAGCCCAAGGCGCTCCGCGATCTCCCGCGCCACGACCGGCGTTGCCGTGGCGGTCAGCGCCATCACCGGCGGGCGCCCGAGTTGCTCGATCACCTCGTGCAGCTGCAGGTAGTCAGGCCGGAAGTCATGGCCCCACTCAGAGACGCAGTGCGCCTCGTCCACGGCGAACAGCGCGATCTCTCGGGTCTGCAACGCCGACACGAAGGCACTGGAGACGAACCGCTCCGGGGAGCAGAAGACCAGTCGCGCTTCACCTGAGCGGATTGCGGCGAGCGCCGTGCGGTTGTGGTCCTCGGGCATGCCGGAGGCCAGCATCACGGCCGGATGCCCGGCGTCGCGCAGGCGCACGTACTGGTCCGACATCAGCGCGATCAGCGGGCTGACGACGACCGTGAGCTTGTCGCTGGCGAGGCCCGGCAGCGTGTAACAGAGGCTCTTGCCGCGCCCGGTCGGCATCACGATGCTGGCGTCTTGGCCCTCGAGCGCGGCGGTGATCGCCTCACGCTGGCCGACCCGGAACTGCTCGAGGCCGAAGTAGGCGAGCAGCGCGTCGGGGTCGAGCGGGCCCTCGTAGCGGCGGGCCGGGACTCTGCGGCGGGCTCCGGGAGCTGTCCGTTCGGACAGCTCCCCCGCGATCGCCTTCAACGCTTCACGATCCTGCAAGCCAAACAGCTTCCAAGCCGCGCGCAGCTCACCCAGTTCGCGGGCCAGCGCGTCGAGCGGTTCGCCCGCGTCGATACGTGCGATCAGCTCGCGCGCCCGCGCGCCAAACCCCTCCGGCCCGATCTCGAGACCGGCGTCTGAGAACAGGGTCTCAGCCAAGCTCGGCAATCAAGTCAGCGACCGACTCGACGATCCGAGAAGCGCGGTACGGCTCGCGTTCGGCGTCTGCCTGGGTCGTCAGACCGGTGAGCACGAGGATCGTCTCCATACCGGCCTCCATGCCGGAGATGATGTCGGTGTCCATGCGGTCCCCGATCATCGCCGAGCTCTCCGAGTGGGCGTCGATCGCGTTCAATGCCGAGCGCATCATCAGCGGGTTCGGCTTGCCGACGAAGTACGGCTCGATCCCTGTGGCCTTGGTGATCAGCGCCGCAACCGCCCCGGTTGCCGGCAGCGGACCATGAAGCGAGGGGCCGGTGACGTCGGGATTGGTGGCGATGAAGCGGGCGCCGCCCTCGATCAGACGGATCGCCTGGGTGATGCGTTCGAAGCTATACGTACGGGTCTCGCCGAGCACCACGTAGTCAGGATCGGATTCGGTCATCGTGTAGCCGGCGGAGTGCAGCGCCGTCAGCAGGCCAGCCTCGCCGATCACGTAGGCACTGCCACCGGGGCGCTGGTCATCGAGGAACCGCGCGGTCGCGAGCGCCGACGTCCAGATGTCGGCTTCACCGATGTCGATGCCGTTGGCGCGCAAGCGCGCTGACAGGTCGCGCGGCGTGTAGATCGAGTTGTTGGTCAACACCAGAAATGGGAAGCCACGCTCACGCAGCTTGGCGATGAACTCGTCAGCTCCGGGGATCGCGTGCTCCTCACGGACCAGTACCCCGTCCATGTCCATCAGGTACGACTTGATCTCGCGTTTGCGGGTCACACGCCAACCGTATCGGTCAGGGCAGCGGCACATTCGACCGCGGGGTGAACCAACTGTGCGGCCGTCGCCTGGCGCAGCAGTTCGAACAGCGTCCGGCGCTGAGCGATGGTTAGATCAGCCAGGACCTCATCCTCCACGGCCGCCAGCACAAACTCGGCCTGCGCGAGCTTCTGCTGCCCGGCCTGCGTCAACTCGACTATGTGCCGCCGGCGATCCTCCGGTGAGCGTCTGCGGGTCACGAGCTCCTCAGCTTCGAGCTCGTTCAGCAGACCAACCAGGTTGGTGCCGTCGAGTTGCAGTATCTCTGCGAGCCCCTGCTGGGTGATCGAGTCGCTGTCGCGCAGCATCGTCAGCGCGACCAGGTGGCGGGGGCGCAGGCCCAGCGGGGCCAATGCCAGCTCACTGCGTAGCCGCATGCGCCGCGACAGATAGTCGAGCAACGCCGCGGAGCGGTAGGGCGGCTGGACGACAGGTAGCTCTGGCACAGCAAGAAGTTTAGGCCGCCTGGCACAGTCATTGCGTGTGCAACAATCATTTGCGTAGCACCAACGATTCTTAAAGGACTAACGACCGATGCCACACCTGCTTCACATCGATTCCAGCATCCAGGGCGATCGCTCTGTCAGCCGCAAGCTGACGGCGCGCGCCGCCGAGCATTGGAAGGCTGCCCACCCCGACGGAACCGTCACCTACCGCGACCTCTCCGCCCAGCCATTGCCGCACCTTGACGGCCTCGCCGCCTCGCTTCGGGCGACGCCGCCCAGCGACCACACCGCCGAGCAGACCGCCGCCTACGCGATCAGCGTCGAGCTGATCGATGAGATCAAGGCCGCGGACACGGTCCTGCTGGGCATGCCGGTCTACAACTTCGGCGCTCCGAGCACGGTCAAGTCTTGGGTCGACCACATCGTCTTCCCGGGTCTCTCGCTTGACGAGAATCACGGCGGCTTGCTGGGCGGACGGGACTTTGTGGTGATCATCAGCCGCGGCGGTGGCTACGCCCCCGGCACCCCCCGCGAGGGCTGGGACCACGCCGAGCAGTGGCTGCCGCACGGCATCGTGCTGACCGGCCTCGAGCCCCGCTTCATCGTCGCCGAACTGACCCTGGCGAACGTCAACCCGGCGATGGCCGACCTGATCCCGCTTGCCGCCGAGAGCCTCGCATCCGCCGAGCGGCAGATCGACGAGCTCTGGACGCCGGTATCGGCGTAGAAACGTCCGGCACTGGCGCGCCGGTGGTCGGGGGTGGGTGGCGGGGACCCATCCCCGTCACTGCTCGGCGGCGGGCTCCTCGAGCGCCGTGAGCATCAGGCTCAGAGCGGCTCTGACAGTCTCGTGATCGCCGTTACTGAGGCTCGAGAGCTGCTCGGCGTACCAGGCGACGCGATCGCGCTGACGCGCCTGCAAGGTCTCAATGCCCTTGGCGGTTATCTGCACCAGGTTGGCGCGTGCGTCCGCTGGATCCTGAGCACGCGTGACCAGCCCGCGTCGCTCAAGCCGCTGCACCAACGCTGACATCGTCGGCTGCGCGACTGCCTCGTTGGCAGCGAGCACGGTCACCCGTTGCGGCCCAACTTCCCGCAGTTGCTTCAACACTGATGAGCTGGTGCGACCGAGGTCGGTAGAGATCTCACGCAGCAGCCGCCACCATGAGAGAGTAATCAGCTGATCGAGCTCCGCGGCCAGCTCAAGGTCCGCGTTCAGAGGCTTTTCGATGCTTGCCATGTGCGGAGGATAGCTGCGCTCAATTGCAATTCATCCATCCCAACGGCTAATGTATAGCTCGGCTATCTTTATCGGGGCTTAATGATTGCTGCGGTGTACCAAACCAGCGGGGACGCCGACGTACTGCGCGTGCTTGAGATTCCGACGCCATCACCTGGTCCTGGGCAGGTGCGGGTCAAGCTCGCCGTGTCCGGCGTCAACCCGACCGATTGGAAGACCAGGCGGACCACCGGGCCGCCGCGCGGCCAGCCGTCGGTTCCCAACCATGACGGAGCCGGAACGATTGACGCGGTGGGAGCCGGCGTTTCCGAGAGCCGCATCGGCGAACGGGTCTGGCTGCTGCTGGCCGCCTACAACAACCGCTGGGGAACCGCCGCCGAGTATTCGGTCGTTCCCGCCGACCGTGCCGTGCCGTTACCCGCCTCAGCGTCATTCGAGCTTGGGGCTTCGCTCGGCATTCCAGCACTGACCGCCTGGCTCTGCCTGAGGGTCGGCGGACACCCTGCGGGGCGCGCCGTGCTCGTAGCCGGCGGTGCCGGGGCCGTTGGCCGCGCCGCGATTGAGCTGGCTCGCTACCTCGACGCAGAGGCCGTGATCGCGACCGTCAGCGGCACCGAGAAGGCGCGCATCGCCCATCAAGCGGGTGCGCAGACCGTGGTCAACTACCACGAGGCCGATGCCGCCAAGCAGATCATCGACGTGGCGCCGATGGGCATCGACCGCTTTGTGGAGGTCGCGCTTGATCAGAACCTTGAGCTCGACCTCAAGGTCGCGGCACCCCACGCGGTGATCAGCGCCTACGCCGGTAACGATTCCACGCGCGCGATCCTGCCGGTACGAGAGCTGATGACGGCCAACATCGCGCTGCGCTTCCTGCTGGTCTACAAGGTCAAGCCATCCGATCTGGCGGCCGCCATCAACGGCGTCTCGGAGGCGCTCAGGGCTGGCGCCTTAACCACGCCACCGCTGCACCGCTATCCGCTGGTGCGCATTGCAGACGCCCACGACGCGGTTGAGCACGGCGCCGTCGGCAAGGTGCTGATCGACTTGCAGTCGGCACCGGGCAGCTAGTAACGAATCGCCGAGCTCCGAATCGGCCCTAGATGTCGACCACCAACTCCGAGTCGAAGCCGCTGACCGGCTCGCCCGGGTAACCGCGCTGGTTGCTGAGCACGCGCGTGCCCTTCACCTCGAGGTCAACGGTGCGGTGGATGTGTCCGAAGATCCAGAGGTCGACAGCGTCAGCCCCCATCAGTTCACTCAGGTCGCTGGCAAACGCGCCGGCGATGGCGGCCAGCAACGGGTTGTCGGGACGTTCGCGCACGATCGGCGAATGGTGCGTGATCACGACCGTCGGACCGTCATGAGCTTCGCGCAGACGCTCAGCCAGCCAGGCGCGGCTTTGATGGTGGCGATCGAGCGTCTGCTGCGCGCGCAGGGGCAGGCCCGCTTCCACGCCGCGAATCTGCCGATAGTCGCTGACCATGCGTTCGCAGATCGACATCGAGTGTTCGCGGTTCGGCAGGCCCGCGAACTCGAAGTCACTCCACAATGAGCAGCCGAGGAACCGCACCCCCTGGATCACCGCGGCGTCGTTCTCCAGCACTCGAACGCCCGACCCGTCGGCAGCCGCGCGCAGCTGAGCAGGCAGTTCCGTGAACGACTCCCCATAGAACTCGTGGTTGCCGGCGACGTAAAGCGCCTGGCGCTCCCCCAGCCAGCTACGGGCCCAGTCGACACCGGCGGTCCCCGGGGCTATGTCACCGCCCAGCACCACGATGTCAGCCTCGACGTCTGGCGTCGTGAACGGTGCGCGCTCAAGGTGCAGGTCACTGAGTACGTGCAGTCGCACAGTGCCTGAGATGTTTACCGCGCGGGCGTAGCGAGCACGTCCGCCACGAGCGCCGCAGTCCGGGCGGCGTCACTTCGATCTGAGCGGACACGGTAGTCGGCGACCTCTTTGAACCAGTGCGCGCGTTGGCTCAGCTGCCGCCGGAACATGCGCTCGGCGTCTGGGTCAAAGACCGGCCGGTGCGGGCCGCTGGCAAAGCGGGCAGCCAGGCGCCCGGGATTGACCTCGAGCCACACGGCAAACACTTCGGGACGCTCGAGCGCTCCACGGCAGCGGGGATCGTCGATCACGCTCGCGGCGGCGCAGACCACACTCGGCTCGGGCGTGGCCAACGCCGAGAGCAGGTGCCCGGCCTCCAGCTCGTGCATCGCGTCGACGCCGAGTCGCTCACCGAGCTCGCGCACGGTCGCGCCCTGCGCCTGCTCGATCACCTTGTCGCTGTCACTCAGCAGCCAGCCGAGCAGGCTGGCCAACTCCGAGCCGACGCTGGTCTTGCCGGCGCCCATCAGCCCGAGCAGAGCGACATGCTGGATTTCGGTCACGGCCAGCATCATCGCAAGCGGGCCGCTCCATGTCTGCGGCGAGGCCCCGAGGGGCTAGGCGATGTGGGCGCGAGACGCGTACGTGATGTACGGCAGCTCGAACTCGTCGCGCCCCGCCAGAGCGGGATGGTGATCCAACAGCTGCTGGATGCCGCCCAGGATCCTGGCACGCTCATCGTCCGGCGCGATGATCACGTAGCTGCGCGAAGCGAAGAGCTCGATCAGACCCTCCGGCGTCATCGGATAGGACCACTCGGTGACGAAGTATTCAATCTGCCCGAATGGCCGCCCGATCACCGGGTTGTCCACGGCCATGCTGGGTGCCCCGCTGGCGGTCAACCGCGAAAGCTCCCGGACCCAGTCCACGCGATCATCGCGGTCGTTCCAGATCAGGCCAAGCTGACCGCCCGGCCGCAACACCCGGGCGACCTCGGCAGCCGCCCGCGGAACGTCGACCCAGTGCCACGCCTGCGCGACCACGACGGCGTCAAAGCTGGCGTCGGGAACCGGGATCAGTTCGGCGCTGCCGACGTGTGTAGGGACTTCGGGAAGCAGCTGCTCCAGCTCCGCGAGCATCTGCCCTGATGGATCCACCGCCTCGACATGGAGACCGCGCTCCGCGATCAGTCGTGTCAGCTTGCCGGTCCCAGCACCGAGATCGAGAATCTCAGGCGACCCATCTGGCAGCAGCCAGTCGAGCGCGTCGGAAGGGTATGTGGGTCGCGCCCGCTCGTAGAGCGCTGCGGCGGCACCGAATGAACCTGCTTGGGTCTCGTGAAGTGAGGTATGAGCCATGAGTTCAGGCTAGTGCGCGCTCGGGCGTACCTCCCCCAGAACTCAACGAACCTCCGAGGCTTGCCCATTTGGGCACGCCTCCGTCGACCACGTGGATCACTTTGGCGGCGCCATGATGCTGCAGCAGCGAGGCGGCCACGCCGGCCCGCAAACCGGCGGCACAGATGACGGCTATCGGCTTCCCTGGATCAAGCCCATCCGGCACGCCCTTGATGTCGTGCCAGGTCTCGTGCACCGATCCGGGGACGTGCCCCAACTCGAACTCCGACCGCTCGCGCGCGTCCAGAAGCTGCACGGAGCTGTCAGCCTGAAGCAACGCCTCGAGCGCGTCTGTCGGCACCCGCTCGAGTGACTGCAGCGGCTGCCCCGCGGCGCTCCAGGCCTCAGCGCCGCCGGCCAGCACGCCACCCGCTTCGAGTGGCCCGGTGAGCCCGACGGCGGCGGCCAGCGCCCCGGCAAGCTCCGCGTCTTGATCCTGCGCACAGACGAAGACAACCCCGGCTGCCCCTGCCGCGAGCCACGCCAGCTTCGTGCCGAAGCCGCTCTTGCGCAGCGGGATCCAGAGCGACCCGGGAATGTGGCCCGCGGCGAACGCAAGGTCGTCACGGGTATCTACGACCAGTGCGCCGTCCGGCAGACGGCGCGCGAGCTCAGCCGTCGAGAGCAGGTTCAGGCGCAGCGGTTCGGTCAGCAGCGGACCGTGGTTGAGTGCGACGATCGCCTTGAAGTTCGGTGGCTGGGCGCCGAGGCTCGAGATCGATTCGGCGATGAACTCCTGCTCATCGGTGATCGTGAGCATGTGGTTGTGGTGGCGTTCGAAGCCGATCGTCGAGGAGCCCTTGAGATCCATGCCCGGCCCGCCGCACATTGAGCCGCCGAGGTGACCGGGCCAGACCTCTATGTAGTCCGGGAGGCCGAGCAGCTGGTTCTGGAGCGAGCGGAAGATGTCGCGCGCGCCCTCGCTCCGTTCGACCGCCAGATCCGGGCGGGCCACATCACCGACGAATAGACTGTCGCCGGTCAACACCGCCCACGGCTCTTCACCGCGACGGGTGTCGGTCAGCAGGAAGCAGGTGTGCTCCGGCCGGTGACCGGGCGTGTGCAGCGCCTTGATGCGCAACGACCCGAGCGCGAACTCGTCACCGTGTTCGAACGGCTCATGCTCGAACTCGGGGGCGACGAGCTTGTGGATGTGGATCGTGGCGCCGGTGGCAGCTGTGAGGCGGCCATGGCCCGAGATGTGGTCAGCGTGATTGTGGGTCTCGAAGATGTGCTCGATGCGAACGCCGAGGTAGGTGGCGAGTTCGAGGTACTCGTCGATCTCAAAGCGCGGGTCGACCACCGCGGCGACGCCGGACTTGTCGTCGCCGATCAGGTAGGAGGCACAGCCGAGGTCGGGGTTGATGATCTGCCTGAAGATCATCGCGGCGCCTCGATCGGGGCGCACAGGCGAGAAGCGTTCATGTGGAGTAACTCAAGCCGCATGGTTGAGAATGTAGTTCAACCAGCGGCAGTCCGGCCTGGTGGCTGAGCCAACGGTTTTACAGTTGTGCTCGGTGATGTTGAGATTTTGGCACTTCGGGACGCGTCGTTCAGGAGCTGCGTCGCGTCAGCGTGAACAGCGGAATTTGCCTTGCCGTCTGTGCCTGAAACCTTGCGAGCGTCGGTGACGCCACGACCAGCTTCGACCACAGCTCGGCGCGCGCCGCACCGGTGACCTCTTGCGCCAGGGCAGTGAACGTTTCGCTGCCGAGTTCGACCTTGATCTTCGGCTGTGCCTTGAGGTTGTGAAACCAGCTGGGGTGGGTTGACGATCCGCCGTTGTCGTTGAGCTCACTGGACATGTTCGGCTTGCTGGGCCGTGACGCGGTAGGTCAGATTGACGCGACCGGCGCCAGCACTCTCGCTCTCGATCAGTTCGAGGTCCTGTCGCTGGGTGATCCCGCCCAGCAGTGGCGCGCCCGCCCCGACGGCGACCGGGTGCACGCTCAGGCGAAGCTCGTCCAGAAGCGCTGCGTCGATCAGGCTCCTGACCAGGCGAGCGCCACCAACGACATAGACCGGCCCGCCGGGCTGCGCCTTGAACGCGCGCAGTTCGTCGAAGTCGCGAACGATCCGGGCCGTCGGCCAGGTGGCGTCGCGAAGTGTTGTCGAGAGCACCAGGTGCGGAGTCTGCGCCGCGATCCGCGCGTACTCGATCTCCCGTGGGTACGGGGCGCGTCCCAGCCACTGCGTGACGGCTGCCGGGTCTTCTCGGATCGCCGTCCAGAACTCCTCGTAACCGGGGAACATCCCGCCGCCGAGCACGAACGCGTCAACCGTGGGCAGCAGCTCGAGAGCGTCTGCCCACGACTCCACCCAGTCGGCGTTCCCGTCCGAGTCAAGGCTGTAGCCGTCGAGCGTGACGTGCATTGCCGCGATGAAGGGTCGTGATCCTGCTGTAGCCATGTCCGGTCCTGTTCGGTGGGTGAGCTTATGCGCAACTAATGGTTGCACAGATCACCAAGATGCGCAACCTCTGGTTGCGCATCGGTGCGGAAGCGGCCCCTCGACTACGGACCCGCTGACCGGTCGTGGCTCAGGCTTTAGTTCCCGATGGTCGATACGTGGCTCTATGAGGCGTGCTTTTGTGATGTCGCGCTGTATTGCGGCGTTGTTCTTCGCGGCGGCGCTGATTGCCGGTGCCGGGGTGCTCGTCGTAAAGGCTCGGGATCAGGCTCGCGCCCGTGTCTCCCGCCGAGCCGCTCATCTCGTTGCCCTGCGGGAACGTCGACTGTTTGGCGAGGTAGGGCGGCTCGTTCAGAGCGCGGCCCTTTACTCCCAGTCGTCAGACGGCATCATCGCCTTTGCGAACGCGGGTCCGACCAAGTCGGCCCCAGTCATGCACGCGGCCCATCAGGCACTCAATCAACTTCGAGATGTCGGGGTCGAGACCGGCGCCCAAGTAAGCATCCGTACCAGTGCGGACCAGAGCGTGTTGAAGAGCTCGCCGAATGTCGGCTTGGGCGTCGGCGGCCTGCATGGCCGTCTCCCGCGCAGCCTCACAGGCTTTCGCGATCTCGCCTCGGTCACAAGTTCGTCAGTGGTGTCGCTGGCGCCGACTAGTACAGGTGGAGCGATGGCGCCGCTGCATCTTTTCGCGCCGATCCGTACTGCTGTCGGCCGTCCGAGCCTGTGGCTCTCGCTCACGATTCCGGCCGACGATCTGATCGGCGTCTACGAGCCGC
>Ga0302314_10013483_pt1 | contig 14050 bp, 9 predicted proteins | sample III_Palsa_N2_3_FD_200533 | JGI IMG/M metagenome (GOLD analysis project Ga0302314, IMG submission 200533) | Peat permafrost microbial communities from Stordalen Mire near Abisko, Sweden - III_Palsa_N2_3 | ecosystem: Environmental > Terrestrial > Soil > Palsa > Peat permafrost | place: Sweden... | reverse complement strand
TTGGTCAGCTCCGGCTCGCCCAGGACGCCGAGATGGAAGGACAGGTCATAGACGCCCCAGTCATAGAGCGGTCCGCCGCCGGCCTTGGTCTTGTCGAGGAACCACTTGGCGTTGGGGTTGTACTCCACCCCGCCGCGGCCCTGGCGGGCGAGCGCGCGGTGATGCACGAAGTAGACCTGGCCGAGCAGGCCGTCATCGACCATCTTCTTGACGAAGGCGAACTTGGGATTGTAGCGCGCATGGCGCGCCGAGCAGCCTGAGATCTTGACGGTCGGATGCTTGAGCGACTCCGCCAGCAGCGCACGCGCATCCTCGGGGCTGACGGTCAGCGGCTTCTCCATCAGCACATGCTTGCCGGCGCGCAGGGCGGCCACGCCGATCTCGCGATGGCTATTCGGCGGCGTGCACACCACCACCGCGTCGAGGGCGGGGTCCTTGAGCATGTCGTTGTAGTCGCCCGAGGCGTGCGGGATGGCGAAGGTCTCGGCGGACTTGGCGCGGGCCTCGGGATTGATCTCGGCCAGCCAGCGCAGCGCGGTGCGCGAGTCGTTGGCGAAGTTCTTCATGTGCGCCTGGGCGATCATGCCGCCGCCGATGATGCCGATCTGGAGGGTCTTGCTCATTGCAGTCCTGGGGGTGGCGCCGCGGCTGCCGCCGTGGCGTGGGCTGGGGCGGATGGTAGGGCCGGCGGGGGTCTCCGACAAGGCGGCTGCCGGCGGGGCTCCCGTCTGCCGCAGGCGTCCGCCGGGCGGCTTGCCCAGACGCGGCGCCGAGGAGGATGCGCGCATGAGCGACGCCGCCCGGGATGTCATCCAACGCTACTATGCGGCCTTCAACGCCCATGACGACCAGGGCATGCTCCGGCTGCTGACCGAGGATGTCGTCCACGACCTCAATCAAGGTGGACGCGAGACCGGACGCGACGCCTTTCGCGCCTTCCTGCAGCGCATGGCGCGCTGCTACCGCGAGCAGCTGACGGACCTGGTGATCATGAACACAGCGGATGGGGCCCGTGGCGCCTGCGAATACGTCGTGCATGGCACCTACCTGCAGGCCGACGCCGGCCTGCCTCCTGCCCATGGCCAGCGCTACGTGCTGCCAGGCGGAGCCTTCTTCACGCTGCGCGGCGGAATGATCGCACGCGTCACCAACTACTACGATCTCCCGGCCTGGCTGGCGCAGGTTCGCTGCTGAGCGTTTGCCGACCATCGGTCCTGGCCCACACTCCGGCCATGGCTCCCGCCACCGTGCCCACCATCCGCCCGTACACGGCGGATGACATCCCGGCGCTGCGCGCGATCCAGGAGGCCTCCTTTCCGCCGCCCTTCCCACAGTCGCTGCTGTGGACGCGGGAGCAGATCCTCAGCCACATCGCGCAGTTTCCGGCCGGCGCGCTGTGCGCCGAGATCGACGGTGCCGTCGTCGGTTCGGCGACCGCGCTGATCCGCTGCTGGCACGCCGACGATCCGCCGCACACCTGGAACGAGGCCAGCGACCACGGCTTCCTGCGCAATCATGACCCGTACGGTACGGCACTGTACGGGGTCGACATCGCCGTGCATCCGTCGGCGCGGCGCCAGGGTGTGGCGCGCGCCCTCTACCAGGCGCGCTACCGCCTGGTGCGGCGCCTCGGCCTGGTCGCGTTTGTGGCCGGCAGCCGCCTGAGCGGCTACCAGCACCAGCGCCAGCGCCTGAGCATCCAGGCATACGCCGCCGAGGTTGCGCGTGGCGCCCTGCACGATCCTGTGATCACCCCGCAGCTGCGCGCCGGATTGCGCCCCGTCCAGCTGCTGACCAACTATCTCAGCGATGAGGAGTCCGCCGATGCGGCGCTGCTCATGGCCTGGTATCCTGCGGAGCATGCCTCATGACCCCCTCAGCCTCAGTGCGCGTCGCCGCCGCCTCCTTCCGGCTCGCCCCGGTGCAGGAGTTCGGAACCTTCACCCGCAACCTGCAGGTCCACTTGCGCCACGCCGCCGATGCCGGCGTGCAGCTGGTGGTCTTTCCCGAGTACCTCACCAGCCCGCTGACCTATCTCGATGCGCGCTGGGAGGAGTGGACGCACACCTACGGGGTCGCGATGGCGGACCTGGCCAGCCATTTCCAGATGCACCTGCTGGGCACGCACCTGCACCGCACCGCCACCGGCGGCGTGGTCAATCGCGCGACCCTCTTCGCGCCGGGCGGCGGGCAGGTCATCCAGGACAAGGTCCACCTGACGCCCTGGGAGCGGCAGAATGGCCTCACCGCCGGCTCGGGCCTGACCCTGATCGACTGCCTTGGCACGCGCCTGGCGATCCTGGTGTGCTACGACGTGGAGTTCCCGCAGCTGGCCGCAGCCGCGGCCCAGGGTGGCGCGGAGGTGCTGCTGGTGCCGTCGTGGACCGACGACGAGGCCGGCTTCTGGCGGGTGCGCCACTGCGCGCATGCGCGCTGTGTCGAGAACCAGGTCTATGTCGTGCATGCGCCTCTGATCGGCGGCATCCCGACGCTGCTCGACTTCGAGACCGCGACGGGAGCCGCGGCGGTGCTCTCACCGTGCGACGTCGGCTATCCCGAACGCGGGATCGTGGCGCAAGGAGGCTGGGACGTCGAGCAGATCGTCATCGCCGACCTCGATCTCACGCTGCTACGTGGTCTCCAGGTCACGGGCACGGTGACGCCCCGACGCGATGCTCGTCCGGCAGGAGACTGCCAGGTCGCGGGTCTCGCCACCGTGGTCTAGGAACCTCTCCGGTCGCTGATGGCGCTTTAGCGTTCTCCGGGACGTGCCCGTGGGTAGCGATGCACGTGGGAGGTGCCAACCGCGACCCGCCGTCGCAGGCTCCATGCTTGCGACGTTGTGCTGCATCCCTTCCGACGGTCCGACCGTCCGACCGGCACGCCGCTGCCCGGCATGGTTATTCAGGACGTTGGGGGGCGAAACCATGGCGCATGGTGTTTTCGGTGATGGCGCGCGGGACCACGAAATGCTGGAGATAGTCAGGCCCCCCGGCCTTGGTGCCCCCCCCGGAGAGCCGGAAGCCGCCAAAGGGCTGACGCCCCACCAGCGCCCCGGTGATGCGCCGGTTCAGATAGAGGTTCCCGACCCGGAAGTCGCGGCGCACGCGCTCGAGCGTCGAAGGGCTGCGCGAATAGCAGCCGCCGGTCAGGGCATAGCGCGTGCCGTTGGCCAGGGCCAGGGCGTGAGCGAGGTCGCGCGCCGGCATGACGCTGAGCACCGGCCCGAAGATCTCCTCCTGGGCCAGGAAGGAGCTTGCGGGGACCTCGGCGAAGATGTGCGGCGCGATGTAGTACCCGCTCTCAGCCAGGGGACCGGCATCGCCGGCGTAGGCCAGACGCGCCTCGCCGGCACCACGCGCGATGGCGGCGCGGATGCGCGCATACGCCTCGGCATCGATCACCGGCCCGATGCCGTGCGCGGGATCCGCCGCCGGGCGCACCGGCCAGGCCTGGACCGCCGCGATCAGGCGCGCCAGGAAGCGCTCATAGACCTGCGGCAGGACGATGGCGCGCGAGCAGGCCGAGCATTTCTGGCCCTGGTAGCCGAAGGCGCTGGCCATGACCCCGAGCACCGCATCATCGAGATCGGCGTCGTCATCGACGATGATCGCGTTCTTGCCGCCCATCTCGCAGATGACCCGCACCAGATGGTCGCGTCCGGGGATCACCGCCGTGGCCTGGCGGGTGATGGCCATGCCGACCGCGCGTGAACCGGTGAAGGCCACCACCGCGGTCGCCGGATGGTCGATGAGGCTGGGTCCGAGCTCCTCGCCCGCGCCGGTGACCAGGTTCACCACCCCGGGCGGGAAGCCGGCGTCGATGAACACCTGCATGAGCAGTCCCGCGATGATCGAGGACTGCTCGGCCGGCTTCATCACCACGGTGCAGCCCACCGCCAAGGCCGCGGTGGTCATGCCGCACAGGATCGCGAGCGGGAAGTTCCAGGGCGCGATGACGATCGCCACCCCGCACGGCTCGTGCAGCCAGTCATTCTCCTCGCCGGGCAGGTCGACGCGGCTCGGCCGCTCCAGGGCTTCGGCGCCGGCGGCGTAGTAGCGGCAGAAGTCGACCGCCTCGCACAGGTCGCCATCGGCCTCGCGCCAGGTCTTGCCGACCTCGCGCACCATCCACGCGGTGAGCTCATAGCGCCGGCGCACCAAGAGCGTGGCGACGACGTGCAGCAGCGCGGCGCGCGCGCCCGCACCCTGGTCGCGCCAGCCAGCCAGGGCCTGCGCCGCCTGGCTGACCGCGGCTGAGGCCTCGTGCTGGGCGGCGTAGGCCACCTGCCCGAGCACCGTGGCATGGTGCGACGGGTCCCGGGTCGCGAGCGTGCGTCCGACCGGCTGCGGCTGGTTGCCGATCACCACCGGCCAGGTGCGCGCGGGCTCCGCGGCCAGGGCGGCGAGCGCGGCCTCCATGCGGCTGCGGCAGGCGAGATCGCTGAAATCCAGCGGCGCCTGGTTGATGAAGCGGCCCGTGCCCGGGGGCACGGCGGGCGCCGGGACGGGGGCGGTGCGTGGGTTCATGAGCAGCTGCTCCTCTGCGGTGCGCTCGAGAAAGCCGGCGCGGACGAAGGACTGGTTGGAGGTGTTCTCAAGCAGGCGCCGCACCAGGTAGGCCATGCCCGGCAGGAGTTCGCCGAAGGGCGCATAGACGCGCAGCCGTTCACCGCGCGCCACCACCGTCTCCTGCAGGGCGTCGGCCATGCCATACAGCATCTGGAACTCGAGCTCGCCCTGCGGGACCTGGAGCGCCTCGGCCACGGCCAGGACATGGGCGATCGAGCGCACGTTGTGGCTGGCGAAGGCCGGGCGCAGCACCGCACGGCGCTCCAGCAGCCAGGCGCTGAGCGCCTCGTAGTTGGCATCGGTCGCGGGCTTGTCGATAAATACGGGTGCGGCCCAGTCGTTCTGCTCGGCGATGGCGCGCTCGTAGTCCCAGTAGGCGCCCTTGACCAGGCGGATCCAGACGCGGCGGCCACGCGCCTGGGCCCAGTCGTGCAGCCCCTGCAGATCCGCGGCGGTGCTGCGCAGATAGGCCTGGATGGCGATGCCGACATCCTGCCAGTTTGTAAACGCCTCCTCGTCGAGGATCTCGGTGAGGATGCGCAGCGTCGCCGCCTTGTAGGACGACTGCTCCATGTCGATGTTGATGAACACCCCGCGCGCCTGGGCCAGGGCCAGGATCGGGCGCAGCCGCTCGCGCACCTGTCGGCTGGTGCCGACCTCATCGCACGGCTCGAAGCGCCCGGTCAGGGCCGAGAGCTTGACCGAGACGTTCACGCGCGGGATGGCCCCGGACGGGCTCTGGTCGAGCAGCGCCTCCGCCGGCCATGCCGCCGCGGCGTCGGCCAGCGCGGCGATGAGCTGGAGGTAGCGCGCCTGGTAGTGCCCAGCCTCGTCCTCGGAGAGGATCGCCTCCCCGAGCAGGTCGACGGTCGCGCAGCGGTGGCTCGCGCGCAGCCGCGCCACCGCCGCGACCGTGGCCGGGACGGTGTCGCCGACGATGAAGCGCCGCGCCAGCTGGCGCGAGCCCAGCCGCGCCGCCCAGCCGACCACCGCCTGCAGGGCGTGGTCATCGAGATGCCGCAGGGTCCAGGCCACCACCCCGGGCAGGCCGCCAGCGACCGGCAGCAGGTACTCGCCCAGGTGCCGGGTCAGCTCCCGGGTGCTGGTCAGCCCGGGCAGGGCGTCGACGAAGCGGAAGAGCCGGATCTTGACCTGCTCGTCGCGCATGCTCATGGCCATCAGCCGGTCATCGAGCCAGGCACGGCTGCCGGTCCGCGGCTGGCGCTGGCGGGCGCCGCCAAGCAGCTCCCGGCCGATCTCCCCGGTGCGGCTCTCGATCGCGGCCTGGCCCATGCCTCCAGCCTAGCTCCCGGGCGGCCTCCCGCCAAGCCGGGGGGCACGTCTGCTCACGCAGCCACCGGCCGGAGGCTTGGTCCTGGGGGCTGGCCGGTCGCGATGGACGGCGTAGTCTGCAGCCATGGACAGCTTCGTCATCAATGGTGGTCAGACCCTGGCGGGGACGATCAGCGTCTCGGGTTCCAAGAACAGCGCGCTGCCGATCCTGGCGGTCAGCATCATGACCAGCGAGCGCTGCGAGTTCCGCAATGTGCCGCTGCTGCGCGACATCCAGACCCAGGTCAAGATCCTCAATACCCTGGGGGTCGAGACCACCTGGGAGGGCCACGAGGTCACGACCCGGGTCCTCGACACCTACAACAGCACCGCCCCCTACGAACTGGTCAAGCAGATGCGCGCCGGGGTCTGCGTGCTCGGCCCGCTGCTGGCTGCGCGCGGCGAGGCCACCGTCAGCCTGCCCGGCGGCTGCGTGATCGGCGAGCGTCCGATCGACCTGCACCTGCGCGGCCTGCAGGCCCTGGGCGCGGTGATCAGCCTCGAGAAGGGCTACATCAATGCGGTCGTGCCCAAGGGCGGATTGCGCGGCTGCGAGATCTACCTGGGCGGCAAGTTCGGCAGCTCCGTGCTCGCCACCGACAATGTGATGTGCGCCGCGACCCTGGCCAAGGGCACCACCATCATCGAGTGCGCCGCCTGCGAGCCGGAGGTCGTCGACCTCGCCAACTGCCTGATCAGCATGGGCGCCAAGATCGAGGGTGCCGGCAGCCCGCGCATCACCATCCATGGTGTCAAGAAGCTCAAGGCCGCCTCCTGGACGGTGATCCCCGACCGCATCGAGACCGCGACCTTCCTGCTAGCCGGCGCCATCACCCGCTCGCCGATCACGGTCAGCGGCTGCCGCCCCGAGCACCTGCTGGCGGTGCTCGACATCATGCGCCAGATGGGCATCGCGATCGAACGCAAGGGCTCCAGTTTGAAGGTCGTGCCCTGCACCCGCCCGAAGTCGGTGGAAGTCACCACCCTGCCCTATCCGGCCTTCCCGACCGACGTGCAGTCGCAGATCATGGCGGTGATGGCGGTGGCCGAGGGCACCTCGATCCTCACCGAGCGCATCTACCCCGACCGCTTCATGGCCGCCGCCGAGCTCAAGCGCATGGGCGCCAACATCAGCGTCAGCAATGGCCAGGCGGTCATCCAGGGCGTGCCCCACCTCAGCGGCGCCCAGGTCATGGCCAGCGACCTGCGCGCCTCGGCGGCCCTGGTCCTGGCCGGGCTCGCCGCCGAGGGCGAGACGCGCATCAGCCGCGTCTACCACATCGACCGCGGCTATGAGCGCATCGAGGAGCGCCTGCGCCGCCTCGGGGCCAAGATCATGCGCGTCCCGGAGGTCGACGAGTCGTTGGCCGTGGCCCTCGCTGCGGGCGGCTGATGGGCGAGCCGGGAGCCGCGCGCGCATTGGCCGCAACGCCCTGCGGTGAGATCATCGCGGCGCTGGCGGCGCGCACCCCCGTCCCCGGCGGCGGCGCCGCCGCCGCGCTCGCCGCAGCCCTGGGCTGCGCGACCGGAGCCATGGCCGCGCGCTACACCACCGGAGCGAAATGGGCCGACCGCGCGGTGCTCGCCGCGACCATCGCCCAGGGCCTGGATGAGACCAGCCGCACGCTGCTGACCCTGGCCGATGAGGATGCCGCGGCCTTTGCCGCGGTCGGCGCGAGCCGGGCGGCCGGCGACGCCACCGCGCTGGCGGCCGCCGCGGCGCGCAGCGCGCAGATCCCTGCCGAGGTGCTGCTGATCTGCGTGGTCCAGGCGCAGCTGCTGGAGAGCTTCCGCACGGTGTGCAATCCGCGCCTGATCAGCGACGTCGAGGTCGGCATCGCGCTCCTGGCCGGGGCCGGCCGTGCTGCGCTGGCAACCCTGGACGCCAACCCGCAGACGCCCGCCCAGCGCCAGCTGGCCCTCTCCCAGCTGCGCATCCTCGAAGCGATCACCGCCCAGCCGCCCAGCGCCAGCGGCGGTGCGCCGTGAGCCGGGCCTGGCTGCGTGGCCTGGCCCTGGTCCTGGGCCTGGCGGCACGGCTCGGCGCCGAGGGCTCATCGGCCGACGATGCGCCGCTTCTGACCTACAGCGTCTCGATCGGTGGCCAGGTCCTGCACGCCAACACCCTGGAATTCGCCGGGCTGGCCTTCCGCGATGTGGTCGCCAAGCCCTCGTACAGCGGCTCGACCCTGACCTTCAGCGACTGCCAGGCGACCGCCTATGGCGGCACGGTCGCCGGCTCGGTCCAGATCAACCTCGAGACCGGGGTCTACCACTGCCATTGCAGCGTTGCGCATATCGACCTCGGCACCGTGCTCAGCGAGTTCGGCGGCAACAACGCCAACGTCACCGGCACGGTCTCAGGCTGGGCCGACTTCGACATCCCGGCGCAGCGCGTCGCCGGGCTGACCGGCAAGGGCGAGATCACCGTGACCAAGGGCAGCCTGGTCCAGCTGCCGTTGTTGACCAACCTCCTGGTCGGCGATCCGAGCAACAGCAAGGGCAAGGACAGCGCGAATGCGACCTTCGAGTTCCGTCTCGAACGCATCAACATCCTCTCCGGACAGCTCAACTCCCCGGCCTGCCGCATCGCCATCCGTGGCACAGTCGGCTTCGATGGCGATCTGCGCCTGCAGCTGACGCCATGGTTCAAGTTCGACCTGATCGATTCGGTACCCGGCCTCGGCCCGATCGTCGCTCCCATGCTCAGCTCGATGAGCAGCCGGGTCGCCAAGGCGCTGCTGCGCGGGCAGATCACCCATCCGGTGCTGATCATCAATCCCTTCCTCAAGAAGGAGTGATTCCGAGGCGCCACGAGCGTCGCGTGAGGCGGCCTGCCTACCGGCTCCCGAGCGCAGCGCTGTCCCCGTGCTCAGGCGACGCACGCCTCCTCAATGGTCCGTAGGCCGCTGGCAGGGGCCGCAGCGCCGTCATCAGCCGGACGCAGACCTGCCCGGGTCGACGCGGCGCCGGGCGGTCAGCTCGCGCAGTGCGAGGACCGCCATCAGGACCACGGCCATGCCGCCGGCGCCCAGCCCACAGGCACCCGAATTGCCTGGGCCCGAGGAGGCGCCGACCGGGCCACCCGTGGCGGTGCCGGCGGTGGACGTGGCGGTGCTGGTACCGGTCGCGGTGCTGGTACCGGTCGCGGTGCTGGTACCGGTCGCGGTGCTGGTACTGGTCGCGGTGCTGGTACTGGTCGCGGTGCTGGTACTGGTCGTAGTGCTGGTACCGGTCACGCTGGCCGCGGTGACGGTCATGACGCCCGAGACCATGGTGATGGTATAATTCGGATCCGTGGCTCCGGTGACGGTGATCGGATAAGATCCGGCCGCACTCTGCGAGGTCGCGGTGGTGCTCAACAGCGGCTGGGTGGTGAGGCTGGCGCTGGTATCGCTGAGCACGAAGCCGGCGATGGTGTCGGTCAGGGTCGGCACGGCCGAACCGGCGACCATGCTCAGGTTCGTGGCGGTGATGGTCAGCGGGCGGGTCGCGGCAAGCGGGAACACATAGGTTAGGACCTCGCCTGAGCCCGCGGCGGCATGGACGATGCTGTCGCCGGCATTGCCGCCGTAGCGGAACACACCCGTGCCGTTCCAGGTCTGCGTGCCGGTCCAGGTGACCGTCGCCACGCTGGCGCTGGCGCTGCCTGCGGCGCCGATGTCGATCTGGCCGTTGAGGGTCATGCCCTGGATGATGGAGAGCACGGCATTGGCCTGGGTGACGTCGATGACGCTGCCGGTGGTCACGACCACATCGGCGAGCGTCCCCTGGTATCCGGCCTTGACCACCAGGTCGTCGGCACCGCTGGTGGTGATCGAGCCACCGGTGATGACCGCGCCATCGAGCATCTCCCAGGGGCCGGTCGTGGCGTCCAGCAGCAGCGTCTGCGCGGTATTCGCCAGCATGCCGTCGAGCGCGATCACACCGCTGCCCGAACTGGTGATGGCACCATCCGTCGTGGTCGAGAAGCTGCCGCCGAGGAAGATCGTGCCGTCCGTCGTGCCGATGGTCCCGGTGTTCTGCCAGTCGCCTCCGATGTAGACGCTGCCGCCATTGGTCGCCTGGATGGCGCCGGTGTTGTCCATCGAGTAGCTGACCCCGGTCACCGGCGCGATGGTGATCTGTCCGCCGGCCACGCTGCCCGTGATGTGCCCCTGATTGACGGTATCGATGGCTAGCGAAGCGTTCGCGCCGTCAAGCCGCAGACCGCTGCCGATGGTCAGCTGATCGTCGATGCTCTGGTTGCCCAGGCCGTTCTCGGGGCTCAGGCCGAAGAGCACTTCCCCGGTGCCGCTCCAGGTCTGGCTGCCATAGGCATAGAGGACGCCCGAGGCCGTGGCCCCGGTGGCCGAGCCGACCAGGATCTGGCCATTGAGCTGCAGGCCGTTGGTGATGACCAGGCTGGCCGCCGACGGGTCGACCTGCTGGGTCATGTCGATCACCGAACCGCTGCTGATGGTGACGTTGCTGAGCGTGCTGGGCTGGGTGGTGGCGATCAGCACGTCGGTGCTGGTCGTGGTGATGGTGCCACCGTCGATCTCGCCGCCCGCCAGGTACCACGAGCCGCTCGCGGCATCCAGGACGAACGATCCGGCGCTGTTGTCGAGGGTGCCGATCAGGTTCACCGTCTCCCCGGTTCCGGGCGACACGGAGGCGGCGTCGCGGGTGCTGAACTGGCCCTCCAGATCGATGGTGCCGCTCCCGCTTCCGAGAATGCTGCCGGTGCTCGTCCAGGTCTGGAGCATGGCGATGGTACCCCCTGCCGTTTCGCTGACCTCGGCGCTATTGTCGCAGCCGGAAATGTCGAATTCGCCGCTCGGATCATCGCAGGAGATGGTGCCCTGGTTCTCGATGCGCTGCAGGGCGTTGCCGATGATCTTGACCTGCGAGCCCGTAATGGTGAGGGTCGAGGCGATGGTCAGCTGGTCGGGATTGCCGCTGGGATCGGTGATGGCATTGCCGCGCATGGCGCCACAGGTGATCGTGCCCGCACCGTCCCAGGTCTGCGAGCCGCTCCACTCCAGGACCGCCACGACGCTCGCGCCCACCGTCAGCTGGCCGTCGACGGTCAGTCCGGCGAGGGCATGGCTGGTCGACTCCAGGTCGGCCGTCACACCCGATGGGATGTCGACCGTATCGCCGGCCTGCGGCACGCTGCCGCCCGACCAGTTGCCGGCCGTCTCCCAGGTATCATCGACCATGCCGGTGAAGGTCTCGGTCGCCGCGCCGAGGGCGGCCGGAATCGCGAGGACGAGCATCACCAGACAGAGACGTGCAGCCATCCGGAGATCACCGACCATGGGCTTCGGTAGCGGGCGGGGTGGTGCGGCAGACGCAGGGCGATGCCCTGCGAACCAACCGACGAGGAGCGAGGCGATCTCCGTGCATAGGCGTACATCATTGCTGCACCCACGTGGCTACAACGCCAACAAAACGTAAGGCGATGCAGCTACGCGCGTGCCGGAAGCCGCAGGATTCCGCGTAAAAAGTACCTTAGTACATGATCTCGGACCGGCACTTCGCATGAGGGCCTGGCTCTAACCGTCATCACCGGATCACAAGCGATGCAGTCGACGCGCGCACGCGCCATCAGGGACTACGAGGCACCTCATGCCGCGTCGCGCGCAAGCGCTCCCGCCGGCGCAGACCGAGGGCGAGCATCACCACGACGCCGAGCGTCCCGCCGCCGAGCCCGCAGCCGCCGCCCCCGCCTCCCGAACCGGTACTGCCGCCGAGGTCGCCACTGGTCGTCGTGCCGCTGGCGGTTGCAGCGCTGCTCGCGCTCGAACCGGTGCTGGTCCCGGTCCCGGTGCCAGCAGCCGACGTCGTGCCGGTGGTCGTGCCGGTACCGCTGGTCGCGGTGCTACTGGTGCCCGTGGCCGAGGCGCCGGTAACGGTGCCGGTGCCGGAACCGGTGGCCGTAGTGCTACCGGTAGCACCGCTGCCTGCGGCGAGGCTGATGGATGCGGCGCAGGAATAGGCCGTACCCATGCTCTCCGCCGCGGCCGTGACCGTGTCGCTGCCGCTGCCGGGCGCGATGTAGAGACCGGTCGCGCTGATCGAGCCGCTGCGGCAGGACCAGGTGAAGGACGGCTGCGGCTGCAGCGGCGTGCCCACGCTGTTGGTGGCCGAGGCCGTGAACTGCTGCATCTGGGCGGCGTCCATGCTGCAGCTGCCCGGGGTCATGACGATGGTGGGTGGGACCAGGCTGACCGGTACCGAGAACTGATAGAGCGTGCTGTTGATCGTCGCGCTCGCGGTGACGGTGCCGGTGCCATGCGAGGCGTTCGCGGTGTAGAGGCCGGTGGCGCTGATCGTGCCGCTGGCGCAGGACCAGGTGATGGCCGGCTGCGGCGCGAGCGGGGTCTGGGTGTCGTCCAGGGCGCTGGCCGTGAACTGCCGCGTCTGGCCGCCGCACAGGGTCGCCGAGCCGGGCGTGACCACGAGGCTCGGCGCGAGCACCATCGCCGTCGGGGTCTGGCCCAGGCGCTGCGCCAACAGCCAGGTCCAGAATGGCAGGTTGGGCGTGCTCTGCCCGAAGGTCTCGTTCCAGCCCGCATGGCCGCCGCCCTGGCGGACGGTGATCTGCAGGGTCGAGCCCGCGCTGAAGACCTCGTTCGGCACCCAGCTCCACCCCGCCGCAGTGGCGGTCTTGTAGGCCCCGCTGTAGGTGCCGGTCAGATCGCCAGCCGGGATGAAGCCGTTGGTGTTGAAGCCGCCGGCGAGGATCGCGCCCTCATCCGGATGGGTATTCAGGCAGCGGTCCTTGGTGCTGTCGGCTGGCACGGCCCCGCCCAGGATCGCCTGATCCAGGTAGAGCGAGATGCCGCCGGCCCAGCCGTAGCCATAGGTGTTGGAGGTCTGGCCGAGGTTGATGCGGCCGGTCGAGTCGATGAGGTAGGCGGTGGTGTCGTCGCTGTCGTTGATGAACCAGGTGATCGACTTGGTGAAGGCGCTGAAGGCGGTGTAGGTGGTGGAGATGCCCTGGATGTTGGCGATCGGGATGACCGTGCAGAGCGTATAGGCGGGATTGGTCGCCGAGGCATAGGCGTAGCGCACCAGGCCGCCGGCGCCGCAGCTGAGTCCCATGGCGTAGATGCGGTTGGGGTCGATGTTGTAGTTGGCCAGCGCATACTTCATGCTCAGGTCGACGCGGTTGATGGTGCCGGTGGTGCCGTTGAAGGCAGCACCACTGCCGACATCGGATTGCGGCTGGACGACGATCACGCCCTTGCTGCCGAAATAGGCGCTGCCGTTGGCGATCAGCTGCATCGGACCGCTAGTGAACATGTAGCAGAGCTGGTTGGTGGCGGACGGGATCAGCGTGCCATCGCTGGTCCCATTGCCGACCTCGCCATTGCCATGCAGGCAGAAGACCAGGGGGTAGGGGGTGCCGGTCGCGGAATACCCGGTCGGCAGGTAGACCAGCATCGGCCAGGGATCCGTACCGCTGTTGCTGTAGCTGGGGCCGGGGGTGGGGATCGGCGTCAGGGTGCCGCCCGCCACCGCCAGCTCGACCTCCCCCGCCGCCGACGCCGCCAGCATAAGCGCGGCGGCGATGAGCAGGGCATGACGAGCCGCGACACGGCCGCGGCCCCCCCGGCCGGGGGACGGGCGGATCACGTGCGGTGCCCGCGTGGCAGGGTCGGCAGCAGCGGCATCACGCACGGGTCCTCGGCGGTGAAGCAGGATGCACCAAGACGCATTTGCGACGAAAGATCACAACTCATGATCAGTAGTACGCTCCATGATGGCAGTGACCATCCTGCGATTTTCAACGCATCCGTTTGGATGCAACGTCCATTGCTGGGCGCGTGTCCAGACCGTCTGACGGTCATCACACGGTTGCGCCGGGCTGCGGCGTGGTCCGCCTCCTGGCCCGCGACGGGCTAGATCATGTCCAGGTGGTCGGGCGGGCTGGTGGCCGCAGGGCCGGCTCCCCCGGCCAGGGTGGCGGTGATCTGCGTGGCGCGCAGGCGGATCAGCCCGGCCTCCTCGCGGATGGTGGTCAGCGACAGCTTGGTCGCCGCGAAGAGCCGGACGCTGCCGATGACCAGGCAGCCCACGCCCAGGGCGCCCAGGCCCAGGCCGAGACCCGCGATCAGGATCTCGATCCGCGCCCCGAGCGCGGGCAGGAGCGCGGC
>Ga0302314_10013482_pt1 | contig 14051 bp, 10 predicted proteins | sample III_Palsa_N2_3_FD_200533 | JGI IMG/M metagenome (GOLD analysis project Ga0302314, IMG submission 200533) | Peat permafrost microbial communities from Stordalen Mire near Abisko, Sweden - III_Palsa_N2_3 | ecosystem: Environmental > Terrestrial > Soil > Palsa > Peat permafrost | place: Sweden... | reverse complement strand
CCGGCAAGGCCATCGTCGTGGTCAAATCCAGCCGCCACTATGAGGCCGGCTTTAGCCGGATTTCCGAACGGCTGATCACCATCGATTGCGCCGGCGCCCTGCAACTTGATCTCGCGCGCATCCCCTACCGCCGCATCCGCCGGCCGCGCTGGCCGATCGATCCGGGTCCGCCGACGCCGTTTCCAGTCTTGCTGGACGCGGTCACCTCACAGACCACCACAGCTGCGGGAAACGGGCGATGAAACTGAGGATTCTAGGGGCCGCCGAGGTTCGCCGATTGTTGCCAATGGACCGCTGCATCGCGGCGGCGCGGGACGCCATGCTGCTCACCTCTCAGGGGCGCGCGGTGCAGCCGATCCGCACCAAGATGGACGCGCCGAACGGGCGCGGCCTGCTCAGCATGATGCCTGGTGCGATCACTGATCCGGGGCGGCTGGGCATCAAGATCGTCACCGTCTTTCCGGGTAATTTCGGCACGGGGATAGGCTCGCACCAGGGCGCCATCCTGCTGTTCGATGCGGACAACGGCTCGCTTCTGGCGATCCTGGACGGTCGCGAGGTCACAGCGATCCGCACCGGCGCGGCCAGCGCCGTGGCCACCGACGTGCTCGCCAACCCCGGCGGCTGCACTCTGGGCGTCTACGGCTATGGCGAGCAGGCGGCGACGCACATCGAGGCGTTGCGGCAGGTGCGATCGTTCGACCGGGTGCTGATCTGGGGGCGCGATCCGGCCCGAGCCGAGGCCTTCGCCCGCGAACAGGCGGGCCACTCAGGCCTTGCGGTCGAGACGCGAGCGAACCCCGCGGACCTCGCCGCCGAATGCGAGGTTCTCTGCACAACCTCCGCCGCCGCCGAACCCTTCTTTCAGGGCGCCTGGCTGCGGCCGGGGCAACACCTCAATGTCGTCGGCTCGTCCATCCCCACCACGGCGGAGGTCGACGTGGCGACGATCACGGGCAGCCGCGTCTACGCGGATTTCCGCGACAGCGCCCTGGCGCTGGGGGGCGACATCCGCCGGGCGATCGAGAGCGGAATACCAGCGGACCAGTTGCTGGTCGGCGAAATCGGCGAGGTCATCCTGGGCAAGGTCGAGGGCCGCCGGAGCGCCGAGGACATCACCCTGTTCAAGTCCCTCGGCATGATCTCGGAAGACCTTACCGCCGCCTGGCTGGCCTATCAGGCCGCCGAGGCGGAAGACATTGGCGCCGTGGTCGACTTCTAGATGGAGACCGTTGAACTCATGAAGACCCCCACCTCCGACCATTCCGCTGAACGCGCCGAACTGCTGCGGGACGGCGCCGCCGTCGTGCGGTGCGTGTTGCCCCAGGACTGGATCGACCGTATGCGCGAAGCCATCGCCGTGGAGCTGGCCGGCGCCTCGCCCACGGCGGCGGAATACGGACGAGCGGCGGGCCGGTTTTACGGCGACGTCTTTCCCTGGCTACGCAACCCTATGTTCCGCGACTTCGCCCTAAGCTCGCCCCTGCCCGGCTTGGCGGCGCGGCTGATGGGATCGGACCGCGTCAACCTGTTCTATGACCAGCTGTTCGTGAAGGAGCCAGGCTCCGTCGAGCGCACCCCCTGGCACCAAGACCTGCCCTACTGGCCGGTGTCGGGGCGGCAGGTGGTTTCCATCTGGGTTCCGTTTGATCCGGCCGGGCCGGACAATGGTGTGGTCACCTACATCAGGGGCTCCCACCTGTGGGGCCGCATCTTCCGGCCCAAGGCCTTCGATGACGCCAACGCCGGCGCCTTCGCGGCCAGTCCCTACGAGCCCATGCCGGACATCGACGCCGACGCCCCACGCCACGAGTTCATCTCCTGGACCCTGGAGCCGGGGGACGTGCTGGTCCACCTGGGTCTGACCGTGCATGGAGCCTCCGGCAACCGAAGCGCCAACCACCGCCGCCGCGCCCTGGCGGTCCGCTACACCGGAGACGACGCCCGCTACGATCCCCGGCCGGGCACCTTCATGGATATGGCCTCGGTGCGGGAGCATATTCCCTCGCCCGGACTGGAGGCCGGCGCGCCGATGGGCGGTCCGCTGTTTCCCCAGGTCTGGCCGCGCGCCTAGGACGTCAGACCATCCAGGGCAGGCGGTCGAGGTCGACATTGCCGCCGGTCAGGATCACGCCGATGCGCTGGGCGGCGATCGGCGAGGTTTGCTCCATTAGCGCGGCGAGCGACACCGCCGCCGATGGCTCGACGACGATCTTCAACGACTGCCAGATCACCCGCATCGCCTCGATGATCGCGGCCTCAGAGGTGGTGATCACCGCATCGACCGCCTCCAGCATGATCGCGAAATTGCGCTGGCCCAGGGAGGTCAGCAGGCCGTCGGCGATGGTCCGGGCGCCGGTCTGCGGTAGGAAGGCGCGCGCGTTGAATGAGCGCCAGGCGTCGTCCGCGCCGGCGGGTTCGGCGGCGATCACCCGCGCGTCCGGCTCCAGCCAGCGGGTCGCCAGCGCCGTGCCCGCCAGCAGGCCGCCGCCGCCCACCGGGCAGATGATTGCGTCCAGACCCTTCACGTCTTCGATCAATTCCACGGCGGCGGTCGCCTGTCCGGCGATGACCGCATCGTTATCGTAAGGGTGCAGGAAGTAGGCGCCGGTGCGGGCGATGACCTCGGCCGAGACCGCCTCGCGGGCCTCCAGCGTGGGCTCGCAGAAGCTGATCAGGCCGCCATAGGCCGCGACCGCGTCCTTCTTTGCCTGTGATGAATTGCTCGGCATGACGATGTGGGCGGCTATCCCCCGGCTGCACGCGGCCAGCGCCACGGCGGCGGCATGGTTGCCGGAGGAATGGGTCGTCACCCCGGCGGCGGCCTCCGCATCGCTCAGCGACAGCACCGCGTTGAAGGCGCCCCGGGCCTTGAACGCCCCCACCTTCTGGAAATTCTCGCATTTGAAGAACAGTTGCGCGCCGACGATGGCGTCGATCCGCGCGCTGGTCAGCACCGGCGTTCGATGGATGAAGGGCGCGATCCGCCGATGCGCCGCCCGGATTATCGCCGGCGACACCTCGCTCAAGCCGCATATCCCGGTGAGGCCGCGAGGCTCGCCAACTCCGCCGCCAGCCAGGGCGCCGGCCGGCGGGCGCCGACCGTCTGGCCGCGGGTGTTAACCACCGGATTGTTTATCAGGGACGCGATCGCCGGATGCTCGGCCGGCGCCGCTCCAAGCCCGGCCAGGAGCGCCGCGATAGTTGTCTCTGCCGCTCGCGCCGCGCCGTCATCGATCTTCAGGGCTATCCCCAGGCCCAGCTTGGAAACCACGCCGACATAGACGCCCTCGGCGCCGGTTTTCACCGAGACGCCGCCGCCGGCCGCCTTGATGATATCGGTGCAAGCCCGCCCGAATCCGGCGACCAGCAGAGGATGGGCCTGAACCGCCTCGTCCAGGCGGCGCGCCGCCTTTGCCCGGATGGGCGGCAAACCGGAGGGATCGGCGATCCTCGCCATCGCGGTCGCCAGCGACCGTAAGGGGACCGCCGGGGCCGGCGCGGCGCATCCGTCGACAGCCACCGGCATAGCCCCGACATCGACGCCGGCCATCTCCGCGATGGCGCCCAGGGCGAGCCGCTGGACCGAATGGGTCCGCTGTTCGTAGCCGTCGATATCCACGCCCAGATGGCGGGCCAGGGTCAGAAAGCCGGCGTGTTTGCCGGAACAGTTATTGTGAAGTCGCGTCGGCGCCCGCCCCGCCTGAATCAGCTCCCGCGACGCCGCCTCATTTGTCGGCATGTGGGCGCCGCAGGCCAGGCAGGTCTCGCCGCAATCCAGCCGGTCCAGCCAGCGCGCTACCCTCACCACATGGACGTCCTCGCCGCCGTGGGAGGCGCAGGCCAGGGAAAGGTCCGCCGCCGACAGGCTGAAGGCGTCCGCCGCCCCGCTCTCGATCAGCGGCAAAGCCTGGAGCATCTTGAAGGACGAGCGGGCGAAGACGGGCTGGTCTACCTCCCCGGCCGACCAGACCAGCCCCCCGTCCGCGTCGGTGATCGCCACCGCGCCACGGTGCCGGCTCTCGAGCCATTCGCCACGAAAAACTTCAATCAGAACAGGGTTCGACATCGAAAGGGCGCGCCTCCAGGTCAGGCGGCAAGGGGCTGGGGCTCGACCTTTACCCCAACCAGAACGCGCCACAACATGAACAAGGCCAGCAGGCCCGCCGGCGCGGCCACAGAGGTGATCGACAGCCCGACCGCGAGGGGGTTGTGATAGACATGGTCGGTGAAGACCGCCGTCAGGGTCGTGCCGAGGCTGAGGCCGATCAGAATGTTGGCGAACGACACCAGCGACGCGCCGACGCCGCGCATCTCGTTGGGCACCACCTCCTGCACCAGGGTGATGCAGATGGTTTCGCTGACCGTGATCATCAGCATCCAAAGGGTATAGAGGGCAACCACCTGAAAGCCGTTGGCGGCCAGGGCCACGCCGCCCCCCCCCAGGCCCAGAACATAGGCGCCGAGCGCCATCAGCACCCGCGCGGGCTGTCCGCCGCGCTTGGCCATATGGTCGCTCACCACACCGCCGAACACCGAGCCGGCGATCCCGGTGGCGATGGCGAGAAAGCCCAGGGTTTCACCGATCTCGCCGGGGCTGAAGCCAAATCGGCGCGATAGCAGCACCGGCGTCCAGGCCTGGAGGGCGATGTCGCCGGCGGAGGACAGAGCCAGCGTCAGATAGAGCGGTACAAGGACGCGTCTCAGCCTGATGAACTCGCCGACCACTGTCTTCAGCGGCAGGGCCGCGCCGGTGGCGCTGGCGCGGTCGCGGCGTTGCGGCTCCCGGATGCTGAACAACAACCCGACGATGGCTAGGCCCGGCAAGCCGAGCAGCACCAGCACTGCCCGCCATGGCGCCAAGGCGCCCACGATCGGCAGATGTTTGAGCAGACCGGAATCCGCAGCCTGAAGCAGTCCGCCGCCGAGCACGATGGCCATGCCGCTGCCGATGGACATCCCGGTCAGGAAAACGCCGATCGCCGCGCCGCGCCGCTGGGGCGGAAAGTAGTCGCCGATCATCGACACCGCCGCCGGCGCCAAGGCCGCCTCGCCGATGCCGACCCCGATCCTGGCGACAAACAGCTGGCCGAAGGTGTGGGCGAAGCCGCAGGCCGCCGTCGCCAGGCTCCAGGTTAGCACCCCAGCCATGATCACCGCCCGACGCGGCAGGACATCGGCCAACCGGCCGAAGGGCAGGCCGGCGACGGCATAGACCAGGGCGAACGCCACCCCTTGCAGCAGGCTGACCTGGGTGTCGCTGATGTGCAGATCCGCCCGGATCGGATCGACCAGCAGGTTCAGGATGAAGCGGTCGGTATAGTAGAGGATGGCGGCCACGAAGAAGACGCCGATCACCCACCAGGCTCGCCGCGCCGACGGCCAGGCGGAGTCAGCGGGCGTCGCCACGCTGGCGAGACTGGGCGGCGCTAGGTCCTGGTTCATAAACATGACGTCATCATTAGTTCATGGCCCTGTCAATGGCGCGGGGCAGTTCGACTCCTCGCACTAGAGCGCCGATGCCTGGCCGACCAGAAGCGTTTGACAGGACGCGGACGGCGCCCTCATTTATGATACTGGCGTCAGTTTTTTCGACGACCGTTACCGGGAGCCCCGATGACTCGCTCTTCCTCCGCCGTGCGCCTGGGCGCGAAGGCCGTCAGCCTGCTGGCTAGCATCGCCGTCGCGTCGCCCGTGGTCGCCCAATCCGCCCCGGCGTCTCGTGAAAGCCAAGCCGACGCCATCCTGAGTTGGGCGCTGAAGAACGGCCCCTACCCCGGCGTCTCCGTGGCGATCGAGCAGCATGGCCAGATCGTCTACCGCAAGGGCGCCGGCTATGCGGACCTTGAGAAGAAGGTTCCGGTGACGCCGGACATCCGCTTCCCGATCGGCTCCATCACCAAGTCCTTTACCTGCCTGTCGGTCCTGCAGCTGACGGCCAAGGGCGAGATCAATCTCGACCGGCCCGTCGGCGGCTATCTGCATGACCTGTCCGCGCCCGACAGCGGGGTGCTGATTCGCCAGCTGCTGAACCACACCTCCGGCATTCCGAACTACACCAACCTGCCCAACTTTCCGCAGGCTCCCTCCATGACCATGACTCGCAAGGACGTGGAGGACATGTTCTCCGCCCAGCCACTGCTGTTCGGCGGCGGCGCAAGCTTCAACTACAGCAATTCCGACACCTTCCTGCTTGGCCTGGTGGTCGAGAAGGCCAGCGGCGAACCCTACGATCGCTATGTCCGGACCCACGTTCTCGAACCGTTTGGCATGACCCGGTCAGGCTTCGACGCCCATGACGACGGCGCACCCGATCGCGCTCGCGGCTATCAGTGGACCGGCCAAGCCTTCAAACCCGCAATCCTCTATAATTACCAGGTTCCGTTTTCCGCCGGCGCCCTGGTCTCGACTCCGACGGATTTGCTGAAATACCGACGGGGAGTCTTCGGCCCCCAAACCAGCCCGGCCGTGCGCGATCTGGTGCTAACCCGCAGGCCGATGAACGACGGGACGCCCAACCCCTACGCCTTCGGCTGCCTGGTGGTCACGAGCATGGAGGGTCACGCCAAGATCACCCACGCCGGCGACATCTATGGGTTTGCGGCCGACTACGCCTACTACCCGGACGACGACCTCACGATCGCCGTCACCACCAACGACCAGGGCGCCAAGTTTCCGCCGATCAGCATCGAGCGCAAACTGGCGCGAGTCTTCCTGGGCCTGCCACCGCTGACGGTCGTGGATCTGAGCTTACCGGCCGATGTCGCGCAGCCCCTTGTCGGCGACTACAAGGTTGGAAACTTCAAGGTCGGCTTCGACGACGTCGGCCTGGTGTACAAGGCCGGCGTGATGAACCTCAGCGTCGGCGGCGTGGGCAGCGGAGCGCCGCTCGTTCCGTTGCGATATCAGGGCGATGGCCGCTTCATCTCATCCGAAGACGACGAATCCTGGATCGACGTCAAGGCCGACGCCGACGGCGCGGAAAGCCTGGTTCTTCACTTCTCCGAGGGCGCCATCGCCGCGCGGAAAGCACCGCCAAAGCAGGGCTGAACCGAGCCGGCCGCGCGAGGCGTCAGTCCGGCGTCCTGACCGCGATCTCCGCCGGCAGCCGACCCACCAGCTTGGGGTCGGCCAAGCCGCTCATGTTGGCGAGCAGTTCGAAGTCGAGCGCCCGCTCGACCTGGTCACGGATCTGGTCGATCCGCGCCCGCTTGTAGGCGATCAGAGATCGGGGCGGCAGGGCCAACAACAAGTCCACGGTCGCCCGCCCTTCCCGCTCCAGGTCGGCCAGGGCCACTGTGCGATCGGCGATGCGGTCGTGCAGCAGGGTTTCGATGGTCGCCCGCTCGCCGGTCAACATCAGCGCCCGAGCCCGCTCCGGCCCGCACCGTTCGGCAAGCAGGAAGCTCATCGCGCCACTGACGAACAGGCCGTAGCTCGCCTCGGGCAGGAACATCTTGGCGTTATCGGCCCAGAGCGCCAGGTCGGCATTCAGCGGCCAGGCCGCGCCGCCGCCCAGGACCCAGCCCTGCGCCAGCGCCACCACGTGAAAGTCCGAGAACATCATCAGCCGAGTAATGTCCTGCAGCCGCCGCGACCACAGCCGCATCTCGTCGGTGGACAGTTCATTCTCGGCCAGATCGATAATGTCCTCGCCCGAGCAGAAGGCCCGTCCGGCGGCGCGGAGGAGCACCACCCGGATCGACGCATCGGCGCGCGCGGTCTCCAGGGCCTTGATGAACCCCTCAATTAGCGGGCGGCTGATGGCGTTGAGCCGGTCCGGGCGGTTGAGGGTGATGGTCGCCGAACCGTCGCCATGGGCGACGTAGAGCACGGGCGAGGTCATGAGTTGGTTAGTTCCTGAGTGGGGTCGGCCTCAAAGGCCTCGCGGGCGAGCGCCTTGAGCGCGATTTTGTCGACCTTGCCGATCGGCAACAGCGGCAGTTCGTTCCGCAGCACGAACCGCTTGGGGATTTTGTAATTGGCGAGTCGCGTCCGGGCGTAGGCTTCAACGGCCTCAATCGTGGTTCCGGGCTCGACGATCAGATAGGCGACGCCGACCTCGGCCCAAAGCGGGTCGGCGATCGACACAACCGCGGCCAGGGTGACGGCCGGATGAGACTCCAGCGCATCTTCGACCTCGCGCGGATAGACGTTGTAGCCGCCGGATTTGTACATCTCCTTGATCCGGCCAACGATGCGATAGCGGCCGTCGGAGCGGCGCACGGCGGTGTCGCCGGTGCGCAGCCAGCCATCGGCGGTAAGGGTCTCGGCGCTGGCCTCGGGACGGCGCCAATAGCCCAGCATGTTGTAGCCGGACCTGGCCCAGACCTCGCCCTCCTCGCCGGTCTCCGCGTCTGCGCCGTCGGCCTTGACCAGCCGCACCTCGACGCCGGGAAAGGCGTTGCCGACCGAGCCTGCCAGCACCTCACGGTCGCGGGTCGGCGCTGTGGCCATGATCGCGCTGGTGGCTTCGCTCATGCCGTAATTGGTCGCCATCGGCGGCCCGATCCGCAGCAGCCGGTCGAGCAGGTCGCCGGGTATGGCCGCGCCCTCCCACACGATCAGTTGGAGCGCCGACATGTCGTAATCGTCGAAATTGGGCAGGGCGACCTGCATCTGCAGCACGCTGGGCACGCTGCCCCACCAGGTGCAGCCCTCCTCCACCGTCAGCCGCATGGCCTCGGCCGGATCGAACTTCTCCATGAAGATCACCGCCCCGCCGGCCGCCAGGGCCGGACAGCTGGCGTCGATCACCGAGCCGATATGGTTGATGGGGAAATAGTTCAGCACCCGCAGCGGCGAGGTGGGCCACAGGGCGTTCTGCGCATCGCAGAAATCCAGCACGCCCCGGTGATGTAGCAGCGCGCCCTTCGGCTTGCCGGTCGATCCCGAGGTGTAGACGATCATGCAGGGGTCGCGCTCATCGACCTCGTCCCGGAATCGCCGCAACAGGTCGTCGTCGACCACCGCGCCTGCCGCGGTGAAGGCGGCGTAGGACGCGGCGCCGGCGCAAATCGGATCCTCGCCCAGGATCACCACCATCTTCAGGCTGGCGCACCCAGCGGCCAGCGCAACCAGATCCTCAGCGTAGCTGCGATCGTCCACAGCCGTGCGCGCGAGCAAAACCTTGGGCTTCGCGTCCCCCAGAACATAGGCCATCTCCGACAGCCGATAGCGCGGATTGAGGCCAAGCCAGATCGCCCCGATCGAGGCCGCGGCCATCAAGCTGACCAGGAAGTCCGGATGGGGCGTGCACAGGCAGGCGACCCGATCGCCACGCTCCACGCCCGCCGCGATCAGCGCCCGCGCCGCCTGGTCGACCCTTCGATTGAGTTCGCGATAACTCCAGCGCTCACCGTCGACCACCGTGGCCTCGGCGTCGGGCGTTCGCTCGGCGACGTCGCGAACGATGTCGCAGATTCTGACTCGTGAACTCATTCTGCAACCTGGTTTGTCCGCCGCCCCGTTTGCCTTGGAAGGCCGGGTTCAGCCCTGATCATTTCACCCGGCGTGTCGGCGCCGGCAGCTCGATTGCGACCCAACTCAAAAAGACGATATCCTCACCCGCAATGACTCTATCTGGCGACTTGGCGGTAACCGCCCCCCCGACCGTCCTTGTCTCTTGGCGACGCGACCTCCATAAACCTGACATCAGTATCATATCATGTCAAACTGGACCTAGGACTGCCCATGGCCAAACCCGCGAAGGTTGAGCAAACGCCAGAAGACGCCGAGCGCGAAGTCGCCTCGCGCTTCCTGCGTTATGCCGACTATCTCCAATACCGAATGGTCGAGGCGCCCCAGCGCACCAAGGGCGGCCGCACCAAGGATGCGTTGAAGCTTGGCGCGATCCGGGTGCTCGACGATGTCGGCTATCACGCCATGCGGCTATCCGACATCTGCGACACGGCGGGGGTATCGGGAGCGACCTTCTACCTCTACTTCGAGAACAAGTCGGACATCACCCTGCAGGTGCTGTCGGAATATACCGCCTACTTCGAGAAGGGCGTCGATGTGCCGCCGAGCCTCCCCGGCGCGCGAACGCCGTTTGAGGCCATGCGCGCGGCGAATCTGCGCTGGCTGAGCGTGGTGCGGGCCAACGCCGGCCTTTCTCGCTGCATCATGCAGCTTGGCGATGAGGAGCCGGGTTTCCGCGAACTGGTCCATCGCACCAATCGCGAATGGTATGAACGCATCGCCGCTTCCATCGCCCGCCGATTTCCCACCGAGGCCGCCTCGAAGGACGTGGTTCTGCTGGCCGCCTACTCCCTCGGCGCGATGATGGACGAGATGGCGCGCAAGCTGATTGTCTATCCCGATCCGGCCTTGCTCGAACTGACCGCCCGCGTCGCCTCGAGCGATGAAGAGATCGCCGACTTCTTCACCGTGCTTTGGTACCGCGCGCTCTACAGCGGCCAATCGATCACCGGGGATCTCGGCCCGGCGGCGCAGGTCGTCGCCAAGCTTGGCGTCAAGACACCGACGGCGGCGGGCTAGCGTTTTTCGGCCCACGCAGGAACAGCAGGCTCGCCCACAAAAACGCCGTCGGCCCTCCCGCGATCAGCCACGTCAGATGGCCGGCGACGGCGGGGGTATTGGTCCCGGCGCCAGACACAAAGCCGATCGTCGCCAGTCCGAGCCCGGCCATGCCCGGACCAAGGGCAAGACCAAGCTTTTCGCCGGCCGTCCAAAGCCCGGTGAACAGTCCCTCCTGCCGCGCGTCCAGACGTTCGGCGGCGTCGTGAATCAGATGCGCCGCCAGGGCGAACGGCCCCACCTGCAGGCCGGCGAAAGGGATGCCGATCAGGCCGTAGACGGCGAATATCCACGGACCGCCGTGGATCGGCAGCGCCAGGAAGCTCAAGGTGGCGAGGCCATAGAGGGCTGCGGCCACGGCGATGCCGCCTCGTGCGCCCACCCGGCGCATCGCCCAGGCCCATATGGGCGTCGACAGAATGGTGGCGATCAGCATCACCCCGAGCGCCAGGCCGGAATCGCCGGCGTTTCGACCCGCGACCGTGACGATCCAGTAGGGGGTGAGCGCTGAAATCAGCCCGATGCCGGTCAACTGAATCACATAGGCGAGGGCGAGTTTCAAAAACGCCGGACTCCGCCTCAACGCCGCGAAACACTGGGCGAGCGATGGCGGGGCGCCGGACGACATCTCCCCGCCAAGCCGCGAGGGCGTGGCGAAGAAGGTCGAGAGCATGCCCACGCCGCACAGCCCCGCCACCACCAGCGCCATGACCCTGTAGCCCGCCCGGCCACCCCCACCCCACTCCACCAGCATGGGCGCAAGACCCGCGCCGATCAGGACCCCGACCATGGCCAGTCCTATGCGCCAGGCCGTCACCCGCTCCCGCTCGGCCGGCGAGGGGCTGATCTCGGCGGGCACGGCGATGAAGGGCACCGCGAACAGGGAATAGGCGTTGGCCAGGGCGAAATAGATCAGGCTGACCAGAACGAAGGCGGGGAACCCTCGTGGGTAGGGCCAGCTGAACAGAGCCACAAAGGCCAGCGAAACCCCGATCGCGCCCGCGAGCATGAAGGGCCGTCGCCGCCCGATCCTGGTCCGCGTCCGGTCCGACCACACGCCCACAAAGGGATCCCAAACCAGAGCCCAGGCCTTCGGCAGGAAGACCGCCAGCCCCGCCAGGACGGGCGAGATCCTCAGCGTCTCGGTGCAGAAATACAGCAGCAGCACTGTGGGAACAGTAGAGAAGACCCCGGTGCCGAACGCGCCGAGCGCATAACCGACCAAACGTGGGAACGGCAGGCGGCCGCTTTGTAACAGGCTCATTTTCGCGATCGACCCCAACGCCACGTCTCGTCAAATCCAGCAACCGCCTCGCGGATCGACCGTCGCTCTACCACGCCAGGCCGTCCCAGAATTGACAATAGATTAAACTGATGTCAGGTTCATATTTGTGTCGTCAACCGTGAAAACGGGATGAGAGCTGCGCCGCCAAAGCCAGCACAGGCGACGCCTTGGGGACGATATCGGGTCGACCGGCAGGCTGCGCGCCTGCCAATGAGGGGGATTGTCGAGATGACCAATACGCGAATGACTCTGGCCAAACAGCGTCTGGCCAAGCGGCTTCTGGCCTGCGGCGTCGCGAGCGCCACCCTCGCCGGCGCGGGCGCCGCGATGGCGGCGGATACCAGCAACGGCGCGACAACGGTCAATGAAGTCGTCGTCACCGCCAGCAAGCGGGTCGAAAACGTCCAGAACGTCGCCGGCGGCGTCAGCGTCCAGAGTGGCGAACAGCTTGAGAACCGCAAGCAGGAGCAGCTGTCCGACTACGCCAACTACCTGCCCGGCTTCTACGTCACCAGCGGTGGCACGCCAGGCCAGGCGGAGGTTTCTCTGCGCGGCATCTCCTCGTTTGGATCCGGCGCGGCGATCGGCGCCTATCTCGACGAGACGCCGATGGGCTCCAGCAGCACCTGGAACCAGGCCTCGAGCCAGGTGCTCGACATACTCCCCTATGACCTCGACCGGCTCGAAGTGCTGCGGGGTCCGCAAGGCACCCTCTATGGCAGCGGCGCCATGGGCGGCCTGATCAAATATGTGCTCAAGCCCGCCAGCACCGACCAGTTCAGCGCCCGGATCGGCTCTGACGTCGAGACCACCCAGGGCGCCGACAAGGCCGGCGCCTCGCTGCACGGCATCGTCAACCTGCCCCTGATCACCGACGTTCTTGGCGTGAGTGTCAGCCTCTACGACAAGTACACGCCCGGCTACATCCACGACGCCTATACCGACGCCAGCCACACCAACGCCGATCGCCAATACGGCGGCCGCGTCGCCCTGCAGTGGGACCCGCGGTCGGACCTGTCGGTTAAGTTCAATTTTGTCGAATCCCGGATTTCGGCGGATGACGCCGCGGTCGAGTCCTTCGCTGGAACCAGCCAGGTCCCGAACGCAAACGGCGCCGATATCATCACGGCGAGCCATTCCTACGGCGACCTGACCGACAACGAGGCCTTCCCGCAGACCTTCCGCAAGGACGTGACCTATCTGTCGACGTCGGCGAACTGGAACCCCGGGCCGGTGGACGTGATCTCGGCCACCAGCTGGTCGCGCACCAAGGCCTATGCCGACCAGGACCAGACCCAGAGCGCGAGCCTGGAACTCGGCCTGTTCGGCTTTCCGGGCAGCAAGGTCCTGGGTCAGGAAAACGTCGGCCTGGACAAGTTCACCCAGGAGCTGCGCGTGGTCTCGCCGGAGGCCAATCGCGTCAGCTGGATCATTGGCGGCTACTACGGCTATGAGCGCGCCACCAACGACCAGTTTTCGCTGGCCTACAACAGCGCCTACCAGCTGATCCCGGCCTTCGCGCCCTACGCCTTCTCAGCCTTCCTGCCGACGAAGTTCGAAGAATACGCCATCTTTGGCGACGTTACCTGGAAGGTCACCGACCAGTTCGACCTTACCGGCGGCCTGCGCTATGCGGCCAACGAGCAGCGCTTCACCTCCACCGGCGCCGGCGCCTTCGATCCCGCGAACCCGAACCAGTTTCCGTCGCCGTCGAACGAAAACGTCACCACCTGGATGACCAGCGCCCGGTATCACCTCTCGCCCGACACCATGGTCTATGCCCGCATCGCCACCGGCTATCAGGCCGGCGCGCCCAACGAGCCTCTTCCCAATGTCCCGAAGACGGTGGGGCCGGATACGCTGATCAACTATGAGGCGGGGGTGAAGACGGAATTCCTCGATCACCGGGCCCTGATCGACCTGACCGTCTTCTGGATCGACTGGAGCAAGATCCAGCTTTCCGCCGAAACCGCAGGCGGCTTTTCCTACCAGGCCAACGGCGGCGATGCGACGTCGAAGGGCGTTGAACTGGCCAGCAGCTATTCACCGATCCATGGCCTGAAGCTGGGTTTCAACGCCGCCTATACCCGGGCCCAGTTGACCTCCGTCATCGCGGGGGCTCCGTTCCTGACCAACTACCAGCTTGCCGGCGTACCGGAATGGAGCCTCTCTCTGACGGCCGACTACGACTGGACCCCCGCCGACGGCTGGCGCGCCCACGTCGGCG
>Ga0302314_10013481_pt1 | contig 14052 bp, 11 predicted proteins | sample III_Palsa_N2_3_FD_200533 | JGI IMG/M metagenome (GOLD analysis project Ga0302314, IMG submission 200533) | Peat permafrost microbial communities from Stordalen Mire near Abisko, Sweden - III_Palsa_N2_3 | ecosystem: Environmental > Terrestrial > Soil > Palsa > Peat permafrost | place: Sweden... | reverse complement strand
CGCGGCCTCGCCCGTTTCGTCGAACAGCCGCTCAGCTTCGGCGGCGACCTCCAGGGGCGCCGGCGGCGTATCCGCCAGGCCCTGGGTCAGAGCGCGGAAGTAGAGGCCGGTTCCGCCGACCACGATTGCGGGCCGGCCGCGCGCGGCGATCCCAGCCAACACCGCCAAAGCCTCGCGCAGCCAGCGCCCGGCCGACCAGCCGTCCGCCCCGTCCGCCACCCCGAACAGGTGATGCGGCGCCAGCGCCATCTCGTCGGCCGTCGGGCGCGCGCTCAGCACCCGAAGGTCCCGATAGAGCTGCAGGGCGTCGGCATTGACGATCTCGCCGCCGATCTCGCGCGCCAGCGCCAGCGCCAGCGCCGACTTGCCGCTCGCCGTCGGCCCGGCGATCAGGAGGATAGGAGGGACCATGACGCTTGAAGGATCATTCCCACGGGATGAGGAAAAATATGGAAACGACTTGTGTTGGGCTCGCCCGTTGATCCGGCCGCCGACGCAGTTTAACCGGGCCCATGGCCTGTGTCCTTGTTCTCGTCGCCCCCGATCCGCAAACTCTGTCGGCCGCCAAGGACCGCGTCGTGGAGGGCCTCGGCGCAAATCCGGCCTGGACGACGCTCGGCGCCGCGGCCGCGCAGGTGGTGCTGGATGACGCCGCCGCGCTGAAGCAGACGCTGGCGGCCCGACTGGACAATCTTCCGGTGGACTATTGTCTGACGCCTGACGACGCGGGGCGCCGCAAGCGGCTGCTGGTCGCCGACATGGATTCCACCATCATCGGCTGCGAGTGCCTGGACGAGCTGGCCGATTTCGCGGGGGTCAAGGCCGAGGTTTCCGCGATCACTGAGCGCGCAATGCGCGGCGAGATCGACTTTGCAGGCGCCCTGCGCGAGCGCGTCGCCATGTTGAAGGGCATGCCCTCCGGCGCTCTGAAGCGCTGTTTCGATGAGCGCGTGCGGCTCAATGCCGGCGCGCGGACCCTCGTTGTCACCATGGCCGAGCATGGCGCGCGTTGCGTGCTGGTCTCGGGCGGCTTCGACTTCTTCACCCGCCGGGTCGCCGAAGCGGCGGGCTTCCATGCAGACCGGGCCAACCACCTCATCGAGGCCGATGGCCGTCTGACTGGCCACGTGAGCGAGCCGATCCTGGGGCGCGAAGCCAAGCTGGCGGCGCTGGATGAAGAACTGGTCGGCCTCGGGCTGGACGCCTCGTCCGCGCTGGCGATAGGCGATGGCGCCAACGATCTGGCGATGATCGAGGCGGCAGGGCTGGGTGTAGCCTATCGCGCCAAACCGGTGGTCGCCGCCCAGGCGGACGCCCGCATCGACCACACCGACCTGACCACGCTGCTCTATTTTCAGGGCTACCACGCCGACGAATTCAAAGGCTGACCATGGTGTTTCCCCGCGCGATCAAGGCCGTCGTGTTCGACATGGACGGTCTGCTGATCGACAGCGAAAGCCTGGTCCGCGAAGGCATGATCCTCGCCGCGCGGAACCTAGGCTTCGAGATGCCGATACCGCTCTGCGCATCGATGATCGGCCTGCCGGAGGCGCAAGGGATCAAAAAAATCCGCGAACATTTCGGGCCGGACTTTCCCTTGGAAGCCTATCTGGCCGAGGAGCGGCGCCAGATCGATCTGCTGCTTGCCGAAGGTATCGTCCTGAAAACCGGGGTGCTGGAAATCCTCGACCATCTGGACCAGCGCACCTTGCCCCGGGCGGTCGCCACATCCTCCAGCCGCAATTCCGCGCGCAAGCACCTGACCCACAACGGCGTCTTGCACCGCTTCGACGCGATCGTGGCCCGCGAGGATGTCGAGCGGCACAAGCCGAATCCCGACCCGTTCCTGAAGGCCGCCGCGCTGCTGGGCGTGGCGCCGGAAAACTGCCTGGCGCTGGAAGACTCGCACAATGGCGTCCGCGCCGCCCACGCCGCCGGCATGATGACCGTGATGGTGCCGGACCTGCTGGAGCCCACCGACGAGATGCACGACAAATGCATCGCGATCGCCGAGAGCCTGCACCATGTGCTGGAACTGGTGGACGCGGCGTCAATATCGTGAACCCGCGCCCCGCCTTCGGGCTGAGCGTCAGGCAGCGCCGAGCGCCTCGAGCGCTACGTCGAGGAAGCGTTCCAACGTCGCGGTAAGGTCGCCACGCCGCCAGACGATCCCGCTTTCGAGGGATGGCCTTTCGCCCCTCAGGTCCACGTAGCGAACCCCCGTGCGGGCCAGATGGCGCAGCGAGGCTGGGACAAGCGCAATGCCCATGCTGGCGGAGACGAGGCTGATGATGGTTTGCATCTGGATGGCCTCCTGGACGATGCGGGCGTTTCCGCCATGGGCGGTGAAATAGCCAGCGACGAGATCGTAGAAGGCCGGCGCCGATCGCCTGGGAAAGATAATGAGCGGCGCTCCGATTACGGCCTCGGGAAGCAACTGGCCCCCGGAGAGAGACAGGCGCCCTTCTTCAATCCAGCTCTCCGGCACGGCCGCGACCAGCGGCTCGAACATGAGCCTGCGATAGCTCAGGGGCTTGGGCAACGTTCCGCTCGCGGGTGGAATGATGATGCCGACCTGTCCCTTTCCATCCAACAGGGCCGCGATCTGCACGTCGCTGGTCGCCTCGGTCAGCGCGATCTCAACCCCCGGGTAGAGCGAGGCGTAACGTCGAACGAGCGTCGGTAGGATGCTGTAGTCCGCGGTGCTGACGAACGAGAGTTCGAGACGGCCGGCCTCGCCGTCACGCAGGCGCGTGGCGATCCCTGGCAGGGCGCCAATGTCGGCGAGGGCGGCTCGCACATGGACCAGCCACTGCTCGCCGAAGGGCGTGAGGGCCACGCTGCGTTTGGTCCGTAGGAAAAGCGATGCGCCCAACTCGCGCTCCAGCGCCATGATCGACTGGCTGAGCGGCGGCTGGGTCATCCCGAGCCGCGTCGCGGCGTGTCCGAAATGGAGGGTCTCGGCCACTGCCTCGAAATGCCGAAGTTGCCGGACGTCCACCATTCATACTCCATGCGACCTAATTGGAGCACATTAATATATTTTTCCCGCGTTCGGCGATCGGATATCGACGCGACCATCATCATCAGGATCGCCCCCATGCCCGCCTACCGCTCCCGCACCTCGACCCACGGCCGGAACATGGCTGGCGCCCGAGGCCTCTGGCGCGCCACCGGTATGAAGGACGCCGACTTCGGCAAACCGATCATCGCGGTGGTCAACTCCTTCACCCAGTTCGTCCCAGGCCACGTGCACCTGAAGGATCTGGGTCAGTTGGTGGCGCGCGAGATCGAGCAGGCCGGCGGAGTGGCCAAGGAGTTCAACACCATCGCGGTCGACGACGGCATCGCCATGGGCCACGACGGGATGCTCTACAGCCTGCCGTCGCGCGAGCTGATCGCCGACAGCGTCGAGTACATGGTGGGCGCCCACTGCGCCGACGCCATGGTCTGCATCTCAAACTGTGACAAGATCACCCCCGGCATGCTGATGGCGTCGCTGCGGATGAACATCCCAACGGTGTTTGTCTCCGGCGGCCCGATGGAGGCCGGCAAGGTCGTGCTGCAGGGCAAGACCGTGACCCTGGACCTGATCGACGCCATGGTCGCTGCGGCGGACGACAGGATCAGCGACGACGATGTGAAGACCATCGAGCGCTCCGCCTGCCCGACCTGCGGCTCCTGTTCGGGCATGTTCACCGCCAATTCCATGAATTGCCTGACGGAGGCGCTGGGCCTGTCGCTGCCGGGCAACGGATCGGTCCTTGCGACCCACGCCGACCGTGAGCGGCTGTTTCTCGAAGCCGGCCGCCTGATCGTCGACATCACCCGGCGCCACTACGAGCAAGACGACGCCCGCGTGCTGCCGCGCTCGGTGGCCAGCTTCAAGGCGTTCGAGAACGCCATGACCCTGGACATCGCCATGGGCGGCTCGACCAATACCGTGCTGCACTTGCTGGCGGCCGCCCACGAGGCGGAGGTCGGCTTCACCATGGCCGACATCGACCGCCTGTCCCGCCGGGCGCCATGCCTGTGCAAGGTGGCCCCGGCGAAGTCCGACGTTCACATGGAGGACGTGCATCGCGCCGGCGGTGTCATGGCCATCCTGGGCGAGCTCGACCACGCCGGGCTGATCCATAGGGACGAACCCACGGTGCACAGCCGCACCCTGGGCGAGGCGCTTGACCGCTGGGACATCGCGCGCACTGACAGCGAGGCTGTGCAGTTGTTCTATCGGGCGGCGCCCGGTGGCGTGCCGACCCAGGTGGCGTTCAGCCAGGACCGGCGCTGGGACGATCTGGACCTCGACCGTGAAGCCGGGGTTATCCGCTCGGCGGAGCATGCCTTCTCCAAGGACGGCGGTCTGGCCGTGCTGAGCGGCAATCTCGCCGTCGACGGCTGTATTGTGAAAACGGCAGGCGTCGACGAGGGCTCGCTGGTCTTCGCCGGCCCGGCGCGGGTGTTCGAAAGCCAGGATGCCGCGGTCAGCGGCATCCTCACCGGCAAAGTCCAGGCGGGTGAGGTGGTGGTGATCCGCTACGAAGGTCCGCGCGGCGGCCCGGGGATGCAGGAAATGCTCTACCCGACCAGCTATCTGAAATCGAAGGGGCTGGGGAAGGCCTGCGCCCTGATCACCGACGGCCGCTTCTCCGGCGGCACCTCAGGACTGTCGATCGGCCACGTCTCGCCGGAAGCCGCCGAGGGCGGGTTGATCGCACTGGTCGAGGATGGCGACAGGATCGAGATCGATATCCCGAGCCGAACCATTGAACTGAAGGTGTCGGACACGGTGCTGGCCGAACGGCGCGAGGCCATGCTGGCCCGCGGCGACCAGGCGTGGATAGCGGTGGGCCGCGAGCGGAAGGTGTCGATGGCCTTGAGAGCCTACGCCGCCTTCACCACGAGCGCGGCGCGCGGCGCGGTCCGCGACGTCGATCAGGCGCGCTGAGCACGATCGGAAGCCGGCGGCTAGGACGCAGAGCCTCTCGCCCCGCGCAGCGCGGGGCGAGAGTTCGACTCACCGCCCCGGACCCTTCTCGAAATACTTGAAGAACGCGCTGTCCGGCGACAGCACCATCGTCGTGTCCCCCTGGCCCAGGGACGTCTCGTATGCCTGCAGCGAGCGATAGAAGCTGGCGAAGGCCGGATCGCGGCCGAAGCTTTGGGCGAACAGGGTCGAGCGCTTGGCGTCGCCTTCGCCGCGCACCTTGGCCGCCTGCTCGTTGGCGGTGGCCAGGGTGATGGCGACCTCCTTGTCGGCGGTGGCCATGATCTCGCGGCGCTTCTGTTCGCCGACGGCGCGGATCTGCGCCGCCTCCTGCTGGCGCGCCGTCTTCATGCGCTGGAACACCGCGGCCTCGTTGGCTGGCGGCAGATCGGCGCGCTTGATGCGCAGATCGATGATCTGGAGGCCGAGCCGCGAGGCCTTGGCCTGGGCCGCCACCTCGTCGCGGGCCTGCAGCATGAGCGCGCTGCGGCGGCCGGAGATGATGTCCGTCGAACTAGCGGAGCCCAGCACCTCGCGCAGGGCCGAATTGACCATCCGGTCCAGACGGTCGTGGGCGGTCTGATCATCGCCCAACGTGCGATAATATTGCAGCGGATCTGTAATCCGGTAGCGCATGAAGGCGTCGACCACCAGGCGCTCCTGGTCGGAGGCGTTCACCTCTTCCTTGTCGGCGTCCAGCGATTGGTTGCGCTTGTCGAAGGCGATGACCTGCTCCCAGGGCAGCTTGAGGCCCAGGCCGGGGGAGTCGATCAGGCGTTCGAACTGACCGAACCGAAGCACGATGGCGCTTTCGCGCTGGTCGACCACGAAGAAGAAGGTCCGCCCCAGCACCAGGATCGCCACCAGCAGGAGGCCGGCCCAAAGGATGTTCCGGTTGAGGGTCATTGGCCGCCTCCGGACTTGGCTTGAGATGGATCGGCAGCGGCCGGGAGTGGTTGCTGGGCCGATTTCGGTCGGAAGGCGTCGGGCGGCAGGATGATCGGCGCGCTGGCACCATGGGCGTCGACGATGACCTTGTTGGACTTGGCCAGAACTCGCTCCATGGTTTCCAGATAGAGCCGCTGGCGGGTCACGGCCGGGGCGCGGCGGTATTGGTCATAGACCTGGTTGAACCGCGCGGCGTCGCCCTCGGCCTCAAGCACGGTCTGCGAGCGGTAGCCCTCCGCGGACTGGGTGATCTTGGACGCGTCGCCCTTGGCCTCGTTGACCACCTTGTTGCTGTAGGCGTTGGCCTCGTTGACGGCGGAGTCGGCGTACTGGCCGGCGCTGGCCACAGCCTGGAAGTCTGGAATGACTTCGGCCGGCATATTGGCCGAGCGGATCTGCACCTCGACCACCGTTATGCCGGAACCATAGTTGTCCAGGATGTGCTGCATCAGGTCGGACGTTTCGCTTTGGATTTGGGCGCGGCCGTTGGTCAGGATCGACTGCAGCTCGGTCTTACCGATCACCTCGCGCACGCTGCTCTCGGCGACCGCCTTGACCATGTCGTCGGGGTCCTTGACGTTGAACAGGTACTGCTTGGCGTCGTTTATGCGGTAGGTCACCGTAAAGGTCAGATCGACGATGTTTTCATCGCCGGTCAGCATCAGGCTCTCATTGGGCGCCTCGGCGCCGGGGCTGCCGCCTATGTCGATCCGCTTCAGGCCGGACACCGAGACCTTTTCATACTGTTCGATCGGAATCAGACGCCAGTGGGCGCCGGGGCCGGTGGAGCGGGTGTAGGCGCCGAAGGTGGTGACCACAGCCTGCTCGGCCGGCTGCACGAAATAGACCCCCGAGACGATCCAGACCGCCACCCCGGCGGCGATGATCGCGCCGATCAGCCGCGGCGGTATCCCGCCGCCAGGCGCGTCCAAGAGGTCGCTCAGGCGCTGGCGCAGGCGGCGCAGCAGCGCGGTCAGTTCCTCGCCCGAGGGCGGGGTGGGGCGGCGCGGTCCGCCGCCGCGGGGCGGCCGCGGGTCGCCAGGGCCGTCGTCGCCGCCGCGCCCGCCGCCAGACGGCGGCGATCCCCACGGACCCGGCTTGGAACCGGGTTTGGATCCTTGGTCGGAATTGTCGCTCCAGGGCATGAACCGCGTCGTCTCTCGTTGTTGATGCGCGGTCCAGGCCGACGAAGGACGTCCCGCGAGGCTTGTAAATCGGCGCAGAGGCTCGGATATGAGACCCCTCCGACAACTGTGCAAGAAAAACACCACATGGCCGAGCCCTCATCTCCCGATCGTGAGGCGGTTCTGAGTGCTCTGGACGGGGTGATCGACCCCCGATCGGGCCTGGGACTCGTCGCCGCGGGACTGGTCCAGGCCCTGTCCGTGCGCGCGGGAAGGGCCGGTTTCATGCTGGAGGTGGCGCCCGCCGACACGGCCCAATACGCCCCGGTGCGGGACGCGGCCGAGGCCGCGCTGCGCCGGGTGCCGGGCGTGGAAAAGGCCCAGGTCGTGCTGACCGCCACGGCGACGGGTCCCGCCGAACCGCCACCGGCGCCGGGGGCTGTGCGGGTGCGCCGCAGTTCGGGCCTCTCCGACCGCGCCCAGACCGAACTCGCGCCGCAAAGGCCGGTCGGGGCGATGAAGCCGGATCATGTGCGCCATGTCATCGCCATCGCCAGCGGCAAGGGCGGGGTGGGCAAGTCCACCGTCTCGGTCAATCTAGCCTGCGCCATGGCGATGCTTGGCCGGCGGGTCGGCCTGCTGGACGCTGACGTCTACGGGCCCTCGATCCCGCTGATGACCGGCATCGAATCCGAGCCCGAACTGGGCCCCGACCGCAAGCTGATCCCGCCCCAGGCATGGGGCCTGAAGGTGATGTCGATCGGCTTCCTGGTCGACGAGGCCGCGCCGATGATCTGGCGCGGGCCGATGGCCTCGTCAGCCCTGACCCAGATGCTGAACGACGTGGTCTGGGGCACAGAGGCCGAGCCGCTGGACGTGCTGATCATCGACATGCCCCCCGGCACAGGCGACATCCAGCTGACTCTGGCGCAAAAGGTCGCGCTGTCGGGCGCGGTTGTGGTTTCCACGCCTCAGGCGGTGGCGCTGATCGACGTGCGACGCGGCGTGTCGATGTTCCAGAAGACCCACGTCCCGATCCTGGGCGTGATCGAGAACATGGCCTATTTCGCCCATCCTTCGACCGGGGCGCCGATCCCCATCTTCGGTCACGGCGGGGCCAAATCGACAGCCCGGGCGATCAGCGCGCCTTTCCTGGGCGAGATCCCCATCGAGGTGGCCCTGCGCGAAGCCTGCGACACCGGCCGCCCGCTGGTCGTCGACGGCGCCGAAAGCCTGGCCGGAAAGGCCTTCGTGTCCATCGCCGCGGCCGTGCTGGACGCCATCGAAAAGGGCGCGGACTTCAAACCCGCGCCCGCGATCGTGTTCGAGGATTAGAGGCTGGAGTGCGTTCCGAAAAGTGGGAACCGGTTTTCGGACAAAATGCGCGTCAAAACAAAGGGTTGGAGCAGATTGCGATTCCGTGGAAACGCAATCTGCTCTAGGTCGCGGCCTCCGACAGGGACGTCGGACCCGTCAGGCTCTCCAGCGAGGCGGCCTCGTCGAGTCTGCCTTCGTGCTCGTCCAGGGCGGCGCGCACCTCGGCGTGGCGTCGGGCGTCGAGGGAATAGCCGAACAGCACGCCCCCGCCGACGAACACCAGGATGACGGGCGCGAACAGGTAGCACATCTCCAGGCCGAAGATGGCGTGCGGCGTGTTCACCGCGCCTTCCTTGCCGTTGTAGCCGACCAGCTTGAGGATCGGGAACACGATCGAGACGCTGATCGCCACGCCGATCTTGGTGGTGGTGGTGACCATCGAATAGAGCAGGCTGGTCAGGTCCTGCCCGGTCATTAACCGGACCTCGTCGACGACATCGGCGACCATGGCGCGGACCAGCGGCACGAAGGCGCTGACCATGAAGCCGACGGCGAACATGCCGGCGGCCGTCGGCAGGGCGTCGACAGGCTTGTAGCCGGGCCACACCCGGGGAATGGCCATCAGCCCGGTCTGGGCGATGGCGTAGCAGACGCAGGCGATCTGGACCGTCCGGTGCTTGCCCAGGCGCTTGGCCGCCCAACCCCAGAACGGCGCGCCGATCAGCCCGGCGCCGATATAGAAGATCAGCAGCAGCCCGACGTCGCCGACGTTGAACCCTTTGGCGTCCTGGAAGAAATAGACATAGATCGGCGCCGTCGTGCCCGCGCCCAGGGTCAGCAGCAGGTCGGCCACAATGATTCGCAGCATCGAAGGGCGGGTGATCCCGGCCCAATAGTCGCGGGGCGAGAAGCGCGGTCGATCGACCGTGGGCTTGATCCGCTCAGGCGTGAACAGGGTGCAGATGGCGATCGTGATGGGCAGGGCGACGATCAGGATCCAGCCCACGGTGGGCATGCTCGCCGCCTTGCCGACGACGACTTGCCGGTGGGTGTAGAGGGGCAGGGTCAAAAGGCCCACCGAGCCGATCACCGTCATGCCCTGAACCCACCCGTAGACCCGCGAGCGGTCATTGTAACTCGTGGCCAGAACCGCGGTCCAAGAGGCTATACCCAGGGTCAGCATGGAATTGCCGGCATACGTGACCAGCAACCAGACGATCAGGTCCTGCGCGCTCACCGCGCCATGCGACACCAACAGCCGGTAGATTCCGAGCATCGCGATCGGCGCACCCAGCAGCAGCCAAGGCCGGTATCGCCCGATCGGCGTCTTGGTGCGATCCATGACCAGGCCGAGCAAGGGGTCGAGGAAGATGTCCAGGATGCGGACGGTCACGATGGCCAGGCCCACGGCGACAAAGTCGACGCCCAGACCCACATAGTAGCGGGGCACATAGACCGCGAGGATGAGCAGCAGGCCCGCGATCGGCAGACCCGGCATCCCGAATGCGAAGATGGTGGGAAGCGGTACGCGGCCGGAAGACGCCGCGGCGGCGCCCGGGGCAGGGGTGGTCGTCACTGAAGCGTCTCCCGAACGAACGGCGCCTCTGGCGGGCGCCTGGCGCAATCAGAGCCTCCCGGACCCTCGCGCGCAAGTCGAAACTGACGCTCGCCGGCGAGGGTTCAGCCCGCCTCGGTCACCGGCTGGGACGCGGGGCCGGTCAGGCCCTCCAGCACCGGCGCCTCTTCGCCCAGATTCAGCGCGTCGCGCGCGTCCAGCGCGGCGCGGATCTCGCCATGGCGCTTGTGATCCAGCTTGTAGCCGATGAAGCAGGCGCCGCCGAGCATGACGAAGAATACCGGTCCGATCAGATAGACCAGTTCGAGTCCGTGGATCGCGGCGGGCGTATTGGACGCGCCCTCCTTGGCGTTGAATCCGATCGCTCCGAGCACGACAAAGGTCAGGCCGATGCTGAGGGCGGTGGCGATCTTCTGGACGCTGGTGATCATCGCGTAGAGCAGGCCAACGCGATGCTTGCCCTGTTCCAAGCGCACCGCATCGCCCACATCGGCGACCATGGCCCGGTCCAGCAGTGGAAATCCGGCGGCCAGAAAACCGACCAGGAACATGAACGCGGCCGCCGGCACGAACAGCGATTTCGGCAGGAAGGCCAGGCAGATCAGGCCCAGCGAATAGCAAACGGCCGCTATCATCAGCGTGCGATGTTTGCCCAGCCGCGTGGCGACCCAGCTGAGCACCCCGGCGCCCAGTACGCCGGCCACGATATAGATAGCCAGCAGATAGCGGGACTGCGCCGCGGTGAACCCCCGCGCGCTGTGGAAATAGAACAGATAGATCGCCGCCATCCAGCCTGGGCCGAGCGCCAGGCAAAAGTCGGCGATGATGATGCGGCGCATGTCCGGCCGCGAAATCATCTCCCAATAGTCGCGCAGTCCAAAGTGCTCGCTCTGGGTCTCGCGCGTGATGCGTTCGCGCGTGGCCATCGTCGCCAGCGCCACGCCCAGCGGCGCGATCAGGACGACAAACCATCCCATCGAGTGAACATCGCCGCCGGCGGTGTGGCTGCGCAGGATCGTCGGCACGATCAGGACCACGGTCGCGCCGATGATGCTGATGACCTGGATCGAGCCGAACACGCGCGAACGTTCATGATAGTTCGCCGCTATGACCGAAGCCCATGAGGCGTGGGACAGCGTGATCAGCGAAGTGCCGATGTAATAGACGAACAGCCAGCCGATCAGATAGATATAGCCGACGCCGGCCGGCGGCAGGAACAGCATGTACACCGCGATGGTCAGGACCGGCGCGCCCAGCATGAGCCAGACCCTGTAGCGGCCCAGCCGCGTGTGCGTGCGATCCATCAGCACGCCAAGCACCGGATCGACCAGCATGTCGATCAGACGCACGGCCATGAACGCCAGGCCGACGGCCTGCAGGCCGACCCCCATATGTCCCGCGTAGAAGGGCGGCAGATAGACGCCTAGGGCGACGGCGAGCGCGCCGATGGGCAGGCCAGGCAGGCTGAAGGCGAGGAGGGCGGGTAGCGAAAGACGCGCTTGTTGAGCGGGTGAGTTGGCCGTGACTGTCACTGAGGGGTCCTGGGCGGGCGGTTTCCGGTGGCGCTTCTGACGGCGCATACGTGGGAAACTCAACGCGGGTTAGCCGGCGCGCGCAAGTGAATTCCGCTCCATCCGAAACGCATTGCCCAGCCAACGCGCAAAGAAAAAGGGCGGCCGCTGGGGCCGCCCTGAAGGTCGATTTATCTTCTGCGGATCTCAGCTCAAACCGAGCTTGCGGAAGATCTTTCCGCCCTGTTCTCCGCCGTTGAAATAGGCCTTCTGGCCGGCTTCGTCGCTGATCTTGCCCCAGCTGTCGCGAACTTCTTCCGCCGACAGCCCGCCTTCGCCCAGATTGACGCCCTCGGTCTCATAAATCCGCGCCAGGGCGAACACGCCCGCCCCGGCCGCCAGGACGGCGCCGGTGGGCGCCTCTTCCGACGCCAGATAGACCACGCCCGGCGTTACGTATTCCGGCTTCAGCTTCTCAAGCATCGCCGGCGGCATGATGTTCTCGGTCATGCGCGTCGCGGCCACCGGCGAAATGGCGTTGATGTGGACGTTGTTCTTCTGGCCCTCGAGCTTGATGGTGTTCATGAAGCCGATGATGCCCAGCTTGGCCGCGCCATAGTTGGACTGACCGAAGTTGCCGTACAGGCCGGACGACGAGGTGGTCACGACGATGCGGCCGTAATTCTGCGCCCGCATGATTTCCCAGACCGCCTTGGTCGGCTTGACCGTCCCCATCAGGTGCACGTTCAGCACCAGCTCGAAATCGGCGATCTCCATCTTGGAGAATGACTTGTCGCGCAGGATGCCGGCATTGGCGATCAGCACGTCGATGCGGCCCCATTGGTCCATGGTCTGCTTGACCATGTGAGCCACGCCCGCATCGTCGGTCACCGACGAGCCGTTGGCGATGGCCTCGCCGCCCAGGGCCTTGATCTCCTCGACAACCTTCTGGGCCGCCTCGGACGAGCCGCCCGAGCCGTCCATAGAGCCGCCCAGATCGTTGACCACCACCTTGGCGCCGCGCCGCGCCAGCTCCAGCGCGTGCTGCCGTCCCAGGCCCCCGCCCGCCCCGGTCACGATCGCCACCTTGCCGTCGAAGCGGATGTCCGCCATGTCGCTTTTCCTTGGAACAGTTGGGTTGAATTCGGTTGGCCGCGATCTATTGGCGAGGCGGCGGCGGCGTCAAGCGGGGCGCGCTAAACGAGCCCGTTTTCCGTGAGACGCCTGCGCTTAGGCATTTCGAACCTACTTCCATTGCCTGTCATCAGCTGCATCCGAAACCAGCCCCTCGGCATAGGATCGGGTTCCGTGGGACGGGCCTTGAAACTCGAATCCATAGCCGCCGAAACACTGGATCATCGCCGCCATCACATAGAAGCCGGCTCGCACCTCGTCCGAGACGCCGTGGAAGGACAGGCTGAGCACATAGTCGCCGTTGCCGAACCTCACGCTCATGGCGCCGATGTCAGCCAGATCGGCGTTGATGTCCCGGCCTTCCAGAATCTCGTCCTTGCGCAGTTCGAAGGCCTGCGCCGCTCCACGGGGCGTCTGGGCGTTGGCGTCCGGCGGGCGGGCGAACCAATAGCCGTAGGACTGCGTCGGGGAGAGGCGAACGACGCTGGCCTCGATCTCGACCGGCTGCCGGTGGAAACGGACCTGAAGGCTGCCGATAGCGACTGTCCAGGGGGACGGCGGCGCCTGCTCCAGAGCGACGGGGTAATTCCGCTCGGCCAGGCAAGCCTGCAACGCCGCCGCCGTTGGCCAATTCGCCTGATGAACCGCGACATAGTAGTCAACGCTCACGTCGCAGCCCCCCAGCCGTTCAACCCTGCCGCGATTATAGGAACAAAAGAAGAACTTGCAAGCGCGCAATTCTGCGGAGCGCTGAGACGTTCCGGTTTAATCGACGGTTGGTCTGTCTCGTGGGGCGGTAGACCCGTCGCTCCGCCGCGCTGGCGTCGTCGCAGCGGGCGTGTCTGATTGATTTGCGAACTTCCCGAGCGCGATGAGCGGGACTAATGATCGTGGTCATGAGCTTTGACACGCCCCTTATACTTCGCGGTCCGTTGCGCCATCCCCGTCAGATGTTGGCCGACCAGGAATATGGAGGCCACGCCTCCATTCACGACGACGCCACGGCCGAGAAGCTGGGGCTGCGCGCCGGGCCGATCGAGGGTCCGACCCATTTCAGCCTGTTCCCGCCGTTGCTGGAGCATGTCTGGGGACAGGCCTGGTTCGAACGAGGATGCATTTCGGCCCACTATCTCAACATGGTGGTGGAGGGCGAGGCCACCCGCGCGTTCGCCGACATCCCACCCAAGGGTTCGGCCTCGACGCGGGTCTGGGCGGAAAAGGAAGATGGAACTCCGGTGCTTGAAGCCAGCGCCAGCCTGGGTCCTGAACACGGAGAAACCCTTCTGGAGCAGCGGATGCGCGCGTTGCGCCCGCCTGAGCGCCTGCTGATCCTGGCGGATCTGAAGGTCGGCATGACCGGCGCGGCGGACGAACGGGTGCGGATGGAGGCCGACCAGCACATGGGCGCGCTCTATCCGTTTTCCCTGAACCAGAAGCTCGCGGTGATCACCGAGA
>Ga0302314_10013479_pt1 | contig 14053 bp, 12 predicted proteins | sample III_Palsa_N2_3_FD_200533 | JGI IMG/M metagenome (GOLD analysis project Ga0302314, IMG submission 200533) | Peat permafrost microbial communities from Stordalen Mire near Abisko, Sweden - III_Palsa_N2_3 | ecosystem: Environmental > Terrestrial > Soil > Palsa > Peat permafrost | place: Sweden... | reverse complement strand
AATCGGACGGTTCGCCAAAGCAGTCCGCGATTGCCCATATGCTGGCATGCTTCATCCGGTTACTTCGATGTGGGACATAAGAATTCATCCCACCGCTAATAGTCGATTTTATCGAGACTGCCTTGTTGTAAGATTCGATTCAGCAAAGCAGGAGTTCGAATTGGAGCATTTCGAGCATGCACATGTAAAACCCCGCTGGGTGAAGCGCTGCCCGACAGAAGAGTCATTTAGCGCCTTTGTAGGTATTGAGAGGTTCGCAAGCGTTATGTCCCCTCGAGATCCCGACTGCGAAACAGGATGATGACTGGCTCCGTACTTTTCGACCTGGACGGCACCTTGGTCGATTCGTATCCCGGCATAATGGCTAGCTGCCTAACGGCACTACGCGCCCTTGGCCATAGACCGGATGTATCCCTCGACATAACGCGTTTCATCGGGCCGCCGCTCGAAGATATAATGCGGGCCTTGTTACAGCCATATGGTGACGACAGGGTAAGTGAGGCCGTCGCTGCCTATCGTGAACACTATGGTGAAAGTGGATTTCTCGGCAGCACACCCTATCCGGGCATTGGCAGATCCCTTGGAGAGATGAAACAAGCCGGATTGGGAATCTACCTCGCGACGTCAAAAAGGGAGATTTTTGCAAACCGTATTCTCGACCATCTGAAGTTTACTCCCTTCTTCGATGGAATCTATGGCTCAGGCCCAAACGGTGAGCTGGATCACAAGCCAGAATTGCTCTCACATATTCTGTCCAAACAAAGTCTTTCGCCGTCCGCCTGTCTGATGGTCGGCGATCGCCGATATGATATTTCCGGCGCCCATTCGGTCGGAATGCGCGGCCTTGGCGTGCTCTGGGGTTATGGCACCAAAGACGAACTTGTGGCTGCTGGCGCAGACCAACTGGTGGATTCATCTGACGATCTCGCAGCAAAGGTCCTCTCGATGGTTTGCCGGCAATGACCCACACAACCATCCGTCCGGCGATCCGTCACCCAGCGCCGCAGGTCTCCTTGGACGCCTTGGGTCGAATCCATCCCTATTTATGCGAAAATCGCCAGGGACTTCCCTTTACGGCCTGAAAGGTCGAGCGTATGCCTTGGGGCTGAGCCGCCCGGCGCCCGATCGAACGTCACCCTCTCCTATGCGCCGGCGAAAACTGTTCATTTTGGGTTACGCGCTCTGGTCGTTAGCCAGAGCGTCGGCAGTCGAGGTGCCGCCGACTTCGCCGGCTTCGGGCTTGGGCGATCTCGAAGCCCGGGCTCCCAAGGAAAACCAGTACCCGAACGTGAGTCCACAATTCCACCACGACGTAGTCCTGCTGGTGGAAAGCGATACCCTGGCGACGGGCCCGGACTTCTATCGCGCGGCCAACCTTGCCGCCGGCCCCGTTCCGGACTTCCGGGCTTTCCGCATGCGGTATGAACTGACGTTGGCGGCGGCAGCCAAAGGCGATCGCGATGCCGATGACCTCATCGCCGCAAATTGGGATGCACTGTTGCAAACACTCGGGCGACCCATGCGGTATGACGTTGGCCATCTCGTCGCGCAATTCCCCGACGACGAGCGCCTCAGCTTGGATCCCGCGCCCCCGTCCATCCAATTTGTCGTGCTTCACCCGGGCAAGGCGCGGGCGGCGGCGGCGGGGGCGCTGGACAACGATGAGGTTCAGAAGCTGGTCGATGCCGACCAGGCCATCAGGAAGCGCTGGAACAGCCTGTCGGAGGCCGAGCACAAACAGGCGGATCTCGACGACCATCGCCGAAACCTCCGGATTCGGGAGATTGTCAAGGCGGACGCACTCCACACCTCGAAGGACTTCGAAAGTGCCTCTCTCGTCCTGCAGCACAGCTCCGGCTTCACCGGCTATGAACTGGCCCATGAACTTGCAGTCTGCTCAATGCTGCTCGGAAACCGGGGCCTGGGGCGCTGGCTCGTGGCTGCCACCTACGATCGGACGCTCACGTCCCTGGGCCATGAGCAGCGATTTGGGACCCAGGGCGCGCTCATGGCGCTGGGCGATACCAAACCCCGTCTCGCCGATACCGACGTAGCGGGAATCGGCGATGCGGAGCGACTCGCGCTGGGATGCCCCACCCTCGCCGCGAAACGAGCCAATTTCTTCGCCCCGCACCCCAAGGATTGACCTCGTCGCCGCCTTGCGACCGGCCTCAGGCCGCCACCTGCTTAAAGAACACGGTGGTCGGGCAAAACCGGCCGTCGGGCCAGAGGGCGTAGTTCGGAATCTCTCCCACGCGCTGCCAGCCGGACCGGGAGTAGAGGCGGTCGCCCGCACTCCCCGTCACGGTGTCGAGCACGAGGAGGGTCTTGCCCGCGGCCCGGGCGGCCTCCTCGGCCGCCGCCAACAGGGCTGCTCCCAGACCCCGGCCGCGCGCCCGTCGATGCACGAGCATCTTGGCCACGTCGCCGCGATGCGGCTGGTTTTCCGGCTGCGCGAGGATGACCTGGACGGTCCCCACAATGGCCCCGGCCGGATCCTCGGCCGCGAGGAGGATCCGCCCACCCCTGGCCGCGTCCTCCCCCACCCCCTGCCAGAAGGCCACGGCCCGGGCGGTGGACAGGGGAAGCATGAAACTGACGGAGGCTCCGCCCTCGACGCAGTCGATGAGAACGTCAACCAGCCCGGCTCGCTCGCGCTCGCCGAGCGCGGTGAGCCGGCGGATGTTGAATGCCCCGCTGCTCATTTCCGGGGAACGGGCCCGCGCTCCGACACGACCACCACGATGTACCGGGCCGGCCGACGGGAGCGGTTGAGGAAGGAAGTCGGCTCGTTCAGCTCCATGGCGAGGCAATCATCCTCGCCCAGCAGGTAGGTCACGCTCCCCACCGTCACCTCCAGGCGGCCCTCCTTGACCCAGACCTGCTGGTGCACGCCCACCTCCCGCGGTCCCGTCTCATAGGCTACGCTGGCGCCCGGAGGCATTACCACCTCGACCACCCGGATCGGCGACGGAAAGCCGGCGGGGGAGATATTGCGCCGGGTGTAGCCGGACTGCGGGTCTCGCCAGGAGGCGCGATCTTCGGACCGGGAGATGGGACCGGCCGGGGTTGCCGGGTCGTCAAAGAGGCGGGCGAGCGGAAGCCCAAGTCCGGTCGCGATCCGCTCCAGGACGACCGCGGTCGGGCTGCTTTCGCCGCGTTCGACCACCGAGAGCATTGAACGGCTGACGCCGCTCCTTCCTGCCAGGGCATCCAGGGACATGCCGAGTTCGGCCCGGCGGCTCCGCACCCTCGACGCAATGCGGGCATCCAGGCGTGGCCCCTTCGCTTCCGTCATATTGGACACGATGTCCTATATCAAGGATGGGGGTCAATCTCGTTCTTCTCCGGCCCGGCGGAAAACTAAAAACCCCGCTTTCTGGTCGGTTGAAACTTTCGTGTATCCTTTTCCTCAAATAGGTTACTATTTTCTAGCCCTCGGACGACTTGGCTCGACGGGAGCGCCCTGTGCCTTTTGCTCATATAGCATGACCGAAATACTCGTCGGCCTTGTCCAGGCCAGTCGTCGCCGTCCGGTGACCGTGGTAGCGGTCGCGCTTGTCCTGACGCTGGCCATCGGGGCCTACACGGTCCGGCACATCTCGATCGACACGGACACGAACAAGATGATTTCGCCGAAACTGCAATGGCGCGTCCATGCGGCGGAGGTGGCCAAGGATTTCCCGCAGAACGACGACCTCCTGGCGGTCGTGATCGACGCCGCCACCCCGGACCAGGCGTCCGACGCCGCCCACCGCCTGACCGAGGGCCTGCTCGCGCGTCCGGACCTCTTCCGGGAAGTCCGTCAGCCGGACGCCGCGATGTTCTTTCGGACTAACGGGCTCCTGTTCCTGTCGCCGGAAGAGGTCCAGAAGTTCGCCGACAGCATGATCGCGGCCCAGCCCCTCCTGGGGACCGTGGCGGCCGACCCCAGCCTGCGCGGGGTCTTCGACGCGGTCGACCTCCTGGCCCAGGGCGCGCTCCGGGGCGCCATCCCGGCGGCGATGCTCAACGGGGCCTTCGAGGGCGTGGCCAAGGCCAGCCGCGCCTCAGCCGCGGGCCGAGTCGACCCCCTGTCCTGGCAGAACCTGCTGAGCGGCCGCGCCCCTATGCCGCGCGAGCTCCGCCACATCGTGCTCTGCCAGCCCGTCCTCGACTACGGCGCCGTCCAACCGGGAAAGCGGGCGGCCGAGGCGATCCGCGATATCGCCCGCCGCCGCGGCCTCGACGCCGCCCACGGCGTCCGGGTGCGGATCACCGGGGACACCGCCATCGGCGACGACCAGCTCTCGGCGCTCTCGGAGGGGGCGGGATGGACGGCCGTGATCTCGGTCGGCTTCATCTGCTTCTGGCTCCTCCTCGCCCTGCGGTCGGTCCCGGCGGCGGCCGCCATCCTGATCACGCTGCTCGGCGGCCTGGTCTGGTGCGCCGGCTTCGCCACCGCCGCCCTGGGCCCCCTGAACCCCATCTCCCTCGCCTTTGCACCCCTGTTCATCGGGATCGCAATCGACTTTGGGATCCAGCTGAGTGTCCGGTACCTGGCCGAGCGGGAAACGGCCGGCAGCACGGCCGAGGCAATCCAGCGGGCGGCCCGCGGGGTGAGTGTCCCGCTGGCCGTGGCCGCACTGGCCACGGCCGCCGGCTTCCTCTCGTTCGTGCCGACCGACTATGCCGGCGTCTCCAGCCTGGGGCTCATTGCCGGCGTGGGCATGCTGGTCGCCCTCCTCCTCAACCTGACGCTCCTGCCCGCGCTCCTGGAGCTCTTCCAGCCCCGCGGCCGCCATGAGGCGAACGGTTTCCCCGGGGCCGACGCCCTCGACCGGCTGATCGCCCGGCGCCGGCCGTGGGTGCTGGGCGCCGCCGCGGTGCTGGCGCTGGCATGCGCCACCTTGATCCCGCGGGTGCAGTTCGACTTCAACCCCATCCATCTCCAGAATCCCCGCTCCGAGTCGGTGGCGACGCTCTTCGACCTGATGGCGAGCTCGGACACGACGCCGTACACGATCAAGGTCCTCGTGCCCACGGAGGAGGCGGCCGTCGCCCTTGCCAAACGCCTCTCCCAGCTGCCTGAGGTCTCGCAGGTCATCTCGCTTGCCAGCTTCGTGCCGGCGGACCAGGAACCGAAGCTGGCGATCATGGAAGACACCCGCTCGCTCCTCGCCCCGACGATCGAGGTCGCCGCCACCTCGGCGCCCCCGACGGCAGGCCAGGTGCTCGCCTCGATCCGGAAGTGCGCCGCCGACGTCGGCGTCCTTGCGGCCCGCGGCGACCCGGCCTCGCACCAACTCGCGGACGCGCTGGCCGCGGTGCTCGCCGCGCCCGACCGCTCGCTCCCGCTCCTCCAGACCAACCTCGGCGACGGCCTGCAAGGGCGTCTCGCCGACCTGCGCCTCGCCCTCCAAGCCGGACCGGTCGCCGTCGCCTCCATCCCCGAGGAGGTCCGCCGGGATTGGGTCGGACGGGACGGGCGTTTCGTGGTCGAGGCCTTCCCCAGGGGCGACGCCCGGGACAATGCCGTCCTCCGGCGCTTCTCCGCCGCGGTCCTTGCCGTCGCGCCGGATGGGACCGGCACGCCGGTCGCGATCCAGGAATCAGCCCGCACCGTTACCCACGCCTTCGCGACGGCGGGGGTCCTCGCCGTGGCCTCAATCGTGCTCCTCCTTGCCCTCGTGCTCCGCCGCCCCGCCGCCATCGTGATGGTCCTGTTGCCCCTGCTCCTGGCCGGCCTCCTGACCCTGGCCGCCGGGACCCTCGCCGGGATGGCGCTCAACTTCGCCAACATCATCACGCTGCCCCTCCTGCTCGGAATCGGCGTCGCGTTCGACATCTACCTCGTGGTGCCGTGGCTGGCCGGCGACGGCTGCCGGCTGCACTCGAGCACCGCCCGCGGCGTCCTCTTCAGCGCCCTCACTACCGGCACGGCGTTCGGCAGCCTTGCCTTCTCGAAATCACCGGGCATGTCCGAGATGGGCAAGCTGTTGAGTCTGGCACTCTTCTTCACGCTCGTCTGCACGCTGCTGCTGTTGCCGGCCCTGCTCAGCAAGCCCTCGGCCCATCGCAACGACATCAGATCATGAAATGCCGTGCCGCCATCGCTCTCGCCCTCCTGCTCGTTGCCGGGGGCTGCGCCACCGTGCCGACCGAGCCGGTAGCTTTGGCTGAATACAAAGCCAACAACGATCCCCTGGAGCCCATGAATCGCAAGACCTTTGCCTTCAACATGTTCCTTGATCGAATTATATTCGAGCCGATCGCCAAGGGCTACCGGGCCGCGCTGCCCCGCAAAGGACGGGATGCGATCCGCAACTTCCTCGGCAACCTCGGCGAGCCGCTGGTCTTCGGCAACACGATCCTTCAGGCACGCTGGAAGAGCGCGGCCATCACCGCAGACCGCTTTGTCATCAATACCGTCGTCGGGATTGCCGGGCTCGGCGACCCGGCCAAGCGCCACGGCTTGCCCCACCAAGTGGGAGACTGCGGACAGACCCTGCACGCCTGGGGAATCGGCGAGGGTCCCTACCTCGTGGTGCCCATCACCGGCCCATCGAATCCCCGGGACTTCGCGGGATCCTTCGGCGACCTCTACGGCGACCCGATCCGCTATGTCGCGACCGCCAACGGCTACTCGGATGCCTACAGCATCGGACGCGTCTTCGTGAAGGGCATCGACACCCGGGCGGAGAACATCGACAGCCTCGACGCGCTCCGGCGCCAATCGATCGATTTCTACGCGGCGCTGCGCAGCCTCGCCCGCCAGAAGCGGGCGGCCGAGCTGCAGACCGGGATGCCGAACCAGGCGCCCGAGCCGCCCAACTTCTACGACGACCCCGGGGCCCAGAACCCCTGAGGGCGCGTCAGTGGCTCAGGTCGGACGTCTTCTGCTGGAGCAGCGTCACGAGCCCGGGCGCCCCCTTCTGGGACAGCGTGGCCGAATACTCCGAGCGCCGCGCGGCCAGCGAACTGATCGTCCCGTTGAAGAAAACGTCGATCACCCGCCACTGCCCGGCCGTCTTGCGCAGGAGGTAGTCGAGGTGCACCGCGTCCCCATTCTTGGGAATGAGCACCGACTTCACGACCACGTCGCCGCTCGTCATCGTGCTGGTGACCGGCTGGACCTTGAAGACCTCGCCGGAGTACGAGGAAAACTGGTTGGCATAGTTCGCGATGCTGAAGTCGGAGAAGGCGTTGACCAGGGAATCCCGGTCCGTGGGGCTCAGCGTGGTCCACTTGGGGCCCACCACGATGCGGGTCATGAGCGGCAGGTTGAGATCCCGCGAAATCTCGGGGGCGAGCGCCTTGCGGCGGCCCTCGAAGCCGAGGGTCGGGCCGGACTTCATCGCGCTGACCAGGCTGTCGCACAGATCCTGCACCACCGCCACGGGCGAAACCTCGGCGACCGGCGCCGGGGCGCTCGCCGTCGGGGCGCTCGCGGTCGGGGCGGGAGTGGGGTCGGCCGGCAGCGCCGGGAGCGCGAGCACCAGCGCCCAGAGGGCCGCCCAGCCGCTCGGCCGCGAAGCCAGCCGCAGTGCTGACGCCCTTACCATTTCACGCTCAGCAAGGGGACGTTGACCGGAAAGATGGGAATAACCTCGAGCACCTTCGAGTCGCCGTTCTGGTTCCCGAATTGGAACTGGCCGTTGTCCGGGACGTTGTCCCCGGCCGCGGTCTCGCCCCTCATCCGCTGGTCCTCGGCATTGATCTCGTCCCGGATCCGCTTGCCTTCCGCCGGGTCCCCCCCCACTGCCATGGCGAAGGCGGTTTGCCAGTAGTCGGTCTTGGTTCGGTTCCACTCGTCCTCCAGGTAGGTTTCGTAGGCTTTGTCGTTGTTGGACCCCAACACGTTGGTCAGGGCCATCCCGGGGTGGGACTGGAACGACTGGTAGATCATGCCTTGGCGGGTGTAAAGCTCCCGCGGCTCGATCGCCGGCAGCAAGGAATCATTGACCTGGAAGGCGGGCAGGACCGGCACGGCCGGCGCCGCGAAGTCCGCCCAGCCCAGCGGGTGGCTGGCGAGGACCGGAGAGTCGAAATTCACGGGCGCGGTGAGGCCCGACGGCCGGAAGGGCCGGGGATGGGCGTAGGCCGGCGGGACGGCGCGATGCCGGGAATAGGTGCGGTCGTCGGGCAACCGGTGATCGAGGGCGAGCGGGTCCGCGTAGGAGTCGGGCGGGATCCAGACGGCGACCATGGTCGTCTCCGCGCCCGCGGCGTCGGCCGCCCGCGCCGCCGGTGCCCTGGCCAGGCCGAGCGCGACGGCCAAGCTGGCGGCGGTACCCCACGTCAGTCCGTTGGCGGTTCTCATGGTGGTATCCCCTAACCGAACGCGCGCACCCGGTTTGGTTCCCCGTGCGGTTCGCCCGGAATTCGGGCCAATTTCCTCGCCTCCCCCACCCGGTCGGCGCAGCGTGGGCCGATCATTCCTGTCGGCTGCGCGCCGGACCGTTCCACCCTTTCCCATGAAATTGACCTCGTTCCGCCTGCTCCTGACGGCCGCTGGCCTCGCCCTCCTGGCCGCCCCCTCCCCGCTCCCCGCCGCAAGCGCCCCCTGGGTCGAGCACAGCAACGTCTACGCCCTGAAACTCCTGAGGATCATCGGCAAGTATTCGCCGGAGGAGGCCACGAGCCACGGCCTGCAGGACTTCGACCGGCAGGTGGCCGACCTCTCCGTGGGGGTCGACGCCCGCGAACGCGCGGAGCTGACCGCGGTCCGCGCCGACTTCGCGGCCGCGCTCGCGACCGAAACCGATCCCCCGGTGCGCGAGGACCTCCAGATCCTGATGCACGCGTGCGACGTGCGGATCGAGGGCAGCGCGCTCGAGGAAAAGGACCTCCTCAACTATTCCGACATCTCCGGCCTCATCTTCCAGGGCGAGATGCTGCTGCTGCGCGACCAGACGGCCCCCGGCCGCCGGCCGGTCGCCCTTGACCGCCTGAAGAACTACCTCGGGCTGTCCCCCGGCTCCACCTCGGTCTTCCTGCAGGCCAAGTCCCAGTTCCAGGACTCCCTCGGCACCCCGGGCCGCCTCGGGCCCTTCCGCGGCGACGTCGAGCAGGACCTGGCCAACGTCGACACCTACACGTCCGGCGTCCACTCGCTTTTCACCAAGTACAACATCCCCGAGTCCGACGCCGCCCTGGCGGCGCTCGACGCGCAGGCCAAGGACTACGACACCTGGGTGCGCGCGTCCGTCCTGCCCAAGGCCCGGGCGGATTTCCACCTTCCCGCCGAGCTGTACGCCCACCGCCTGCTGGCCGTCGGCCTCGGCATCACGCCCCAGGAACTGATCCGCAAGGCCGAGTTCGAGTGGGCCGAGGCCCGCAACGAGCTGATCGCCCTCGCTCCGCTGGTGGCCAAGGAGCACGGCTATCCCTCCTCCGACTACCGGGACGTCATCCGTGAGCTGAAGAAGCAGCAGCTCTCGAAGGACGAGATCGAGCCCTACTACCGGGATGTCATCATCCCCCAGATCGAGGCGACGATCCGCCGGGAGCACATCATCACCCTGCCCGACCGCCCGCTGGCGATGATGCTGGCCTCGGCCGCCGAGACCGCCGTGCAGCCGGCCCCCCACTACCGGCCGCCGCCGATCATCCACAACACCGGCGAGCACGGGGAGTTCATCCTCCCGCTGGGCACGCCTCCGACCGCCGGCAAGGACGCCGAGAGCTACGACGACTTCACGTTCAAGGCGTCGGCGTGGACCCTCACGGCCCACGAGGGGCGCCCCGGCCACGACCTGCAATTCTCCAGCATGGTCGAGCGCGGGGTCTCGCTGGCCCGCAGCATCTTCGCCTTCAACAGCGTGAACGTCGAGGGCTGGGCCCTCTACTCCGAGGCGGAATTCAAGCCCTTCGAGCCGCTCGACGGCCAGATGATCGCCCTCCAGCACCGCCTGATGCGTGCCACCCGGGCAATCTGCGACCCGATGCTGAACCTCGGGCTGATGACGACCGAGCGAGTCCACGAGATCCTGACCCGGGACGTCTGCCTCTCCGAGGCCCTGACCCACGAGGAGCTTGACCGCTTCACCTTCAAGGCCCCGGGTCAGGCCACCTCCTATTTCTACGGCTACTCCAAGCTGATGGAACTGCGGACGGCGACGGAGATGGCGCTGGGCTCCCGGTTCAGCCGCCAGGCCTTCAACGACTTCGTGATCGGCCAAGGCCTGCTGCCGCCGGAGCTCCTGGCGACCGCGGTGGAGAAGGAATTCATCCCCGCCCAGGGCCCGTGACGCGGCGCGCCTAGCGGCGGTCGAAGACCAAGGTGGTTTTCTCGTCGCCGCGCGGGCCGGCGCTGTCGCGGGCGATCGTGAGGGTGCGGCCGCCGTCGGTCAGCGACCAGGTGTCCCTGGTCGTCATCGTGGCGCCCGGCGTCGGGCCCCAGCTCATGACCATCACCGCCGAGATGAGGAGCCGCTGGCCGTCCGGGCTCACCGTCGCCGTCGTCACCACCGGCGCGTTCATGAAGGTCGACTGGACCTCGCTGCCGTCGAGCGTCAGCTGCTGATCCGCGGTCTCGTCGTCCGCGTACTCGAGCACGCGGGTGGTCCGCACGGTCAGCGCATTGCCGTGCTGTCCCACCTCGAGGCGGGCGGGGGCCCGGCCGGCGCCGCCCCGGCCCAGGTCGCTCCGGTCCTCGTCGAGCACCCAGCTGCCGCTGAAGTCGGCCGGCGGCGGGGTGTAGTGGAGCGGCGGCAGGCCGCTCACCTGCCGATAGGCGGCGGTCACCTGCGAGTAGGCGGCGTCCTCCCGCCCGAGGACGCGCGGGTCGGAGAGCACCAGCGCGTACTGTTTCTTGGACGTGTTGCGGACCATGCCGGCCCAGGTCATGTAATAGGTCCAGAGGGGCTGCCGCGCGAGGACGTCGGGCGGCGGCGGCCCGCCCACTTCCGCCAGCGCGATCGGCTTGCCCTGGGACAGCGCCACCAGGCTGTCATAGTAGGACTGCGCAAAGTCGCCGCCATAGACGTCGAGCGCGAGGACGTCCACGTACCGGGGCCCCGGGAAATACTTGGCATGCTCCATCCCCGGGCGGCTCGGGCGGTCGACGCTCCAGACCCAGATCAGGTTGTGGAGGTGGTGGACGTTCACGAACCGGTCGAACATCTGCCTGTAGAGGGCGAGGGTGCTGTACCGGCCGGTGCGGTTGCCCCACCAGAACCAGTCGCCGTTCATCTCGTGGTACGGCCGCCACAGGACGGGCACGTGGGCCGCGTCGAGCTGCTTGAGGTAGCCGGCGACGTTGTCGACCTGCGCGCACCACTTGGTGTAGAGCGCGGTCCCCGGGGTCAGCACGTCCTCGAACTGCTGGTCGAGCAGCTTGCCCTGCACGCTCTTCAGCACCTTCGGGTCGGCGCCCGGCAGCGGCATGAAGGTGATCGGCTCGTCGGCCGTCGGGGGCACCTCGTGCCAGCACAGCGCGACGATGGATCCCAGCCGGGACTGGCGGATCGCCTCCTGCACGATGTCGGGCCGCGCCAGGTAGGAGTCGGAATTGCCGGCCTTGGCGTGGCCAAAGTCCGATCCCCAGATGACGGGGGTCTTGCCGGTGTACTGGGCGGCGAAGTCGGAGTTGCGGCTCTTGATGTTCGGGAAGTTGTGCTGGCCCGTCAGGATGTACTTCCCGGAGATGCTGTAGAGGACCTGGAGGAGCGCCACCGCCTCCGGCGACGGGTCGGGGCTCACCGGCCGCGGGTCGGCCGCGGCGCCGGCCAGGCCGGCCGCGAGGAGGAACAGGACGCAACCGAGGACCGGACGGCGGGGCACCATCCCCCACTCACCACCACCCCGGCCCGTCTGTCAACGGCGGCGGGTCACTTCTCGAGCCAGACCTTGTTGAACTCGTGGAAGCCGGCCACCGTGGTCGTCCACCCCTTGACCACCGGCTGCTTGGCATAAACCTGCGGCCGGAAATAGAGCGGCAAGATCGGCGCCTCGCTCATCATGATCGCCTCGGCCTGCTGGAAGAGTTCCAGCCGGCGGGCGTTGTCGGCCATGTGGCGCGTCTCCTCGACCAGGGCGTCGAAGCGCGGGTTGCTCCACTTGGACCAATTGTTGCCGTTGCCGGTCTCGGCCGTCTCCAGGAAGGTCAGCGGGTCCGGGTAGTCGGCGACCCAGCCCGAGAAGGCGATCGCGTAGGCCCCCTGCTGCTGGTTGGCGAACAGCGTCTTCTGCTCCAGCTGGCCGATCGTCACGCGCACGCCGAGCTCGGTGTGCCACATCGCCTGCAGGGCCTCCAGCGTCTTCAGCGGCACCTCGCTTTCGTAGCATTGGATCTCGATTGAAGGCAGGCCCTGGCCGCCGGGATAGCCGGCCTCGGCGAGGAGCTTGCGCGCCAGGTCGAAGTCGTCCGTGAGCCCGGAACGCGAGGTGTAGCCGCCGCAGTTGGGCGGCACCATGTTGTGGGCCGGCGGATAGACGCCCTTCGTGATGTCCCGGCAGATCTGCTCCCGGTTCAGAGCATGGGCGAGCGCGAGCCGGAGCTTCACATTGTCGAAGGGCGGCTTCGCCGTGTTGAAGAACAGGTAGTACACCGCCAGGACGGGATCGATCGCCAGCTCCCCGCTCTTCCGGTACTCGTCGAACTTCGACACCGGGAGGGCGTAGGTGGTCTGCAGCTGCCCGGACCGATAGTTGAGCTCCTCGATATCGGGCTTCTCGAAGGGGTAGAACTCGATTCGATGCAGTTTGGTGTGCGCATCATCCCAGTACCGGGCGTTGCGCTCGACCGCGATCCGGGAGTCAGGCACCCACTCGACCAGCCGGAAGGCGCCGTTGCCGACCAGGTTGCCCGGCCGGGTCCATTTGGTTCCCTTCTGGTCGATGGCGCCGAACTGCTCGATCGTCGCCTGGTGCACCGGCAGCCAGGTGGTGTGCGAGACGAGGGCCGGGAAATAGGGCGTCGGGTTCGTCAGCGTGTACTGGACCGTCAGCGGATCGAGGGCCTTGACCCCGACCTGCGAGAAGTCGGTCACTTTCCCGGTGTTGAAGGCCTCGGCATTCTTCACCGGCCACAGCATGTACGAATAGTTGGCGGCCAGGGCCGGCGAGAGGATCCGGTGGGCGGAATAGACGAAGTCCTGGGCCGTCACCGGGTCGCCGTTCGACCAGCGCCCCGTCGGGCGCAGGTGGAAGGTGTAGACCGTGCCGTCCGGCGAGACGTCCCAGCTCTGGGCGGCGCCCGGCCGCGGCCTGGAACCGTCTAGGGCGTCCAGGATCGTCAGGCCCTCGAAGAGCGCGTAGCCGATCTGGGAATCGGTCAGGGCGTAGATCGTGTGCGGGTCGAGGTCGGCCGGCTCGGCCGCATTCCCGCAGAGGAGCGTCTGGGTCCGGACCGCGGCGTCGGCCGGGCTTTCCCGCTTGGCGCAGCCGGCGAGGAGCAGCAGGGCACCGGCGACGAGAAGCCGGCGGGGCCGGAGCGGGGCAACGAATACCACAATGAGTCGAAGAGCAGCCGATATGCCGGGTCCCCGGCCTCAGTCCTCGACCACGTCGAAGATATTGCCAAACGGGTCGCGGAAATAGAGCGAGCTGCCGCGGTCGACCAGGATCTCGCAGTGGGCGCCGAGGAGGAGGCGCCGGGCCCGCTTCAGGTTCCGGACCCCGAACGAGGGTGTCGGAGGCTGCGCCTTCGTCGAACGGTTGACGTAGAGCATCAGGGTGCCGGTGTCATACTCGAGCGACGTCCGGGTCTTGCACTTCAGCTTGAAGCCCATGATGTCCGAGTAGAACCGCTCGGCCTTGGCGAGGCTGGGCAGGTGGATCGCGATGCAGTTGTTCGAGCGGAACTTCATCAGGACCCCCCGCGGAAGCTTACAGGTGCTGCGGCAGGACGAAGAAGAGCACCGCCACCAGGTGGCAGGTGCTGCCGCCCAGGACCAGGGTGTTGCGGTAGGCGGAGCGGTAGCGCAGGCCCCGCAGGGCCGCAACCAGCGTTCCGGCGGTGTAGCAGAGGCCGCCGGCGACCAGCAGCCAGACCCCGGGCTCGGGCACGGCGGCAATCAGCGGCTTGATCGCCACGACCATCATCCAGCCGAAGAAGAGCGCGGCGGCC
>Ga0302314_10013477_pt1 | contig 14056 bp, 12 predicted proteins | sample III_Palsa_N2_3_FD_200533 | JGI IMG/M metagenome (GOLD analysis project Ga0302314, IMG submission 200533) | Peat permafrost microbial communities from Stordalen Mire near Abisko, Sweden - III_Palsa_N2_3 | ecosystem: Environmental > Terrestrial > Soil > Palsa > Peat permafrost | place: Sweden... | reverse complement strand
GGCGGATACGCTCGCCGAACGCTGGGCGCACGCGCGGCGGCTGGTGGTCACCGGGCGGGGGCTCGCCTACGCGGCGGCGCTCGAGACCGCGCTCAAGGTCAAGGAAACCGCGCAGGTGCACGCCGAGGGGCTGTCCTCGGCGAGGTCACCGCGCCGATCCTCGCCACCGTCCGCGGTCAGCAGTTCGCCCTGGCGTCCTCGCTGCGCCGGGGCCTGAACCCCGACGCGCCCGCGGGCCTGTCGAAGGTCACCGCGACCCACTAGTCCCGTCTTGTCAGAGAACCGCGGGTCACATCGCCGCGTGGCCGACGGGGCCCGAGGTGAGCTGGTTCCAGGCCAGCGACGCCCCCTCGGCCAGCGCGCCGTCGACCACCACGTCGGTGCCGAGCGCGCTGACCTTCACCTCCGGCAGCACCGGGGTCATGTCGGTCAGCGCCGACGTCACCGCCGCGGCGAAGCCCGGCGCCTGGCCGATACCGCCGCCGAGCACGATCAGCTCCGGGTCGACCACGGTGATCACGCAGCAGACGGCCCGGGCGACCAGCCTGGCCTCCGCCGCGACGACCGCCGCCGCCCGCTCGTCGCCGCGGGCGGCGGCGGCGAACACGCTGCGGGCCGACACCGCCCCCCGCATCCCGGCGGTGCGGGCGGCGCGGACGATCCCCGACGCGGCCGCCGCTGCCTCGAGCGGCCCCCGCCGCCTCGCCTCGCTGGACTCCTCGTCGGACAGCGGCATGAACGCGATCTCGCCCGCGACGCCGTGCACGCCGCGGTGCAGTCGGCCGTCGAGGACGAGCCCCATGCCGATGCCGGTGCCGACGTGCACGAAGGCGAAGCTCTCGCGGTCGCGCCCGTAGCCGTGGGTCCGCTCGGCCAGCGCCGCCGCGTCGACGTCGTTCTCGAGCGCGACCGACGGCCCGAACGCCTCGCGCAGGCCGGCCAGCGCGGCGGGCCGGTCCCAGCCGGCCAGGCCGCCGGTCAGCGCGATCGCGTTCCGCTTCGGATCGTAGACGCCGGGGGTGCCGATCACGGTCTGCGTCACTGCCTGCCTGGACGTGCCCGCCCGGGCGCACAGATCGTCCGCCAGCTCGACCAGCTCGGCCAGGCGGCCGCGGACGCTGGTCGCCCCGACCTTGCGGGAGTCCCTGGTCCTGACCTCCCCGGTGAGGTCGGCGACGGCGCCGCGCAGGTACTTCAGGCCGATGTCAAGGCCGAGCACGAACCCGGCCTCCGGCCTGACCTCGTACAGCTGCGCGGTCCGCCCGGGAACCCCGGTGCGCTGGCCCGCGATCCGCACCAGCCCGGTCCGCTCGACGTTCGCCAGCGCGAGCGAGACCGTCGGCTTGGACAGCCCGGAGATGCGGGCCAGGTCGGCCCGCGAGCACGGTCCGAACGCCCGAATGTGCCCGAGGAGCAACTGCTCGTTCATGGCTCTGATGAGCGGGGGTCGCGCCGCCGACAGCTCGGTCGTCACAGTCGCCTCCGTTACATGACGGTAACCGCCACGGATCTTGCGTCTCGGGTTAGTTAGGTTACTATCCTAACAACCTTCGAAATGGTAGACATCCATGGACTTGCCCCCAATGAGGTCACAGCCTAACGCGACCTCCTCGCCGTCCCCGGTCGTGCTCGGCATCGACTTCGGCGGCACCAAGATCGCGACCGCGGTCTGCGACCTATCCGGCCGACGGCTGGCGACGCGCGTCATCGACGCCGAGCCCGACGGCGGCGCCCGCGCGGCCTTCGACCGCGGCGTCCGCGCCGCCAAGGCCCTGCTGGCCGAGACCGCGATCGACCGGCCGCTGGCGGGCGTGGGCGTCTCCACGTTCGGGATCCCGTCCGAGGACAGCGTGGCGCTCGCCCCCGCCATCGACGGCTGGGAGGAGCTGGCGATGGGCCGCGACCTGCGCGAGACGTTTGAACCGGCGCCGGTCACGATGGCGACCGACGTCAAGGCGGCCGCCCTGGCCGAGGCGCGCTGGGGCGCGCTGGCGGGCGTCGACCCCGGGGTGTACCTGAACCTCGGCACCGGGCTGGCGGCGGCGATCGTGGCCGGCGGCCGGGTGCTGGCGGGCGCGAACGGGGCGGCCGGGGAGATCGGCTACAACCTCCGGCGGCTATCCGACGTCGGTTACGCCGGCTACCTGCCCCTGGAGGAGGCGGTCAGCGGCCGGGCGCTGGCCCGGCTGGCCGGGCGGCCCGCCGCCGAGGCGTTCGCAGCCGACCAGGGCACCTCGCTCGCGGCCGTGGCCGACGCGTTCATCACCGAGCTCGCCTTCCACGTGGTGAACCTCGCCATCACCATCGACCCGGTCAGGATCGCCGTCGGCGGCGGCATGACCAGATCCTGGGACCGGATCCGACCGCAGCTCGACGCGGCCCTGAACGCGGCCGCTCCCTACCGGCCGGAACTGGTACTGGCCGACTTCCCGTTCGACGCGCCCCTGATGGGGGCGCTCGCACTAGCCGTGGACGCAATTGAAGCAGCTCAGGCGGACGACGGTGTCACGCACAACATGCACACACGCGAAGGGCTAACGCTATGAGACGACTCATCAAGGCAGGGACGATGCTCGCCGCCGTCACGCTCGCCGGGGCGCTGGCCGCCTGCAGCGCGGGGGCAGGCGGGTCGAGCGGCGGTGGCGGCACAGCAGCCGCCAAGACCGCCACCCTGACGATCTCGAACGAGAACGGCGCGCTCTGGACCTGCGACTTCAGTCCGTTCAACGGCTCCGACACGCTGCTGTCGGTCGGGTTCGTGTACGAGACGCTTGACTACATCAACCCGCTGCAGGACGGCAAGGTCACCCCCATGCTCGCGTCCTCCTACAGCTGGGGGGCGGGCGACAAGTCGGTGACGTTCACGATCCGCTCGGGCGTCAAGTTCAGCAACGGCACCCCGCTGACCGCCAACGACGTGGCGTACACGTTCAACCTGCTCAAGAAGTACCCCGCCCTCGACCTGCCCGGCGTCTGGTCGGTCCTGTCCAGCGTCACCGCGACCGGCACCGACCAGGTCACGATGGACTTCAGCGCCCCCGCCGTGCCGTGGTTCTACTACATCGCCGACCAGGTGCCGATCGTGTCCCAGGCCATCTGGTCGAAGGTCGCCAACCCGGTCGCCTACCCCGACACCCATCCGGTCGGCACCGGGCCCTACGAGGTGAACCCCTGCACCTCGGCCAACATCACCTACACCGCCAACCCGAACTACTGGCAGGCCGGCGAGCCGAAGGTCAAGAAGATCGAGTACCCGGCGTTCACCAGCAACAACACCGCCAACGACGAGCTCGCCAACGGCCAGGCCCAGTGGGGCGCGCAGTACATCCCGAGCATCTCGTCGTTCTACACCGCGAAGAGCCCGGACTTCCACTACTGGTTCCCGCCGACGGTGAACGTGTCGATCGTGCCGAACCTGACCAACCCGCTGCTGAGCAACGTGAAGGTCCGCGAGGCGATGTCCTACGCGATTGACCGGTCCCAGGTCTCGTCGCTGGGCGAGTCCGGCTACGAGCCCCCGGCCAACCAGACCGGCATCGTCACCCCGACGTTCTCCAGCACGCAGGACAGCTCGCTGGTCAGCCAGATCGGCAACGCCTACGACCCGGCCAAGGCCAAGTCGCTCCTTGAGCAGGCCGGCTACAAGATGAACTCGGCCGGCGTCATGACCAACGCCAAGGGCCAGCAGCTCTCGTTCTCGGTCATCAACATCGGGGATTACTCCGACTGGGTCGCGGACATGCAGGTCATCGCCCAGGACCTCAAGGCGGTCGGCATCATCGTGACCCCGGACAACCTGACCAACACCGACTTCGACGCCGATCTGTACTACGGCAAGTACCAGCTCGCCTTCTACGACCAGCAGACGTTCGGCCCGAGCCCGTACTACGAGCTGAACAACTGGCTGAACTCGGCCGACACCGCCCCGATCGGCAAGGTGGCCGCCACCAACTACGAGCGCTACAGCAGCCCGTCGACCGAGGCCCTGCTCAACGCCTACGCCGCCACCACGTCGACCGCGACCCAGCAGTCGATCATGGACCAGATCCAGCAGGTCATGGTCAGCGACGTGCCGATCATCCCGGTGGTCGAGGCGGTCGACTGGTACCAGTACGACACCGCGTCCTTCACCGGGTGGCCGACCGCCTCCGACCCGTACGCCCAGCCGTCCGCGTACGCGTACCCGGACATGGAGCAGGTGCTGTTGCACCTGCAGCCCAAGTAGGCCTGGATCTGTATAGATGAGATACGTGTTGCGCCGCCTGGGGTTCTTTCTCCTGACGCTCTGGGCGGCGCTGACATTCAACTTCCTGCTACCGCGGCTGATGCCAGGGAACCCGGCCCTGGCCATGCTGGGCAAGTTCCACGGGAACCTCACCCCGCAGTCGCTGAACGCGCTGGAGATCCTCTTCGGGGTTAACACCCACAAGAGCCTCCCGGTCCAGTACGTCGACTACCTGCACCAGATCGTGACCGGCAACTTCGGGACGTCCCTCGACTTCTACCCGGCCTCGGTCGACTCGGTGATCGGCGGCGCGATCTGGTGGACGCTGGGGCTGGTCGGGGTCACCACCGTGCTGGCGTTCGTGCTCGGCACCGGGCTCGGCATCGTCGCCGCCTGGCGCCGGGGCGGACGGCTGGACAGCCTGCTGCCGCCGGTGTTCGTGATCGCCTCGGCCGTTCCCTACTTCTGGGTCGGCATGGTGCTGGTGCTGGTCTTCGGGATCGACCTGCACTGGCTGCCGTACGTGGACGGCTACTACGTGGCGACCGACAGCCCGGGCCTCAACCTGACGTTCTTCGAGGACGTGTTCTCGCACGCCCTCCTGCCCGCGCTCTCGCTGCTGATCACCACGATCGGCACCTGGATCCTGACCATGCGCAACACGATGATCACGACGCTGGCGGAGGACTACGTGCGGATGGCCCGGGCCAAGGGCCTGCCCGGCTGGCGGGTGATGCTCGACTACGCCGCCCGCAACGCGATCCTGCCGAACCTCACCGGCTTCGCGATGTCGCTCGGGTTCGTGGTCAGCGGCGCGATCTTGATCGAGTACGTCTTCAACTACCCCGGGGTCGGGTTCATGCTGCTCCAGGCGGTCCAGGGCGAGGACTACCCGCTGATGCAGGCGCTGTTCCTCCTCATCACCGTCGCGGTGCTGGTCGCGATCCTGATCGCCGACCTCGCGACCGCGCTGCTCGACCCGCGCACCAGGGAGGCGAGGTGACATGGCCCTCCAGGCGACGGTAGAGACGCGGCGGCTGCCGAGCAGCCAGGCGCTCAACCGGATCGGCCGCGCGGTGCGGTCGAACCGCAAGGCGACCGCGGGCACCATCCTGCTCGTCATCTTCATCCTGGTCGCGCTGTTCCCGGGCGTGATCGCGCACGACAGCCCGACCCTGGACGCCTTCAAGCCGCATCTGGGCCTGTCGTCCGCGCACCTGCTCGGCACCACCGCCTACGGGCAGGACATGTGGGCCCAGCTGGTGTGGGGCACCAGGAACGTCATGACGATCGCGTTCATCGTCGGGCTGGCCACCACCGCGATCGCGGTGCTGGTCGGCGTCGCCGCCGCGTATCTCGGCGGCCTGTGGGACGGCTCGCTCAGCGTCATCACCGACGTGCTGCTCGTCATCCCGCTGTTCCCGCTGCTGATCGTGATCGCCGGCTACGCGCACGGCGGCGGCACGCTGGTGCTGATCGTCGTGATCACCGCCACCAGCTGGTCCTACACCGCCCGCCAGCTCCGGGCGCAGGCGCTCACGCTGCGCAGCCGGGACTTCCTGGAGGCGGCCCGGGTCCGCGGCGAGCGGAAGATCTACATCATCGTGGTGGAGGTCATCCCCACGATGACCTCGCTCATCGTGGCCAGCTTCCTCACCAACGCCCTGTACGCGGTGCTGTTCGCCTCGAGCCTGCAGTTCATCGGCCTGGGCGACCCGAACACGGTGAGCTGGGGGACGATGCTCTACTGGGCCCAGAACAACGCGGCCCTGCAGACCGGCCAGGCCATGTGGGCGCTGGCGCCGGGCGCCTGCATCGCCGCCCTCGGCGCCGCCTTCGCCCTGCTCAACTACGCCTTCGACGAGATCGGGAACCCGGCCTTGCGCCCGGTCAGACGGCGTTCGCTCAAACAGCGGCCGATCAAGCAACGGCCGATCCAGCAGCCACCGGTCGAACAAGGGGAGCGCCATGCTGCTTGAGGTCAGCGGGCTGTCGGTCGACTACGTCCTCGACCGGGCCGACGTGCGGGCGGTCGACAACGTGTCCTTCACCCTCGACCGGGGCGAGTTCCTCGGCATCGTCGGCGAGTCCGGCTGCGGGAAGTCCACTCTGCTGTTCGCCCTCGCGCAGCTGCTGGCGCCGCCGGCCCGCATCGCGGCCGGCAGCGTCACGTTCAAGGGCGACAACCTGGTGGGGCTGACCGACCGCCAGCTGTCGTCGGTCCGCTGGCGGGACATGTCGGTCGTCATGCAGAGCGCGATGAACGCCCTCAACCCCGTCAAGTCGATCGGGGCGCAGTTCAGGGACGCGATGCGGGCGCACGGGACGACGTCGCGGGACGAGATCGGAAGTAGGTCGGCCGAGGTCCTGCACATGGTCGGCATCGACCAGGCGCACCTGCGGAGCTACCCGCACCAGCTGTCGGGCGGGATGCGGCAGCGCGCGATGATCGCGATGGCGCTGCTGTTCACCCCGGATCTGGTGATCATGGACGAGCCCACCTCCGCGCTCGACGTGGTGGCCCAGCGCTCGCTGATGGTGCAGATCAAGGAGCTGCAGCGGTCCCTCGGGTTCGCGATCGTCTTCGTCACCCACGACATGTCGCTGGTCAGCCACTTCTCCGACCGGCTGATGGTGATGTACGCGGGCCAGGTGGCCGAGCTCGGCGCGACCCGCCGGGTCTTCGACGAACCGCTGCACCCCTATACCCGCGGCCTGCTCGAGGCCTTCCCCTCGATCCGCGGCCCCCGGGTCCCGCTCAAGGGCATCCCCGGCAGTCCGCCCGACCTGTCGGTCATCCCGACCGGCTGCCGGTTCCACCTGCGGTGCCCGGTGGCCTTCGAGTCCTGCCCGCAGGTCGCGCCCGAGCTGACCGACGAAGAAGGGACGCTGGTGCGCTGCCTGCGCTACCCGCAGGACCACACGGAGGAAAGGAGCGTGGCCCTGTGACCACGCCGACCACGCCGACTGCGCCGACCACGCCGACTGCGCCGCTGCTGCGGGCCGAGCACCTGAGCAGGCATTTCAAGATCGGCGGGGCGCTGTCCAAGCGGACGCTACACGCCGTCGACGACGTGAGCTTCCAGATCGGCCCGGGCGAGATCGTCGCCCTGGCGGGGGAGAGCGGCAGCGGCAAGTCGACCATCGCGCGGCTGCTCGCCCGGGTGTACCAGCCGACGAGCGGACAGATCTACTTCTCCCAGGGCGAGGAAGACCCGGGCACCCCGCTGTCGGCGATGCGGACGCGGCGGGCGCGGCTGCGCTACAGCAGCGAGGTGCCGATGGTCTTCCAGGACCCGTTCGCCTCGATCAACCCGGTCTTCCGGGTCTCGCACGGCGTGCTCCGCAGCCTCAAGCTGCACCGCCCCGAGCTGTCGGCCGCGGAGCGCCAGGCCGAGGCCGCCCGGGTATTCGAGGTGGTCGGGCTGGACGCCGGCATGCTTGAGCGGTACCCGCACGAGCTCAGCGGCGGCCAGCGGCAGCGGGTCGGCTTCGCCCAGGCGCTGGCCGGCCGGGCGCGGCTGATCCTGGCCGACGAGCCGGTGTCGATGCTCGACGTGTCGATCAGGATCGGCCTGCTCAACCTGATGGCGTCGCTGCGCGACACGATGGGCGTGTCCATCCTCTACATCACCCACGACATCGCCAGCGCGCGGTACGTTGCCGACCGGCTGATCGTGATGTACGCGGGCCAGATCGCCGAGTCGGGGCCGATCGAGGAGGTGCTGGCCGATCCGCGCCACCCCTATACCCAGCTGCTGGTCTCGGCCGTCCCGGACCCGAGGGCAGCACTGTCGGTGGACGCCGAGACCGACATCGGCGAGCCGCCGAAGGTGATCGACCCGACCCCGGGCTGCCGGTTCCGGTTCCGGTGCCCGATCGCCATCGATCAATGCTCGGCGGTGACCCCGGAGCTGACCCTGGTGGGCGCGCGCGAGGTCGCCTGTCATGTCGCTCAGTCAGGTGCGGAAGTGAAGGCCTTCACATCATGAAGATCACGGTAGTTGGCGGCGGATCGACCTACACGCCCGAGCTCGCCGACGGGCTCGGCCGGCTCGCCCCCTGGGTGACCGAGCTCGTCCTGGTCGACCCCGATCAGACCCGGTTGGCCGCGGTCGGCCCGGTCTCGGCGCGGATCATGGGCAGGTACGGGCATCCGGCCGTCGTCCGGTGGACCGACAACCTGGACGACGCCCTCGACGGCGCCGCCGCGGTGCTGATCCAGCTGCGGGTCGGCGGCCAGGCGGCGCGCAACCGGGACGAGACCTGGCCGCTCGACTACGACTGCGTCGGGCAGGAAACGACCGGGGCCGGCGGCCTGGCCAAGGCGCTGCGGACCGTGCCCCTGGTCTTGGACATCGCCGAGCAGGCGCGCCGTCGGGCGCTGCCCGGCGCGTGGATCATCGACTTCACCAACCCGGTCGGCATCGTGACCCGCGCCCTGCTCGACGCCGGCCACCGGGCGGTCGGGCTGTGCAACGTCGCGATCGGGCTGCAGCGGTACTTCGCGCACCGACCCGGCGCGGGTCTCGCTCGACCACGCGGGCCTGAACCACCTCACCTGGCTGCGCGGCGTCCAGGTGGACGGGAAGGAGCTGCTGCCGGAGCTGCTGACCGCGCACGGCGACGAGATCGCGGACCACGCCGGCATGCCGCTGTCGGTCCTGCACGACCTGGGCGTCGTCCCGTCCTACTACCTCCGCTATTTCTACTTCCACGACGAGGTGGTCGGCGAGGAGCGGCAGCGGCCGAGCCGGGCGGCGGAGGTGGCCGAGATCGAGCGCGAGCTGATGGAGCTGTACGGCGACCCGACGCTGGACCGCAAGCCCGAGCTGCTGGCCAAGCGCGGCGGCGCCTTCTACTCGGAGGCGGCCGTCGCGCTGATCGCGTCGCTGTTCGGCGACGACCCCGGGGTGAGCGGCGCGGAGCAGGTCGTGAACGTGCGCAACGCCGGCACGCTGCCGTTCCTGGCCGACGACGCGGTCATCGAGGTGCCCGCGACGATCAGCGCCGCCGGGCCCGCCCCGGTGTCGGTCGCGCCGATCGCGCCGCTGTTCCGCGGCCTGATCGCGCACGTGTCCGCGTACGAGGAGCTGGCCATCGACGCGGCGCTGCGGGGCGGCCGATCGCGCGTCGCCGCCGCGCTGCTGGCGCACCCGCTGGTCGGGCAGTACGACGTGGCCGGCCGGATGGCCGACCGGCTGATCGCAGAGAACGCGCAATTTCTTTCGTGGGCTTAAAGGAGACCGCCGATGATGCGCCGCGCCGGAATCACGCTTGCCGCCCTGACTACCCTCGCCACCCTGGCCGTGCCCGCCGCCTCCTCGGCCCTGGCATCGTCTCAGCCAGCCTCGGCACAACCAGCCTCGGCCAAACCGGCAAAATCAACAGCCGCAAAGAAGCCGGCCGCCCCCGAGATCCGCCTCAACCAGGTCGGCTACCAGCCCAACGCGCCCAAGTCCGCCTACGTGATGCTGTCCGCGCGGGTGGCCAGCGTCCCGTTCACCGTCATCGACGCCACCGGCACGGTCTTCTACCGCGGCGTCTCCCGCGATGACGTCGGCGCCTGGAGCTCCGGCTACCAGGCGGTCTACCTGCTGTCGTTCTCCGGACTGCGCCGCTGTGGCAGCTACCGGGTACGGGCGGCGGGAGCAACGTCGCCGGCCTTCACGATCGCGAACGGAACCGCCCTGTACGGGCAGCTGGTCGACAACGCGGTGCGCTACTTCACCTCCGAACGCGACGGGGGCGACGTCGAGCACGACGTCCTCAGCCGGGAGCCCGCCAACCTCACCGACGCGAAGGCGTACGTCTACGCCACCCCGAGCTTCGACGACAATGACAACCTGCTCGGCACGCTGAAGAAGGTCGGCGGCCCGGTGAACGTCTCCGGCGGCTGGTTCGACGCCGGCGGCGGCTACGAGAAGTTCGGCTACACCGCCAGCTACGCCGACGCGCTGATGCTGATCGCGGCGCGGGACAACCAGGGCGCCTACCCGACGCTGAAGCCGGAGGCGGAGTACGGGCTGCAGTGGATCACCAAGCTCTGGAACCCGGCCCAGAAGGTGCTCTACATGCAGGTCGGAATCGGCAACGGCAACGCCTCGAACACGATCCAGGGCGACTACAACTTCTGGTTCCTGCCGCAGCAGGAGGACCTGCTCGACGTGGCCAAGGGCGGCAACCCCGGCCCGACCGCCTACTACGTCAAGTACCGGCCGGTGTTCGAGGCGGCCGCGCCCGGCCAGAAGGTCAGCCCGGACCTGGCCGGCCAGTACGCGGCCGACTTCGCGCTTGGCGCCCAGCTGACGCGGGGCGCAGCCGCAAACCACGACCTGCAGCTGGCCCGCTCGGTCTACGCGGACGCCAAGACGACCGACGTCGGGCAGATCGTGACCGCCTACCCGAACGACTACTACCCAGGCACCGAATGGAAGAGCGACATGCTCTGGGGCGCGACCGAGATCGCGCTCGCCGACGAGCGGCTCGGCGTGCCCCGAGCGCAGCTCCGCTCCGACCTCGCCACCGCGGCGCAGTGGGCGCGGGCGTACATCGCGCAGGGCCACCCGGCCGGCTCCGACACGCTGAACCTCTACGACAACGGCGCCATCGCCGAGTCGGAGCTGCTCCGGGCGATGCGCGAGTCCCGGATGGCGCCCGCGATCGCGCCCAGGCTGCTCGTCAACGACCTGGCGGCGCAGCTGCAGGTGGGCGAGGAGTGGGCCAAGGGCGACCCGTTCGCGCTCGGCACCGACCTCGGACCCGCCGACGCGGCGCCGCACGCGTTCGGGCTCTACGTCACCAACGAGCTCTACCGGGAGGCGGGCGGCTCGGACCGCTACCAGGCGTTCGCTCAGCAGCAGCTCAACTTCGCCCTCGGCGCGAACGCGTGGGGGTCCTCGTTCGTGGTCGGCGCCGGGACCACCTACCCGCACTGCATGCAGAGCGAGATCGCCAACCTGGCGGGCTCGCTCACCGGGCACGGCGACATCCAGCTCGGCGCGACCACCGACGGGCCGAGCAGCCCCGCCAACTTCGTCGGGCTCGGTACCGTGACCGGCATGCGCGCGTGCTCGGCCGGGTCGTTCTCCGCCTTCAACAACTCCTCGGCCGCCTACGAGGACAACGTGCTGTCGTGGCCGTCGGTCGAGCCGGCCGACGACTACACCGCGATCTCGCTGTTCGCCTTCTCGATGGGAGCGTCGTCCGGGCGTGACTGACAACCGCGAAAACCCGCTCCCGGCCGTGCTCGCGATCGACGGCGGCAACAGCAAGACCGACGTCGCGCTGGTCGCCGACGACGGCACGGTGCTGGCGTCGCTGCGCGGACCCGGCGTCAGCCACGAGGACTTCGGCCTCGAAGAGGCGATGCGGCGGCTCGGCGAGATCGTCCGAGCGGTCGCCGCCCAGATCGGCCGCCCGGCCGGCGACGGCCTGGTCGCCCGGCACACCTCGGCCTGCCTGGCCGGCGCCGACCTGCCCGAGGAAGAGACCATGCTGACGGCCGCGATTTTGCGGCAGGGCTGGTCCCCGACCGCGGCGGTCGCCAACGACACCTTCGCCGTGCTCAGGACCGGCCTGACCCCGGGCGAGGGCGAACACCCGTGGGGCATCGCCGTCACCTGCGGCGCCGGCATCAACTGCGTCGGCGTCGGACCGGACGGCCGCACCACCCGCTTCCTCGCCTTCGGCGCCCTCAGCGGCGACTGGGGCGGTGGTCTCGGCCTGGGACAGGCCGCCATCTGGCACGCGATCCGGGCCGAGGACGGCCGAGGAGAGCCGACCGAGCTGCGCGCGGCCATCCCCGCGTTCTACCGGCTGCCCTCCATGCACGAGGTCGCGGTCCGTTTCCACCTGGACAAACTCGGCGAGGATGATCTGATCCGGCTGCCCGCGGTCCTGTTCGCGACCGCCCAGGCGGGCGACGCGGTCGCCCTGAGCGTGATCGAATGCCAGGCCGAGGAGATCGCGACGATGGCGGTGACCGCGATCAGCCGCCTCGATCTGGCCGGGACCCTCGGAAGACCGGGAACGCCGGACATCCCGGTCGTGCTCGGCGGCGGCGTCCTCGAGGCCAGGAACCCGCTGCTCACCGACGCCATCACCCGGCGGCTGGCCGCAAGAGCCCCGGCCGCCGTCGTCCGCATCGTCGACGCCCCCCCGGTCACCGGCGCCGCCCTGCTCGGCCTCGACCACCAGGGCGCGGGCCTGGCTGCGGAGACCCGCCTCCGGTCCAGCTACACCCGGACGATCCCGCCGGGCGCCTAGCGGCTCCAGGCGTACCGGTACAGGGTCACCGGACCGCCCTCCGGCGTCGTCCAGTCCGCCTGCGTGGTGCGCACCCACCCGCGCATGACCAGCTTGGCGAAGTCCGGTCCCGGCAGCTCCGAGGCGAACGGGCGCGCCAGCGGCGGGCAGCCGCTGGCCCGCACCGCCGTCCCCGCGACCGTGAACTCAAGGGCGGCGGCCGTGAGGCTGGTGGCGGGAATCTCGGTCACCGTGAGCGTCGCCCCCACGATTCCGTGGCCGCCAACCTCCGCGCACTCGGCCGCCATCCGCTCAGGTTCCGCCGCTCGCCACCGCCGCCATGACTGCCCCGCCGCCGTCTTGCCTGCGGCGCCGGCCTGCCTCCCGCCCGGCTAACTCAGTCCCGCCCGCCGCCGAAGATCCGCAGGAAGAACAGGAACACGTTCAGCGCGTCGAGGAAGATGGACGCCGCCATCAGCGGCGCCGAGGTCACGTCCTTGGACCGGCGCAGCCGCTGGAAGTCGCCCATCGTCAGCGCGGCGAAGATGACCAGCCCGATGATCGCGTAGATCAGCGACCCGTGCGGGATGTGAATGAAGATCAGCACGATCCCGAAAATCAACAGCGCAATCAGCGCGAAGAACGCAAACCGGATGATCACCGACAGATCCCGCCGCGTCGTGTATCCGATCGCGCCGAACACCGCGATGAACAGCGCCGTCGCCCCGCCCGCCTGCCACAGGATCTGCGGGTCGGTCGACCCGTACCAGTACAGCGTCGGCGCCGCCGCCACCCCGAGCAGGATCCCGAACACCACCAGCAGCCCGGTCGCCAGCCCGGCCGACTTCCGCGCCGCGAAGTTCATGATCATCAGCACCACGAACGCGCCGATCCAGGCGACGATCGCCGCGCCCTCCGACAGGTGCCGCCCCGCGTACGCCCCCAGCGCGAACACCGCCGCCGTCAGCGCCACGAGCCCCATCGTCTGCCCGAACAGCGTCGCCGTCTGGTCCCGGGTCGCATACCCCCGATATGCCGGACTCGTATACATAAGGCGCTTTCTCCTTAACCTGGGGCGTCTTCAAAATTCTAGAACCCCAACCCGTCAGCTCGAACGGACCGTTGATTACACCTAATCCCGAACGTTTTCCATAGAATCGCACCTGACGAAAGGGCGCAGCGCATGGACGTAACCGGAAGCCAGGGCGTCCAACTCGGCGACGGCAACGTTCAGATCAACCTGTTCGCCGGCCCCCAGCCGAGAGGCCCGATCGTGGCCGGCAACATCCCCCAGCCCGCGCCGGCGTTCCAGCCCCGCGAAGACCTGATGACCGCCCTCCGCACGGCCGGCTCGGGCGTCTCGGTCGTCCAAGCCGTCACCGGCCTTCGCGGCGTCGGCAAAACCCAGCTCGCCGCCGCCTACGCCCGCGACCGCCGCCAGGCCGGCTGGCGGCTCGTCGCCTGGGTCAACGCCGAGACCACCCCGGCCATCCTCGACGGGCTGGCCGTCGTCGCCGACCGGCTCGGCCTGGAGCGGGCGGGCAAGACTCTGGAGGATCTCGGCCTCGAGGTCCGCAACCGCCT
>Ga0302314_10013476_pt1 | contig 14056 bp, 16 predicted proteins | sample III_Palsa_N2_3_FD_200533 | JGI IMG/M metagenome (GOLD analysis project Ga0302314, IMG submission 200533) | Peat permafrost microbial communities from Stordalen Mire near Abisko, Sweden - III_Palsa_N2_3 | ecosystem: Environmental > Terrestrial > Soil > Palsa > Peat permafrost | place: Sweden... | reverse complement strand
CCGCACCGTGGCGCCGGCGAAGGTGTTGCCGTGCCAGTCGGCCGAGAAGCTCTGCACCCGGTGGAACGCCTCGTTGGTCATCTCTTCCATGTTCTGGGCCGCCATCGGGTTCCAGAACTGGCGGAAGCCGAGGTTGCGGATCACGCCGAACGAGGCGTAGGCGGCCACGAACATCGCCCAAGCGCCCCAGACGCCGCTGCCGACGATCGGCCCGCGGCTAGTGATGTCCACCAGGCGCCGCGCGGCGGTCGGCATGTAGGTCTCGAAGGCGATGGCGACTAGGCCGACGGCGACCGTCGCCGCCACCCGCCAGCGCCGGCGCTTCCAGTAGCCGGCGATGAAGCCCAGCACCTGGAAGTTGCCGAGCACCCGCGCCCGGCCGGCTTCATCATCGTCGTACTGGTCCATCGTGGACACGGCGGCCGGCTCGTCCCCGTTCGTGGTCGTGCGGGGGCGAATTTCGTCTTCGTCATTTTCGCGCACGAGGGTCATGGCGACGCCTTCGGTATTCTGCGGCCAAAGGCTCCCATCGCCGGGCGCAAGATGCCGACGGGAGCGTTCGGGACGCGATGGCTGGGAGACAAGGGAGAAGTCCTTCGGTCGGGGGCGGGGCGCCGACCGGGAAGTGACCTCTTAAGTCAGAACCGGTCGGAGGGGCGGGCGGCGGCGCCAGGCGCTTTGCGCTTCCGCGGGAGGGCGATCAGACGAACAAAACGCATGTCGGCGACCCTCCTTCCTGAGCTTGAACCGTGACCGAAGCGACATTCCTAGGCGCGCTCGCGCCGAAGCGTCAAGGGCGGCCGCAAGCAGACTGAACAGGGTTGCATTTGCGCCGCACCCGGTAGCCTAGGCTTGAGCCATGACCACGGTCCTCCCCGACGCCGCCCCGGCCAACTGGGTCGACCGCCATGCGCCGGCGGCGCTGCGCCCCTGGCTTAAGCTCGGCCGCTTCGACCGCCCGACCGGGATCTGGCTGCTGATGCTGCCCGGTTGGCAGGGGATCGCGCTGGCGGACGCGAGCGTGGGCCGGCCGCCGGACGCCTGGCTGCTGCTGCTGTTCTTCCTCGGCGCGACGCTGATGCGCGCCGCCGGCTGCGCCTACAACGACATCGTCGACCGCGACCTCGACGCCAAGGTCGCCCGCACGGCGGGGCGTCCAGTGGCGTCGGGCCAGATCAGCGTCGGGGCGGCGTGGGCTTTTGTGATCGGCTGCTCCCTGGCGAGCCTCGTGATCCTGCTTCGCCTGAACCCCCTCTGCATTTTGCTCGGGATCGCTTCGCTCGTCCTGGTGGCGGCCTACCCGTTCATGAAGCGGATCACCTGGTGGCCGCAGGTCTGGCTCGGCCTGACCTTCAACTGGGGCGTCCTGCTGGGGTTCGCCGCCGTGGCGGGCGTGGCCGCCTACGAGCTCTTCCTGGACCTGTCCAATTTCAGGGTCGAGTACGGCGGCGTTCTCGATATAACGCCGGCTCTGGTTCTCTACGCCGGCGCTGTGTTCTGGACCCTCGGCTACGACACGATCTACGCCGTGCAGGACCTGGAGGACGACGCCCTCGCCGGCGTGAAGTCGTCCGCCCGCCGGCTGGGATCGACCGCGCCGAGGGCGGTGTTCGGCTTCTACGTTGTCGCCATCGCGCTCACGCTCGCAGCTGGCTGGCTGGCCCATCTGGGATGGCTGTTCTGGCCGTTCGCGGCGATCTACGCCCTGTCGCTGTTGCGCCAGCCGTTTCGCCTGAAGGTCGACAACCCGGCCGGCGCGCTGAAACTGTTCAGGTCCAACGCCCTCTCGGGGCTCCTGCTCTTCCTGGCGATCGTCGAGGGGTTCTGGCGCGGCTAGAGCATCGAACGCCGGGCGGCCATATAGCGGCCCGGCGAGGCGCCGAGCGCCTTGCGAAACATGGTCACGAAGCTGCCCGCGCTCTCGTAGCCGAGGTCGGCCGCCACGGCCTGGATCGTCGTGCCCTTGGCCAGCCATTGCAGCGCCAGGATGAGGTTGAGCTGCTGGCGCCAGCGGCCGAAGCTCATGCCCGTCTGCTTGACCAGGATGCGCGCCAGCGTTCGCTCGCTCAGGCCTGCGCGTCTGGCCCAGGTCTGCATGGTCCCGCGGTCGGAAGGGTCGGCCATCATCAGCTCGGCGATCCTGCGCAGCCGGGCGTCCGCCGGTATCGGCAGGTGGAGCTTTTCGATAGGCGCCGCGGCGATCTCGGCCAGCAGCAGGGCCATCAGGTGTGATTCAGCGCCGCCCTCGCGGTAGAGCGCTGGCAGGCTGGCCGAGCGCACCAGCAGTTCGCGCAGCAGCGGCGTCACCGAGACGGTGCAGCAGGCGGCGGGCAGGGTCGGCGCCGCTGCCGGCTCGATGAAGACGGTGTAGCCCTCGATCGCGCCCGCGGCCCTGACGTTGTGGGTCACGCCGGCCGGAATCCAGATCGCGCAGTGCGGCGGCACGATCCAGAGCCCGCTCTGGGCCTCGCAGGTGAGCACGCCGCGCAGGGTGAACAGCAGCTGGGCCTTGCGGTGATGGTGGAGGCTGGTCTCCATGCCGGCGGTGAGCATCGTCACGCCGACCGTCACCACCGGGCGAGGCACGTCGTCCGGATCGGCGAGGCGCGGGTCATCCAAATGGGGGAGGCCCTCAAGCATCGGCATCGCGGTCGCTCTACCCTGCCTCTGGCTGGATCTCCGAACAACTTGTCAGATTCACGCGATGTGGCCAATCCGCCGCGCCCCTATCCTGCTTGCGCCGGTTGGAGGCGACCACGCTGGAGGCCGAGCCCGCCGACCGTCGGAGCCGCCTATGAGTCCACCGTCCTCGAATCCGATCACGGATCGGCAGATCAATGACGTCCTCGACCGGCTGCACGCCCGCGCCGGCCGGGAGGCGCCGGGGCTCGTCGCCCACTTCGCATTGGGAGCGCTGAAGGGGCTGGCGGGCGGCAAGCGCGCGGACAATGCCAACGAACGATACGTCCGCGACAAACTGATCCCGATCGATCGGGGCCAAGGCTGGTTGATCTACACGCTGTGCCGCGGCCTTCAGGCCCGAAGGGTCGTCGAATTCGGGACGTCGTATGGCGTCTCCACCCTCTACCTTGCCGCGGCGATGCGCGATGAAGGTGGCGGCCTCGTGATCGGGACGGAGATCGAGCCCGAAAAGGCGCGCCATGCCCGCATTCATTTCGCGGAAGCCGGCGTCGCCGATCTGATCGAGCTTCGCGAGGGCGACGCCCTGGTTACGCTCAAAGACTGCGGCGGCCCGGTCGATTTTCTGCTGGTGGACGGGTTCCCCAAACTCGCCAGGCCCATCATCGCATTGATGGCGCCCCAGCTGCGCAAGGGGGCGATCGTCGTCTGCGATAATGTCGGCCACTTTCCAGCAAGCTTCGCCGACTATCTCGACTTCGTGCGGCGCCCGGCCAACGGCTTCGTTTCGACGCTCCTGCCACTAAGGGGCGGGACCGAGCTTTCCGTGAAAACCTGATCGAAGCGGGCCTGAGCCGGCGATCGCATCAAATCCAACCCCCGTGACGCAGCGTGACGCTTTCGGGCCGCGCCTCGCGGGGCTAAACGCTTGCCAAAGCTCAGTCATCGGCAAGGGGCCGCGAAAACCATGAAGCTCGATTCCTCCGTCTCCGCCATCATCACCGGCGGCGCGTCCGGCCTCGGCGCGGCGACCGCGCGCCGGCTCGCCGAGAAGGGCGTCAAGATCGCCGTGTTCGACCTCGAGCATCAGAAGGACAAGGCCGAGGCGCTGTTCAAGGAGATCGGCGGCGGCGTGTTCTGCCCCTGCAACGTCACCTCCGAGGAAGAGGTCGACGCGGCCTTCGCTCAGGCGCGGGCGGCCAATGGCCAGGAGCGCATCTTGGTCAACTGCGCCGGCACCGGCAACGCCGCGCGCACCGCCAGCCGCGACCGCCAGACCGGCGAGATCAAGCCGTTCCCGACCGATCGGTTCAACCTGATCATCCAGATCAACCTGGTCGGCACCTTCCGTTGCATCGCCAAGAGCGCGGCCGGCATGATGAGCCTGGAGCCGCAGGAAGACGGCGACCGCGGCGCGATCGTCAACACCGCCTCGGTGGCGGCGGAAGACGGCCAGATCGGCCAGGCGGCCTACACCGCTTCCAAGGCCGGCGTCGTCGGCTTAACCCTGGTGGTGGCGCGCGACCTTTCGCCGGAAGGCATCCGCTGCAACACGATCCTGCCCGGCATCTTCGACACCCCGCTGCTGGCCGGCGCGCCGCAGCAGGTCCGCGATGCCCTGGGCGCACAGGTGCCATTCCCCAAGCGCCTCGGCGTGCCGCAGGAGTACGCCTCGCTGGCGATGGAGATGATCACCAACGGCTATTTCAACGGCGAGGACGTCCGCCTCGACGGCGCGATCCGGATGGCGCCGCGCTAGGGACTGGTTTAGGCGGGGCGGGCGATGGTCGCCCCGTTGAATGTCCTCTTCATCACCGCCGACCAATGGCGGGGCGACTGCCTCTCGGCGCGCGGCCATCCGATGGTGCGGACGCCGAACCTCGACGCCCTGGCGGCGCAGGGCGTGCAGTTCGAGCGCCACTACGCCAACGCCGCGCCGTGCGGGCCGAGCCGGGCCTCGCTGCACACCGGCATGTATCTGCAGAACCACCGCTCGGGGACCAACGGCACGCCGCTGGATGCGCGCCACACCAACTGGGCGCTGGAGGCGGCCAAGCTGGGCTACGACCCGGTGCTGTTCGGCTACACCGACACCAGCCGCGACCCGCGCGGCGAGCCCGACGCTAGCCCCTGGCTGCGCACCTATGAAGGTCCGCTGCCAGGCATCCGCCCGATCGTCCATCTCGACGGCGACCCGACGCCCTGGACCGATTGGCTGAAGGCGCGGGGCTATGCGACGCCGGCCGACCCGCGCGACGCCTACGGCTGGCGCGCGCCGGGCCCGGAGTACGAGGATGGCGCGGCCGCGCCGCGCCCGCTGGCGTTCCCGGCCGAAGTCGACGACGTCGCCTTCCTGACCGGCCAGCTGATCGAATACCTGCGGGGCGCGACCAAGCCGTTCATCGCCCATCTCTCGCTGCTGCGGCCGCACCCGCCGTTCGTCGCGCCGACGCCCTACAACGCGCTTTACGACCCCTCCGACATCCTCGGCTTCCGCCGCGCCGCCACCGCCGGTGAGGAGGGCCTGCAGCATCCCTGGCTCGCTTGGCGGCTCTCGCAGCGCCAGTATCGCGCCACCGACAACGAGCCGCGGCTGCGGCGGCTGAAGGCGGTCTACTTCGGCCTGATCAGCCGGGTCGACGCCGAGATCGGTCGGCTGATGGCGTTCCTGGACGAAAGCGGCCTCGCCGAGCACACCCTGGTGATCTTCACCTCCGACCACGGCGAGGAGCTCGGCGACCACTGGCTGATCGGCAAGGGCGGCTATTTCGACGGCTCCTACCACATCCCCTTGATCGTCCGGGACCCGCGGGCTGGCGCCGCGCGCGGCGGCCGCGTCAGCCGGTTCACCGAGAACGTCGACATCATGCCGACCCTGCTGGAGGCGATCGGCGCGCCGATCCCAACGCAGTGCGACGGCCGCAGCCTGGCCGGATTCCTGTCAGGCGCCGCGCCGCGCGCCTGGCGCGACGAGGCGCACTGGGAGTTCGACTTCCGCGACCCGCTGGACGACAGCGTCGAGCGCACGCTCGGCCTCACCCTGCACCAGTGTTCGCTCAACGTGGTCCGCGGCGAACGCTACAAGTACGTGCACTTCACCAAGCTTCCGCCGCTGTTCTTCGACCTCGAAGCCGACCCCGGCGAGACCCGAAACCTCGCCGCAGATCCGGCCTTCGCGCCGTTGGTCCTGGCCTACGCCCAGAAGCTGCTGTCCTGGCGCATGAACCACGACGAACAGACCCTGACCCATCTGAGCCTGACCGAGTCCGGCCCGGTCTCGCGGCTAGCGCCGCGATACTGAGTAGTAGCTAGGAGTGCGCCGGCGGCGCCTCGCCCGGACGGACGATCTTGGCCGCCAGGTTCTGCATCACCTGGCGCGCGTCAAAGGCGCGGGGGTCGTTCGCGGGCTTGGGGCCATGCCCCGCCACCACCTCGGCCGAGGCGTTGAAGCGCTCGATGGTGTCGATCGTGCCGTCGGGTCCCCACGGACCCCAGAATGGGTCGCCGTACCAGCCGCCGCGGCGGCCGAACCGCCAGCTCGGGCGCCAGTAGCCGTAGGGGCCGTACGGGTCGATGTAGGTCTCGCCGGTATTCTGCGTGTGCCGATCGACCATCTCGAACCAGTCGAAACCCTTCGCGGAGGTCAGCTCGGCCGCCCGGTAGAGCAAATAGGTCTCGACCTGCTCTCGGGAGGTCATGTCGTTGCCGCGGAAGCTGACGCGGAAGTGGGTGTCGTCCAGCGCCTGGTCGGAATAGCCGCCGGAGACGGCGCTCCCACTGGCCAGCGGCTGGTAGGGCGTTGGCGTCGTGCAGGCCCAGAGGGCCAGGGGCGCGAGGAGGGCGGCGATTGCGAAACGCTTCATCACGACAAAGTCCTAAATGGCCCGGCCGCCAGGCAAGGCGTCATCCCTCGCGTGCGGCAATCTACACCAAGCCGGCCGCGGTCGAAACGAGGATCAGTGCAGCGTGCCGATCTCGCGGCCGACTTCGAGCTTGGCCGGAGAGACCAGGCCGACCGCCGAACAGGTCACCGAGTGGATCACCGCGTCGATCTCGCGCCGCCAGAAATCGAGGAACCGGTAGACGCGCGGGAACTCCGGCGGCAGGTCCAGCGTCTGCCACATGAACCGCTGCAGCAGCGCCGGATGATCCGGCATGTAGTAAATCACCTCCGCGGTGGTCAGCCGCCGACCCCGCAGCTGCTGGGAAAGCTCGCTTTCAGCCATGTCACTCTCCGAATCGCACACAGCAACGCTAGCGGCCGAGACAATGTGCGCGCAATCCGAAAAGTTCTATTAATTCCAAGACTTAGCAGCCGAGCAGTCCGACTGCTGACAATTGCCTGGATAAGCGTCAGTGACCCGGCCGAACGAGCATCCAGATGATCTTCCCGAGGGCGCCGAACAGCAGCACGCCCGTCGCTAATGCCTGGATGCCGAATCCGGTGCTGCGCGCCTCCGCAGCCTTGGTATATCCAGTCATGTAGATGATGCGGCCGATGATCCAGACCAAGCCGATCCCCGCGGCGATCATGTCGCTGCCCCAGGACAACGCGAACAGCCAGAGTGAGACCAGGAACAGCGGCAGCCATTCCAGGGTGTTCATGTGAATCCGGTAGGCGCGCTCGAAGTCCGGATGGCCCGTCGTGGCGGGCGCGGGAACGTTGTACTTGCCGCGCCCCTGGCCGACGCGGAGGCTCATGTAGAAGTATACCAAGAGGGCCAGTAGGGTGACGATCGCCACGAGCGAATGGTTCTGCATCGACGTTTCCTTCTGCCGCGAGCGCGATCGGTGACGCACCCGTCAGTTTCGCCGAACCTGCCACGGCTCAGCTAATCTGGCGACAGGTTTCCTAGTCCGCTTCGGCCTCGATCGCTTCGATGTCGGCGTCGGAGAGGCCGAAATGGTGGCCGATCTCGTGCACCAGCACATGCGCCACCAGGTCGGCCAGGCTGACGTCGCCGCGCTCGACCCACTCGTCCAGGATCGGCCGGCGATAGAGGAACACGCGGGCGGGCTCGGGCGACGGGTCGAGCACGGAGCGGCGGCCAAGGTCGACGCCCTGGTAGAGCCCGGTCAGCTCGAACGGGTCCTCAAGGCCAAGCTCGTCCAGCACGGCCTCGGACGGGAAGTCGTCGACACGGAAGACGAGGTCGCCGGCCTGCCTGCGGAACGCCGCCGGCAACGCTGCGAACGCGGCCTCGGCGAGGGCGGCGATCTCGTCCAGCGAGGGGGCGGGCGCGTCGCGCCAGGCGGAAGCGCACATTCTCCCCGCCCTCACTCGTCCGGGATCAGGATGTGCGGGGCTTCGGGGGCCGGCATCTCGAACAGGCCGGCGTCGAGCGGCTGCTGCGGCTTGACCGGCCGCAGCGGCTGGCGGGAGAGGGCGCGCAACTGGGTGGCGTCGAGCGCGGCTGCCTCCGCGCGGCGGCGCATGGCGCGGGCTTGCTCAGCCAGGGACTCCGCCTCCGCCTCGGCGTCGGTGAGCCGCCAATAGCTGATCATCAGCCGAAACACGGCGCCGCCGCGCCCGGCGGCGGCCTTTGGCCAGCGCCGGCCGCGCTCGAACACCGGCTCGACCGGCTCGGGTGGCGCGGCGCCTTCGATCCGCTCGGCGAGGCTGCAAAAGCGGTCCTCGGCCCCGATCTGCACGGCTCGGTCCGGCCGCGCATCGTCCAACCGTCCGGCATAGGCGTCGAGCGCGGCCTCGCGGCTGGCGAAACCCGGCCCGGTTGGCTCGGTGACGAACCGCACCGGTCCGCCGGCCAATGTCCGCGCCTCCCGCTCGCGCGCCGCACGCCCCTTCGGCCGCGCCAGCGCCGCTTCGGCGTTCGCCGCCACTGGGTAGAGGATGGCGCTCATCGCCCTATGATGCGCCATGCGGGCGTAGGACGGAACGCCTATGCTCGCGGGTCACTGATTCGGGCGAGGCTGGATGGATTCGCAGGCGCTGCTCCTTGTGGCGGCGGCCGGGGCGGCGGCGTTGGCTGTCGGCGCGGCGCTCTGGGCGTTGATAGCCAGGCGGGCGTCCGACGCCGGCGTCCGCGAACAGGGCCAGCGGCTCACCGACACCGACCGCGCGCTGCACGCCGCCAAGGCCGCCGCCGAAGCGTTCGAGACCGCGGTCATTGCGCTCGGCGACGGCGTGGCGCGACTGGTGACCGGCGAGGAGAGCCTGGCTGTCTGCGCCGAGCGACTGGGCGCGTCCGGCGGCGATGCGGCCGCCGTGTTGGATGTCCTGCGTCGCGCCGACCCCCATCACGCGTCGCTGATCGACGCTCTGATCCAGAGCGGCGCGCCCTGCGCCTTCGAGGTGCGCGCGACGTCGGGCGGCGTCGCGGTCGAGGGCCGGGCGATCGGGGCGCTTGCCTTCCTGCGGCTGTCGCTGCTGGCCGCCGACGCCGGTCTGCCGACCGCCGCGCGGCTGGCCGCCTTCATCGACGCCCGCGCCGCGCCGGCCTGGATCGCCGCGCCCGACGGCGCTCCAGCCTTCGCCAACCGCGCCTGGCTGGAGGCGGCCGGCGCGGAAAGCCTGGGCGGCGCCCGCGACAAGGGGCTCACCTTCGACCGCGCCGCCGACGAGGTCGCCCGCGAGGCCGCGCGGACCGGCGAGCGGCGCGAAGCGGTGCGCTGGGCCGCCGCCGGCGGTCGCCGCCGCGCCTTCCACCTCACCGCCCAGCCGCTCGAGGGCGGGGCCGTCGGGGTCTGGTCGGAAGACGTCACCGAGGCCGAGGAGGCCGCCGAGAGCCTGCGCCGCAACACCGAGGCGCAGGACCAGACGCTGAACCAGATCCGCGAGGGCGTCGCCATCTTCGGCCGCGACCGGCGCCTGCAGTTCAACAACGCCGCCTTCGCCGCGCTTTGGGGGCTGGAGCCGGCCTGGCTGGCGGAGCGGCCGAGCCACGGCGAGCTGCTCGATCGCCTGCGCCAGCGCCGCCGTCTGCCCGAGAGCGCCGACTACAGCCGGTGGAAGGGCGCCGAACTGGCCGCCTACGAGGCCTTGGCGCCGGCGGAAGATCTCTGGCGGCTGCCCGACGCGCGGACGCTGAGGGTCGTGCGCCAGCCGCATCCGTGGGGCGGCCTGCTGCTGCTGTTCTCCGATCTCACCGACGAGCTGAAGCTGAAGGCCGAGTTCAACGCCCTGATCCAGGTGCAACAGGCGACGCTGGACAAGCTGACCGACGCGGTGGCGGTGTTCTCGTCCGACGGGCGCTTGAAGCTGCACAACGAGGCGTTCGAGCGGTTCTGGAACATCACCGCCGCCGACCTGGCCGCCGCCGCCGACTTCGAGGGGGTCGAGGACCTCTGCCTGCGCCGCCTGCACGACCGCCAGTTCTGGCGCGACCTGAAGGCGCGGGTCACCGATCCGGAGCCCAAGGCGCGCGCGCCGATCTCCGAGGAGCTGGTCACCGCCGACGCGCGCATCGTCGCCTTCCAATCGCGGCCGCTGCCCGACGGCGCGACCTTGATCGGCTTCGTCGACATCACCGACACCCGGCACCTGGAAGGCGCGCTGCGCGAACGCGAGGCGGCGCTGGCCGAGGCGGAACGACTGAAGCGCGAGTTCGTCGGCAACGTCTCCTACGAGCTGCGCACGCCGCTGACGACGATCATCGGCTACTCGGAGCTGCTGGAGCGCGGCGGCGAGGGCCTCTCGGAGCGCGGCCGCGGCCACGTGGCGGCGGTGCGCTCGGCGGCGATCCAGCTGGGCCGCTCGATCGACGACGTGCTCGACATCGCCCAGATCGACGCTGACGAGATGGCGCTGGACATGGAGGACGTCGACGTCGCCCGCCTGCTGGAGGCCGCCGCCGGCCGCTGGGCGCCGGGGGCGGATAGCAAGCAGGTCCTGCTGACAGTCGCGGGCGGCGCCGACGTCGGCCTGATCCGCGGCGACTCGCGCCGGCTGGGCCAGATGCTCGACCATCTGATCGAGAACGGCCTGCGCCAGACGCCCGCCGACGGCCTGGTGACGCTGGCGGCCGAGCGCGGTGGCGGTGAGGTGCGGCTGATCGTCTCGGACACCGGCCGCGGCATCCCGTTCCACGTCCAGGCCCACATCTTCGACCGCTTCGTCGGCCGCGACCAGGGCGGTCCCGGCCTCGGCCTGGCCCTGGTCAAGGCGCTGGTCGAACTGCACGGCGGCTGGGTCGCGCTCGAAAGCGAGCCTGGGGCGGGCGCCACTTTCACCTGCCACCTGCCGGAAGCGGCGCACGCGACGGCGGCGGCCCCGGAACTGTTCTGACCTCTGAAAAACCGCTCACTCGGCTTGCGCCGGGATAAGCGGGAAGGGGGTTAGTGCTGGCTTTGCGGCATGCGCACGACCAAGCCGTCCAGTTCGTCGGTGACCTTGATCTGGCAGGATAGCCGCGAGTTCGGCTCGACGTTTTCGGCGAAGTCGAGCATCGACTCCTCCATCGCCGACTGGCTGCCGGTCTTGTCGGCCCAGTTCTCGTCGACATAGACGTGACAGGTGGCGCAGGCGCAGGCGCCGCCGCAGTCGGCGTCGATGCCGGGGATGTTGTTCTTGACCGCCCCTTCCATCACCGAGAGGCCGGTCTTCACGTCGACGACGTGTTCTTTGCCGTTGAATTCGACGTAGGTGATCTTTGCCATTTCGTCCCCGACACGCCGCCCTAACTGGCGGCGACCTCTTTCATGGAAACCGTAGTGTTCGCAAGCTTGGCGCGGTCGATCGGCTTCTGCGAGCCGATCAATTGCCGCGCCGCCATGAATTCCGCCGGCGCGTTGATCGCCTCCACCGCCCGGATCACGTCGCCTTTCAGATGGAAGACCGCGAACTTGGCAGCGGCCGGATCGCCGCGCACCAGGATGTCGTCGGTGTCGAACGGCATCCCGGCCATCTGCAGCTTGATGTCGTACTGGTCGGACCAGTTCCAGGTCACCTCCGGGGTGGGCGGCGGTCGCCCAGCGATCGCGGCAGCCGCCTGTTTGGCCTGCTCCAGCGCGTTGGCGACGCTCTCCAACCGCAGCATGCGGTCATAGAGCGGCATCGGCCGGTGGGTCACGTCGCCGATCGCGAACACCGTGGGGTCGGCCGTGCGCGCCTCGAGGTCGACGACGACACCGTTGGCGCATTCCAGTCCGGCGTCGCGCGCCAGCTCGTCGTTGGGGATGATGCCGATGCCGACCACCGCGTCGTCGCAGGGGATCACCCGGCCGCTGTCCAGTCTCACGCCAGTGACGTGGCCGCCCTCGCCCTCGAACCCTTCGATCGCCGCGTCCAGCTCGAATACGACGCCGCGCGCCCGGTGGTAGTCGGTAAAGAAGCTCGACAGCATCTCGCAGGACGAGCGCGTCAGGATGCGGGTCTGGGCCTCGATCACCACCGCCTCGGCGCCCAGAGCGCGGGCCGAGGCTGCTGCTTCCAGGCCGATGTAGCCGCCGCCGACGACGGCGAGGCGCTTGCCGGGGCCGAGCGCCAACTTCAGCACCTCGGCGTCGGCGGCGCTGCGCAGCACTTGGACGCCGTCGAGATCCGCGCCTGGCAGGTTCAGCCGACGCGCGCGGGCGCCGGTGGCGATGATCAGCGTCTCGTAAGGGACCGTCTCGCCGGTTTCTAGCGTAACGATCTTGGCCGATCGCTGCAGCGAGACCGCCTTGGTCGCGAGCCGCAGCGCGATGTCCTTCTCGGCATAGAAGCTCTCCGGCCGCAGCATCAGCGAGTCGGCGTCGGCCTCGCCTTTCAGCCAGGCCTTGGACAGCGGCGGGCGCTGATAAGGCGCGATCGGCTCTTCGCCGATAATGGTCACCCGGCCCTCGTAGCCGTATTGCCGCAGGAACGCCGCGGCAGAGCCGCCGGCATGGCCGCCGCCCACGATCACCACGCCTGCACCGGGCTCGCTCATGGCGGACCGATGCAGAAGAATGACGGCCCCGTCAACTTAACGCTAAGGGTAAGGTCTTGCATACGGCAGGAAGATACGGCATCATCCGCCATATGTCTGATATGCGCAAGATTACCGCTTTCATCCCGGCTGCGCTGCTTGAGACCGCCCAGGCCAACACCGGCGAGGGCGTCAGTGAGACGCTACGGATCGCGCTTGAGAAGTTGAACTACGCTGCTTGGTGCAAACGGATGCTCGAACTCCGCGGCAAGGTGAAGTTCGAGTGGAACCTCGACGAACTAAGTGAGGATCGCGAGTTCGACGAGCACGGAAACGTCATCAATTGATCGCGCCCGACGCAAGTTCGTTGATCGCCTATTTCGACGGCGAAATCGCTCCGGACACGGACCGCATCGCCGAAGCTTTCGAGACCCGAGATTTGGTTCTGCCACCGCCGGTGTTGGTGGAGCTTATAGGGCGCGCTACGACAGTTGCGGCCTTCGGCGAGATCGCGAACGGCGCTGCTCAGTTGCCGATCAGCCCCGGCTTTTGGCTGCGGGCTCGCCAGAGCCGGGGCCTCATCCTGTCGAAGGGACTGAAGGCGAGGGCGCTCGACAGCCTGATCGCACAGTGTTGCATCGATGCCGACGTCCCACTCATCGCCCGCGATACTGACTATCGTCACTTCGCCCAGTGGTGCGGGCTCAAGCTCGCCCTCTAAACCACCCGCTCGACCAGCATCCGCTTCACCTCGGCGATCGCCTCGGACGGGTTGAGACCCTTGGGACAGACCTGGGCGCAGTTCATGATGGTGTGGCAGCGGTAGAGCTTGAACGGGTCTTCCAGCGCGTCGAGCCGCTCGCCGGTGGCTTCGTCGCGGCTGTCGATGATCCAGCGGTAGGCCGCCAGCAGGGTGGCGGGGCCGAGGAACCGCTCCTCGTTCCACCAGTAGCTGGGGCAGGAGGTCGAGCAGCAGGCGCACAGGATGCACTCGTAGAGGCCGTCCAGCTTGGACCGATCCTCCGGCGACTGCCGCCACTCGCCCTGCGGCTCCGGCGTCTTGGTGTGCAGCCACGGCTCGATCGAGGCGTACTGGGCGTAGAACAGCGTGAGGTCGGGGATCAGGTCCTTGACCACCGGCTGGTTCGGCAGCGGCGCCACCAGCACAACCTCGCCCGGCACCTCCTCCCAGCCGTGGGTGCAGGCTAGGGTGTTACGCCCGCCGATGTTCATCGCGCAGGAGCCGCAGACGCCTTCGCGGCATGAGCGGCGGAAGGCCAGGGTGGAGTCCATGGTGTTCTTGATGTGGATCAGCGCGTCCAGCACCATCGGTCCGCACTCGTCGACCCTGACCTCATACTCGTCCCAGCGCGGGTTCTCGGTCCCTTCGGGGTCGTAGCGGTAGACGCGGAACAGCTTCAGCCGCCCCGCGCCGCTGGGCGCGCGATGGCGCTTACCCTTGCCGACCACGGAGTTCTTCGGAAGCGTCAGCTGGACCATGCCCGACCCTCGTTGGATTGGGCATGGTCCTAGACTGCTACCAGCGGGCTTGTCTACGCACTGGCCGC
>Ga0302314_10013475_pt1 | contig 14058 bp, 10 predicted proteins | sample III_Palsa_N2_3_FD_200533 | JGI IMG/M metagenome (GOLD analysis project Ga0302314, IMG submission 200533) | Peat permafrost microbial communities from Stordalen Mire near Abisko, Sweden - III_Palsa_N2_3 | ecosystem: Environmental > Terrestrial > Soil > Palsa > Peat permafrost | place: Sweden... | reverse complement strand
TGAGGTGAAGAGCCTGGCCAACCAGTCGGCGCAATCCGCCAAGGAAATCACCGCCCGGATCGCCACGATTCAGGAAGTGTCGGCAGAAACCGTGCAGACCATCGCGGAAATCGGCCGCAGCATCGGCGAGATGGAACGGATGGCGGCGTCGATCGCGACCGCGATCGAGCGGCAGACCGTCGCCACCGGCGACATCGTGCGCGGTGCCGGTGCGGCCGCGGCGCAGACCGGGGAAGTCACCAGGCTGATGGGTTCGATGCAGCACGCGTCCGGCCAGGCGGGCAGGGCCGCCGGCCTGGTGGGCGAAAATGCCGGCAGGATGACCGAAACCATGGGTGAAATGGCGCGGATGCTGAGCCAGAAGGTACGCTCGGCGGCGCGGATCGGCGAGCGCCGGGGCAGTGCCAGGCGCCCGGTGCAGTTGAGCGCCCGGTTGATCAGTCGCGGCCGGGTGATCGGGTGCGAGTTGCTCGATCTCTCGGCCACCGGCGGGCGGGCGCGCTGCGATCAGGCGATGGCGGCCGGCGACGCGGTATTGCTGGAGGTCCCCGCGGAGCAGATCACCGTGCAGGCGGTGGTGGTGGCGTCGAGCAAGCAGGACGCGCAATTATGTTTTCTGGATTTGAAGTTGGACCAAGCCAAGGTGAACCGGATCGCGCAATCTCATTTGCACCGCTCAAATCAGTCCGCCTGAAAACGTTCAAAGTTTTTTTGCTTCTTTTTGTTCACAAAAAGAAGACTTCCTTCTTGCCCTGAAACTTCCGACACTTGTCGATCACGCGATCTTACGGTGCCGATGGACCGCAATCTGCTTCAGGCCGAGACCGACAACGCACGCGGTGCCGCGCTTGCCCGGCAAGGCAAACTGAGCGAGGCGGCAGCTGCGTTTCAGTGTGCGCTGGCGCTTTGCCCGAACCACGCCCAGGCCCTGAACAACCTCGGCAATGTTCTAAATTCGCAGGGAAAGTTCGCAGAAGCGGTCACGCACTACCGGCGGGCGCTGACCCTGCAGCCGGACAACTCCAGGATTCACTTCAACCTCGGCAATGGCTTGGCGAAGCTCCGCCGGCTGGAGGAGGCGGAGGCGAGCTACCGGCGAGCGCTGGGGTTGCGGCCCGACTATTTTGACGCGCGAAACGGCCTCGCGATGGCACTGGTGCGCCAGGGCAAGCTCGATGAGGCGGCGGCGGCCTACCGGCAAGCGCTGACGCTGCGGCCGGATCACGCCGAGGCGCATAACAATCTCGGCAATATCCTGAAAGGCCTAGGCAAGATTCCCGAGGCGGTGGCGTCGTACGAGCGGTCTCTTGCGATCAAGCCGTCGCCGGCGGTTTTTCACAATCTCGCGGCGATCAAGCGGTTTGCCGCCGATGGTCCCGAGCTGGCAGCGATGGAGGAACTGGCCGGCGATGCTGGCTCGCTGCCCGCAGCGGAGCAGGTCGCGCTGCAGTTTACGTTGGGCAAGGCGTATCACAATCTGGGCGACGCGGATCGCGCGTTTCCTCATTTTCAGCAGGGCAACGCGTTGAAGCGGCGGCAGTTCGTCTATGACGAGGCCGCGACATTGGGCCGCATGGAGCGAATCCAGCAGGTCTTCACGCTGAACCTGATGGCGGCGATGAAGGGGATGGGCGACCCGTCGGAGTGTCCGATTTTCATTCTCGGTATGCCGCGCTCGGGCACAAGTTTGGTCGAACAGATATTGGCCAGCCACCCGCGCGTATTCGGTGCCGGCGAGCGCAGCGATTTTTCTGAACTGGCCGGACGCGTGCTGGGAGCGAAGGGTTATCCCGCGGGCGTCGGCGATCTATCGCCGCCGGCGCTGCAACGGCTTGCGAGCGCCTATCTGCAGCGCATGCGCCAGGTGGCGCCGCAAACCGCGCGAATAACCGACAAAATGCCGGGAAATTTCATCTACGCCGGTCTGATACACTATGCGTTTCCCAATGCTCGGATTATCCACACCAGGCGCGATCCGGCCGACACCTGCCTGTCCTGCCACTTCGTGTTGTTCAACGAACCGCAGCCATATACTTACGATCTTGCCGAATTGGGCCGCTACTATCGCGCTTACCGCCGGTTGATGGAGCACTGGCGCGAGGTGATCCCCGAATCGGCGATGATCGACATCGATTACGAAACATTGGTCGCCGATCTCGAGGGCCAGACGCGGCGAATGCTCGACCATTGCGGGCTCGCATGGGATCCGGCCTGCCTCGCCTTCCATAAAACCGAGCGGACGGTGCTGACCGCCAGCGCCGGACAAGTGCGTGAGCCCGTGCATCAGAAATCGGTCGGGCGCTGGCGGACTTACGCGAAATTTCTACAACCGCTGCTGGAAGAGCTCGGTCCGCAAAAGGACAGTGTTCTTTTTTGAAAAAAAGAACCAAGAAACTTTTACCAATGAAAATGGCCCCGTGGACCAACACGGGGCCACCATTCATCAGAACTTCGCGGATACGGTTACACCATACTCGCGCGGCGGTTCCAAATCGACGGCGTCGGCGCCGCCACCTTGAGTATTATAATTGTCGATGACAGCGTAGTTCGTCAGGTTGTTGCAGTAGACGTAGACGGAATATTTTGCGTCAAGGGTGGTATAGTTCAGATAGGCGTTGTACTGGAAGTAGGATGGCTGGATCGCGCCGGCAGGGTTGACCGAACTTCCGCCCATGGAAGTCGAGTAGTAAGTGGTTTTGGCAAGCACATTAAAACTGGGCGTAATAATGCCAGCCGCCCCGAGACTGAAAGTGTGCCCATAGGTGGCGTTCATCTGCCATTTGGGCGCGTTTTGCAGCACCGCGCCTTGATAGGTCTTCAGATAGGCGTTAACCAGAGCAAAACTGGTGTTCGGGGTTTGCGCTCCCCACTGCGCGTCCAGATAGCCTCCGCTGATGGTGATGTTGTCATTGGGCGTGGGCAGATAGGTAATTGCGATATCCCCGCCTTTTTCGGTCAGATTGCTGGTGCTGGCCGAACCGCTATAGCAACCTGCCAGTGACTGGCCAGGAGGAAGGTTTTGGGCGAGGGCACAATCCACGCCCGCGACCTCCGCAACCCCATTCAGCATGACTGAATAATGGTTGTACCACTGGTAGTAGAGCTCGGCGTTGAATTGCAGCGTATTGTCCAGGAAGCGGCTCTTGTAGCCCACCGTATCGGAATAGAGTTCCTGCGGTTCCGGCCACTGGGTGGTGGTCGAGGGCGGCGAATAGTAGTTGACGATAACGGCACCCGGCGGGGGTGGCCCTGCGCCCGGTACACCCCCGAGACTGGTGCCGGTCGAGAAAGTATAATAGGCCATCGACGTCGGGGTTACGTCGTATTCCAAAGAAATCTTATAGTCCGGGCGGTTCACGTGCCGCTTGAAATCCGGCCCGTAGGTGAAGTCGCCAAAACTACCGCCCGTGGGCACGTAGGCGGTCCCCGATTGCTGGTTCGCGATGTTTTCGTTATTGAAGCGCAACCCGGTTAGCACTCGAAGGCTCGACAGGATCGAGTAGGTGGTGTCGAGGTAGACCGCCTCCTGCGAAACCGTGGCAACTTTGGTTTCCTGGATGCTCTCGCAGGTATCCCCTAATCCCAGGCACTGTTCTGGAGAGCCCGGCGGCCCATTCACGCTGTCGCCGCCCGAGATGGTATATGTCCCGCCCGGACCAGTTTGGCTGCTGTGGTAATAGTACAGGCCACCGAGCCATTGGAAGCGCTGAGTGGTGGGAGACGCGAGCTTGGCTTCGACCGATTCAGTGGTTTCGAAATTATTCTGGTAATTCTGGCCGCAAGAAGTACCGAAGCAGCGCTGCGCTTCCCGCGAATCATAGTGGGTCTGTTCCCAGTTCGGCGTCAGCGTGAGGGTCGACCAATCCAGATTGTCCTCCACATTGACGTGGGCATCGACGATCTGGGTGTGGTGGAAAGTGTTATAATAGCCGTAAGGCTTGCCGTCATTCCAGGGGTTGCCGCGCTCTTTCCACTCGTCGTTGTTCACGACCGTATCGGTGGGCGGATTGAGGTAGACGACATCGCCCTCGTCGTTCTCGTCGGTAAAGTTATTGCCTGAGCCGTTGTTGCCGTAGACAAACTGATCGTCGGCGGTGGCAACAATATTGAGATCGCCGCTCGGCCGCCAACGGTATTTTAGCCGCGCCTCCTTATTATCGGTATTCTCCAAACCGCTGGTATAGATGCCGTCTTGGGAATCGGTGTTGGCGGCGATGCGGATCGCCTGATCGTCGGTGATCGGCTGGTTCACCACCGCCTCGACCGTCAGGTGGTTGAGGTTGCCGCGCGTGATTGAAATTTCACCGCTACGCGTAAAGGTTGGCTCATTGCTTTCCAGAACGACCGCGCCGGCCATCGAATTGGCGCCCAGACTGGTGCCTTGCGGACCGCGATCGATTTCGATCTGCGCCATATCCAGGGTGCCGCCGCGAGTCGCTTCCGAGCGATCCTGATAAACCCCATCAACGTAGACCGCGACGGGTGAACTCGACTGCCCGGTGTCACCCACGCCGCGCATGTAGAAACTCGGGCCGACCTGGGTTTCCTGGGTTGAAACGCCAATCACGCCGCGCATGATATCGTCGATGCGCGCTAGGCCCTGGGCCTTAAGATCTTCGCCCTTCAGCACCGTGGCATCGACCGCCGCCTTCTGCAGATTAATCCTCCGCTTATCGGCGGTAACCGTAATTGTCTCCAGCCTGGTCTGGCCGGTCGCAGCGCTGGTTATGGTTGAACTTTCACCGCTTTGCAGGCTGGTAACCGACGTGTTGTTCGTACTCGTGGCAGCACTTTGATCATTGTTTTGTGCCATTGCCGCGGGCATGCAGACACAGATCATCATCAGGCCGGTTGAGGCCATTAAAAACTTGCTCATTTCTCTCCCTCTCGCGCGCGCGCCGAATACCCGCCCCGCACTGGGGCAAGTGACGACGCACTTGTTTATTCTGCACTCATCACGCGCCGTGCCGCCAAGGGCCTGGGGAAATTCAACGCGAAAAAAGGCGGCGCCGCTTGTTTCGCATGCTGCGAACCGCATTGTTATGCGCCGATTTTTCCTCCCACAGGACCCAAGCCGGTGACGACCCGAGCCGAGGTCCTCATTAATCCCAACGGCGAATAATGAAAAGAATGAAATTAGCCAAATTTAACGGTTCGGAAATTCATTGTTGCTTTTTTGCCACGCTCCCTCGGCGTCGATTTTTTGTACGCAACGATAATTTTCAAGCGATCATAAGTCGGTCGACCAGCCTGCACCAAATTGGACTAGGCCACCGGTGATCCACTTCTTCCGGTGAAGTTAATATCTTCATATTTATTATGGTCTCATACCCGTCAGACAACTTCAGAGCTGGTTACCTGCAAAAGCATTTCAGCTATAATCCGTCAGTAATGTAACGGCTTATAAAACATTTCCGTTACGAGCCATCAGCCCTAAAATTTCTAATTCACGAAGTGATGTATCCATTGACGAGTGAGTTCAGAACTAGCAGAGCAAGCTGCTGCAATTTCGCCAAGCGCGCTCATCAATGTGATGGCCGCATTGCACCGCCGCGGACGTCACGGCACGCCGGCCTCGCGCAACGCCGCCGCCTGCCGTTCTGCCAGCACCACCGGGTCAAATCCTTCGATCAGATCGTGGAACATCCGGCTCCAGTTCAACTCGGCGCGCAAACGCAGGAAAACGCTGCCGAGTCCGATCGCGGAACGATCCATCAGCACGAACTCGCGCGGCGGTTTCACCCCACCGGTCCTTTGCAAGCCCGCGTGAACTCGCGCAGCCACTTCCCGGCCGAATTCAGGATCGTCGGTCTCCTGGATCCGCCGCACCCGGTCTTCAAGCAGTGGCTCGTAGAGGAACCGCGCCCATTCGTTCAGCACGTCCATTTTTTCGCGCGACAGCTCGGCAAATCCCCAAATAGTATAAGCGTGATGCGCGCGGTCGTCGTCGTGATCGCGCACCGCCTGGTAAAGCTCGATCACGCCCGACAGGAACTTTGCCGGGAAGACACGGACCGCACCGAAATCTAGCAGGTTGATCCCGTCATCCGGCCGCACCTGGTAATTGCCCAAATGCGGATCGCCGTGGATCACCCCGTAACGATAGAGTGGCACGTACCAGGCGCGGAACAGCGCCTCGGCGATGCGATTACGATCTTCCTGGCTGGGGTCCTCGGCCAGCCGCTGCATCAGCGGCACGCCCTCGAGCCAGCCCATGGTGAGCAGCCGGTTGGTGGACAGCTCCGGCACCGGCACCGGCACGCTCACGCCTTGGATGCCCGCCAGCATCAACCCGTAGAGCCGCATGTGCGAGGCTTCGCGCTTGTAATCCACCTCCTCGCGCAGCCGCTCGGCCAGTTCCTCGTAGATATTGTCGTGCTGGATCGCGTTATCGAGCCGGTGATAGACCGACAGCGCCAACCGCAATTGCCGCAGGTCGGATTCTACCGCGCTCGGCATGTCGGGATATTGCAGCTTGCACGCCACCTCCCTTCCGTCGAGCATGGTGCCGCGATGGACCTGACCCAGACTCGCAGCGGCGGCGGCCTCGTGGCTGAAGGTAGCGAAACGCTGCTCCCAATTCGGGCCCAGTTCGCTGGTCATCCGCCTTCGGACGAAGCTCCAACCCATCGGCGGCGCGTTGGCCTGAAGCTCCGCAAGCTCCTGCGCATATTCCGGCGGCAGTGCGTCGGGCACGGTGGCGAGGAACTGCGCCACCTTCATCAGCGGTCCCTTGAGGCCGCCGAGCACCGCTCGCAGATCCTCGGCGTGACCGGCGCGGTTGGTCTTGATGCCGATCCGCTCGCCGGCGATGCGGGCGGCGATCCCGCCGACCGCGCCGGTGGTGCGGGCCATCCGGCCGAGCTGGCCGAACAGCGACGGGCCGGACGCCATTAACCCTGCTCCAACTCGTCGATGAAGCCGGAAATCACGTCGAGCCCCTTGGTCCAGAATGCGGGGTCGGAGGCGTCGAGCCCGAACGGCGCGAGCAATTCCTGGTGCCGCTTGGTGCCGCCGGCGCGGAGCAGATCAAGATATTTGGCCTCGAACCCGGGATGGCCATGCTGATAGACCGAGTAGAGCGCGTTCACCAGGCAGTCGCCGAAGGCATAAGCGTAGACGTAGAAAGGCGAATGGACGAAGTGCGGCACGTAAGACCAGAACACCGCATATTCCGGGGTGAATTCGAACGCCGGCCCCAGGCTTTCACGCTGGACTTCGAGCCAGATCTCGCCGATCCGGTCGGGCAGCAGTTCACCCTGCCGGCGTTCGTCGTGCAGGCGGGTTTCGAACCGGTAGAAGGCGATCTGGCGCACCACCGTGTTCAGCATGTCCTCGACCTTGGATGCCAGCATCAGGCGCCTTTGGGCGGGATCGGTCTCGGCATCGAGCAGAGCGCGAAAGGTCAGCATCTCGCCGAACACGCTGGCGGTTTCGGCCAACGTCAGCGGCGTGCCCGCCATCAGATAGCCCTGCGGCCCCGCCAGGATCTGGTGCACCCCATGGCCGAGTTCGTGCGCCAACGTCATCACGTCGCGGGTGCGCCCGTGGTAGTTCAGCAGCAGGTAGGGATGGACCGAAGGCACGGTGGGGTGCGCGAATGCGCCGCCGGACTTGCCTTCGCGCGGCGGCGCATCGATCCACGGCGCGTCGAAGAAGCGCTGGCCGACCGCGGCCAACTCCGGGCTGAACGCGCCGTAGGCCCGCAGCACCAGATCGCGGGCCTCGCCCCACGGGATGTTACGGTTCTCGGCACCGGGCAGCGGCGCGTTGCGGTCCCAATGCTGCAATTTGTCGAGCCCGAGCCATTTGGCTTTCAGCGCGTAGTAACGATGCGAGAGCCGGCCGTAATTGGCGGTCACCGCGGCGACCAGCGCATCCACCACCTCGTCTTCCACCATGTTGGAGCGGTTGCGGAAACTGCCGGGCTTTGGGTAGTGCCGCCACTCGTCGTCGATGCTCTTGTCTTTGGCGAGCGTATTGGTGATCAGCGAAAGTAGTCGGATGTTACGGGTGAAGGTTTCGCCGACGGCGCGGCCGGCGGCCTCGCGGATTTCGCGGTTGGGGTCGGAAAGCTTGTTGAGCGCGGCGCTTTCGGTCAGTTCCTCGCCCTGAACGGTGATCCGCAACCCCGCCATGGTTTCGTCGAACAGCCGGGTCCAGGCGCCATAGCCGGTGACGTCCTTTTCCATCAGCAGCTTTTCGAGCTGTTCGGATAGTTCGTGGGGCTTGAACACCCGCACGTCGCGCAGCCAGGGGGCGTAATGCGCCAGTTTCGCGTCGGCGAGCTTGCCAGCGAGTTCGTCCTCCTCGATCTGGTTGAGGTCGAGGGTGAAAAACAGTAGGTCGCCCGCGATGGCGATGCGGCGTTCGCTGATGGTCTGCTGGAACTGCCCGACCTCGGGCTTCGAGCTGTCGGCCGCAAACAACAGACCGGCGTAGGACGATAGCCGGCCGAGGATTTCCTCGATCGCAGCGTATTCGTCGATCGCAGCGGCCAAGTCAGCGCCGCCGAGTTGCGCGAGCTTGCCGGCGTAGGCGGCGGCGAATTCCTTGGCGCGCCGCGCGGCATCGGCGAGGTCGGCCTGCAGCTCCGCACTGTCGGTGGCGGGATAAAGGTCGGTCAGATCCCAAACCGGCGGGGCGGACTGATCGGTACCGGCTAAGGTCGCATCAAATGAATCCATTGTAATCATGCCCCATGACAATCGTGAGCCCAAGACTTAAGGAGTACCGCCCGCTCGTCAAAGGGCCAAATCCTTAAAGAGTCAAAAGATGTCCGACGCGTCCAACGCCCAAAATCTTCCCAGTCTGCTGTTCGGATGCGCCCGCGTGTGGCCCGAACGGCCGATGTTGCGCCATTGCGCCAAGGGTTCCTGGCAAAGTCTGAGCTGGGGCGAATTCGCCCGCCGGACCGCGGCGTGCGCCCGGTTTTTGCAAAAATTGCCGGTCGCGCCCGGAATCCGCGTGGTGATGGTGTCCGACAATCGCCCCGAGCTGCTGATGGCGGAAGTGGCGCTGATGGCGCTCGGCGCAATCCCGGTGCCGACCTACACCACCAACGCGGTCGCCGACCACGCGCACATCTTGCGCGACTCGGGGGCGATGATTGCGATCGCCGGCAACCGCGTGCTCGCCGCCCGGCTGCGCGCGGCATCGGCGTCGGCCGCACCGCTGACCCATCTGTTGGTAATCGACGATCCGGGCGACGGCGAAATCGATCTGGCGCCGGCGTTCATGGCGGAGCAGGCGCCAGATGATATCATCGCCGCGGCGGCGCAGATTTCGGCGGAGAATCTCGCCTGTTTGATCTACACCTCCGGCACTTCCGGCCCGGCACGCGGGGTGATGCTGCCGCACCGTTCGATCCTGTCGAACATCGCGGGAGTGGCCGAGGTGGTGCGCCGGCTCGAGTTGCAGGATGAGGTCTATCTTTCGTTTCTGCCGTCGTCGCATAGCTTCGAGCACACCGTTGGCCAGTTCCTGCTGCCGGCGATGGGGGTGGAGATCGTCTACGCCACCGGGATCGAGCACCTCGCCGACAACATGCAGACCGTGCGCCCCACCATCATGGCGGTGGTGCCGCGCATACTGGAGGTGATCCGCGCCCGCATTCTGGGGCAGGTGGCGCGGGCCGGGAAAATGAAGCAGCGCCTGTTTTACACCGCGATCGCGGCCGGCGAGCGCCGGGCAGCGAGCCAACTGCGAGTCGCCGACCGGCTGCTGCTGCCACTGCTCGATCGGCTGGTGCTGGCGAAGATTCGCCACCGTTTCGGCGGCCGGTTGCGCATCCTGGTGTCCGGCGGCGCGCGGCTGCCGCCCGAGGTCGGCAGGTTCTATCAGGCGATCGGCTTTACCCTGCTGCAAGGCTATGGCCAGACCGAGGCCGGCCCGGTGATCTCGGTGAACCAGCCGCCCCATATCCGTGCCGAAACCGTGGGTGCGCCGTTGCTCGGGGTGGAAGTGCGGATTGCGGAGGACGGCGAGATCCTGGTGCGCGGCGATCTGGTGATGCAGGGCTACTGGAACCGCCCGGAAGCCACCAAGGCGGCCCTGCGCGACGGCTGGCTGCACACTGGCGACATCGGCGTGATCGAACCGGACGGCCATCTGCGCATTACCGACCGCAAGAAGGATTTGATCGTCCTCTCCGGCGGCGAAAATATCTCGCCCGCCCATGTGGAAAGCATCTTGATGGCGGAGCCGGAGATTCTGCAGGCGGTGGTGGCGGGGGAAGGCAAGACGAGCCTCTCGGCGCTGATCGTGCCGGCGCAGGATGCGAACGAGGCGGTAATCCGCGAGGCGGTGAAACGGGCGAATGCAAGATTGGGGAGTGTGGAGCGGGTCCGGCGGCATCACCTGGTCGATGCGTTTACGATCGAGAACGGACTGCTGACGCCAACCCAGAAAATCAGGCGGGCGTTGATCATCGAACATTACAAAGAACTTCTGGAACCAGACCTATAGCCAGCCGCCAAACCCGCTGCGACCCAGCGCGAAGCGTTCCACAAACAAGGAGAACTTAGCAAAGAATGAAGGAAGTCTTCTTTTTTGAAAAAAAGAAGCAAAAAACTTTTGTCAATTTTTTGGTCTCGAGCTGGCCACGGCTTGGGGAGATTGTTACTAACCTGGGATGATGAAGACATTGGCGATAATTCCGGTATCGATGTCAATCAGAACCAGTTCATCACCGTCCTGTACCCACTCGTAACCGTAGGTCGGCTGCTGCAACTGGTACAGGCCCCAATTCACGAACACCACACGACTCCCACCATAATGACCGCCATTGTTCCAGCGTTGCGGCCCTCGCGCCTGCTCCACCGGACGCGACGCCTGAACCACGGGCCGATGTTGCTGGTCATACTGAGCCTGCACCGGCGCATGCTGCGGCGTGGGTACGACGCGCACCACTACGTGAGGGGCAGGTGCGGTGGCGTGGGTTTCGGTATGTTGTGCCGGTGCAGCAGCTGAATTTTGATCGTGCTGGTCAGACTGAGCCAGCGCCAGCGGCGCACTCGCCACCGACAAGGCAAAGCCCATCGCCAGCAGTGAGGCTGATGTAAATTTCATCGAAGTTCTCCTAACGCGCAGGCTTGCGCAGATCTGAAGTATGAAGCATCACTGCGGCGCGTTCCGTTTCGAAACGCCGCAAATTCGACCTCAATTTCAGCAATGCGCCAACCTACAACCGAGCTGCGGCAGCACGTAGGATCGGAAACTACTCACGAGCTGAACGGGGGTATGCGCTTCGCATCCCACCACGGGCCTGAAAATCGCCACCGGGACGAAAATACGAATGTTCATGGCTTACCAAGGGATGGCTGGCACTCCGTCTGTTTCATGACACCTTTGCCAGAACGAGATTTGATATTGGGTCAGATCTTCGCGGTCTGGTGGGATATAGAATTCCACCGCGCAAGGCCTTTTTGGGAACCGCCACCTAAGCTTCGCCTCGTAAATCTCCTTTAGGACGTTTCCGAGAATCAGGACTTTATCGATTGATATGTCTGAACACCCAAGGTATTGGATATCCTCAATATGAAGATGATTCATCACCCACTCGACGATCTTTCTGTTTGTGCCGTCTTGCTTCTCGAAACTTCCTAAGGAAGATTCCCTGAATCCGCTCCGCAAAATGTAGCCCTCGAACTCAACAAATTCGGGCCAAAAAACCGAAGCATATCCGACCGCCAAGGAAAAACGGCCCTCGCAACCGACCCACGACTCCAGATCAATCCCGCGGCCGTTATTCCACGCCGAAAGTTCAGCCTTCATACTCTCCGGGATGTCCATCTTCATCTCCCGCCCTAACGGCAAAATCAAGATTACAAAACTCACTTCTTCCGTATCCAGCCGACGATTCAGCGAAATCCCTCAATCTTCTCCCTTGCCGCCCCCGCCAAAAACGCCGACCGCGTCAGCCCGCGCCTCGACGCCTCATCGTCGATTGCTGCCAACAACCCCGCGTCAAAGGTCAAATTCGCCCGCACCGTGCGACCGGCATCGAGCAACAGCGGGATCAACACTGTGGACTCATCAGCCCCCACCTCACCCGAGCCGAGCACTTCGGAAACGTTGCTTGCCCGCGGCAATTCACGGCCGGAGCTGCGCCGATAGCCCAACACGTCCCGCAGCGCCTGCGCGGCATCCAGGATCGCCGCTTCCGGCGTGGCTCCGCCACCAACGCAACCTGGTACGTCGGGGAAGCGCACCCCCCAAACATCGCCCGATCCGTCCAGTATTCCGACATAGTGCGTCATGACTTGCTCCTCACAGCCAGCCGGCTGCCTTGGCGATCGATCGCGCGGTTCCCGGCGTTAACTCACGGTGGCGCGGCACCGCGATCATGGTGCCGGGCTGCTCCACGTTGATGAAACGATCGTGGCTGCCGCCGCCAATGTTGACCCACCCCTCCCGTTCCAAACGACCGACGATCTTGCGGGTGTTGGTCTCTATCCGCGGCGTCGTGCGCTCCGCTTAATGCGCATTATAATGCACCCTCCCGGCCGCGACAGCAAGCCAAATGGCTGCAATGCAAGTCCCGACCGATGGCAACTTGGATGCAACCTACGGATGTGTGCCGCGCGTCATCAGCCTTATCGTCCAAAAGTTTTTTCTTCTTTTTTCCAAAAAAGAAGGCTTTCTGTAACTGCCCAGGTAGGGTAGGGAAGGTGTTCTTTTTGTGAACAAAAAGAACCAAAAAAACTTTGTTAATGTGGCTCCCGGCTTGCGACGCGGGTCCTCCCACACCGTCGTTGCGAGCCCTTGCAAAGCAATCCAGCCTTCTTCCCTCGGTCCAGAAGAAAGCTGATGGGGTGGAGCGTTTCGTCGCAAATTATGTGTCTCGCTACGTGCATTCAAACAACGCCATAAGAGCCAAGTTTTTTTGGTTCTTTTTTTTCAAAAAAAGAACACTTCTCCTACCCTACCTGGGCAGTTACGGCTTTCTTTCCCTTATATCCCTCCCGCCGCCCCCAGCAGCGCCACGCCCTCGGTCACGATCAGGTTGGTCGGCATCGCTCGGGTCAGTTTCGACATCCGTCCCTTATCCTCGAACCGGGCGCGGAAGCCGCTTGCGGCCAGCAGGTCGGCGACCCGCGGCAGGATCCCTCCCGCCAGCAGCACCCCGCCCAGCGCGCCGTGCGCCAAGGCGATATCCCCCGCAGCACTGCCCAAAATCGCGAAAAACCGATGCAGTGTGGCAAGCGCCATTTCCTCGCCGGCCAACGCGGCGTCGGTGATCGCGCTCGGCGTGATCTCCGTTACTGTCCTGTCCTCGATCTGTGCCAGTGCCTGGTGCAGATTCACCAATCCTTGTCCGCACAGCAGCCGTTCCAGCGACACTCGCCCGAACCGCAACATCAGCGCGCGGAGCAATTCCATTTCGATCGCATCGGTGGGAGCGAACGCGATGTGACCGCCTTCGCACACCAGGATCGTAGCAACCGAACCATCGACCACCCTTGCGCCGACGCCGGTGCCGGTGCCGGGGCCGATCAGCGACACGGTCTGCTTGGGATCAATCAGATTGCCCGGTCCGATCGGCCGCAGATCGGCCGGATGCAGGACCGGCACCGACAGCGACAGCGCGGCGAAATCATTGATCAGCCGGACCCGCGCCAAGCCGGATGCCTCGGCCAAGGCGACCTCGTTCAGATGCCAGCCTTTGGCATTGGTAAGGTCGGCGACGCCATGCACCACCGGCCCCGCCACTGCCAGCACGGCATCGTGCGGCGTGCGTCCGGCTGGCAGGGTGGCCAGATAATGGGTCATCGCCGCTTCCGCGGTGCTGAAATCCGCCACCGCGAGATAGGCCACCTGCTCGATCACCGGCGGGCCATTCCCGATCCGCGCCAAGGCGAAGCGGGCGTTGGTGCCGCCGATATCGCCCACTAGGCGCAAACTCTCATCCGCCATCTCATTTTCTCCCCAACGATGTTGCGCGGCGCGGGCTGCAACGCCTAGCGTAACCCGAGACGTCACCTACCGCCTAGGGGATTGCCATGCGCCGTTCGATCTGCTTCGCCGCTTTGTTGCTGTGCGCGACCCCGGCCGCCC
>Ga0302314_10013474_pt1 | contig 14059 bp, 11 predicted proteins | sample III_Palsa_N2_3_FD_200533 | JGI IMG/M metagenome (GOLD analysis project Ga0302314, IMG submission 200533) | Peat permafrost microbial communities from Stordalen Mire near Abisko, Sweden - III_Palsa_N2_3 | ecosystem: Environmental > Terrestrial > Soil > Palsa > Peat permafrost | place: Sweden... | reverse complement strand
TACATGTTTGCGGGATTCATGTTCCTGATGACGAATTCTCCGTTTTGGAATTTCGACCGCATCGACCCCTGGAGAGCCGCGCTGTCCTGGATCTGTGCGCATATCTTCCGCATCCATAGAAAGCTCTTCATCTATCCCGACGCCGATTATCTTTCCGGCTATCTTCAGCATCTCGTCGAGTTGATTGTGGCCCTCGCCGCCACCGTCGTCTGGTCCATCCTCGATAGGAAGCGGAGCGATTACCGCCGGCTCTATGGATGGTTCACCATCTTTCTCCGCTTTTCGCTGGCCATCGTTCTCTTCAGCTATGGCTTTGACAAGGTCTTCCCCATGCAGTTCGGCGAGCTCACTCCAAGCCGCCTTTCGCAGCAGGTGGGAGGCATGGACATGTTCAACATGCTGTGGGTCTTCATGGCCTCCTCGCAGCCCTATGCCATTATCAGCGGCGCAATGGAAGTGCTGGCCGGGTTGTTGCTCCTTGCTCCGCGCCTGGAGACGCTGGGAGCCCTTCTCGCGGTGCCGGTCCTGACCAATATCTTCCTCCTGAACATGGACTACGGCGTGCCGGTCAAAATCGTCTCATCGCATCTGCTGCTGGTAACCATCTTCCTCGCCGCGCCGGCCTTGCTCGGAATCGTGCGACTCGTGGCGCTCCGCAAGCCTGTGCCGCCGATTGTTTCTCCTGAGATTTCCTCGCGACGAACAGTGGATCGAGCCATTCGAGCCGGCGTGGCGGCATTTGGCGTCGTTCTATGCTTGATGAGCTGCACCGCGTCGCACACACAATATAAAAAAAGACTGGCCGCCGCGGCGGAAACGCAAAAGTCGCGGTACTCCGGCCTCTGGATCGCCGATACCTTCACGGTTCCGGCCGCCGGACCGCAATCGCTCTTTACCTCGAAGCTGCAGCAGGAATATCGCGTCGGCCCCGGAACCGATCACTGGCTTTCCATGTCCATGGAATCGACGAAGCGCATGAACCTCGGACTCCGCGACGGTGTGCAGGACGGACTCGATCTCACGCTCGATTCCAAGACCGGCGTCGCCGAGCTGAGCGACAGCGACGATCCCGCTTGGAAGGCCCGGCTGACGTTTCGGAACACCGGCAGCGACCTTCTGACGGTCGATGGAACGGTCAACGGCGTTCCCATCTCCTCCACCTGGCACCGCAAGCAGCTTTCCGGATTTCGACTGGTGCAGGAGAAATTCATGTGGATCCAGCCGGACTTTAACTGACCCCGCCCGGCAGGCCAACAAATGCCTTAGAATGCTTTCTGGCGCGCTGCGCGTCCGTTCTGTAGAGGAGGGATTCGGGCATGAACCGTTTCGAAAGACTGGAGCGCAGAGCCCGCAATTCGCTCTTTATCTGTGTAGGGCTATGGATCGCTCTGCCTCTTGCGCTCTGGGCACTGCATGTCAAGATAGTCCCACTTGTGGTGCTCGGATTCGGCCTTTTGTTTCTGGCCATTTTCGCCTCTAGCATTGTGTTTGTGGCCGCCCGCTTCCTTTGGAAGAAGCCCTGGAAAAACCCTTGGCCCTTGTCCCTCCTGAATGACGAGCCGATCGAGCCCGCAAGTGGACATACCGAAGGCGAAATCCGACCACCATTATGACTGCAATGCCGTCTATCCCGTAGAATCCTTTCGGAGGCAGAGGGAATAGAGTGTCGAATCGATCTGCAAATCTGCTGCTCGTCGTGTGCCTCGTTGTGTCGGGGCCGATTGTGAGTCTAGCGCAAACCACCCCGCCGCCCACTGGCGCACCCTGGGATTACCTGGGCAAGCGCGGCGAGCTCGCCTGGGGCAAACTCGATCCTGCATACAAGGCCTGCTCGGAGGGCCATGAGCAGTCGCCTATCGACATTCGCGGCGCAAAGCTCAACAAGACGCTTCAGCCCATCGAGTTCCACTACATCTCAACCGCTGTCACGCTGGTCAACACCGGCCACACTGTCCAGGTCCGCCCCGACCCGGGCAGCTACATCGTCGTGGGCGGGGTGCGCTACAACCTGATCCAGTTCCACTTCCACCACCCCGGCGAGGAGGCGGTCAAGGGCAAGCTCACCGACATGAACATCCACCTGGTGCACCAGAGCGCCGACGGCAAAACTGTGGTGATCGCCATTCGCCTCGTCGAGGACATCACCACGCCGCCCAACGCAGTGCTGGCCGCGTTATGGCCTCACCTGCCCACAAAGGCCGGCGATTCGGAAAAAGTCACGGATATGGTGAATCCCGGCGGCCTGCTCCCCGCCGACCGCGGCTATTGGACCTATATGGGCTCGCTCACCGCGCCGCCCTGCACCGAGGGGGTTCGCTGGTTTGTGTTCGAACAAGAGATGACCATCAGCCGCAGCCAGTTGCGCGCGTTTGCCGCTCTCTATCCAGTGAACTCCCGCCGCCTGCAGGATGCGCACGGACGCCGCATCGAGGCAGACGAATAACCGGTCAGGCAGCCAGCGTCTTGAATTTGAGCTGCAATCCTTCGTCGCCCGGTAAGATCGAGACTTCGACTCCGGTCAGGTCAGCGATCAGATAGTGCGCCGCGGCCAGCGATTCGACGGAATGCGAAAACGGCGTCGCCACCACGGTGCATCCCGCGGCCCGCGCAGACTTGGTTCCAGAAGCTGCATCCTCAAACACCACGCAATCCTCGGGTGCGAAACCAAGCAGCGCCGCCCCCGCCAGATAGGGCGCCGGATGCGGCTTGCCTTCACTCACGTCATCCGCAGTCACGATCCGATCCGGAACCGGAATGCCTCCGGCAGCAAGGCGCACCCGCGCCAGCGGCCCCGTGGCGCTGGTTACCACCGTCCACCTGTTTCTGGGCAACTTCGCCAGCAACTCCAGCACCCCCGGCAGCACCGCAACGCCATCCTTGTCCTCGATCTCCAGATTTTCGATGATCACGTTTTCCGTCGCCGCATCCAGGTCAGGCCGGAGGATGGCGACCGTCTCAATGCTGCGCCGGCCATGCACCATGCCCAGCGCGTATGTTGGGTCAACGCCGCGCATCAAAGCCCACTTCGTCCAACTGCGCTCCACCGATCCAATGGAAGAGATCAGGATGCCGTCCATGTCGAAGAGAATGCCCTTGCATTGGATCACTACAGGGGAAGAACTTGAAGATAAAGCCATACGTTCATTCTATCGGGAGGGCAATCCGTATCGAAACCAGATATCAGCGCTTCGCCTGCGCTTCACGCGGTGCGGCAAGGCTAACCTTCGGCGGATTGCCAAACGCAAGCGTGCCTTCAACCGCGCGCTTTTGCGAACCCTGCTGAACTTCATTTTTCTTCAGGGCTATTTTCCCATCGGCAATATCAGCGTCCGCGGTCCATCGGTCAAACCGGGTCAGCGCGGGAGGAACGGCGTCCATCGGAGATGAGGACTCCGGCTGTTCAGCCATCACCCCACGCCGCCAGTCAAAATGGAGGGTTCCCTTCGCCGAGGCCGCCAAATCCTTGTCCGTAAATCCAGACAGGCCCATCTTGCCTTCCGCATCGATTGTGCGGCCCGACCAGCTCAGCCCCAGCAACTGGCCCACAAGCGCAGGACTGAGCTTTTCAAACTGGCCTTCCAGCGTATAGGCCGGTTTGCCCTGATCAGTATCGGTGCGCAGCGTGCCCGCTCCATGCACATGCCCGCCAAGCAGGTCTGCGTCAAGGCCGGTGATCTCCGCGCCGTTTGGTAAAATGTGCAGCGAGCCGGTAGCATCCGTAAGCGTGACCGGACCCAGAATCAGTGAATCCGCTTTCACCGTGCCTTCGAGCGGCGGCCAGGCAGGTGCTGTCGACGAGTCCGACGGCTTGAGCCGGGCCAACAGCGAAGAGAGAAGCGTGCCCTGCTCATGCGCGCCCAGAATTGCCGCCTGCAAGACGCTCGCGTCCAGATCGCCGAACTCGACCTCAAACTTTGGCAAGCAGGGCTTGCTCGCCTCGCAATGCGTGGGAAGGTCGAGGCTGGCGATGCCTTTCACCGGCCCATAGGAAAACACCACCGGGTCCCAACGCAGTTCCGCGTTTTCCAGGTGCAGAGTGGCCTGTGCAATCAGCACATGGTTGGCAAGATAATCGGCCTTCCAGTTGGCGTTATGCAAGGTCACGGTGCCGGTTACGATGTCCGTCGGCGTCGGCTCCGCCGCATCAGTCGCTGGCGTTGCTCCGAGCGGCATGTCGGTTGCATCGATCACAGAAGCGTCGTCCGGGGCGCTGGCAAGGGTCGCGTTCACGGACGGCAGCCAGGGGCCCGCGGCGTTTAGATCCACGGTGATGGGATCGCCGGCCAGTGAGTCCAGCGCAGTTACGCGCGCCATTCCGGCCACACGCGCCAGTTCCCTGACCCGCGCAACGCTGGCCTGCCCCCGCACCGTCACCTCGTACCCTTGCAGCGCCAGCCGCGCAGTCACCGCCAGCGGACTCGCACCTCCCGCTGGAATCGTCATGGTTGCTTCGAGAGCAGAAGGCGGGATGCTCTCGGGACGATGGGCCAGTGTCTGACTCTGTGCCGGTGCCGCCACGGGTTCCAGCACCAGCTTCGACGCCTGAATCGGCGTGCTGAGCCCGTCCCCGCTAAGTTGAAATCCATTCACCGTGAAGCTGCCCGTCAGCGGTCCTGGCACAGGTACACGCATCTTTGGCGCTCGTGCACTCGCCCCGCGTTTGCCCCGAACCGGCTTTTTCCGCAAAGGCTCTTCAGCCGAGGCCGTTTCCGCGCCAACCCCGGCATAGCTGATCTTGCCGCTGATTGTGCCCGCAGCCTCGAGGCCTGGCCCAAAATCACTGCGAACCGTCCGCAGCGCATCCAAACCCGCAGCGACCGGAATCCGGTCGAGCTCGACGGAAACATGCGGCAGGCCGGCGTTGCCCGGCAGGTTTCCGGCGAGGTGAATCCGGCCATCGCCAAGAGGTGAGTCGCAGGCCAGGTTCTCCACGGCGCGTGCGGTGAGGTGGTACAAGAAGACGCAACTGGCATCGAAATCCATGGGAGCCGCGGGCGCGAATTCAGCGCGATGAACACCCGTAGCGCGCAATTGCGTCCTGATCTGCGCCGCATCCGCAGTGCCGTCAAGGTGCAGTTCTCCGGTCAAGTCTCCGCGCCACCCGGGATCCCGCCCGATCAGCAGCCGCGCAAGTTGGCCCAGTTGCGCCTCCCGCCACTCCATATCCAGATGAATGGGCAGCCGCCTTAATTCCGAGGCACTCTGCAGTCTTGCCTCCAGCCGCACCAGCCCGGTATCGGCAAGGTCCAGGCTCACATCCGTTCGAGCCGGCTGGCCGCGAAGCCGGATGCGCCAATCCCCTGGCTCCTCTTGCCAGAAGGAAAGGTCGGTTTCCACCAGCGAGAAAGGAAGCTTCTCCGCGCCATTCTTGAAGTTGATGCGGGAGTTGGTTGCCTCCAGGTAGGGGAGTGGAACCACCCTTTTCTTGCGGCCCTGCACGGCGCTGCCGTCTGCAGGCTGGGTTTTAGCAGCCGTGCGAAACAGCGGGTCGAGATTCCAGCGGCCCTCCGCTGTTCGCACCACATTCAGGCTGGCTTCATCCAGGGTGATGGTGCCGATCTCCAGCCTTCCCCGCCACAGGGACAACAGGCGTATCGAGGCCTTCACCGTGTTGGCGTGTAGTACAGGCTCGGCTCCGTAGGCCGGATCTTCATCAACCGTCAGATCGGTCAGCACGAAAGCCGGCACGGGCAGCAGCCGCAATTCGACCGAGGAGAGTCGCACCGGCCTGCCCAGCGACTCAGACATCAAATGAATGATGCGGCTCTTGTACCGGTTGATGCTCACCAGCGGCGGCACGATGGCGACGACCAGAAGAAAAACCAGCACCGCCAGGGCCAGCCAAAGCGGCCTGCGCTTGCGTTGCCGGCCTTGCACTTGTTCTGTCATGGTTTTTTCAGATGCCAGCTGCCAGCTCACCGCACCAGGTGAAACGTCCGCTTCCAGCGCGTATCGCTGAAGAAGTGCAGCGCCACATGGCCCATCCAGGCCAGATTGTTGAGGATTCCCGTCTGCTCCAACTGATCTTCCGTGGCCGTGAATGACCAGTAGTTGAACAGCGGCCGCCCCACGATATTCTCCCTGGGCACAAAGCCCCAGTAGCGCGAATCCAGGCTGTTGTGCCGGTTGTCGCCCATCATGAAGTACTTGCCCGGAGGAACGACCAGCTCGCCGTTCTCCACGTGGTTGGGAAAATCGACGCTCCAGGCCTCGGTGGCGCCAATCTCCGGGCTCGGCGGAATGGAGGGATACTCATCCAGAAATTCTTCGGACGCCGTTGGCCCCTCTTTGCCCTCCGCGGGCAGCGCTTGCGCCACGCCGTTGAGAATCACAGTGCCACCGTGCAGGCGAATATGGTCGCCGGGAACGCCAACCAGACGCTTCACGAGGAATGGGTATGTCGGCGAGCCGTCCACCGGGTCCGGGTCGGCAGCCGGCTTCAGGAAGACGACGATGTCGCCGTGCTTTGGCTCGCGGTAGTGAACCAGCGGCATCCATTCGGTGGGCGGAGCCAGCGTGATCCGATCCACCACCAGGTGGTCGCCCACCAGCAATGTGTTTTCCATTGATCCCGAGGGAATGACAAAATTCTGTCCCAGAAATGTGAGAATGAACAGGCCCACAACCAGCACCGTGCAGATGCTCGCCACTGCTTCAAAGGGCGTTTCTTCCACCCTTGTTTCAACGGGTGCTGGAACCGCTTCTGACTCAGGTTCAGACTGCGTCTTGGGGGTCGGAGTTTTCTTTTTCGTCATCCTGTCGCTCTTGATGAGTGGTCAGTGAACAGTGGTCAGTGGTCAGCGAACGGTGGATCGTACTTCGGGCTTTTACTGATCACTGACCACTGTTCACTGATCCCTGCCTTTAATGCACCACGTGGAAGATCCGTTTCCAGCGCGCGAACCCCGTAAGCTTCGCGGCGAGTTGCCTGTCCTGTCCGAGTCTATCATCCGCAGCCTGTTGGACATCGGTGGCGGAAGGCCTTGTCAGCGAGAAGTAGATCATCACCGGCCGGGCCACGATTTGCTGCCGCGAAACGAATCCCCAGTAGCGGGAATCGCTGCTGTGGTTGCGGTTATCTCCGAGAACGAAATACTCGCCGGGCGGGACCACTAGCGTTCCGTCGCGCGTGAGGCTCCGCATCTGGTGCCACCACAGCGGATCTACCGAAGGATCTACCGAAAAATCGGTATACATCTTGGCCGGAAAGTCATCGTGAAACGGATTGTCAGCCGTCGGCTCAAACGCCGCGTAAGGTTCATCCAGGGCTACTCCGTTGACAATGACCCTCCCGTCCTCAATGCGCAGCCTGTCGCCGGGGATGCCCACCACGCGCTTGATCAAGAACGGGTGCGGCTGCGGATGATGGAACACCACGATGTCCCCGCGAGCAACTTCGCGATAGGGCAGAAGCAGGCGGCTCAACCGGTCAGGCGGCGCATAGATCTGCTTGTTCACCAGCAAGAAATCCCCCACCAGCAGGGTGTGCTCCATGCTCTCCGATGGGATGAGAAAGGGCTGCAGCACAAAGGTATTGACAAACAGCGCTATCACCGCAAGCGAAAGCAGCGTGGCAAACGCCTCGGGCACCGTAGGCAGGTGAATTCGCGGTCGCGCACCCCGCTCCTCTATTGGGACCGTCCCTTGTGCCATGGAGCTCATTCCGCTGTTTGTTCCTCCTGGTTCCCTTCCCGCAAGTCTGTCTGGCCGTCTTGAGTTTCCGCCGTCAGCAGTTCCAGGGCGCGTCGCGCGGCATCCTGTTCAGCAAGCTTTTTGGTATTTCCCTTGCCGCCTGCAAGCGGCAGGCTCGGATCCCCATCACCGGAGTTCAACCGAACCTCCACCAGAAACCGCTTACGGTGATCGGGCCCGCTCTCGCTCTTGACCCGGTACTCGGGCGTCCCCGCCCTGCTCGACTGCAGATATTCCTGCAGCGCCGACTTGTAGTTGCCCAGTGCTGCGCCGGCTCGCAACTCCTCAGCCAACTGCTCAGCCACCTCTCCCATCACAAAGCGGCGCGCAAACGCCCTTACCGGCTCCAGTCCGCCGTCGAGGAACAGCGCCCCCACCACTGCTTCCATGCTATTCGAGAGCACGGTGCTCCTGTTCCTCAAACCGCCGCGTTCTTCTCCCTTGCTTAGCCGCAAGTAAGCACCGAGCCCGATGGCCATCGCGACCTCGGCCAGGTGCTTGCGGCTCACAAGCTGAGCGCGAACGCGGGTCAGTTCGCCCTCGCGCCACTCCGGATGCGCCTCATACATCGCCTCTGCAACCACCAGCCCGAGCACAGCATCGCCAAGAAACTCCAGCCGCTCATTGTCTTCCGCGGCCGCAACTTCTGGATTTCCAGCAGCCGGAATCGGTTCGCCCGCAGCGCGTTCATGGGTCCGTTCATGGGTCCGTTCATGCGCCAAAGACCGGTGAGTCAGCGCACACACCAGCCGCTCGCGCCTGGCAAAGCCATGCCCGAGCGCTGCCTCCAGTTCAGCCAGAGGAGCTTCCGCATGCAATTCGATCGCGTCCTGCTTTGCTTGCTTCACCTTGGGGGACGGCTCCGCGAGGAAAGATTTCCAGGCCTCAGTTGCAATCTTCCAACTTAGACTATTAGACGCCACGCCAGTCCACGCCGCCGACCTATTGCGGCTTCTGGTTCGGTTGCGGGCCGGACTGCGGTCCTGCCTGCGGGGCTGCTGCGTCCGGCTTGGCTCCCGCGCCAGGAGCGGCGTCATCTGCATCCTCGTCGCAGCTGTGGCCCTTCACGGCGTACGCGGTCTTGACTCCGCGCTCCGCCGCCAGCCTCGTGTCCTGCTGGCCGTCGCGCACGGTGAGCGCCAATTGATACTCTGAGACCGCCTCGTCGCGCTTGCAGTCCAGATCCAGCATCCTGCCCAGGTAAATGTGCGACCAGGCCAGCAGCCGTTGATCCTTGCTGGTGGCCAGCGTTTTCTGGAACCGGTCGATGGCCTCTTCCGGATGGCCGGTCATGATGGCCGCGCGCGCCAGAATGAAATTGGCGCGCGCCCCGCCCGCAACTGACTCCAGGCTGTCCGACTGGTCCGCGAGCGCCTGGTTCGCCAGCGTCTTCGCAGTGTTCACATCGCCGGACGCGAGCTTTGATTCGGCCAGATCAAGCCCTGTCAGCTTGACCGGCTTGCTGCGCCCGAGCACTTCCCCGTCAGACTCCTTGTCGAATTCAATCTGCCGGGCGCGATGCACCTGCTGGTCCACATCCATGCTGTAGACCATCTCGCCCACAGTGTCTTTCAGGCTTGCAGGGTCCTTCTCAAAGTTGATCAATTGGTCATAGAAGTATTGCGTCAGCACAAACCCCTGCGTCATGTCGTGGTGCACCGTCGCCAGGCGGACGGCATCCACCTTCTGCTGGTAAATCTGCCGCTCATGCTCATACCGAGGCAAGTCCGACCGGTCCGCATTGGCGGGAATCCTGTACTCCGGAATCCCCGTATCCATGGTCCGCGCCTCGATGGCTTTGATCAGGCACTCGATGGTCAAGGGCACCGTGTCCGACCGGTAGCGAAACTCCATGGGAGCCTCGCGCACCTCTTTCAGAATCGGCTGCGCGCGGTCAATGGCCGAGGCGCGCGCGGTGAGCAGGGGCTCAATCACGTAATGCAGATAGGTGTGGCGCACGTCGTTCATGCGAATCTGTCCGTTTACGGGCGAAACCACCACGATGAAGTCGGAGCCATAGATGCGCGCATTCACCACGCTGGGCGAGAGCATGGGCTCGATCACCACCACAAACCGCCGCCCATAGTTGGTGGAGGCAGGCATCTTGAGATACAGATCGGTTCCCACGATCATCTTCGAAAGCGGGTCGTGCAGCCGGTCGGCCTCTTTGTCGTAAGTCGGGTGCACCGCCAGCCATATTCCGTGCAGATCCACCGCGGCCACAAAGTTCTTCAGCAGCGGCACAATCTCCGCCACCTGGGTGGAGTCGGGCGGCATCTCCGCCAGGTCTTCCGATAGCTCCATCTCCGGGGGCGGCGTCAGGTAGAGGGCCAGCGAGATGTACTGCGAAACGTCGTGCTCCGTGCCTGTCATCCGGTGCTGGGCAATGTACAGGCACAGCCTGTCGCGGCTGGCGCGTGCCTCCTCGCTCTTTCCGAGCGCCTGGTTGATCTCGTCGCGCACGCGGGTGCGTACCGGCGCGCTTTGATCCAGCCCCTCGTCGTACCCGCAGGCGTTCAAGGCCGCGGCCATCAGGAACAAGGGTTCCGCGCTGGTCAGCGACACAGTAGGCCCCGCCGGGTCGATCAGCGACGGCGCCTTTTCCTGAGGTGCTTGTGGCGATGAAGAACTCTGCGACGAGCTCTGGTCCTTGGTCGATTTGTCAGAGGAACCGGTGCCTGGGGATTGAGCGTGGGTCGCGGGGAGCGACAGAGCCGCCAGAAGGCATGAAACCAAAGCCGGTAGAACGGAAAACGATCGGAGAGTACGCAACGTCATTGAGAATCCCTGCCTGCAAGTCTAGTTAGACGCACCGGCAGGGTCAAACGGGAGGAATGCACCACAGGGCGATCGCATGAACTCAATCCGAGACCCGGTGACCCCGCATTTCGCTTGGAAAATCGTCTCGGGTCCCGGAGGGACTGCGTGAGAATAGCCCAGGGCGAGCGAAGCGCTGCCCTGGGAACGCGATCCAACCCGGCCTAGCGCCCCAGAGGGTCGCTTCGACATCCATGCAGGGCACAAAGACAAACTCATGCGATTGCCCTGGAATGCGGCATCGCGCGTTCGCGGAGTAGGAAGTTCGATGAAAAGCAATTTGCCTCTTGCATAAAGATATATCTTGCGATATAGTTTGACTCATAAGGAAAAGATATATCGCGAGATGTATCGAGAATAAGGAGAAAAGAACCATGCACACACACTTTTTTGTAATGAACGAATGTTGGGATCGCCGTTTCGCAGGACGCGGGAAAGATCGAGGGGGAGAACGCGACGAAGCGGAACGCGGCGGCAGAGAGCACGAATTCGGAGAACGCAGACACTGCGGACACGAGCGCGGCTTTGGCGGGCGCGGTCCGGAGCGTGGCTTTGGCGGGCGCGGGCCGGGCGGATTCGGGCGCGGCTTCGGTGAGGGGCGAGGACGGATGTTCGACGCCGGCGATGTAAGGCTCGTGATCCTCAAGCTGCTCTCCGAGCAGCCAAGCTACGGCTACCAGCTGATGAAGACGATGGAACAGACGCTTGCCGGCGGATACACACCAAGCGCCGGCGTGATCTACCCGACCTTGACAATGCTGGAGGAGGAGGGCCTGGCCACTTCAACCTCTGAAAACAACAAGAAGATTTATTCCTTGACTCCGGAGGGCATTGAATATCTTGAAAACAACAAGGAGCGGATCGGTGAACTGTTTGAGCGGCTCGAGGAGACAGGGCGAGGCTTCGAGCGCGGCCGGTCACCGGAGATCATGAAGGCTTTCATGAATCTGCGCAGCGCAGTAATGGCGCGCGTGTCGCGTGAGAGCGTGAAGCCCGAGCAGATTAAGAAGATCACCGAAGCGATCAATGCGGCAGCCAAAGCAATCGACGAACTCTGAGTTCAACATTCGGTTGCAGCAATAAGAAACCCCGCCTGGAGAAATCCAGACGGGGCATCTTTCTGTTCCCTGTTCCCTGTTCCCTGTTCCCTGTTCCTCTACCCGCGCACGGAAACTCCGGAGAACGACAGCACCGCCAAGCCCCGCACCGGCTGGCCGAAGAAACGGGCCGGGTAAAAGACGCTGGTCAGCAGCAGGTTTTCAATCTGCGAGCGTGTTGCCGCGTCGTTGGGGCCGGAGACGATGCGATAGTCGTACATCGCGCCCTGGGGGTTCACATAGACCTCCACAACCACCGGGCCAGAGGCGTCGTCAATCTGGTCTTCGCCCACGCCGGTAGACAGGCTCAGCAGCCGGGGCGCGGTCGGATTGCCCAGCGGCTCATCCTTGGTGGCCTGCGCCACCTCAGGCTGCGCGAACATCGTAATCAGCAAAATGATTGAACCCAGCAGCATTACCGCACTGGCAAAGCCGGCACCTGCCTGCAGCAGGAAAGGCCCCACGGTGTTTTTCCAGGCCATATCCCAGCCATGAAAGAGGCTCTGGCGGCTGCGTGCACTCTCCTGGCTCACCGCCACGCGAATCCGCAGCAGCAAATCCTTCGGCTCGGGAACCGGACCCAGCGCGGCCAGCGATGCCTGCGTCTGGCGCAGCGACGCCCATTCCTGCGCGCAGCCGCGGCAGTCCTCCATGTGAGCCGCTACGAGATGCATCTCCCGCCCGCTCAGCCGGCCATCAAGATACTCCGTAAACCTTTCTTGAACCGCACCGCACCCGCTCATCGCGCCTCCTCTCCGAGAGGTACTTCAAACCCCGCGTTCCCCCCAACTCTTTCGTTGGAACGCCCCTCCGCCGCTGCTGCCGTCAGGATGGCCTTCAAACAAGCGCGTCCCCGCACCAGCCGCGATTTCACCGTGCCCAGATTCACACCCTGTATCTCCGCCACTTCCTCGTAGACAAATCCCTCAATGTCGCGCAGGATCAGAGTTGTTCGGAATGGCTCGGGCACCTGTTTCAATGCCGCCTCAACGCGCTCCCGGTTCTCTGCATGAACGGCCATCTGGTAAGGCGACTCCGCCGGATCCACCAGCATCTCTTTCAGCCGCACCGGCGTTCCGCATTCCCCTTCCGTCATTTCCTGCTCGATGGGGATTTCCCGCTGTTTGTGCCGCACCCACCAGCGCCGCTGGTTTGAGGCTTCGTGAAGCGCGATGCGGTAAATCCACGTGCGCAGCGTCGACTGGCCGTGAAAATTGCGCACCCCGCGAAAGACCTTTACGAAGACTTCCTGCGCCAGGTCGGCAGCTTCGGTGCGATCCTGCACCGTGCGCGCCAGCAGCGAGTAAATGGGTTGGTGGTAGCGCTCAATCAGCCAGGCGAACGCATCCTCAGAGCCGGCTTGCAGCTCCGCGATCAGAGCCGCCTCTTCGGATTGGAGCGTCAACGCGCTGGCTAAATTGCCCATGGTGAGGTCCGCCTGCAAACCAGTGTCCTCCCACCTTACCGCAAATGCAATACGTCTGGCAGCTCAAAACTCTCTTCGATTTCACCGGCCCAAAACTACCGGCTCCCTGAAACCGAATGCCCAGACCCACTGCTGCTGCAGCCACTCGCCCCAACAGCCTTGCCCCTGCCGCCAGGACCCCGATACTGACCCCGAGTGCGCGGGATGCGGAGCCTCTGATTTGCCGATAGTTCCGCAACCTTATTCTGTTAGACACCGCGCCCCCCCGGAAGTGTTCCCGGTCACCACCGTTTTTATCTATGAAGAACCTGCGGACTCCAACCCGGCTCCTTTCCGGGACCGGAGCCCGTCTGAAACGCGTTCACTTGATGTCGATCGTCTTGGCGAGCCGTTCGATCAGGGCTTCCGTCCTGGCGACTCCCGCTTTTTCGTAGGCCATCCAGAGCCTGATGGTTTCCAGCATCTCGGTCAAGGGCCAGTCGATCCGAATCGCCCCTGGGAACGGGGTGGCGACATATCCGGTGAAGGTGTCGAGGTTGCAATTTCCCACAATGACCCCGGAATCGTTGATGTCGCGAGCGTTCAACAAGTACGGCGCGCCGCCGCCAAGCACCTGACCATTTAGATTGAGCGCCGATCCAGGCGAGGCCGGCGCGCCTCCCTTTTTCGTTGGTCCGTAGTAGACAAACGGGTAGCCACTTTGCATTCCAGTACCTGTCGTGGCTACGTTGCCTACGATCACGCCGCTGTTGTTTACGGCCATCCAGGTGTCCCCACCCCCGCCACTCACGGCTGCCGGTGAAGCGGGAAGCGGGATGAGGGTCACACTCCATTGGGCCGCAGGAAGGGAGAGATCGATGTACACAGGCAAGCCCGCCGAGTATCCAACAGCCAGCAGATTGTCATTGATGTCGAAAAGGCTGCAGTTGAAGGGAAGATAAATCACCTCGACTGTGGAGAAAAGGAAGGGCGTCCCGTCAGCCAGGTTGCCTACCACGAACCCATTGTTGTTGATTCCCCGGCATGT
>Ga0302314_10013473_pt1 | contig 14059 bp, 11 predicted proteins | sample III_Palsa_N2_3_FD_200533 | JGI IMG/M metagenome (GOLD analysis project Ga0302314, IMG submission 200533) | Peat permafrost microbial communities from Stordalen Mire near Abisko, Sweden - III_Palsa_N2_3 | ecosystem: Environmental > Terrestrial > Soil > Palsa > Peat permafrost | place: Sweden... | reverse complement strand
ACGCCGCTGGTCGACGTGATGTTGGTGCTGCTGATCATCTTCATGATCACGGCGCCGATCCTTACCCACAAGGTGAAGATCGACCTGCCGCAGCCGAACACGAACAACCCGCCGCCGCAGACCCCGCTGGATCCGATCCGCCTGAGGATCGATCAGTCTGGCGCGCTTTACTGGAATGACACACCGGTGGACGAGCTCGGCCTGAAGGCACAGATCGCGGTGATTGCCCAGCAGGCGAACCAGCCGGACCTGCAGATTCATGCGGACGACAGCGTTGCTTACCAGTACGTCGCACGTGTGCTGGCTGACGCCAAGAGCTATGGTCTAACCAAGATCAGCTTCGACGAAAACCAGTAATTTGCAGTCCCACTGGTAGACGAGTTGCACAAAAATCCCCGTGAATGCGGGGATTTTTTTGTCTGTCGATTATCTACCGGAGTTATTGAATACCGGCATCCGTCGTTCTCAGCGAAGCAGCTGCACGTAATTGCGCACGGTCGTCGTCAGCCCTTGGTACAGCGCTTCGCCGATCAGCGCATGGCCGATCGAAACTTCGGCCAATCCGGGGATAGCCGCTTTGAGCGTGCCGAGATTTGCCTGACTGAGATCGTGCCCCGCGTTCACCGCCAGTCCCGCCTGCTGCGCGCGACGAGCCGTATCGGCGAAGTGCTCCAACACATCATGCGCATGGCCGTGGGCAAAGGCTTCGGCGTAGGGGCCGGTGTAGAGCTCGACGCGGCGCACACCGATGGCAATCGCCTGTTCGAAGCCTTGCGCTCCGGCGTCCACGAACAGACTGACCCGGCAACCGAGCGAGCGCAGCACTTCCACCAGCGGTGCAAGCTTCGGTAAGTCCTGCATGAGATCGAAGCCATGGTCCGAAGTGATCTGGCCGTCGCCATCGGGCACCAGCGTGACCTGGGCCGGCCGTACTTCGCGAGCCAACTCGATCAGGCCGGGATACTCTCCGCGTGGAGCGGCAAACGGGTTGCCTTCGATATTGAACTCGATTCGTCCCTGCAGGGCGGGGCTGCGCAGCAGCGCGGCGATCGCGCGAACATCGCCCGGCCGCACATGCCGCTGGTCGGGCCGCGGGTGCAGGGTGATGCCGCCGGCGCCGGCCTCGATGCAGGTCTGCGCGGCCTGGATTAGGTCGGGCTCGCTGCCGCCGCGTGAATTGCGCAGCACGGCGATCTTGTTGAGGTTAACGCTGAGCAGGGTCATGGCAAGAAGGAAAGAGCCAGTCTGGAGGGCAAACAGTGTAGCGGTCAGTCGCCCTGTTCGAACGTGTGCAGCTCGATCCGCCGCGGACCACCCTGCCAGGCGAGCGTGCAGAAGTGCGCTGGGTCGATGTCCAAAGCGCGCAGCTGCCAGGCGTCGGCGTTGCCCTCGTCCAACCAGCGCATGGAGGGCACGCGTTTCGCAACATCGAAGCTGAGCCGATGCAGGCCAAACGCGATGCCATGGCCAAGTGCTTTGAGCACCGCTTCCTTGGCAGTCCACAAGCGCAGGAAAGCCTCGTCGCGCGCATCCTCGCTGAGCGCTTCCAGCATGTCGATTTCGTCCGCAGCGAAATAGCGACGCGCAATATCCAGCGCGCGTGGGCGCGGGCGCAAACGCTCCAGGTCGATACCCGGCACGATGCCGCGGGCGATCGCCACGACAGCACGGTCATCGCAATGCGACCAGTTGAACGACAACCCATTCGCCGATACCAGTTCGGGACGTCCATGGGCACCTTCGATCAGCTCTAGCTCCTCTGCCGGCTTATTCAAATAGACGGCCAAAAGTGCAAGCAGGGGTTCGCGACCATGCTGGCGTCGATACGCCAGCCGCCACACATGCACCGTGTCGTCGTCGAGCCGCGTGGCGACAGCCGCCGTGCTGGCGAGATCGCGGCTGCTCATCCAGAGACCGACAACGCTTGCGTCACGAGCACGGGTTACTTGATCAGGCGTTCGTCGACCAGGTGCTGCACCACACTGGGATCGGCCAAGGTCGAGATATCGCCGAGCTGGTCGGGCTGGTTTTCGCCGATCTTGCGCAAGATGCGCCGCATGATCTTGCCCGAACGCGTCTTCGGCAGCCCGGGCGCCCACTGGATGTAGTCTGGCATGGCGATCGGGCCGATCTCCTTGCGCGCCCACGCCACCAATTCCTTGCGCAGTTCGTCGCTGCCAGTTTCGCCGCTGATCAGGGTGACATAGGCATAGATGCCCTGGCCCTTGATCTCGTGCGGGCAGCCGACCACGGCTGCCTCGGCTACCTTCGGATGCGATACCAGCGCGCTCTCCACTTCGGCGGTGCCGATGCGATGGCCGCTGACGTTGATCACGTCGTCGACGCGGCCGGTAATCCAGTAGTAGCCGTCCTCATCACGGCGCACGCCGTCGCCGGTGAAGTAACTACCGGGATAGGCGGTGAAATAGGTTTCGATGAAACGCTGGTGGTCGCCATACACGGTGCGCATCTGCCCGGGCCAGGAATCGGTGATGATCAGATTGCCTTCGCAGGCACCCTCCAGCTCGGCGCCGTTGGCGTCGACCACCGCCGGCTTGATGCCGAAGAACGGCAGCGTGGCGGAGCCCGGCTTGGCATCGATCGCGCCCGCCAGCGGCGTGATCAGGATGCCGCCAGTCTCGGTCTGCCACCACGTATCGACGATCGGGCAACGCTCGTCGCCGACCACACGCCAATACCATTCCCATGCTTCCGGATTGATGGGCTCGCCCACGCTGCCGAGCAGGCGCAGCGAGGCGCGCGAAGTTTTCTTCACCGGCGCTTCGCCTTCGCGCATCAAGGCGCGAATCGCGGTCGGTGCGGTATAGAACAGGCTTACCTGGTGCTTGTCGACGACCTGCCAGAAGCGGCTGAAGTCCGGATAGTTCGGCACACCGTCGAACATCAACGTGGTCGCGCCGTTCGACAGCGGGCCGTACACCACGTAGCTGTGCCCGGTCACCCAGCCGACGTCGGCCGTGCACCAGTAGACGTCGTCTTCGCGTAGGTCGAACACCAGCTCATGCGTGTAGCCGGCATACAGCAGGTAGCCGCCCGAGCTATGCAGCACGCCCTTCGGCTTGCCGGTGGAGCCCGAGGTGTACAGGATGAACAGCGGGTGCTCCGCTTCCACCGGTTCGGGCGGGCAATCGGCCGTCTGGCCGTCCATCAGGTTGTGATAGTAGCGGTCGCGCGGCGATTGCATCGGCACCGCGCCGCCGGTGCGACGCACCACGATCACGGTTTCCACGCTGTTCGTGCCGGAACGCTCCAGCGCGGCATCCACATTCGCTTTCAGCGCGATACGCTTGCCGCCGCGCATGCCCTCGTCGGCGGTGACCACCACTTTCGCGGTTGAGTCGCTGATGCGACCGGCCAGCGAATCCGGCGAAAAACCGCCGAATACCACCGAGTGCACGGCACCGATGCGCGCACAGGCGAGCATAGCCACCGCGGCTTCCGGAATCATCGGCAGGTAGATCGCGACGCGGTCACCTTTGCCGACGCCGAGGTGCTTCAGCGTGTTGGCGAACTTGCACACCTCGGCGTGTAGCTCGCGATAACTGATCCGGCGCGATTCGTTCGGGTCGTCGCCCTCGAAGATGATCGCGGTCTTGTCACCGCGCTCGGCCAGATGACGATCCAGGCAGTTCGCGCTGACGTTGAGTTCGCCGTCGTCGAACCAGCGGATATGCAGGTCGGCGGGATCGAACGAGACATCCTTGATCCGGGTCGGTGGCTTCGACCAATCCAGCCGCTTGGCCACCTGGCCCCAGAAGGCTTCCGGATCCTGCACCGACTCGGCATATAGACGTTGGTAATCGTCCTTGCGGACACGTGCCTTGGCTGCGAATGCAGGATCAACCGGATGGACCTTGGACATGCATAGCTCCCGCGACCGACGAGATCGTTGAGTGAAGTGGCGCGTCGACGACGCCTCCACGGGCTCACGAGTTTAGCGCCGTACGTCGCGCCGCGAGCGTGACCGGACACAAAAAAGCGCACCGGCTTGCGCCGGTGCACCGATGAAAAACGACAGGTCGGTTACGCTCGCCGGAACAGCCCGATGATCACCAGCAGAATGATCGCGCCAATCAACGCATAAACGATCTCGGTAAGGATCGGGCCACCCAGCGAGAAGCCGATGCCGAGCCGCGGCAACAGCCAGCCTGCCAGTAATGCGCCGAGGATGCCGACCACGATGTTGCCGAGCAGGCCAAGGCCAAAGCCGCGCACGATCACCCCGGCCAGCCAGCCGGCGATAGCGCCCACGAGGAGAAAAATGATCAAGCCGGTTCCGGTCATAGCCAATCCTCTTAAACATGGTGAATAAGAATCGCAACAGCCGATGCGGCCGTCGGACCGCATCGTGGCGCAAAGAGTCGAACCTGCCATGTGGAGCGCCCGTGACGAATCGCGGTGGAAATGAACGGCAGTCGCATGGCGCAATGCCGAACTCATTCGATAGTGAACTTGGCCGGACTGCCGAGTCATCCTCGAGTGCCGCAAACCGGCAAGATGCCGGGCGGTAAGATGGGGCGATGCCAGCCGCCAAGCCCATGCAGGAGTCCAAACCGCCACGCAGGCATCCGCCCGCCGAGCGCTGGGGCGTGCTCGACTGGCTGGCGATCGGGCTTGATCATTGCCGGCCGATCCGCATCTCGCTGCTGGTGCTCGTAATGGCGGTCGTGCTCGCGCTGAATGTGGATCAGGTGGCCGAACTGTTTCTGATTGCGGTCTGGACCGATCCCAGCACCACGCGCTACCTCGCGTTGCTGGCCAGCAACGCGTTGGCCGGGCTGGCGATCTGGTATGCCGCGCGCCAGGCTTATCGGCTGGTTTATCCGCACTGGCCGACGCTGCAGGATCCGCGAGCGGCCTGGCTGCGCCGCTGGCTGCCACGACTGCTCGGTGCCGCCGTGCCCCTGCTGGTGCTGCTGGGTTACTTGCTGGCGCTGCACACCGTATCGGACGGTGTCTGTAGCCTCAGCAGCAACTGCCGGCCGCGCGGCATGCGAGCGCTGGGCCTGCTGCTCGAAGCACTGTTGTTACTGGCGTTCTTCGTTTGGCGTCGGCGCTGGCTAGCGACATCGGCAGCGCGGTACGCCCCCGAACCGCGGGTGCTACGACTACGTCAGCTCGGCCGCATGCCGCTGACGGTATTCGCCACCGCGATTACGCTCAACTTATTGGCCACCGTGCTGGTGGCCTGGCAACCGTGGCTGCTCGATGACATCGGACCCTTGGCGATCGGACTGATCGCGGTCGGCTTTTACTGCATGAGCGGTGGCTTCCTGTGCATGGCGGCCGACCGCCACGGCCTGCCGCTGCTGAGCCTGCTGCTGCTGCTCACGTTGCTGCTGCATGGCATGCATCTGAACGACAATCATCGGGTGCGGCAATACCCGGCAATGAGCACGCACCAGCGGCCCGCGCCCGCACCGGCGGAAACGCGAGCGGACTTCGCGGACTATGCGAACGCCTGGCTCGACAGTCGCTGCCAACGATCGCAGCCTTGCCCGGTCGTCATGGTCGCGACCGAAGGCGGCGGCATTCGCAGCGCGGCATGGACGGCATTGGTGTTGAGCCGGCTGACGGCCCTGGTGCAGGCGCGTCATCCGCAGACGCCGGGCGAGCCGCTGCTCACTCGCTACCTGTTTGCGGGCAGCGGCGTGTCCGGTGGCAGTCTCGGTCTGGCCAGTTATGTCGCGCTGCTGCGTCAGCCTTCGTCCGCATCGGCAGCTACCTTGGAACTGCGCACGCAGACTCTGCTTGGCCACGACTTCCTTGCGCCGACGCTGGCCAATTTGCTGTTCGTCGATTTCACCCAGCGCTGGCTGCCTGGCGCGTGGTTCGACGACCGCGCCCGCGCTCTGAGTCGAGCGTGGGAACAGGCGGCAAGCCAACAAGGGGTGACGGCTTTCGCCGAGCCGTTCGGTGCCTTGTATCGGCACAACGATGGCAGTGTCGACACGACATCGCCCGCACTGTTCCTCAATAGCACTAGCGTCGCGCAGGGCTGGCGCTTCGTGCAGGGTCCCTTCCGACCGTTCGCCGTATCGCCATGGATGACCGGCTTCGATGGCTCGCGCTGGCTCGATCCGCGCTTGCCCTTGAGCGAGGCCGTGCTGAACAGCGCGCGCTTCACCTATGTGAGTCCCGCTGGCACGCTGCAAACTGCACTGCCCGCTGCTGCATCGCCGGAGCCGGCCACGCTGCAGCTGGTCGACGGCGGTTATTTCGAGGATTCCGGCACGACCACACTGCTGGAGCTGATCGATCGATTGCGCGTCATCGCCGCGCAGCGCAATCAGCCGTTGCGGTTCATCGTGCTGCACATCAGCAACGATCCGCAGCAGGACGATTTCGTCGCCGCGCACGAGCCATCGAAGCTATTGCCGCTGTATTCGACGACGTGCCCGGCACCGGCCAAGCCCGCGCCAATCCAACCCAGCGGCGAAGCGACCGCACCGCTCAAGGCCTTGCTGGAAACGCGTAGCGCGCGCGGCGAATATGCACGCGCGCGCCTACTCGCCGACCTGCGCATCGATGCCGCCGATCCGTCGCGCGGCGATGTGTTATGGCATTTCCGGCTGTGTCCTGGCGACTATCCATTGCCGCTGGGCTGGACCATTTCCGCACCGGTGTTCGACGAGATGCACCGCCAGCTGCAGCAGCATTATCCGCTGGACGGCATGGCACAGTCGCTCGACGAGCAGCTGACCCGCGCGGGCGTGTCGCCGTGATGCCATCGCCGAGGTGTCGCTGTCGCTGAGACGGACGCGGCCTAAAGTAAACGCATGAATGCCATGCCGCCGCATGCCCACAAAGGGCGTGGCGCCGCCTCCAATCCGGAGGGGCGCTTCGAGTCGATCCGCCACCATACCGAAGACGACGGCTGGCAGAGCGAGCTGCTGGAAGACAAGCCGCGGCCGCGCACCGAAGTCACCGACGAGCGCGCGCGCAGCGTGATCAGCCGCAACGATTCGCCGGACATCCACTTCACCCAGGCGCTCAATCCGTATCGCGGTTGCGAGCATGGCTGCATCTACTGCTTCGCGCGGCCTTCGCACAGCTATCTCAACTTATCGCCCGGGCTCGATTTCGAAACCAAGCTTCGCGCCAAGGGCAATCTCGCCGAAGTGCTGCGCGCCGATCTGGCCAAGCCCGGCTATGTGGTCAGTCCGATCAATATCGGCAGCAACACCGATCCCTACCAGCCGGTGGAGAAACGCTGGCGGCTGACCCGCGCCGCGCTGGAGGTGCTGGCCGAATGCCATCACCCATGCACCATCGTCAGCAAGAACGCGCTGGTCGAGCGCGACCTGGATATTCTGGTGTCGATGGCGCGCGAGCGGCTGGTGCAGGTCTTCGTCTCGGTCAATTCGCTGGATAACCATCTCGCCGCAAAACTCGAACCGCGCGCCAGCGCGCCGCACCGACGCATCAAGACAATCCGCACGCTGGCCGAGGCTGGCGTACCGGTCGGCGTACTGGTGGCGCCGATCATCCCGGCGCTCAACGACAAGGACATGGAGGCCGTGCTGGAACAGGCCGCCGAGGCCGGCGCACGCTGCGCGGGCTACACCACGTTGCGACTGCCGTACGAACTAAAGGCGCTGTTTCGCGAATGGCTGGCGCTGCACGTACCGCAACGCGCCGCGCATGTGATGAGCCTGGTGCAGCAGATGCACGGCGGCCGCGACTACGACAGCAACTTCGGCACCCGCATGCGTGGCCAGGGCGTGTTCGCTGATCTGCTGCACCGCCGCTTCGAGGTCGCCAGTCGCAAGCATGGTTTCGGCCGCACGCGCGAACTGCGACTGGACGTCACCCGTTTCGTGCCGCCACGCAAACCGTCGCCGCAGGGTGAGCTGTTCTAAGAAAGGCTTCGCTCGGAATCGCGACCCGGCAAGACTCTAAAACCTCTTATCCAGATAGCCTATCTTGGTGGTCACTGGCGCGAAGACGCCGGCTTCGGTGAACCAGAGCAGGCCGGTTTTCCGATCCAGCGCGATGTTGTAGTAGCCGCTGTTGGGCGAGGGAATCGCGTACTCGGTAAAGCGAGCCGTGAGCGGGTCAAGCCGACCGAGTAAGCCGGCGTCTTCCTCGAACCAGAGGCGCCCCGCACGATCTACCCGCATGTCTTCCGCCTCGGCATTGGCTGTGGGAATGGGATATTCGATCCATCCACGCGTCACCAAGGGATGGGCCACGTGGGTGCCGGGAGCCACCGGCGTACGCGTCCCCGGCGTGCGTCCCGCATCGTTGCGTGAAACGGTCGTGGCCTGGCTGCCGGCTTTCAGCGCATTCGGCGCGACGACATCATTGCTGTGCGGAGCGACACGTGGATCGAGCAAGGCCACTGCATTGGCGAAGTATTCCGATACCCAGACCGTTCCATTCGCATTCGCCAACACGCCCGCTGGATTGCCGCCCAAGGTTGGTACGAGGTAAGTGCTGATCTTGTTCGCATGCGGATCGAGGCGACGCAGCTTGTTCGTACCGGCCGCGCCGGCCCCATCGAAATTGCGCTCGGCAAACCAGACGTTGCCCTGCGGGTCGAGACTCAACTGCTCGATATTGTCGTCCGCGTGTTCCAGCGAAACATTCCATTCGGTAACGACGCCATTCGGCGAAAGCCGACCCACCCCCGCGGTTTCGGAAAACCATTTACTGCCATCGGCAGCGACCTGGATGAAGAACGGTGATGCGCCCGAGGGAATCGCATATTCCACGATCGTCCCGCTATGCGGATCCAGGTGTCCGATCGAGCGCGTCGCGCTGTCGGTAAACCAGATGCCGTCCGCCGCCGCCTTGAGGATGAAAGGCTGGCCGCCGTTGGGCAGCGGGAATTCGGAGGAGCTGCGGTCTGGATGGAACACCACAATTTTCCCGGCGCTGGTTTCGGCATACCACACGCTGCCATCGCCGGCGATGTCCATGCCTTGCGGAGAACTGGATGCCGAAGGCGTCGCGAACTCGGTGAACGATGCCTTGGCGACGCCCGCATGCTCAGCGGCCAGAGAGCTTGTCGGCATGCCGAAGCAAGCAGCGAACACGATGGCCGGCGCGGCCAACCCAAGCATGCATTTCATGACGGATCTCCTGATGAGCGTGCAGGATCGAAAGCGATATGCACCTCGAATACCGGCCGGCAAGCTAGCACAGCGAGGAATGGAAACGGGTCCGCCTTCGCTATCGTCGTGACGTGAAGCACGGTTTAGGTGGCAGCTGCACATTCAATTGATCACGGCGTGTTTCGTGCCGTCGAAGCGCCGCTGCAGCAAGAGTATTTTGGTTATGACAGCGAGCGCAGACTAAGTCGTCGCGCCTTCTCCCCCGCCTCGGCGCGCATAACCAGGTTTGTTCGAAAGCGATCTCTTGCGCCAGCGGTAGGGCAGTTGGATTCGTCATGCAACTGTCGAGCGGTGACGTAGCTCATGACGAGCTTTCAGACTGGCAGGAATGGATGCGGTCGTTCCCGCAGGCCACGCCAGCCACGCAGGCCCAGCCAGAGCAACACGCCGGCGATGGCGAGCCAGCCCGCGCCGATCGCCAGCAAAAGATAACCGCCGAACTGCCACGAGTGTGCACCCATGGTGGCCGATGGCATGAAGGTACTCAGGCTACCCAAAATGAAGACGCCGCATATAAGCAAGACGGTCGCCCAGGCCCGCGGCATGCGGCCGCCGAAGATGCTCAGGACGAGAGCCACCATGGTCGCCATATTGCCGAGTTGTGCAATGGTGATGAACGCGAAGCCCAGAACGTTCAATTGCATCTGCCACGCCGCGAACAACATCAGCAATAGCAAGGGCAACATCCAGGCTAATGGCATGCCGAGACCGGCACGCAGCAGCATGCGACGCAGTGTCATGCCGTTGCCGAGGCCGGGTAGCAGCGCGAGCAGCGGCAGCTCGGCATTGACCTTGCTCCAGCGCTGGGTCAGCGCCATCACCGTCGTCGCCATCAGCAATGTGCCACCCATGGCGCCGAGCCAGCCGATGAAGTCGATCCCCGCGCCATGCAGAATGGCGAAGGCGAAATTGCGCGGCGAGGCGTTGCTCTGCATGGTTGCCATTGTCGCGATGAAAAACAGCATGGATACCAACACGGTCAAGATTTGGATGAGGTATCCCCTTGAGGTCTGCGGCATGTACCAACGACCCAGGGCCACACGCAGCGCATTGATCGGCGCGCGTGGACCGACATTGCGCAGATCCGCGCGGGGTTGCATCCAATCAGGGCTTTGCTGAATTAGCGTGCTGCTGTCCTGGTCGCCGACGGTGAAGCCGGTCCAGCTACTCCAGCTGCTCCAGCCATCGCGGCTAGGATTGCGTGCGTACATGACCAAGGCGCTGCGCAGGCCTTGCATATAAGGCTGCTTCGCATGCAGCAGGCGGTACCAGCGCCATCCGATAGTCAGCAGCATTAGGCCCACGGCCGCCGCGGCATAGGGGACAAAGCGCGGATCGGAGAGGCTCGGGATATCGACGATGTGTTCCAGCTCGTCGGTCAGCGCAGGCAAAAAACCGATCAGCAAGATGAGATAACGCGGCAGCAACGCGACAGCCAGGCCGATCGTCGTGCACAGCGCCAGCAACTCCCCAACCACCAGCGCATTGCCACCTGCGAGGGCGACCAGCAACGTTGGCAGCGCGACGCCGAGCAGACCGTAGAACCACAAGCTCAGCATCAACGTGCGCTGGATGCCCGGCAGTCGCAGCTGGCGCGCGTCAATGGCGAGCAGCAGGCTGTTGGACAACCAGAAGACCCAGGTGAAGACGAGACTGGATCCATAGAGCAAAACGGCGCCCAGCCACCAATCGGATTTGTGGCTGAAATGACTGAAGGCGACGCTGGCGGCACCGCACGTGACGATGTAGAACAGCGCCAGCCAGCGTATGAAGGCATGGGAGATGACCCACGGCATGCGAAGAATCGAAGCCGGATTCATTCGGCGATCTCCACGAACAGGTCTTCCAGGCCGAGCGCATCGACCCGCGCGCCCGCCAGTCCGGCCGCTTGCGGCCACTGCCCTGCCGCATCGCGTTCCACCACCAGGCTGATGCTGCCGTCTTCATGGCGACGGCGGCTCAGGCTTTCCGTCGGCGCCGCGGCGCTCATCTTGCCGGGCAGCCACAGGCGCGCGTAACGCTCCTTGGTCTCGTCGACACTGCAGTGCATCAGCAGTTTGCCCTGATGCAGAAAGGCGATTTCGGACGCAACCCGCTCCAGGTCGGACACGATATGCGTGGAGAACAGCACCGTGGTGCCGGATTCGCCCGCGCGCAGTGCCACCTCGCGCAACAGTTCGCGGCGGGCCACCGGGTCCAGCGCGGCGGCTGGTTCGTCCAGTACCAGCAGCTCGGGCTGCGAGGCGAGCGCGCGGATCAGGTCGACGCGCTGACGCTCGCCCGGTGACAGTTTCGCCAGCAGGCGATTCGGCTGGATCTGCCAGCGTTCCATCGTGGTGCGCACGAAGGTCGCATCCCACTGCGGATAGAAACGTCCGACGTAGTCGAGCATCTGCTGCGCGGTCAGCCACGCCAGCGCTTCCGGCTGCTGCGGCACATAGGCAATCCGCGCCTTGGCCGCGTCGCTCAGTTTCAAGGCGGCTTCGCCGAATACCTGCGTGCTGCCGGCCAGGGGCACCAGCAGGCCGAGCATGGCGCGAATCAGGGTGGACTTGCCGGCGCCATTGCGGCCGATCAGGCCCAGCACGCTGCCGGGTTCCAGCGCAAGGTCGATGCCGCACAGTACGTTCACGCCTTCATAGCAGTGCTGCAGGCCGCGCGTTTCGAGCGGCAAGTGTGCTTGTTCACGGAGCATCGCGTTCATCTCATTCCCCCAGTAGTTTGGTCAGTCGACGCAGCACGGCATCGGCGGGTAGTTCGAGTTCGCCCGCGTGGCGGGTCAGCGCCTGCAGCTGTGGTTCCAGCAAGGCCATGCGCTGATTCTGCGTCTGCGTCGTTCGGTGCGTGGCCGCGACCACCATGCCCTTGCCGCGCTGGCGTTCGAGCAGGCCTTCGCTTTCGGCGATGCCATAGGCGCGCGATACCGTCATCGGATTGATCGCGTGAAAGCCGGCCACGTCGCGCACCGAGGGCAACAACTCGCCCGGCGCGAGCTGCCCAGCGGCGATCAATCGGCGCAGCTGTTCGACGATCTGCCGGTAGATCGGCTCGATCGAGGCGGGTTGTATGATCAGCAGCGATGCGTCCATGTGTATCAGTACATCAATACACTTGGAACAAGTCAAGCATGACTTGTGGCGGATACGGCCCGCGTTATGCTGGCTGTCCACGCGGAGAGCACGGCATGGCCTGGCGCAACCCCTATTACGATCCGGCACGGCCGCACCACACCGCGCAGGGTTTCGAGAATCCCGAGCCCTACGGCCGCGATGCAGGCGACCTGCAACGCTGGCGTCGCGAGCGCCGCGCCGAGGGACTGCCGCATCCGCCGGCCGAAGGCTATGCCGCGTTCCAGTCGCGCTGGTGGCAGCGTGCGGATTTCAGCGAGCCCGGCGATGCGGCATGGTGGCTGGGACACGCCTGCGTGCTGGTGCGCAAGCACGGCCTGCACGTATTGACCGATCCGGTGCTGTCGCCACGCGCCTCGCCCTTGAGTTTCGCCGGTCCGCTTCGCCGCACGCCCGTGCCGGCCAGCGTGGCCGAATTGCCGCGCATCGATGTGGTGCTGATCTCGCATAACCATTAAATACAGCATAAGCTATTGATTTTTAACAGTATAAAACTCGATAAGTGTTTTCATGCCCCCAAAAGTACCCCCTGATGAGGGATCGGGATCATCCCGGCCTTGCTATGCAGGCAGACACTGGTGAGTGTGCGGTATCTCAGCGCCGCCATAGGGCCAACCCAGCCGGATGCCCTACTGTATGCCGATGTGTGGCATCGTCGGAAACGGGTAATTTTGGTAATGCTTTCGGTTAGCCAAGTGAAAAATCTAACCGTATCAGCCAGATAAAAGTTGTTGGCAAAGGTAATCTAAAGGTAACTTTTTATAATGAATTACGGTAATTTATTTTATCTTTAAGCTATTCATTAATAAGCAAAAATTTTAATCGGCAATTTTTATTGTCCTTAGATTACCTAAAGGTTACCTCGCACCCGCTCTTATCCATCAATGGGTTAGCTGAGAAAAGCGTGCTGTGATTACTAAATTACCTTTTCCCGGAAGCAAACCGACTCGACCATCTCTAGTCCTCGTGTGCTGTCGGTACACTCGCTGATAGGCAGCAGAGTTGGGGGAATGATGCGCGCAGACGACGAGAACGGAATCGATGCGGCTGGCGATGCGACGGCCGAGCCGAGGCCCGAGAGCAGCCCTTCCCACAACGAGGATATGCGCGAAGCATTGAATCACCTGGTTCGACATCAGACGGACCGAGAGGGCGGCGAAGCACTAAGCCTGCGGCGTCGCGTCTTTGAACAGACGCTTGAGGACAGCGGCTACAGCCAAGAAATGAAAGATGCTCTGCGCGAAATGGAGCGCTCGAATCCCGCGGCTTTCAATCCCGCGGGACAAATTACTGTCAACTACATTTCGACTTGGGTTGAACGGGCCTGCCGTGGCCTCGGTCTAGAGCTGCATCGCGGCGTCGTCGCGGGACTGATGCCGTCAACTACCGCAAATGCAAGCAGCTCGGATTTCTTTGGCACCGGCATAGCAATCGTAGGTCTTGATGCGGGCGTGCTGACCCTGACCGCCGCATTGAGCAGACTCCTGGCGCGGACGATCCAATGGACCCCCCTTGGCACTTACCCCGGGTTCGAGTACGCCGCAGATGCAGCCATTGAGCGTGCAATTGACCACATTGAACTTCGGACGGATTGGTTTCATTTCTTTGCACGCTTCGCTGGCATTCCACTGCCATTTGAATTTGCCCAAGCGGTCCTGGAACCGGAGCTAAGGGCACGTGCTTTTGACCTGATGGCCGCCTTGGAAGTCTACGTGGTGGCACATGAGTACGGTCACCACATCCACCAGCATCAGGTTGGGGAAGCTGGAAGCGATGGACTGGATGTCAAGA
>Ga0302314_10013472_pt1 | contig 14059 bp, 14 predicted proteins | sample III_Palsa_N2_3_FD_200533 | JGI IMG/M metagenome (GOLD analysis project Ga0302314, IMG submission 200533) | Peat permafrost microbial communities from Stordalen Mire near Abisko, Sweden - III_Palsa_N2_3 | ecosystem: Environmental > Terrestrial > Soil > Palsa > Peat permafrost | place: Sweden... | reverse complement strand
TCCCTTTCTCTTTTCTTCTCGTCTTCTCGCTTCCAGCATCACGACGTCCGCCTGCCGTCCGGTAGGGCCGTCCCGCCCGCCGCTTGTGGGACGTACGGCTCTGCATGACCAGGCGCAGGCTACGCATTGCTGATCCCGGGTGTCGGCGCGGTCACCGGCTCGCGTGCCGGGGACGAGGCGATGCTCGACAAGGCGAGGCAGTCGGCTGAGGCCGGCGTTACCGGGCTCATCTTCGGCCGCAACATCTGCCATCGGTGTGATGGAGGCTATGGAAGAAGTGGACTGCGGGTGCTGGCGGAAGAAGAATTCAGCAGTCTGCTGACCCGCTGGGAGAAAGAGCATCCTGGCGTTACCGTGCTCCGCCAGGTCACCTACGGCACGCCGCGCGCCGCGCTGCTTGAAGCCGCGGCCGGGGCGCAGATGCTTATCCTGGGCTCCCGTGGCCGGGGCGGCATCCGCGGCATGACCCTCGGCTCGGTCACTACCGTCCTAGTGCACCACGCGCCCTGCCCGGTCGGCATCGTCCGCCTCCCTGCCGCGTAACCGCCGAAGGAGATAGCTTCCGCACTCGCACCTCCTTCTGGTGGCCGTGCGCGGATCATCGCGTTCGGCCGTCGGCGGATACATTCCGCGTCAAGCTCAGCATCGTAGCTGCGGCGCACGCGATGTAGGGGCGTACGTCCTGGACCTCGGCCTGGTCCGGCTCGCGAGTAGTACGCCGACGGCGACGGCTTCGCCGACTCGCGGCAGGTGACTTCGGGCCCTGTCGCTGGTCCCGCCGGCGTGGCTGAATGGGCTTATGAGAAATGCGGAACCCGGGCGCGGTGACGTGCCCGTCGTCAGCGGGCGGGGCCTTGTCGTCCGCCGGGGCGGACACCTCGTGCTCGATGACCTCACGTTCAGCCTTGCCAGCGGAAAGGTCACCGGGCTGCTCGGGCCGAGCGGCTGCGGGAAGACCACGCTGATGCGGGCGCTGGTCGGCGTCCAGGCGATCACCGCCGGGAAGCTGACCGTGCTCGGGCTGCCCGCCGGGCATCCGCGGCTGCGCGCCCGCCTCGGGTACGCGACCCAGGGACCTGCCGTCTACACAGACCTGACGCTTGGCGAGAACCTGAATTACTTCGGGACCGTGCTCGGGCTGCGCGGACGCCGGCTGGCGGAGGCCGCCGCGGCGACTGTCGCTCGGCTTGACCTCAGCGGGCTGGACAAGCGGCTGGTCGGCACGTTCTCCGGCGGCCAACTCGCCCGCGCCGGCCTGGCGGTCGCCCTGCTCGGCAGCCCCGAGCTGCTCATCCTCGACGAGCCGACGGTAGGCCTTGACCCGGTGCTGCGCCGGGACCTGTGGGCGCTGTTTCACGGCCTGGCCGCCGGCGGGACATCGCTGCTGGTATCCAGCCACGTGATGGACGAGGCCGCCCGCTGCGACAATCTGGTGTTCATGCGCGAGGGCCGGTTCCTGGCCGAGGCACCGCCAGCGGAGATCCTCAAGCAGACCGGGACATCCGACCTGGAGTCGGCATTCCTTGCGCTGGCGACGCTTGCCCCGCGGGCGGTGCGACGGTGAACCGCGAGACGCCCATGCCCCAGGGATTCAGCCCGGTGCTGGCCGGCGCGACCGCCCGCCGGGTGCTCACGCAGCTGCGGCACGACCCGCGAACCATCGCGATGATGGTGGCGGTCCCAACGGTCATGATGATCCTGCTCCGCTACGTGCTGTCCAACCCCCTGCTGCTGAACCGGATCGGCCCCGAGTACATCGGCGTGTTCCCGTTCGTGATCATGTTCATCGTGGCGGCTATCACCACCCAGCGGGAGCGGGCGACGGGCACGATGGAGCGGCTGATGGCGATGCCGCTTGGCAAGCTGGACCTGCTGGCGGGCTACGGCATCGCCTTCGGGCTGATGGCCTGCGTGCAGGTGACCCTGGTGCTGGTGGTCTCGCTGACCTGGCTGGGCCTCACCCTGCCCGGCTCGGCGGTGCCGATGGCCGCCGTCGCGGTGCTTGACGCCATCCTCGGCATGGCATGCGGGCTGTTCGCCAGCGCGTTCGCCCGCACCGAGTTCCAGGCTGTCCAGTTCATGCCCGCCTTCGTGCTCCCGCAGGCGCTGCTGTGCGGCCTCGTCGTGCCTCGCGATCACATGACGGCCGTGCTCCGCTGGCTGTCGGACATCCTGCCGCTGTCCTACGCGGTCGACGCCATGCAGCGCATCACCGCCGCGGCCTCATGGACCAGCGCGATCAGCGCGGACATCGCGGTCATCCTCGCGTTCACCATCGCCGCCCTGGTCGGCGGCGCGCTCACGCTGCGGCGCCGCACCTCATGACGGGCTTACCAGTCCGCGCCAGTCCTGCTCGTCACCATGGGGCGCCGTTGGCGGCTCGCAGCGCGCGGACGTAGCCCGCGCGTTCGTAGGCGGCCTGATCAATGCCGGTGGGCACGGCGAGTATTCCGCGCAGTTCACTGACCGAGGCGTATCCCTTGCGGGCCATCCACTCCGAGAGGCCGTCAAGCAGGACGGCGGCGTGCTTGGGGCCGTGCCTGATCAGCGCGGACGCGGTCATCACGACGTCGGCGCCTGCCAGCAGGTACTTGACCAGGTCGGCTGGTCCTTCGACGCCGCTGGTCGCGGCGAGTGAGGCACGGACCTGGCTGCGCAGCAGGGAGATCCAGGTACGCGGGAGCCTGGCCTCGGCCGGGCTTGACAGGTCCACACCGGGCAGCACGGCGAGGGTTTCTATGTCGATGTCGGGCTGAAGAAACCGGTTGAAGAGAACCAGGCCGTCCGCGCCCGCCTCGTCAAGCCGCAGCGCGATCTCGCCGGGAGAGCTGAACTGCGGGCCGAGCTTGACCGCCACCGGCACGGTCACCGCGTCCTTGACCTGGCACAGGATGTCGACGTGCCGTTGCTCGACTTCCCGGCCCGTCATGAGCGGGTTACCCGCGATGTAGTAGATGTTGAGCTCGATCGCCGCGGCGCCCGCGTCCTGGATCGCCCGCGCGTAGCTGGTCCAGCCGCTGCGCGTCACGCCGTTGAGGCTGCCGATTACCGGGATGTCCACGGCTTTGGCCGCGCGCTCGAGCAGGCTCAGGTAGCGGCGCGGGCCAGTGTCGGTGTCCGCTCCGGCGGGGAAGTAGGACAGCGATTCGGCGAAGCTGTCGCTGCCGGCGTCGGCGAGCCGCGCGTTCCGCTCCGCTTCCTGGCGCAGTTGCTCCTCGAACAGGGAAAACAGCACGACCGCGCCGACACCGGCGTCGGCTAGCCGGCGCACGCCGTCGAGAGTGTTCGAGAGCGGGGACGCGGAGGCGACGAGCGGATTCCGCAGCGCCAGGCCCAGGTAACGGGTCGAGAGGTCCATCAGCTGTCCTTCCGCGCGTCCGCGGGAAACCGGTGCGCGCCGCGGGTAGCCATCTCCTCATAGGTGTCCCAGCGCTGGTCGACCGCTTCCTGGGCCAGGATGCCCAGCCGCTGCGCCTCAGCCGGGTGGGTGTTGGCGAGAGCGCGATACCGCAGCTCCCGCTGGGTGTAATCGGCGAGCGCGATGCGGGGCCGCGGCGAGTCGAGCAGGAACGGGTTGCCGCCGGCCGCGCGCACCATCGGGTCGTAGCGGACCAGCGGCCAGTAGCCGCTGGCCACGGCACGGTACTGCTGGCCGAGCCCGTCGCGCATCTCGATGCCGTGCGCGATGCAGTGGCTGTAGGCGATGATCAGCGACGGCCCGTCGTAGGCCTCCGCCTCGCGGAAGGCGCGCAGGGTCTGCTGCGGGTCGGCGCCCATCGCCACCCGGGCGACGTACACGTAGCCGTAGGCGATCGCCTGCAGCGCCAGATCCTTCTTCGGCATGGTCTTGCCGGCCGCGGCGAACTTGGCGACGGCCCCGAGCGGCGTCGCCTTCGATGACTGGCCGCCGGTGTTGGAGTAGACCTCGGTGTCGAGCACAAGCACGTTCACGTTGCGGCCGCTTGCCAGCACGTGGTCGAGCCCGCCTGAGCCGATGTCGTAGGCCCAGCCGTCGCCGCCGACGATCCACACGCTGCGCCGGAGCAGGTGATCGGCCACGCTGCGCAGGTCGGCGGCGGGCCCGTCCAGCCCGTTGAGCCGCCGCTTCAGCTCGGCGACCCGCTCGTGCTGCGCCCTCAGTTCCGACTCGGTGAGCTGCGGCGCGCCGAGGATATCGTCCGCCAGGCCGGCGCCGACCGCCTCGCGCAGCTCGGTCAGGCGGTTCCTGGCCAGCTCGGCGTGCCGGTCGGCGGTCAGCCGGAACCCGAGGCCGAACTCGGCATTGTCCTCGAACAGGGAGTTAGACCAGGCCGGGCCGCGCCCGTCGGGACCAGTCGTCCACGGCGTGGTGGGCAGGTTGCCGCCGTAGATCGAGGAGCAGCCGGTCGCGTTGGCCACCATCAGCCGGTCGCCGAACAGCTGCGAAAGCAGCTTGACGTACGGTGTCTCGCCGCAGCCCGCGCAGGCGCCGGAGAACTCGAAGAGCGGCTGCAGGAACTGCGTGCCGCGCACGGTGCCGAAGTCCACCCGGGACCGGTCGGCCACCGGCAGCGTCTCGAAGAACGCGATGTTATCCCGCTCCGCCGCCACCAGCGGCTCGCGGGGCGCGAGGTTGATCGCCTTGCGCGCCGGGTCCTGCGGCGCCCCGACCGGGCAGGCCTGCACGCACAGCTCGCAGCCGGTACAGTCCTCCACGTACACCTGCAGCGTGAAGCGGGTATCCGGGAGCCCGCGGGCGTCCAGCGGGGCCGACCGGAAATCCGGGGGCGCGCCGGCCAGCAGCGACTCGTCGTAGTAGGTGGACCTGATCACGCTGTGCGGGCACACGAAGCTGCAGTTGCCGCACTGGATACACAGGTCCGGGTCCCATTCCGCGACCAGCTCGGAGATGTTCCGCTTCTCATACGCCGCGGTGCCGCTCGGATAGGTGCCGTCCACGGGCAGCGCGCTGACCGGCAGGTCGTCGCCGCGGCCGGCCATCATCGCGGCGGTGACAGTCCGGACGAACTCCGGCGCGCTGGCGGGCACCATGGCCGGCAGTTCCCTGACGGAGGTCACGCTGCCCGGTACCTCGATCCGGTGCAGCCCCTCAAGCGCGCGGTCGACCGCGGCGTGGTTCCGCGCGACCACCTCGGCGCCGCGGCGGCCGTAGGTCTTGGCGATCGCCGACTTGATCTTGGCGATCGCCTCCTCGCGGGGCAGCACGCCCGAGATGGCGAAGAAGCAGGTCTGCAGCACGGTGTTGGTCCGTCCTGCGAGTCCGGCGTCGCGGGCGATCCGGCCGGCGTCGATCGCGTACACGTCGATCCGCTTGGCGAGGATCTTCTCCTGGACCGGGCGGGGCAGCGCGTCCCACACCTCGTCCTGTGGGAGCGCGCAGTTCAGCAGCAGCGTCGCTCCGGGTGCCGTCAGGCCGAGCACGTCGAGCCGGTCAAGCAGCCCGAAGTGATGGCAGCCGACGAAGCCGGCCTGCTGCACCAGGTAGGGCGCGCGGATGGTCTCCGGCCCGAAACGCAGGTGCGAGACGGTCTGCGAGCCTGACTTCTTCGAGTCATAGACGAAGTACCCCTGCGCGTTCAGGTTCTCCTCGGCGCCGAGGATCTTGATCGTGTTCTTGTTCGCGCCGACGGTTCCGTCCGAGCCGAGGCCGAAGAAGACCGCGCGGACCGTGCCGGGCGGCTCGATGTCCAGCAACGCGTCATACGGCAGGCTCAGCCCGGACACGTCGTCCGTGATGCCGATCGTGAACCGGCGCCGCGGCTGCTCGCGGTCCAGTTCCGCGAACACCCCGGCGACCATGCCGGGAGTGAGCTCCTTGGAGGACAGTCCGTACCGACCGCCGGTCACCAGGGGCAGCACCGCGCGCTCGCCGCCGGTGGTCGCCTCGGCCAGCGCGGCGACGACGTCGAGGAAGAGCGGCTCGCCGCTTGAGCCCGGCTCCTTGGTGCGGTCAAGCACCGCGACCCGACGCACGCTCGCGGGCAGCGCGTCAAGCAGCTCGGGGGCCGGGAACGGCCGGAACAGCCGGACCTGGAGTACCCCGACTCGCTCACCCCGCGCGCACAGGTGGGTCACCGTCTCGCCGACCGTCTGCGCGGCCGAGCCCATCACGACGATCACCCGCTCGGCCTGCGGATGACCGGCGTAGTCCATCGTCCGGTAGCGGCGGCCGGTGCGTACGGCAAGGGCGTCCATCGCGTCCTGTACCGCGCCGGGGACGGCGGCGTAGAACGGGTTGACGGTCTCCCGTGCCTGGAAGTAGACGTCCGGGTTCTGCGCGGTGCCCCGGATGAACGGGTTCTCCGGTGACAGCGCCCGCCCGCGATGCGCGCGGACCAGCTCCTCGGGCACGAGCGCCCGCAGGTCGTCATCGGACAGCAGCTCGACCGTGTTCAGCTCATGCGAGGTGCGGAACCCGTCGAAGAAGTGCACGAACGGCACCCGGGTGGTCAGCGTGGCGGCCTGTGCCACCAGCGCGAGGTCATGGGCCTCCTGGACCGACGCGGCGGCGAGCAGCGCGAAACCGGTCTGCCGCACCGCCATCACGTCCGAGTGGTCGCCGAAGATAGAAAGGCCCTGGGCGGCTAGCGACCGGGCCGCCACGTGCAGCACGGCAGGGGTCAGTTCGCCGGCGATCTTGTACATGTTCGGGATCATCAGCAGCAGGCCCTGCGAGGCGGTGAAGGTCGTGGCCAGCGCCCCGCTCTGCAGCGCGCCGTGCAGCGCGCCCGCCGCCCCGCCCTCGCTCTGCATCTCGACGACGGCGGGCACGGTGCCCCACACGTTGGGCCGGCCCGCGCTTGACCACTCGTCCGCGAGCTCGGCCATCGGAGACGACGGAGTGATCGGGTAGATGCAGCAGACCTCGTTCAGCCGGTAGGCGACCGATGCCGCCGCCTCGTTGCCGTCGATCGTGACACGCGTCATCAGTCCTCCTGGACCATCTCGATCGAGTGCACCGGGCACTGCTCGTAACACGCGCCGCAGCCCGTGCACCGGTCGTAGTCAAACTCATAGCGGTGCCCGGGCCCCAGCTTGATCACCGCGTCCTCCGGGCACGCCCCCAGGCAGCCGTCGCACTCGCAGCAGTTGCCGCACGACAGGCAGCGGCGCGCCTCGTACGTCGCCTCCCCCTCGGACAGGCCGCCGAGTACCTCACCGAAACCAGCGATTCGCTCCTGCGGCGGGACTTGCGGCTGCTGCCGGCGGGCAGCGTCGCCGAAGTACCACAAGTTCAGGTCGCCGAACGCGACACCATCATGCTTGGGCGCATTCGCGGTCGCGGCCCCGCGCAGCCAGGCGTCGATGTTGCGGGCCGCCTTCTTGCCGTGCCCTACGCCTACCGTCACGGTGCGCTCGGCCGGCACCATGTCGCCGCCGGCGAACACGCCGGGGCAGCCGGTCATCATCGCCGCCGACACCTGCACGGTGCCGTCCCGGCCGAACTCCACGCCGGGTACCTGGCGCAGGAACCCGGTGTCGGTGTCCTGGCCGAGCGCCAGGATCACGGTATCCGCTGCGAGCGTCTCGAACCGCCCGGTCGGCTGCGGGAACCCGTTGTCATCCAGCTCCATAGCCTCGACGGTCAGCTCCGGGCCGTCGAACGCGGTGATCGTGCGCAGCCAGTTGATCCGGACCCCCTCCTGTTCGGCCTCCTCGGCCTCCTCGGCATGGGCCGGCATCTGCGCGCGGGTCCGCCGGTAGACGATGAGCGCGTCGTTCGCGCCCAGGCGGCGGGCCACCCGGGCGGCGTCCATCGCGGTGTTGCCGCCGCCGTAGACGGCGACGCGCCGGCCGATCACCGGCCGCTCGCCCGAGGCGACACTGCGCAGGAACGACACCGCGTCCACGATCCGTCCCGCGTCCTTGGCCGGAATGTCGACCCGCTTGGACAAATGCGCGCCGACCGCCGCGAATACCGCGTCGAAGCCGCCGTCACGCCGCTCGGCATCCAGGTCCTCCACCCGGTGCCCGCAGGTGATGCGCACGCCAAGCGCGGCGATCCGGTCCAGCTCGCCGTCCAGGACGTCGCGCGGCATCCGGTAGGCCGGTATGCCATACCGCATCATCCCGCCAGGCCGCTCCCCCGCGTCCCTTATCTCCACCTCGTGCCCGAGCCGGGCGAGGTGGTAGGCGGCAGAGAGCCCGCTCGGGCCTGCGCCGATGACCAGCACCCGCTTGCCGCTGCGGGCCGGCGGCGGGTCAAACGACCACCCTCGCTCAAGCGCGAGATCGCCGAGGAACCGCTCAACCCCGTGAATCGACACCGCGCTGTCGAGGCTGGCCCGGTTGCAGACGCTCTCGCACGGGTGGTAGCAGACCCGGCCGTGTATCGCCGGCATCGGATTGTCGCTGACCAGCTGCCGCCACGCTCGTTCATGGTCCCCTGCCTCGGCGTGGGACAGCCAGGCCTGAATGTTCTCCCCGGCCGGGCAGCCCGCGTTGCATGGTGGCAGCAGGTCGACGTAGACGGGACGCTGCTGGCGCACCGGGTCGGCACGGGACAGCCCGTGCAGCAGATCCGGCAACGGCGTCACATCTCGTCGCTCTGGTCGCAGGTCCATATCCGGCACGTTACGCCCGGTAACCTGTCCGGTGTCAGGGACCTTCGGCCCCGGCTTGTGTATCTCGTCGCCCCAGGCCGCCGACGCCGCGCGTCACCTCGCAGCGCGAGAGCACTTCCCATGCCTGCGGCTGACCTGCTGTTTCGTAGTGCCGGGTATGCAGATTTGCGGAGGCGACGGGTTCCGCGAGCCCGGGTTCCCGCGTCGTACTTCAGCAGTATCTATGGTCATTTACGTCGCCGGGGGCACAGTCGGCTGACGTCATCAAGCCAGGGCGTCGCCTTAACGCGTGGCGCGCTCTGGGTGAACTGCAGCGCAATCAGCGCCTGCCCGGCTAGCGCGATCCCGGCCACAAACGGGTGCACATGGCCAACCCACGTCGGCTTGAATCCGGGGTTCGAGGTGGGGAACAGCGCGACGCCTATCGCCGAGCCCCCGCAGATGTTGGTAATCCAGCTGTCCAGCGGATCGTATCCCCGGTAGGTCAGCAGGACGGCGCCAAGGACGCACAGTGATGCCACCAGGGGGTTACGCATAGCAGAATAGTAATAGGCGCTGACGGAGTAGGGATCTGGCGGGAAAACCGCACTCCCGATACGCAAGATGAACGGCAGCGCGACCCCGAAAATCCCGATGAACAGCCTGAGATTCAGATACGAAAGATCCAGGATTCCTAGCTTTCGATTCCACATGACTAGCTCCCCCATGCCCAGCCACTAGCAGGAGATTAACATGCCTCATTTACCAGCACTAGGGTTTCCGCCCAATTCAGCGTTCAGCTCGCGGGATTTAATAAAATTGCCAGATATTGTCCCGAGTAACCTAATTGTGAATCTTGGAAGGATAATCATGACCGGCTTGTTCGCCGCCGCCTCATCGCCGATCACCGGAGTCCGGTCCACGCGGAGTTCGCGCGTTCCCGCCCGGCTCCTGAAAGCGACCCCTTCGAAGCCCGGCTCGCACGACGCGGCCGACCGGGGCAGGGCAAGACCACCCAGAGCGCCCGGGACGCGAGCACGGGATGCCGCCATGGCAGGACCCACCCAGGAACGTATTGCCGACCTCGGGTCCGGCTCCCGTTCGCTAGCCCGGGCGAATGAGATCTCCGATGACGCGCCGCGTCCAGCGCTCACACCCGTGAATAAATCGCATTGCGCTGAGTCTTGACATCATGGCCGAAGCGTTACAGGAGTGACGCGTGCGTACCTGCTGGGACAATATGACATCAAATTTACACGAGCGAAAAATCAAGTTATTACGAACAAATTACATGTCGGCAAGCTTGACGATAACTTTTGGGCGCATTTTGCCAGGATTGAATAGCCTGCGTGATGATTTGTACATGCAATCGGGACAAGGAGCGGCGATGCACGCCGATCTTCACCTAGTCACCCAGGCACTGTATGGCCCGTTCCCGGCGTTCTCCGGGCTCGGTGCCCGTGGTCGCCGTCCAAGAGCTTTCCCGCCGGATGCGACTACATTGGGTGACATTTATTGCCAAATTGAACCGCCTTCTGGCCGTTGTCGTTCTACAAGCAGCCGACCGCGCACAGGCGCGGCTGCGGGCTGAGCTAGAAGACGGGGACTGTCATGGCCGACCTGCGGGTGGACTATCAGCTGCTCGCCTCGATTACCGGCACGCTCAGCAGCCTGACCTCAGAGTTCGCGCACATTGATGATCAAGTCAGCAGTTACGATCCGGCCTACGGGTCCGGTGCTATCGCGGCGGCGATGGGCAACTTCTCCGGCAATTGGAGTAACCACCGGAAGACCCTCCTCGCCGCGATGGAGAACCTCGGGAAGATGACCGCCGCGGCGGAGCAGTACTTCCGCCAGGCTGACAGCAAGCTCGCCAGCGATCTGACGAGCAAGTAGGCAGAACGGAAAGGCAGATGGGACGACCGCCGGGTTACCAGTGGCAACCGCTCGGCCTTGACGCCGATCCCGTCCCCGGGAACACGCAGGAGATCAGCCAGCAAGCCGCTCACCTGTCGTTGGTCGCCCAGACGATCAGCGGGCAGGTTGCCGCGCTGCACAAAATCGCCAGCGATAACACGGAAATCGGCCAGCACGCGGACAAGATCCGTACCGCCGCGCGCAGCCTGGCTGGTTCCCTGCAGACGGCGGCCACCCGGTACGCGAACGTGTCCTCGGCGCTGTCGGGCTGGGTCCCGGACCTGGAGCAGGCGCAGAGCCTGTCCATCCAGGCACTGAATCAGGCCGAGGGCCCCTATGCCACGCTCAATCAGGCCTTTACCCCGCCGGCCAGCGCCACCCTGAAACCGCTGCAGATGCAGCAGGACATCCAGAATCACCAGAACGCCATGCAGCGCGCGCAGGGCCAGCTTGACGCCGCACAGGCAGTGCTCTACTCGTGCGATCACCCAGCGCGATACGCAGGCCGCCTACTGGGCCGCCAAGATCAACCAGGCCAGCGACGACAGCCTCACCGACCACGAGAGCCTGTGGGGCGAGATCAGCAGCGGTTTCGACGAGCTGGTCGGCGCCGTGGCGTGGGAAATCAAGGACGTCGCCACCGTCCTGGAGGTGCTCGCGACGGTGGCCGGCATCGCCGCGTTCATCATCGCGCAGTTCGTCCCTGGCCTCGATATAGCGGTCGACACCCTGGTGCTCGGCGCGTTCCTCGCCACCGGCGTCGCAGCGGGTGGGCGGGCGGCGCTCGCGGCGAGCGGGAACGGCTCCTGGCGCGACTTCGCCTTCGACGCGTTTGCCCTGGCCTCCTTCGGGGTCGGCCGGGGCGCGGGGCTCGTCGCGAAGACATTGGTTCCGGACGTCGAGGAAGCTGCCAGGAGCGCGTACACCGCGGAGCTGATCACCGATATCGCGGTTGGCGGCCCCCGGTCGGTGATGCTGGGCAAGCTGGCCGCTATGGAAGGGATGGATACGGTGCATATGGCCCAGCGGGTGGCGCAATTCGCGCCAAGCCTGGCGAACGGGGCCGAGCTGTCGGGTTTTGCCAAGGTCATGGCCAGCCTCGGGGCGTTTGGCGTCGAGCCGAGCAATTACGCGAAGGCCATCTGGCTTTCCGGGCGGTTTACCACCCCGATATCGGACCTGAGTTACTTCGGAACGCTGGCGAAGTCCGCGGTGGGCGTGGCCGGCATCAGCGCCGGGGCGGGAGCGGCCACGGGCATTGCCGGAACCGTTCTCGGCGGCATCGAGCTTGACTGGGGCAAGGAGCCGATCATCAAGCTCGACATCCCGCCCGTGTACCACTGGTACAGCACCAATCTCTGGGCACCGCCGGCCGGGAGCTGAGGCGATGACGTTCCAGATTCCGGGTCCTGCGGCACCACGCGGCGTGCTGCGCGGCGATACCGGAACTCCCGTGTCACGCCAGGTCACGGGCTACTCGGTCGTGCTGCCGCCGGGCTGGCGCCGGATACCGGTCAGGCACGGCACCACGTCGGTGATCCAGGAAATCGCGGACGAGGTCCTTGCCGGAATCCGGGCAGACGGAGCACGAGACCGCGCGTCACTGCTCCGGGAGCAGATCGAGCACCGCCTGGACGGACTAGCGAAGCAGGCCCGCCCGCTGGGCGGTGTGGACCTTTACCTGCCCATCTCGCATGTGCACGGCACGGCCATCCCCGCCTCGTTCATCGTTTCCGAGGGCACGCCGTCCGCCGCGGGAATCGTCGATTCCGGCCAGGTCGCCGGGCATCTCGCCGCAGCCCTGCCCGGCGCCTCACCCGTGATGATCGACGGCTGCGCGGGAGCCAGGCTGGAATCCACCGCACCCGCGGAGAAAATCCTGGGGATCGAAGCCGCCTCCCGCCGCGTGGACTACACACTGCCGGTTCCTGGGCAGCCTGGCCAGTGGCTCATCGTCACCTTTGCCACATCCGGCGACGGCGATCCGGAGGAGAATTCGCCAATCTCCTGGTGGAGCTTTTCGACTCAATTATGCTCACCTTCCGGTGGGTCACCGCTCACGCCACAGCGGACGGAGCTTAAGGACCAAAGATGAAGACGCCGCCCTTCCCCTATCAGCTGAGCCGCCACGGCTGGATCAGCGTGGCCTACAACCAGAACATCTGGATCCCGTGCCCGCCCGTGTTCCCCGAAGGACTCGACCGCCGGTCCTGGGCCACGCTGTACGCCGAAGAATGGTGGTCACGGACCGCCATGCCGCACGGCAAACGCGAGATCAACGCCCTCGCGCGCACGCTCTCCGACCTCCACGCCTTCGCCTACAGCCACATGCCCATGCACCGCGGGTTCCTGCACCTGCCCAGCCTGCAGCTCACGCCGCAACTGGTCAGCATCGGCATCTGGGAAGCCGTCGGAGACCGCACCGACCAGCTGCGGTTCCTGACCCGCGCCGACGACCCAGCGTTCATGCAGCCCCCCGCGGTCGAGGACTTCGGCACCGACAACCTCGGACCGGGACTCAAGGCCCTCGGCTACACGCGCGAGAAGGACGTCGTCACCGGCCACCTCGCTTACGCCTGGCGCTCGGAGGAGCTCGCGACCGCCGTGCGCCTGTTCACCGGCGGCCCCGACCTGGGCCGCCTCCAGCGCGCTCTGCCCGACATCGAGGACCTCGCCCGCACCATCGCCTGGGTCCCCTTCGACCGAGACAGCGCACTCGGTACTTCCTGAAGCCGGGCACGCCGGCTCAAAGGAACAAACGAGGAGGCAGGTAACCGCGAATGGACACCACCGGCACCGCCGGGCCGCTCCGCTGGATGCGCAGGACGCTGGCGCTGGCCCTCATCCTGCTCATCGGCGCCTTCGCCGCAGGCTCCTTCAACGCCTACCCCATCGCAGATCCCCTGCTCGCACTGCCGGCATCAACGCCGCCGCCGGGCTCGTGCTCATGAAGGTAATCAGGCACCGCCTGCGCTCCTACGTCCGCACGCTACAAGTCCAGCAGCAAGCCGAACTCGACAGCACCTTCCACTCCGATACCCGGTAATAGCGCTCTCTTACCGGAGCGCTACCCGTGACCGAGGGACGCTCGTCTAGCCGCGGGTGCTGAGCTGCCAGATCTTCCGGGCTGAGGCTTTCGGGCTGAGCGAGAGCGACCTGGCACACGCTCGCCGACGGGTGCGAGCCGTCGACACAACGAGCTCGTCCCCGGCTACGTGACCGGCTTCGGGGACGCCTTGACGAGAACGCCGTTAGGGAGTCGGCTGTACACGCGCTCGGCGTTCCTGGTGATCTTGGCCTCGACCTCGCCCTGCAGGTCCACGCCGAGCATCTCGGCCAGGCCGAACAGGAAAAGCGCCACATCAGCAAGCTCTTCCCCTGTACCGCCGCGCCCCTTGCGCCAGGCGTCGAACGCCTCAGCGACCTCGCCCTGCAGCAGGCAGAACTCCAGCGGCACATCCGTCGTGTTAAACCGAAGTTACGGGTCTCCCGAGCGTGATTCGCGTGCCTGACCAGGCACGCGAGTCTCGCGGCGGCCTCATCGTGTAGCCAGGAAAACCTGGCGTGTCGCCGACACTTCCGGGCTGCACGCTGTTACG
>Ga0302314_10013471_pt1 | contig 14059 bp, 11 predicted proteins | sample III_Palsa_N2_3_FD_200533 | JGI IMG/M metagenome (GOLD analysis project Ga0302314, IMG submission 200533) | Peat permafrost microbial communities from Stordalen Mire near Abisko, Sweden - III_Palsa_N2_3 | ecosystem: Environmental > Terrestrial > Soil > Palsa > Peat permafrost | place: Sweden... | reverse complement strand
TATCTGAACGCCGAATTCGGCGCCTTCCGCCTGCTCCCGCGCGAGGGCGCCGCGCGCTGGCAGGCCCTCGCCGTCATCGCGATCGCCAGTGGCAACCTGGAAGCCCAGATCATGCGCCGGGCCGAACTGCTGCGCTCCGACAAGGAACGCTCCAACGACTTCATCGCCAAGATGCGCGACCGCCAGATGCGCTGCCATGCGGCCATCGAGACGGAGCATCTTTCGTCGTTCGGCGAGACGTTCGACCTGGCCCAGATCACCACCGCCGTCGCCTGCGGCTACGACGAATGGCGCTACGGTCCGGGCTGGCGCAGCGCTGCGCCGAAGCTCGCGGATTGGTACGATTCGATCGCCCAACGCCCGTCGATGAAAATCACCGAACCGGCGGAAACTCCGCAGTCATAGACGCGCGAACGGACCCGGCGTGATGACGCAGGGCCTCGCCAAGGTTCCGCGCAAGGCCGGCGGCGTGCAGGCTGCCCCACCTACCTGCCGACACCGGGCCAGGGGCCCGTCGCAGCTCACCACGAAACGGCCCGGCCGAGGTAGTCGAGATACTGGAGGCCGACTTTCCCTTCCTGTGAGTCAATGACTTTGACGAGGTTCGGGATGCTGTCCTGAATGCTCAGTCGCGCCGCGGGACCGCCCATGTCGGTCCGCACCCAACCAGGCGCCAGGAGCAGCAGCGTGCGTGGGTCGTCGCGATGACGGGCGGCGAAACTCCGCATCAGGCTATTGAGGGCGGCCTTGCTGGCCCGATAGACCTCGTAGCCGCCAGCCTCGTTGTTGCTGACGCTACCCTGACCGGACGACATGATAGCGATGGCGCCGGTCGGCAACACCAGGTCTTTGAACGTCTCGATAACCCGCATCGGGCTCAAGGCGTTGGTCACCATCACGCGAACGAATTCTTCGGTCGAGACATCGGCGATGGTTTCCCGATCGTCGTTCTTCACGCCCGCATTGACGAACAGCAGGCCAAAACGATCCGACCCAAGACGTCCGCGCAAGGCTGCAACTTGAGCGAGATCGTTAATGTCCACGACCTCGATATCGAGGCGGCCATCGGCCTTGCCGACGAGATCGTGCAGAGCGGTCCCTGCCCCATCACGCACGGTGCCGACCACCTGCCAGCCGAGCTTCAGGTACTCCTCCGCGATCGCCAGTCCGAGGCCACGGGACGCGCCGAACAGGAGAAGACGTTTTTCTGGTGTCGAGGTTGGCATCGCAATCAGCTCCCTGGGAGAAACAGCCTTGGCCGCTGACGATGAGATAGCAGGCTCGATGCAGGGCGGAAGACGCAGCGAAAGCAACGTATTCCTGCACGCCGTGCATTCCAGACGAACCCGAGCCAGCGATTATGTTACCGTTCCGGCTATGACCGCCGTGGACCTGAACTTGCTGACGGCGCTGGACGCGTTGCTCGCCGAGGGCAGCGTCGCGGGCGCGGCGCGACGGCTTGGCTTGAGCGCGTCTGCGATGAGCCGCACGCTCGCACGCCTGCGCGCCGCCACCGGCGACCCACTCCTCGTTCGTGCCGGCCGTGGCTTGGTGCCGACGCCCCGTGCCGTAGAGCTTCGTGGTCGTGTCCGGGAGACGACCAAAGAAGCACTGGCATTGCTGCGGCCCGCCATCGTGGGAGCAGACCTTTCGGCGTTGGAGCGAACATTCACAATTCGAGCCAATGACGGTTTCGTGGAAACCTTCGGGGCGCGGCTCCTGGCTGCCTTGACGGATGCGGCGCCCGGTATCCGCCTGCGTTTTTCGCCCAAGCCCGACAAGGATGTGCGAGCGTTACGGGAGGGCCTCGTCGACCTTGAGGTTGGCGTTCTCGGCGAGGCTGGACCGGAGGTGCGCGTTCAGGCGCTTTTTCGGGATAGGTTCGTGGGCGTGGTGCGGGAGGGTCATCCCCTTCTGGCTGCTGAAGCGATCACGCCCGAGCTTTATGCCGCGTGCGGTCATGTCGTCGCCTCGCGTCGCGGCAACACAAACGGGCCGGTCGATCAGGCGCTTGCCGAACTCGGCCTCCGACGCAGCATCCTTGCGGTCGTGCCGGGATTCTCGGCGGCGCTGGCGATTGCCAAAACGTCCGATCTGGTGGCTCTCGTCACCGCTTCGTTTCACAACGCAGCAAATGAAGGTCAGCCGGAAGCGGGCCGCCGATGCTTCCGAGCCTTTCAGCTCCCCGTGCGAACGGATCCGATCACGGTGTCTCAGATTTGGCATCCGCGCCTCGACGCAGATCCCGCCCACCGCTGGCTCCGCGGCATGTTGCTGGCGGTCTGCCGAGGCTGACGCGACCAGCGGGGAGACGAGCCTGAATCGAAAGACCATCGGTCTTGACAAATGGTGCGTAATACGCAATATTGTCTTGCGGAGACTCGGACCCTCTCCTTACTCCTTGAATCAACTCGGTTCCGGAAATCGGCGCCATTAAATTCCCATTTATTTAATGGGAGGCCCGTCCGGATAGAGAGAAGAAGGATCTTTAGCGCAGCAGGCAGGCCACGTGGTGCCCCGGCGCGACCTCGCGCAGCGGCGGTGCGGTCACCTTGCACTCAGGCGTCGCATAGGGGCAGCGGGTGTGGAAGTGGCAGCCGGGCGGCGGGTTGGCGGGGCTCGGCACGTCGCCCTGCACGATCGCCTTCTTGCGCTTGGCGCGGCGCGGATCGGGCGCGGTCGCGGCCGACAGCAGCGCCTCGGTGTAGGGATGCAGCGGGTTGGTGAACAGGGTGCGCTTGTCGGTGAGCTCGACGATGCGGCCGAGATACATCACGGCGATGCGATGGCTGATGTGCCGCATCACCGCAAGATCGTGGCTGATGAAGAGATAGGCCAGGCCCAGCTCCTCCTGCAGGTCGATCAGCAAATTCAGCACCTGCGCCTGCACGGACACGTCGAGCGCCGACACGGGCTCGTCGGCCACGATCACGTCGGGGCTGACCGACAGGGCCTTGGCGATGCCCAGCCGCTGGCGCTGGCCGCCCGAGAATTCATGCGCGTACTTGCGCATGGCGTCGGGCCGCAGCCCCACCCGCTCGAACAGCCGGGCGACCCTCTCGTCGCGCTCGCGGCCCCGGGCGATGCCGAAATTCTCCAGCGGCTCGCCCACGATCGTGCCGGCCGAGAGCCGCGGGTTCATCGAGGAGTACGGATCCTGGAAGATCGTCTGGATGCGCTTGCGGTGTGGCCACATGGCGCCAGGCCTGAGCGCGGTGATGTCCTCGCCGCCCAGCACGATCCTGCCCGACGTGGGCTCGATCAGCTTCAGCACCGTCTTGCCGATCGTCGACTTGCCGCAGCCCGATTCGCCCACGAGGCCCAAGGTCTCGCCCTTGGCGATCGAAAAGCTCACCCCATCGACCGCCCTCACCGCGCCGACCTGCCGTTGCAGCAAGCCGCCATGGATCGGGAAATGCTTCACCAGGTTGGTGACTTCCAGCACGCTCATGGCCGGGCCTCCCAGCAGGCGACCGTGTGGCCGCCACCGGCATCGATCACCGGCGGCGCCTCGGCGCGGCAGCGGTCGGTCGCTAGCTCGCAACGAGAGGCGAAGGCACAGCCGATAATCGGTTGGGTGAGCCGCGGCACGAGGCCCGGGATCTCCTGCAGCCGCGGCCGCGTGCCCGCCTGTTCCAGATCGAGATCGAGGCGCGGGATCGCCCGCATCAGGCCGCGCGTGTAGGGGTGCAGTGGATTGTCGAACAGCGCCAGCACCGGCGCCTCCTCGACCTTGCGGCCGGCATACATCACGACGACGCGCTGGGTCGTCTCGGCCACGACGCCGAGATCGTGGGTGATCAGCACGATGGCGGTGCCGGTCTTCTCCTTGAGCTCGAGCATCAGGTCGAGGATCTGCGCCTGCACGGTGACATCGAGCGCGGTCGTGGGCTCGTCGGCGATCAGCACCTGCGGATCGCAGCTGAGCGCCATCGCGATCATCACCCGCTGGCGCATGCCGCCCGAGAGCTGGTGCGGATATTCGCCGAGCCGGCGGCGGGCGTCGGAGATGCGCACGAGGTCGAGCATCTCGCAGGCCCGCTCGCGCGCGGCCTTCCACGGCACGCCGAGATGGCGCACGACGTTCTCGGCGATCTGCGTGCCGATGGTCAGCACCGGATTGAGGCTGGTCATCGGCTCCTGGAAGATCATCGAGATGCGATGGCCGCGCAGGCGCTTCATCTCCTGCTCGCCGAGCTTGGCCAGATCGTTGCCCTCGAACAGGATCGAGCCCGCGCTGATCCGTCCGGTCTCGGGCGGGATCAGCCGCAGGATGGACAGCGCCGTCACCGACTTGCCGCAGCCCGACTCGCCCACGATGCCCAGCGTCTCTCCCGAGGCGAGGTCGAACGATACGCCGTCGACCGCACGCACCACGCCGTCCAAGGTGTTGAACTGGGTGTGGAGATCGCGGACTTCGAGCAGCGCTGTCACAGACGTCTCGCCAGTCTTGGATCGAGCCGGTCGCGCAGGCCGTCGCCCAGCAGGTTCACGGCGAGCACGGTGATCGCCAGGAAGACGCCCGGAATCAGGATGGTCCAGGGGGCGATCTGGAAGAAGGTGCGGCCCTGGGCGATGATGTTGCCCCAGCTCGGCACCTCGGGCGGCACGCCGGCGCCCAGGAAGCTGAGGCCCGCCTCGATCAGCATCGCCGAGGCGCAGACATAGGTTGATTGCACGATCAGCGGCGCCAACGTGTTGGGCAGGACGTGACGCGTCAGCAGCTTCATATTGCGCGTGCCGCCAGCGATGGCGCTCTCGATATAGGGCTGGCTGCGGATCGACAGGACGACCGCACGCACGACGCGGACGATGCGCGGCACCTCGGGAATGACAATGGCCACGATCACGATGCCGAGGCCCGGCCGCGTCAAGGTGATCAGCGCGATCGCCAGCAGGATCGACGGAATCGCCATGATGCCGTCCATGACCCGCATCAGGATGCCGTCGATGCGCCGGAAGTAGCCGCAGGCGAGACCGAGGGCGAGACCCAGCAGGCTGGAGAACGCCGCGACCGAGAGGCCGACGATCAGCGAGACCCTCGCGCCGTAGATCGTGCGGGTGAACACGTCGCGGCCGAACTGGTCGGTGCCGAACCACCAGCGCTCCGACGGTGGCCGCAGGCGATTGACCGGCGCGATCTTGAGCGGGTTGCCGACGAACAGCGGCCCGATGACGGCGATCAAGATCAGAATCAGCAGCAGCACCGCGCCGATGGTGATCGTCGGATTGCGACGGATCGCGGTCCACAGCGAGAAGCGGCGCGACGGCAGCGAGAGATCGTCGGTGACGGCAACCATCACCCGTCATCCCGACCGGAGCCGAGCGAAGCGAGGCGTAGTGGAGGGACCTCTTTCTGAGACACGCGCCCAAGAAAAACAGGTCCCTCGACTGCGCTTCGCTTCGCTCGGGATGACGGGATGGAAGTCAGCATTTCAATACCGGATGCGGGGATCGAGGAAGGCGTAGGAGATGTCGATCAGCAGGTTCAGGAACACTTTGGCGGCGGCAAACACCAGGATCAGCCCCTGCACGATCGGATAGTCGCGCTTCAGCACGGCATCGACCGTGAGCCGGCCGAGGCCCGGGATGTTGAACACGGTCTCGGTGATGACCACGCCCGAGATCAGGAGCGCGATGCCGATGCCGATCACGGTGACGATCGGCACCGCGGCGTTCTTCAGCGCATGCAACAGCAGCACCCGGTCGGTCGCCAGCCCCTTGGCGTTGGCGGTTCGGATGTAGTCCTGCTGCAGCACTTCCAGCATCGAGGCGCGGGTGATGCGCGCGATCAGCGCCATGTAGGTGATGCCGAGTGCGACCGAGGGCAGGATCAGGCTCTCGGCAAACGGCCACAGCCCGCCCGCGATGGGCTGGTAGCCCTGCACCGGCAGCAGGCGCCACTGCACGGCGAAGAAGTAGATCATCACATAGGCCAGCACGAAGCCCGGCACCGCGAAGCCCAGCACGGCAAAGCCCATGACCAGCCGGTCGACCAGCTTGCGCGCCTTCCAGGCCGCCACGACGCCGATCGGCACCGCGAGCGCCACCGAGACGAAGAGGGTCGACAGCGTCAACGCCACCGTGGGCTCCAGCCGCTGGGCGATCAGGCGCGTGACCGGCAGGTTGGAGAAGATCGACACGCCCATGTCGCCGTGCAGCAGCCCCCACAGCCAGAGGCCGAACTGCTCGACCACCGGCCGGTCGAGGCCGAGCTTCATGCGGATCGCCGCGATGGTCTCGCTGGTCGCATCGTCGCCCGCGATGATGGCGGCCGGATCGCCCGGCGCGAATCGCAGCAGGAAGAAGACGAACAGCGCCACCACCGCCATGACCGGCACGACGGCGAAGACACGACGGACAATGTACGCGGTCATATCCCCGTCGCCCTGAGCGAAGCGCAGCGGAGCCGAAGGGCCTCTCTTCCGGCGATCACAAGAGAGATCCCTCCGCTTCGGTCGGGATGACGAGCTTCGCTCGTCACTTCTTCGTAATACCCCAGAGAACCGCGAGGCCGGGGTTGGGAACGATGCCCTCGATGCGGTCGGCGCGATAGGCGATCGGCGTATCCCACTGGCCGAACGGCAGGAAGACGACGTCGTCCATCGCCCGGCTCTGCAGCTCCTTGGCGATCTTCTTGCGGTCGTCCTCGTTGGAGGCCATGCCGAAGGCGTTGCGCAGCTCCTCGACCTTGGGATCGCAGGGCCAGCCGAACAGGCCCTTGTCGCAGGCCGCACCGATCCAGGTATGGAGCACCGGGTTCGACGAGCCGACGCCGCCCGAGGTCGTCACGAAGATGTTCCAGCCGCCCTGCGCCGGCGGGTCCTTCTTGGCGCGACGCGACACGACCGAGCCCCAGTCCATCGACTGGACGTCGACATTGAGGCCCGCCTCGCGCATCGCCTCGATCAGCACCTGCGTCGCAGGCGTGATGGTGTTGTGGTCGGTGGCCGCCAGCACGGTGATCGGCTCGCCCTTGTAGCCCGCCTCCTTCATCAGCTGGCCGGCCTTCTTGGGATTGTATTCCTTCATCCACTGCGTGCCGCCGTCGTTCTCGTACGGACCGCCGCAGGTCAGCAGGCCGGGACAGACCCTGTAGTATTTCGGATCGCCCACGATGGCGCGCAGGAAGTCCTCCTGGTTGATCAGGTAGTACATCGCCTGACGCATCTTGATGTTGTCGAACGGCGGCACGAGGTGGTTGAGGCGGATCATGCCCTGCGTGCTGTCGATCTTGCCGGTCTTGAGCAGCTTCACGCCCTTGGCCTTCTCGAGCAGCGGCAGGAAGTCGTTGTTGGGCGCCTCGTAGAAGTCGATCTCGCCGTTGATCAGCGCCGACATCGCCGTCTGCGGGTCGGAGATCCAGATCAGCTCGATGCGGTCGACGCCGGGGATCTTGGCGCCTGCGAAGGACGATGGCGCCTCGGTGCGCGGGATGTAGTCCTTGTTCTTGAGATAGACCGCCTTGCTGCCCGGCACCCACTGGTCCTTGGCGAAGATGTAGGGGCCGGAGCCGATCGACTCCTTGACCTGCTGCTGCGGATCGGTGAGCGCATCCTTCTCGCGCATGATGGCGGCGATCGAGCTGCCGCTCTTGCCGAGTGACTCGAGCACCATGCCGTAGGGCTCGCGCAGCGTCATCGTGAAGGTCTTGTCGTCGACCGCCTTCATCTCGGTGACGTAGCCCATCAGCCGCTGGCCGACGCCATCCTTGGCGCCCCAGCGCTTCAGCGAGGCGATGACGTCCCGGGTGGTGACCGGCGAGCCGTCATGGAACTTGAGCCCGTCGCGCAGGGTGAAGCTGTAGTTGAGGCGATCGGCGCTCACCTCGTACTTGCCCACCATCTGCGGCTGCGGCTTCTGGTCGGCGTCGTTGCCGAACAGCGTGTCGTAGACCAGCGCGCCGTGGATGTTGGCGATGGTCTGGGTCGTCCAGACCGGATCGATGACGCGAACGTCGGCATGCATGACCGCGCGCAGCACCTTTTCCTGCGCCCATGCGCTCAACGGCGCGGACAACGGCAGGACGAGCGCGAGCAGGCCCGCGAGAAGTCGGAATGTCATGCTTTCCCCTCAAGCAATAGTCGTGCAGAGCCTATGCGACGAGCGTCGCGCAAGCTAGAAAATAAGCCCGCGCGGTTTGGCATCCGCATCGAGCGGCCAGATCGGGCGCTCGACCTTGGTGTACGGCACCTTGGCAGGATCGCGCTTCAGCGGGCCGTCCGAATCGACATAGATCACCTTCTTGGCGATCGGCCCGTAGGCCGCCATGAAATGATTGGTCGACTTCACCACCACGATCTTCTTGCGCGCGGGATCGATGCCGACGTTGGTGAACAGCTCCAGCCCCGTCGCCTGGGTGCGGTTGGCGATCAGCACCACGTCGACGCCGCCCACCCGCACCGCCGCGCAATCGCCGACCGGCACCTGCGTCGGCCCGAAGGCCTGCCAGGCATCGCGCTTCAGGCCCACGATCTCGACCTCGGCATCGACCGGCGCGCCTGAGCTCACGGCGATCTTGCCGCCGAAGCGCAGGTTGATCCTGGCGCCGAGCCCCGCATCGAAGCAGATGCGCACCGCGATCGGATCCCAGATCGGCCCGAGGCAGGCGTCCTGCACGTCGCGCTCGATCAGATGGCGCAGCACGTCGGTGTTGTCCGACGGCGCGCCACCGCCGGCGTTGTCGGCGGGATCGGCGATCACGACCGGCAGGTCGTTGAAGGCCACGCCCTCGGCGATGCCGCTCTTGACGTCGAAATACGGTGGCCGCGTCTTGCCGCGCAGGCTCACCAGCTCCTCACCAAGAGACGTTGCCAGCGCATCGGCCTTCTTCTTGTCGCCGTCGGCGATCACCAGCACGCGCGTGCCGACCTCGGCCACGTCGCCATAGGGAAAGCAATGCGCGATCGAGACCGACAGGATGCCGTCCTTGCCCTCCATCGCCATGATGCGATCGACCAGGCCGCGCATCGGCTGGATCGTCGTGGGATAGCTCTGGATCTGGCGGCAGTCGTAGACCGACATCACCGGCTTGATCTTTCCGCGCAGGGTGGCGAGCACGAGGTTGAGCACGTCCTCGGCGCGCTCGACGACGTCGGTGTGCGGGAATTCCTTGTAGAGTACGATGATGTCGGCCTTGGCGACCCGCTTCATCGTGAGATGGCAGTGCGGGTCGAGTTCAACGCCGATCACGCACTTTGTCCCCACGATCTCGCGGCAACGCTCGATGATGTCGCCTTCGACATCGTCGTAGCCGTGCGCCACCATGGCGCCGTGCAGCCCGAGCAGCAGCCCGTCGACCGGCATTGCCTTCCTGAGCTGCTCCAGGATCTCGTCGCGCATGAACTCGTAGTCGAGGCGGTTGGTCGTGCCGGCGGGACTGGCGGCAAAGCAGCTGCCCTCGATCAGCTCGAAGCCTTCATCCTTCGCCCGCGCGCGGCCGACGAACAGCGGCGCGGTGCACATACGCGGTGCGTCGGTCGGATGCTCGCCGGGCCGGAAGAAGACCGATTCCTTATAGTTCTGCAGGCTGGTGGGAAGCGGCGAGAAAGTGTTGGTCTCGGTCGCAAGCGTGGCGGTGAACAGACGCATGGAACTCCTTAAGGGACGGTGCCGGCCGGAAGGCCGGCGCAATGACGCGCGATCGCGCCCGGCGTGGTGAGCCAGATCGCGTCGCGATGCTGGGCAATGTGTTTCAGCGCGCGCTTGAGATGGCGCAACCGGTGCGGTTGTCCGACGAGATAGGCGTGCAAGGCTACCCCCATCACCAGGGGACGCTCCGCCGACAGCTCGCGCATCTCGTCGAACTGGTCGACGATCATGTCGGCGAAGGCCGATGCGCCGACCTTGCGGGCCGCGATGGCGGGAATGTCGTTGATCTCCTGTGGATAGGGTACCGCCATGATCTTCTTGTCATTGCGGCAGCGGAACCAGATCGGCTGGTCATCCATGCACCAGTCGAGCAGATAGCGATAGCCGGACTCGACCAGAAGATCGGGCGTGGCATGGCTGTGCGAGATCCAGGGGCCGAGCCAGCCTTCCGGCGCGCGGCCCTCCTCCTTGGCCAGACGCGCCGTCGCCTCGGCGATCAGCGCGCGCTCGCCCGCCTCGTCGAGGACGCCCTGCCGCTCGGCATTGGTGCGTCCATGGCCCACGATCTCGTCGCCGCGCGCCCGGCAGGCGGAAACAAGTTCCGGCGCGTAGTCATACATCGCGCTGTTCACCAGGGCCGCCATCGGTAGCTTCAGCGCGTCGAAGGCGTCGAGCATGTACCAGGCACCGACCCTGTTGCCGTAGTCGCGCCAGGCATAATTCAAAATGTCCGGCTGCGGCCCGCCCGGCGACAACTCGGCACCAAGGCCTTCGCCGTAGGAAAAATGCTCGAGGTTCAGGGCAAAATAGACTGCGAGGCGTTTACCCGCCGGCCAACTGTAGTTCGGGCGGCCGCGCAGCGCGCTGTAATCGTAACGATCGTGGCTCTTCAGCTTCATCATCAAAGCGTAGCGTTGGAAAGATCGATAGGCTAGGTTGCAGACAAGGTGAAAAGCCGGGGAACCAGCCCCGGCGTCTGGGAGGAAGAGCGTTTTGACGGTGACGACGGCGGCCGGCTTGCCGGCTACACGCGAGCGTGCGTTCTCGGCGCGGCGACTGATCGCCCCTCTGTGGGTCGGCGGGCTCCTGATCCTGCTCACGTTCCTCGTGCTTTATCCGCTGCTCATGCTGGTCTTCGGCGCGCTGAGCGATTCGAACCCGGTGATCGATGGCTTCGGCAAGTTCCGCCCTGCACTGACACATTTCAGCCAAGTGCTGGCCAACGAGAACGTCCGGCTCGCCTTCTTCAATGCGCTGGTCGCCTGCGGCGGCGGCACGGCGCTGGCCGTCTTCATCGGCCTCTTCTTCTCGTGGATCGTGGTGCGCACCAACACGCCGTTCCGCGGCTTCATCGCCGGCGCCAGCATGATCCCGCTGTTCGTGCCTCCCCTGGTCGCGGGCGTCGCCTGGAGCATCCTGGGTTCGCCCAAGACCGGCCTGCTGAACATCGTGCTGAAGTGGATGGGCATCGACTTCCGCTTCGACTTCTACTCGATGACAGGCCTGATCCTCGTGTTCGGCTTCTACTACGCGCCCTACGTCTACATGTTCACCGCCTCGGCCCTGCGCAACATGGACCCGAGCCTCGAGGAAGCCGCCGAAGTCTCCGGCGCCTCGGCCTTCACGACACTGTTCACCGTCACCTTCCCGTTGATAGCGCCCGCGATCCTGGCCGGCACCCTGCTGTCCTTCGTGGTGATGCTCGGCATCTACGGCGTGCCGGCGGCGTTGGGTGCGCCGGCCAACATCAGCGTGCTCACGACCTACATCTTCAAGCTCACCGCCTGGAGCCCGCCGCTTTACAACACTGCGGCCGCGGTCGCGATCCTGCTGATGTTCGTGACGGCGATCCTGGTGTGGGCGCAGCAGAGGATACTGAGCGGCAAGAGCTTCGCCACCGTGGCCGGCAAGGCCTTCCGGCCGCGCAGCCTGAACCTCGGTCCGTGGCGCTGGTTCACCTTTGGTCTTGCCCTCGTCTATCTCTTCATTGTCGTCATCCTGCCCACGATCGCGCTCACGATCGCGGCCTTCCGCCGCTTCCTGTTCTTCAAGGACTTCGACGCGGTGTTCGACAGCAAGGCCTATGGCCTGATGCACTTCAACGCGGTGTTCGACAATCCGCTCACCATGCTGTCGATCTGGAACACCCTGAAGGTCGGCGCGATCACCGCGGTTCTGGGCGGCATCCTGGCCTTCGCCATCGGCTACACCGTGACCCGCACCAACGTGAAGGGGCGTCGCGCCATCGACCTGGTGTCGACGATCCCGATCGCCATTCCCGGCCTGGTGATCGGCGTGGCCTATCTGTGGGCCTGGATCGGCCTGCCCGGCGGCCTCTACGGCACGATCTGGATCCTGGCGCTGGCCTTCGTCGCCCGCTTCATCCCCGACACGGTGAAGGCGCTCTCGACCTCCTTCATGCAGATCCACAAGGAGCTCGAGGAGGCCGCCTGGATCAGCGGCCGCGGCATGCTGAGCACCATCGCCACCATCGTCCTGCCGCTCGCCCGGCCCGGCGTCGTGGCCTCGATGACCCTGCTCTTCGTGCTGGCAGTGCGTGAGCTCGGCTCCTCGCTCTTCCTCTACACCAGCGACAGCACGGTGATGGCCGTACTGCTGCTCGACTATTACGAAGGCGGCAACACCGGCAAGACCGCCGCCTTCAGCCTCGTGCAAACCGTGATCCTGGGCGTGCTGCTCGGCATCACCAACTGGCTCTCCCGCGGCTCCGCGCAAGGCGCGGCGCGCTCGGGCTGACAACACAACAATCTAAGGAGGAAACGTCATGAAACGCAGAACGATGATGACCGGCATCGCCGGTGCCGCGGCAAGCTGGGCGCTCCCCGCTGCCGCCCAGAGCGAATTCGGTCCGAAGGACCTGGTCGACGCGGCCGAAAAGGAAGGTGCACTCACCTACTACACGGCCAACTTCGCCGAGACCGAGCAGGAGGTCATCAAGGCCTTCAACAAGCGCTTCCCCAAGATCAAGGTCTCGATGGTGCGTGCGCCGGGCGGCCAGCTGATCACCCGCATCAAGACCGAGGCGGCCGCCGGCAAGCTCGCCGCCGACGTCGTCAACCACTCCGATCGTGGCCTGATGCTCGAGCTGCAGGACATGTTCGCGGACTACACGCCGCCGAACGCGGCCGACTACCGGCCCGACGCGCTGGTGCACCCGAAGTTCTGGCCGGGCGTCACCTTGGGCTGGTGCATCGCCTACAACACGCAGTTGGTGAAGAACGCGCCCAAGACCTGGATGGATCTCACCAAGGACGAATACAAGAACAAGCAGATCGGCCAGGTGGTCGGCCCGTCGGGCGGCACGACCTGGACCCGCATCATGTTCGAGCGCCAGGTGCTGGGCGAGGACTACTGGAAGAAGCAGGCCGCTCTCGGCATCACGCTCTATCCGTCGGGCGCGCCCACTTCCGATTCGCTGGTGCGCGGCGAAGTGTCGATCGCACCGCTGCTCTACAACATCATCTACACCAAGATCGTCGAAGGCGCGCCGGCCGAGGCGATCTTCGCACCCGAAGGCGTGCCGATCGTTCCCTATGCCGACGGCATTCCCAAGACCTCGAAGAGCCCGAACGCCGCCAAGCTGTTCATGAACTGGCGCCTGTCGAAGGAAGGCCAGTCCTTCCAGATCGAGAAGCTCGGCAACATCACCTCGATGAAGGAGCCACCGATGCTGCCCAAGGGCTGGGATCCGAAGGTGATCAAGGTCTGGGTGCCGGAGTTCAAACAGTTCGAGTCGCTGCGCGACAAGTGGATGGACGACTGGAACAAGACCTACGGGTATCGCCAGTGAGCTCTGCGCTCCTCATCGAGAACCTCGAGAAGCGGTTCGCACCGGGTGTCCGGCCGGCCGTCGACGGCGTGAGCTTCGACGTGCCGCCGGGCGAGATCGTGGTGTTGCTGGGCCCGTCGGGCTGCGGCAAGACCACGACCTTGCGCTGCGTCGCGGGCCTCGAGCATCCGACCGGCGGCCGCATCTCGATCGGCAGTCGCGTCGTCTCTGAGCCGACGCGCGGCACTCTCGTCTCCCCGCGCGAACGCGACATCGGCATGGTGTTCCAGTCCTATGCCGTCTGGCCGCACATGACGGTGCGCCAGAACGTGGCCTATCCGCTGAAGTACCGGAAGAAGTCCGGCGGCGGCAACATCGACACCAAGGTCAACGAGACGCTGGAGCTCGTGGGCCTCGGCGAATATGCCGAGCGGCCGGTGGTGTCGCTCTCGGGCGGCCAGATGCAGCGAGTCGCGCTAGCGCGCAGCCTGGTCTATCGCCCGCAGCTCATCCTGCTCGACGAGCCGCTCTCCAACCTAGACGCCAAGCTGCGCATCCGGCTGCGCGACGAGTTGCGCCGCATCCTCAAGATGACCGGCATGACCGGCCTCTACGTCACCCACGACCAGTCGGAAGCCGTGGTACTGGGTGACCGCATCGGCGTGATGAAGGACGGCA
>Ga0302314_10013470_pt1 | contig 14059 bp, 15 predicted proteins | sample III_Palsa_N2_3_FD_200533 | JGI IMG/M metagenome (GOLD analysis project Ga0302314, IMG submission 200533) | Peat permafrost microbial communities from Stordalen Mire near Abisko, Sweden - III_Palsa_N2_3 | ecosystem: Environmental > Terrestrial > Soil > Palsa > Peat permafrost | place: Sweden... | reverse complement strand
CCCAGAAGATGCTGACCGAGACCCTGCGCAGCATGGAGTCCGACGGCCTGGTCGAACGGCGGGTGCTCAAGGACACCGCCCCCCAGCACGTCGAGTACGCCCTCACCGACCTCGGCGCGACCCTCCGGGAGCCGCTGGCCGCCATCTGCGCCTGGGCGGCCGAGCACGCCTAGCGCATCACGCGCCGCCGGTCGCCTTGAAGAACGTGTAGCAGAAGACCCCGTCCGGCTCCGCCGTGCGGAGCAGGTCCCGGATGCCCGCATCGAAATGCTCGGCGGTGGTCAGCCCGCCGGCCACGGCCGGCTCGCGGATGCCCTCGATCATCGCGGTGAAGGTCCGGCGGATGAACCGGTCGGCCCGCTCCGGATCGCTCCCATCGACGTAGACCATCCGCGGCGAGACCGACACGTCACGGAAGCCGCCCTCGGTCAGCAGCGGCTGCAGCCGCCGGCCGAGCAGGGCGTCACCGCCCGCGTTGCGCTGCAGGGTGACCTGGCAGGCGATCGCGTCGCGGGCGGCCGGACTGTCGGGGTGAAAGCAGATCAGCCCGTGATCGCCCTCGATCACGGTGATCGTCCCGCCCGGCTTCAGCATCGCCCGGAGCCGTTGCAGCGCTTCGACCGGCCGCGGCAGGTGCTCGAGGAGGAAGCAGACGAAGACGTGGTCGAACGTTCCGGCCGCGAGCGGGCCGTCGGCGCGGGGCAGCGTGTAGACGTCAGCCTGGGCGAACGCGATGTCCGTCAGCCCGGCCTCGTAGGCACGCTTGCGCGCGGCCGCGAGCGACTCGGCCGACAGGTCAATGGCGGTGAGGGTCGCGCCCGGGCTGCGCTCGGCGACGGTCAGGGTCTGCGCGCCCACGCCGCAGCCGACTTCGAGCACCGCGCTGCCGGCCGGGAAGCCGGTGTCGGCGTGCAGCAGCTCCGCCAGGGTGTCGGCCTGATCGTGCAGCCGGGTGTTCTCGGCGGCGCGGTAGCCGTGGACGTACTGATCGAACATCGTCATCGTCTCGATCACCTTCATCAGCAGTTCGGCGTCATCGACCGGCGCCCGGTCGCGCTGGCCGGGGTCCGCGTCCGCGTGGTCAAGGGCGCCGAGGGCGGCCGCCAGCCGGTCCCGCAGCAGCCCGCGACGGTGCAGGTCGGCCTCGAGCTCGGCCAGGTGCGCGCGCAGCGTCGTCGCCGCCGACTGGGGATCCCGCCCGTCAAGCAGCGTCTTGATCTGCGCCAGGCGCAGGCCCGCCTGACGCAGCGCCAGGGCCTGGTACAGCCGGGTGATCTCGCTCGGCCCGTAGCGGCGGTGCCCGGCCGCGGTTCTGGCCGGGGTGACCAGGCCGAGCTCCTCCCAGTGCCGCAGCACCCGCTGCGAGAGCCCCGTCGCCTGAGCCAGCTCGCCGACCGTCCAGCCAGCGGCGTTAACGTCGGCTCGCGCGGAATCCATGACTGAACGGTAAGACCTCACACCGTGTGAGGTGCAAGCGAGTCACGTCGGCGGTGCTCATCCAGGGCAGAGCGGGACGATCCGGGGAAGCTGGTTCGTCCAGTTGGCTGCCTCGATGGTGGTGGTGGCCTTGGAGGCTCCCACGGCTGGGGTCGAACCGGTCCCGCTGGCCGAACGCCACCAGAAACGTCTCGGCCGCGACGTCATCGGCTGCCTGCGCGCCCAGCCGGCTGCCCACATAGCGGAAGATGTCGCGGATGTACCGGTCGTAGACGACAGTGAACATCTCCGGGTCACGCTGGAAGCGGGCGGCGAGTTCGGTGTCCGACACCGGGTCGCCGAGGCCGGCGGTCATGACTCTGCTCTTGTCATCCAGGTGCCTTTCCGGCGGGAGAGTCAGTTGTCACCCATGCTTCGCCGCAGCCCGGAATCCGTTCCCGGAATATCGGCTGCGAGCGAGTCGCCGGGCCGGCTCTCCACTGGGGGCGTCACCGCGCCTGCGGGCCTGGGCAGCACCGCGCGGATCAGCAGGCCGGCGGCGAGCGCCCAGAACGCGGCGCCGATGCCGAGGAAGGTCAGGCCCGAGGCGGCGATGACGAAGGTGATCGCCGGCGCCTCGCGGCCCTCCGGTGCGGACAGCGCGCCGGACAGTGACGCCGAGAGCGTCGCCAGCAGGGCGAGCCCGGCCACGGCGCCGGTGACGTCGGCCGGGGCGGCGCTGAGGAACGTCGTCAGCGCGGCCGAGATCAGCGCGAACACCAGGTAGGCCCAGCCGGCCGTCCAGGACGCGATCCAGCGGCGGTCGGGGTCGGGATCGGCGTCCGGCGACGCGGCCATCGCGGCGGTGATCGCGGCGAGGTTGATGGCGTGACCGCCGCCGAGCGCGCCGGCGGCGGTCCCGATGCCGGTGACGGTCATGGTCTCGCGCCACGGCACCTGGTACCCGTAGGAGGCCATGATGGCCACGCCGGGGACGTTCTGCCCGGCCATCGTGACGACGTACAGCGGGAGGGCGAGGCTGAGCAGCCCGGCCCCGGTGAACGCCGGCGTCACCGCGTCCAGGTGCGGCAGCAGCGCGCCGTGGACGCCGCCGTGCCGAGCGGCGTCGACCCCGACGACCACCAGCGTGACCGCGAACGCAGCCGGGACGGCCCACTTGCGCGCGAACCGGAGCAGGATCACCCAGGTGAGCAGGATCGGCCCGACCAGCCACGGGTGGGCGGCGAAGCCGCGCACCGGATCCAGGCACAGTTCGAGCACGACGCCAGCCAGCATTGCCTGCGCGATCGGCGTCGGAATGGCGGTGATCAGCGCGCCGAGCCGAGGCCAGAGGCCGGTGACCAGGATCAGCCCGCCCACCACGAGGAACGCGCCGACGGCGGCCGGCCAGCCGCCGCGGACCGCGCCGGTGCTGACGAGCAACGCCGCGCCCGGCGTTGACCAGGCGAGCGTCAGCGGAATCCGGTGCCGCCGGACCAGCCAGAGGACGCCGAGCCCCTGGGTGGCGCAGAGCGCGAGCAGCCCCGAGGCGGCCTCGGACGGCGTCGCCCCGACCGCGTGCAGCCCGGTCAGCACGACGGCGGACGAACTGGTGAACCCGACGAGGGCGGTCAGGATCCCGGCCAGCACCGGCTGGCTGATGCGTTCCATATACAGAACTCTAGTGAATGTCGTTCTGTATATGGAACCCCTTCATTAGACTCGGTGACCGTGGACGATCTTTCGCGACTGGTCGGTGAGCGCCTGCGGGCCGCCCGCCATGAGCGCGGGCTGTCCCTCGCCGCCCTCGCCGAGGCGGCCGGGATCGGCAAGGGGTCCCTGTCCGAGATCGAGAACGGCGCCCGCAACCCGACCCTGAGCACGCTCTACGCGCTGGCCGACGCGCTCGGCGTGCCGCTGGCGACGCTGCTCGCGGAGCGCGCGGGCGCGCGGATCTCCTCCCCCGGCATCGAGGCGCGGCTCCTCGACGTCAGCCGCGACGACGGCGCGATCGTCGAGGTCTACCGGCTGCGGCTCGACCCCGGTGCCCGGCACCGTTCGGCCGCCCACGGCCCCGGCGTCACCGAGCACCTGCTGGTGACCGGCGGCAGGGCCCGAGTCGGCCGCCTCGGCCAGGAGACGGACATCGGCCCGGGCGAGACGGCCCGATGGCTCAGCGACGCGGCCCACGGGTACGCCGCCGTCGGGGCCGACCCGGTGACCTCGGTCCTGGTCATCCGGTCGCCGACCGGCTAGCCGGCCCGCCCGTCGAACCGAACGCGGCAAGATGGCGGTATGCGCATCGAACGCCGCCTGGCCGAACTCGACCTCGAACTCCCGCCGCCCATGCAGCTGCCGCCCGGCCTGGCCCTGCCCTTCCCATGGGTGCGGATCTGGCCGGGCCGCGCGTTCATCTCCGGCCACGGCCCGCTGCTGCCCGACGGCTCGCTCAGCCCGGTCACGGGCAAGGTCGGCCGCGAGGTCACCGAGGAGCAGGCCTACGACGCCGCCCGCCTGACCGCCCTCGCCATCCTGTCCAGCCTGCAGCGCGCCCTCGGCGACCTGGACCGGGTCACCGGCTGGCTCCGCGTCTTCGGCATGGTCAACACCGCCACCGGCTTCACCAGGACCCCGGCCGTGATCAACGGCTTCTCCGACCTCATCCTCGACCTCTGGGGCCCCGACGCCGGCCAGCACGCCCGCTCCGCCATCGGCGTCGCCGAGCTCCCGTTCAGCCTCCCGGTGGAAATCGAAGCCGAGATAGCGGTCGATTAAAGGCAAACTCCATCATCTCGAACGGACCCAGGCGACTCGGAGGATCCATGACGCACCTTGTCCGTCTTGCCGACGCTGACGACGCCGCCGTTGTCGGGCGGCTGCTGCATGACTTCAACCAGGAATTCGATGAGCCCACGCCCGAGCCTGCGGCCCTGGCGGAACGACTGCGACAGCTCATTGACGCCGGCGACACGCTGGTCTTGCTAGCCGGCGACGGACCGGACGGGCTGGCCGTGCTCCGCTTCCGCGCCGCCATCTGGAGCAGCGGCGCCGAGTGCTACCTGGCCGAGCTGTACGTCACCCCGGCCAGCCGAGGGCGCGGCCTGGGACGAGCGCTCATGGAGGCAGCCCTCAGCGAGGCCCGCGCGCGGGGCGCCGACACGATGGACATCGGCGTGGACGAGCCCGACCTCGCCGCCCGCCGCCTCTACGAGAGCCTCGGCTTCACCAACCGCGCCGGAGGGCCCGACGGTCCGCTGATGTACGTCTACGAACGCGACCTGGGTGGCCAAGAACCCGGCTAGCACCAGGTCGATTGCGCAATCCACCACGCTCTAGCCGGGTCGATTGCGCAATCGACATGCTCCGGCAAGCTGGGGCTATCGGCCGTATAGGTCGGGGCCGAAGCGGGCCAGCGGCTCGAGAAGCTGGTGTTCCTCGTACGACAGGTGGGAGAGCAGCGCGTCGGTGAGCAGGTCCACGGCCGCTTCCAGCGCGGGCATGCCGCGGACCGGGTCGGTGACCAGGGCGACGAGGGCGGCATCGACGCGGGAGAGCAGGCCCGCGATGATCTCGTGCTCGGCGTGCAGGCGCTCGGTCACCGGGGCCAGGCGGCCGTCCAGCCGGCTCAGGCCGGGGAACAGCTGGGTCGACTCGATCGTGTGGTGCAGCCCGACCAGCCGGCAGTAGCTCTCGCAGTACGCGCCGACCGTCCACTGGTTCTGCCGCATCGTCAGCTTGTTGATCTCGCTGCGGGCGGCGGCGACGTCCAGGCTGCCCGCCGCGACCTGGGAGATCATGTCGCGCAGCCCGTCCAGCTCCGACCGCAGGTGATTGTGGACGCCCACCAGGTCGCGGGCGTAGGAGCGATCGGACTCGGGGTAGCGCGCGGCCGGGTCCGGCGCGGGCCCGAGCGGGCGGGCCGACTCGTCCCAGACGGTCTCCGCGCTGAGCCGGACGCCGTCGTCGGGCGTCGGGGAGACGCCGAGCCGTTCCTGCAGCTGCGCCGCTGCCGCGGCCGCTCCCCCGGGTGCCGAAGCGCTGGGCGAGTGGGGTGAAACCGCGGTCCGTTCGAGATCAGCTGGTTGTGAGCTACCCGCCGACGCGCGCTCGCGTGCGACCAGATCCCGCACCGACGGCGCGACCTCGGCCGCGAACCGCTCCACCGTCAGCGCGTCGTCGGCCATCAGGACGAAGCCGCTCATCCCCTCGTCCAGCGCGAGGCCGGCCAGCTGCTCGGCCCAGACCTTCGGCGGCCCGGCCAGGAACCCCGAGCCGGAGCCGCCGAACGATCCGGCGATGTTGTAGATCCGGCGGACCGCCGACGGCGGGCGGCCGGCGTCGATCGCGGCCGCGTCGATGACGGCGTTCATCGCCGCCAGCTGCTCCGGCGGCGCGTACGGGGAGCTCGGGAGCCAGCCGTCGGCGAGCTCGCCGGTCAGGCGGAGCATCCGCTCCTTGTACGCGCCGACCCAGATCCCGACCTGGTGGACGGGGAACGGCCCCGGCTTGGCGCCGTTCAGGTCGTAGTGCTTGCCGTGCAGCCGCGGCCCGGGCCCGGGCGTCCAGAGCGCGCGGATCACCGCGATCGCCTCGCGGAGCGCGTCGACCGACTCGCCGGCCGTCCGCCTGGGCCCTCCCATCGCGGCGATCGCGTCCCAGAACGCGCCCGTCCCGATGCCGAGCTCGACGCGGCCGCCGGACAGGATGTCCAGGCTCGCGGCCGCGCGGGCGAGCATCGCGGGCGGGCGCAGCGGCAGGTTCGCGACGTTCGGGAACACGCCGATGTGCTCGGTCGACGCGGCGATCGCGGTGAGCAGCGTCCAGGCGTCGAGGAAGGCGGGCTGGTACGGGTGATCCTGCGCGCTCACCCAGTCCAGGCCGGCCGCGTCGGCCCGCCGCGCCAGCTCGATGATGTGCGGCCCCGCGTCCGCCTGCGGGGTCACGAAGATCCCGAACGAAAGGTCGTGACCGTAGTCAGCCATCGCCAGCCCTCCCAGCCGATATGTGCTGTTGCCAAGATAATCTCAATCACAGACTATCTTGTGCGCAGCGCTGTCGTACCATGGGGAGATGACGGGGACTCCGGCTGGGAAGCTGACCACCGATGCCCGGCCGGCGCCGGGCGACCGGCTCGCGGATGACCTGGGCTGGGGACTGGCGGTGGTGTTCCGCGCGTACGTCAAGGCCGCCGACGCGGTCACCGACGGCATCCCCGGCGGCCACCGCGGCTACCAGGTGCTCGTCGCCGCCGCCCGCGACGAATCGGGCAGCCAGGCCGCACTGGCGCAGCGCCTCGGCATCGACCGCACGGTCATGACCTACCTGCTCGATGACCTGGAGGCCGCCGACCTGGTCGCGCGCCAGCCCGACCCGCTTGACCGCCGCAGCCGCCGGATCGTGGCCACCGAGCATGGGCGCGACGTCCTGGCTGACCTGGAGACGCGCTTCGGCCACGCAGAACAGCGCCTGCTGGCGGGGCTGGCCCCGGACGACCGGCCGGTTTTCCGCGCGCTGCTGCGCGACCTCGCGGCCCACGCCAACGCCCTCGATCCGGTCGCCACCGCCTGCGACGCGATCACCGACCTCTCCGCCCGCGACCCCGGCTGAGCCGACCGCCGTGGATTGGGGTCGGTGGCTGTTAGCCGTCGAGCGAGGCGCGCAGGCGCGGGAGGATCTCGTCGCCGATCCGGGCGCATTCGCGGAGGTAGGGGGCGTCGGAGAGGATGAAGTGGGTGATGCCCAGGTCGGCGTATTTGCGGAGGGCGGCGGCCACCTCGTCGTAGGCGCCGACCAGCCAGGTGGTGGCCGCGCCGCCGCCGCCGACGCGGCCGGGTGCGGTGTAGAGGCAGGAGTCGAGGACGTCGGCCCGGTCGGCCAGGTCGATCAGGCGCTGCTGGCCGACCGCCTTGGCGAACTGGGCGCCGCCGGCTCGGTGCACGGCGCCGATCTTGGGCACGCCGGCGCCGTCGGCCATCGCGGCCACCCGGGCCCGCGCGTCGCGCCACGCCTCGTCGCTGGTCTCGCGGACCACGGTGGTGATCCGGAGGCCGAACTCGAGCGGCGCGTGAGCCCGGCCGAGGGTCCCGGTCAGGGCGCGCAGCCGGTCGATCCTGGCGGCGATGTCGTCGAGCGGCTCGCCCCAGAACAGCTGCACGTCCGCCTCGGTCGCGGCCACCGCCTCCGCCTCCGGCGAGGCGCCGCCGAAGTACAGCCGAGGATGACGGCCGGACTCGGCCCCGTGCGGCTTCGGCACCACCGTGGAGCCCTCGACCCGGAAGTGGTTGCCCCGAAAGGTGACGTTCTCCTGGGTCCACAGCGCCCGCACGATCTGCAGAAACTCCTTCGTCCGCCCGTAGCGGGCGGACCGGTCGGCCTCGGCATCGCCGTAGGCGGCCAGGTTGTCATGGCCGCTGACGATGTTGACCAGGACCCGTCCCCCGGTGAGGTGGTCGAGCGTCGCGGCGGCGCTGGCGAAGTGGGCCGGGCGCCAGTAGCCGGGCCTGATCGCGATCAGCGGCTTGAACGTCGTGGTCCTAGCCGCGATCGCGGTGGCGACGGTGAACGTGTCCGGCCGCCCCCAGCTGGTGCCGAACAGGGCGCCGCCCCACCCGTGATCCTCCGTCATCCGCGCCAGCGTGACCGATCGTTCCAAGTCCGCCCACCCGGAGGCAACGTCGTCGCCGCGAACCCCCGCCTCGACGGTATTCGGGATGTACCAGAGAAACTCGCCCATATATTCCACAATAACCTATAGGAATACTAGGAAGCTAACGTTTCTAGGCGGCGGACACTCTCGCGTCCGGCGCCGCCCCCGCCTCGATGGCATCGGAGATGAGGAGCCGGATGGCACGGGCCAGGGCCTGGTCGAGCTCCGGCTCGGTGGCCCGCGCTCCGGCGTCATTGTGTTCCATCTGTGTCATCTGTGTCATCTCCCTGTTATGGACGGCCTGACACATCGAATTAAAGTTACACAGATGTAGTTCGTGCTCGCGCACACTTCGTCACATTTGGTGCGCGATCTACGCGATCTCGACGAGTCCCCACCGCTTGCGGATCGACGTGTCGGCCAAGCCGAACAGGCCGTCGACGAAGATCCCGATGATGAAGATCACGACGATGATCGCGGTGGCGCTCTGCAGGTCCGACAGCGACTGATCGTTGTTGAGCAGCTCGCCTAGCGTCGGATGGTTGAAGACCAGCACGATCAGCTCGCCCGCCATCAGGCTGCGCCAGCCGAACGCCCAGCCCTGCTTGAGCCCGGCCACGAAAACCGGCAGCGAGGCGGGCATGATCAGGTGCCGCCAGAGCGACAGCCGGCGCAGTCCCATCATCTGGCCGGCCTTGAGCAGCAGCGGCGAGGTGTAGTCGACGCCGGTGATCAGGCCGTTGGCGATCGACGGGGCCGCACCGAGGATGATCAGGAACAGGATCGCCGAGTTGTTATTGCCGAACAGCAGCGCCGCGAACGGGACCCAGGCGATCGACGGCATCGTCTGCAGGCCGGTGATCAGCGAGCCGACCGCCGCCCGCAGGACGTAGATCCTGGAGACCAGCGCGCCGATCAGACAGCCGACCACGATCGCGACCGCGAAGCCGATCACCGCGCTCTCCAGCGTGTTCGCGAGGGCGTTCCAGAGCGTCCCGGTCTTGGCCTGGTCCCACAGGTTCGCCAGGGTCGGGCCGGTACCCGGCCAGATGTTCTTCTTGAAGCCGCTGAGGGTGATGAGCTCCCAGATCACGAGCACCAGCCCGATGGCCAGCACCTTGGGCCAGAAGGCGTTCCAGACGCGCAGCGCCAGCCGTCCGCGACCGCCGCCTGGCCGGCCGGCCAGGTCAAGCGCGTCAAGCCCGGCCAGCGCGGTGCCCGCCGGGGCGGCGCCGTCCGCGACCCACGTTCCCTGCGAGGACGGCAGTCCGTCGTTACTCGCCATGACGGCTCATCTCCTCACGCAGCCGGTCGGTGATCCGGCTGGCCAGCTCGGCGACCGGCGGCGAGTCGATCCGGCGCGGGCGCGGGATCCCTACCTCGAATTCCTCAAGCACCCGGCCGGGGCGGCTGCTCAGCACCACCACCCGGTCCCCCAGCCGGACCGCCTCGCGCACGTTGTGGGTGACGAACAGGACCGTCAGGTTCCGCTCGCCGGTGATCCGGTCGAGCTCATCATGGAGCACGTCCCTGGTCATCGCGTCGAGCGCGCCGAACGGCTCGTCCATCAGCAGCACGTCCGCGTCCTGGGCGAGCGCGCGGGCCAGCGCGACCCGCTGCCGCATGCCGCCCGACAGCTCGTGCGGGCGCTTGGTGCCGAAGCCGCCGAGCTGCACGATGTCGAGCAGCTCGCCGGTCCGCTGGCGGCGCTCGGCGCGGCCGACGCCGCGGGCGCGCAGCGCCAGCTCGACGTTGGCGCCGGCGGTGAGCCACGGGAACAGGGCGGGTTCCTGGAACATCATCGCCACCCGGCCGGAGACGGCGATGTCGCCCGCCGTCGGCTTGTCCAGCCCGGCCACCAACGACAGCATCGTTGACTTGCCGCAGCCGGACGCGCCGATCAGGCAGGTGAACTCACCCGGCGCAACCGAGAGGGACACCTGGTCGAGAGCCTGGACGGCGGCGGGCCCGCGTCCGTACACCTTGGAGACGCCGGCCAGCGTGACCGCCGACGCCTCCGTCACCGTTTTGGTGCTCATCTCAGTTGCGCTCATCTCTGTTCGCTAACCCGGGGGTCAGGAGCCCACGGTCGGCTGGCCGGCGGCGCTCAGCTGCGAGTTCAGCTCGGTCAGGTCGTACATCCCGGTCAGGCTGACCGGCTCCTTGAGCAGACCGAGGCTGACCGCCTGGGACGCATCGGTCGCGATCGACGTCTCGTCCGGGTCATCGGTGAAGACGATCTGCGCGAACGAGGCGGCCACCAGGGAGGACTTGATCGCCTTGCCGGTGTAGGAGGCGTACTCGGCGTCGGCGTCCGCTTCCGCCTTGGTCGGGTCCGACTTGATCAGGGCGAGCGCCTGGAGGTTCGCCTTGAGCAGGTCGGCCACGATCGCCGGGTGCGCGGACAGGAACGACTGGGTGACCATCAGCAGGGTCGTCGAGCCCGGTTCCGACAGCAGCACCTTGCCGCCGTCCTTGACCATCTCCACGTCGTACGGCGCGGGCTCGGAGGCGCCGGCGATCTGACCCGACTCGAACGCCTGGACCGCGTCGGAGTTCGGCGTGGTCGGCTTCACCAGCACGTCGCCCCCGCCGGTGGTGGTGGTGGCGAGCCCGTTCTGCTTGAGGTAATACCGCAGCGCCACATCCTGGGTGTTGCCGAGCGACGGGGTGTCCAGCGTCTGCCCCTTCAGCGCGGACGCGCCGGAGACCGAGGACTTGACGACGATCTCCGCGCCGCCGGTGGCCACGCCGGAGACAACCTTGATCGCGCTGCCGCCGGACTTCTCCCAGGCGTTGATGGCCGGGTTGGGGCCCACGTAGGCGGCGTCAAGCTGGCCGGCCAGGATCGCGGTCGTCTCTTGGGTGCCGCTGGAGAACACGGTCGGCGACACCGATCCGGCGCTGCCGAGGGCCGACTTGAAGTACCCGTCCTTCAGCGCGATCAGCGCGGGCGCGTGGGTGATGTTCGCAAGGAAGCCAAGCCGCACGGTCACCGGCGCCGCCGCCGCCGCGCTCGCGGTGCCTGACGGGCTCGAGGAGCTCGGGGCGCTGGAGGAACTTGAGCTGCTGGAGGAGCAGCCGGCGATGAGGAGCGCGCCGCCCGTCACAGCGACCGCACCAGCCAAGATGCCGCGCATATAGTTTCCATTCTCTATCAGTTAAGTAGGGTTCGTCAGAACTATATACCAGGCCAGTAAGGTAGGAAACACCCCCGCAACGGTTGTAACGAGACGATGGTCACACGGGCTGCGGCCGAACCGTCGCCACGGCACCGGGAGGCGGCGGACCTGCGGCCTCAGCCCGTCGTAGCGTGGTTACAAGTGTTACAACACGCGAGCAGGGCCTCGGCGCTTATTGCTGTTATCCGGACGGCTACGAGTCGTCCGAGGAGTCCTGCGAATCGATGCCCTCGACCTTGGGCGAGAACTTGTTCAGGCACTCCTCGAGGCGGGTGATGTCCACCAGGCTCGCGCCGGTCGTGTTGTAGACGACGACGTCGACCGCCGACGCGAGCGGGACGCCGGTCGCGATCGCCTCGGCTTGCACGTCCGGCAGGCCGTTACACGCGGCACGGACGTGCATCTTGTACGCGGTCGACACGTTTTGCTGGAAGTAGACGTCGACCGACGACTGGCCGAGCGCCTTGTCGAACGACGCGCAGCCGCTCGCCACCAGGCAGCAGACCGCCGCCACGAGGCCGAGCGCCAGTACGCGGGTCCGAGATGACCGCCGGGGTTTGGGGGCGGCCGGGGCCACGACACGTCGTAGTACTTGCACGGAGGCAGTTTATGTCGTCGGGAGATCGCTTATGTGGTCGGGGCACCGAGTACGGTACTGGGGAGACCGGAAAGAAAAGCGATCGATGCCGCCGCGCCACATCCTCATCGTCAACTCCCGCAACGTAGCCCAGCCCGTCTTCGTGATCGGCGCGCCGCACTCAGGCGCGGAGGCGGTTGGCCGGGCGCTCAAGCTTTCCCCCGGGTTCCACGTGACCATCGGGCAGCAGTCGGTGCTGCAGGCGGCCTACGGGTTCGCCCGGCGGCCCTCCCTCTATAACGGCCGCGGCGACGCCGCCGCCGCGGTGATCCGCGACGCCTTCGCCCAGGGGTGGCAGCTGCACCCGACGAGCTGCCTGGAGTGCACGCCGCAGTGCCGGTCGGCCGCCGGGCTCAAGCCGTCCGAGGTCGGGCCGTGCGTGGAGCTGCGCGGCCTGTCCCGGTACGGCGACGCCTCCCCCGACCTCGCCTACAGCGCCGAGGCGCTGGTCCACGCCTTCCCCGACGCGCTGATCGTGCAGGTGGTGCGGGATGGCCGGGACACCGTCGCGGCCATGCTCGAGGACCAGATGGCGATGTCGTGGTTCCGGCCGGGCGTGGTCAACATCGACACCGAGTTCCCCAACCCGTTCTACGGCGTCGAGGACGAGTCCGACCGGCAGGCCTGGCCCAGCCTCTCCCCCACCGGCAAGTGCGCGATGCGCTGGCGGGGCGCGATCAGGCTGGCGGCCCGGTTGCGCCTGGCGCTGGCCGATAACCAGCTCAAGACGCTGCGCTACGAGGACATGGCCCGCGACCCGGGCGGGGCGGCGGCCGCCCTGACCGATTTCATCGGGACCAAGATCGCGGCGCCGGTCACCGGGACCACCAAGCGCGCCAAGACCGAGCAGAACGCCTGGCGCCGGTCGCTCTCCTATGGCCAGCTGGCCGAGGTCGAGAAGGTCGCGGGCGAGGAGCTGCGGCGGCTGGGCTACAAATGAGCCAGGTGCCAGTCAGCCGTTAGCGCGGCGCCCGGGTCCGTTCGACATCCAGATTTTGATCTTCGCTTTCCTGGTGCTTGAACTGGGTCTCGTAGAGGTCGGCGTACAGGCCGCCCGCCGCCAGCAGCTCCTCGTGGGTGCCGGTCTCGACGACCTGGCCGGCCTCGACGACGAGGATCTGGGTGGCCTCGCGGACGGTCGACAGCCGGTGCGCGATGACGAGCGACGTCCGGCCGATCAGCGCGAGCGACAGGGCCTGCTGCACCGCGAGCTCGGACTCGGAGTCGAGGTGCGCGGTCGCCTCGTCGAGGACGACGATGGACGGCGCCTTCAGCAGCAGCCGCGCGAGCGCGATCCGCTGCTTCTCCCCGCCCGAGAGCCGGTACCCCCGGTCGCCCACGATCGTGTCGAGGCCGTCCGGCAGGACCGAGATCAGGTCCCAGATCTGCGCCGCCCGGCACGCCTCGACGATCTCGGCCTCGGTCGCGGCCGGGCGGGCGTAGAGCAGGTTGGTGCGGATCGTGTCGTGGAACAGGTGCGCGTCCTGGGTGACGACGCCGACCACGTCGTGCAGCGAGTCGAGGGTGACGTCGCGGATGTCGTGGCCGCCGATCAGCACGGCGCCGTCGTTCGGGTCGTACATCCGGGAGACGAGCTGGGTGATCGTGGTCTTGCCCGCGCCGGACGGGCCGACCAGCGCGGTCAGCTCGCCCGCGGGCGCGGTGAAGGAGATCTCGTGCAGCACCCCGGCGGCCGCGTCGGTCCGCTCCGGCTGCTTGAGCGCGATCGACTCGAGCGACGCCAGCGAGACCTCGGCCGCGGTCGGGTAGCGGAACGACACCCGGTCGAACCTGATGTCGGGCGCGGTCCCGGCCGGGTCGCGGGCGGGCAGCGTCACCGCGCCCGGCTTCTCGGTGATCAGCGGCTCGAGGTCGAGCACCTCGAAGACCCGGTCGAAGCTGACCAGCGCGGTCATCACCTGGATCTGCACGCTCGACAGCGACGAGATCGGACCGTAGACCCGGGTGAGCAGCTGGGCGAGCGCAACCAGGGTGCCGAACTGGAGCGCCCCCCTGATCACCAGCGTGCCGCCGACGCCGTAGACGACGGCGGTGATCAGCGCGGTCAACAGCACGACGGCGATCATGAACACGGACCCGTACATGTCCCTGGTCACGCCGATCTCGCGGACCTTGTGGGCGTTGGCCGCGAACAGCCGCGACTCCTCGCGGGGGCGG
>Ga0302314_10013469_pt1 | contig 14059 bp, 10 predicted proteins | sample III_Palsa_N2_3_FD_200533 | JGI IMG/M metagenome (GOLD analysis project Ga0302314, IMG submission 200533) | Peat permafrost microbial communities from Stordalen Mire near Abisko, Sweden - III_Palsa_N2_3 | ecosystem: Environmental > Terrestrial > Soil > Palsa > Peat permafrost | place: Sweden... | reverse complement strand
CTGTCACCATTACCGGCAGCCGCTGAGCCGGTACCGTAAAGTTTCGTGCCGGCCGGTTTTGGTCTTGGCCCGGCGGCTAGCCGGTGACACGCCGTGCTGCGGTGCCTGGCTTCACGGTGCTGTCACGATTGGCCTGCATCCTTATTCACGTGTACGCACTGCAGGTCGCTGCCGCTCAGCCGAGGGCCGCCGCTCGGTCCAAGGCCGCCGCCAGGGCGCGGATCGAGATCATACGCGGCGTGGGCTGCCGCATCGTCACGCCATGAGGCTCGGATCCGCGGCCAGGGTCGCCGCCACCGCGACGGGGATTATCGCCGTGGTCTACGTCCTAGGCGTCATCGTGCTCAACCTGGTGGTCTCCGTCCGGCTGACCCAGCAGAACGACAACCGGCTTGCCGACCGCCTTTCCGCGGCCAGCCATGACCAGGATGTGTTCAGCCAGCGTGCGTCCCGGACGTTCGACGGCGCGGGTGATGGTGACGCCGATTCGGCGCCGGTTTTCTTCTGGCTGCTGGACGCCAGGCAGCTGGTCACTGCGCAGAGTCCGGCCGCCCCGGTGCTGCCGACCCGCCCGCTCGGCGGTCAGCAGCCGCGCGACGGCCTCGCGGTTACGGTCAATGCCGGCCGGGCTGGCCCGCTCCGGCTGGAGATGACCCGGGATGGCACGAGCTGGCTGGTCGGGGGCCAGAGCCTGGCCGGAGTCGCGCATACTGAGCGTCTGCTGCTGTACGCCGAGGTACTAGCGGGGCCGTTCGTCTTGCTGGCCATGTTCTTCGGCTGCCTTGTGGTGGGCCAGCGTGCGCTGGCCCCCGTCGAGCAGTCGCGGCGCCGCCAGTTCGAGTTCACCGCCGACGCTTCGCACGAGCTGCGCACGCCGCTGAGCGTGATCCGTGCCGAGACTGATGTGGCGCTGAGTACCCCGCGCGACGCCGCCGGGTACCGGGACGCCCTGGTCCGCATCCAGGGGGAGAGCGTGCGGCTGCGGCACCTGGTGGACGACATGCTCTGGCTGGCCAGGTTCGACTCCCGGCCGCCGCCGCCCGGTGACGAGCCGGTGGACCTGGCACCGCTGGCGCAGGCCTGCGCGGACCGGTTCCGCGTGGTCGGCCCGGCGATCACCGTGGAAACCGCCGCCGGGCCTGCGCTGATCAGCGCGCCGCCGGAATTTATCGACCAGCTGGCCGGCGTGCTGGTGGACAACGCCTGCCGTTATGCCGGCCCGGACGGCGTGGTCCGGATCGGCGTCCGAGCTCACGGCAGCCGTATCAGCCTCATCGTCGAAGACAGCGGCCCCGGCATTGTGGAGGCCGAACGGCCGCGGCTGTTCGACAGGTTTCACCGCGCGACCGAGCACGGATCGGGCACGGGCCTCGGGCTGGCCATCGGCGACTCGATCGTGCGCTCCACCGGCGGCCGCTGGCACATTGGTGACTCGCCGCTCGGCGGGGCCCTGATGATGGTGACCTGGAAAGCGGAATCCCACGCCGCACCGGCTCGCCGCCCATCAGATAACGACCGGCGGGCCTGGAGTATCTGCCGCATGATCGGGGCCAGCCGCCGGTGCCGCCGACCCAGCTAACCAGTCACCAAGTGCGTCGGCGTCGAGCCATCTGGCAGCAGCAGGTCGAAGCCGTCCGGTGTGTTGAGTTCTCCCGGCGCGGTACCCGGCTTGCCGGTGATGCCGTACTGCCACACCAGCGCGCCGGTGACCGGGTCGATCGCGATCATGCGGTCGTTGTAGTCGTCGTTGGCCATGAATACGCCGCTCGGCAGTAGTTCGGCCAGCGAGGGGTGGTTGAGCGTGCCCGGGCCGGAGGCAGCCCGGTAGCGGTAGAGGATCGAGCCCTGGCGGTTGAACTCGAGGATCTGCCCTGGCGAGGCGTAGTCGGCGATCAGGTACCTGTCCGAGCCGAGTTGCTGCGGGTCGGACGGGTAGCTGATCGAAAGCTGGACGGTCCACACCAGCTTCCCGGCCGGCGTGTACTCGCTGACCCATGAGCCGTTGATCTCCGATACCAGCAGGTTGCCGTCGGCTAGCGGCGTGTCCCCGTTCGGCGAGCCCATCGAGGCCGGCGGATGATGAATGCAGACCCCGTCGGTGCCGATCTGGTGTGCGACCGTCCGGTTGGGGTTGATGACCAGCACCCGGCAGTTCTGGGCGTCGGCCACCGTGACCTGCCCATCCTTTAGCAGGTAGGCGTCGTCGGGCTCGTTCAGGTACCCCGGCGCCGTTCCCGAGTGCCCCGGATGGCCGAACGACCAGATGATCTTCCCCGACGGATACGCGAGCTTGACGATGGTCTCGTTCTGCTCCTGGTTGGAGATGATCGCCGTACCGTGGTCGATGAAGAACGCGTCATCGGGGAAGTAGAAGCGCAGCGGATCCCGCGGCAGGCCCGGCGCTGGGTATCTCCACACCACGTGCATGGCCGCGTCCATCAACAGCAGCCGGTTGTTGCCGCGGTCGGCGATGAGCAGCTTGGCCCCGAAGTACGGCGAGCCCGCCCCCGGCGCGCCTGCGGTTCCGAAGGCGCGGTCTGGGCGCAGCATCTGCACCGCCGAGACCACCGTGCCGCCGGATTCGCCTCCCACGATCCAGGCGGTGGCCCCGGTCACCGTGACTGCGGCATGGGATACCGGCACCTGGAGCCGGCCGGCCGGCAGCAGACGCCTGGTGGCGGGGTTGAAAGCCCAGATCGTCGACCCGGTGTAACCGGCCGCCCCGGATTGGCCGGACAGCTGGGTCGTGCCGAGGCCCGGGGTCGGCCGCCGGGCTGCGGGGCTGTCGCCGCCGGCCACGAACACCTCGCCGTCCAGCGTGACCGCGGCAGCACCGGCAAGCGGCTCGGAAAGGCGGCCGATGATGGCCGCCGTGTGCCGGGCCGGGTCCACTGCCTGGATCACGTTCACCGCCGCCCCGGCATCCGGGCCCGTGATGGCCTGCCCGCCGAACGCGTAGATCATGCCGTCGAGGGCGGCGACGGCCGGATAGCGCACCGGAATCGGAAGCGCTGTCACTGTGGTGAAGATCCTGCCGTCCGTGGTGGCCAGTACCGAGGCATCGGGCCTGCTCCCGTCGTAGCCGCCGACCACATAGGCGGTGCCGCCGATGGTGACCGCCGCGGCGTCGGAGCGCGGCGCGGGCAGCGATCCCGTCACGCGGGCGGTACCGGCACCGGAGAACGCCTGGACCGTGCCCACGGTGACAGGCGATCCGCCCCCGAAGACCAGCGCCCCGCCGCCGGAGCTCACCCCGGCGGCATCGTGCAGCGGGGCACTGAGCGCGCCGATCTGCCGGGCCGTCCCCGTGGCCGTGCGCACCACATACACGCCGCTGGCCGACGTGCCAGCTGGCGTGAGCCCGCCGAGCACGATGAGCTGACCCCGCGATCCCGGCACCACCACCTCACGGCTGAGCGGCGCCGCCAGGTGCCACGGCAGCAGACCGGACTCGGCGGCATCCAGGACGGGTGGCGCGACTGCGGCCCGGGCCGGCCGCGGCGCGGTCCCGTGCGTGCTGGTGCCGCCGTGCGGGAGGATTGCGAACCACCCGACAAGGGCGACGACGACCACAGCCCCCGTCGTTACGACGGCACGCCTGCGGCGCACGCGCGCCGACACCGGGCGCCGACCGGCATCCGCCGTCGGCCGTCTCCGTCGACCTGCGGATTCTGACACCGACTCATCATGCCGTAACACAGATGACAGAACCGTGAAGGAACCTGGCAGTCCCAGTTCCCGACGGGCGGCTGGAGGAGGCCACTGTTTATCCTGGCCTGAATCTGCGCAAATGGTTCGTGTCCGGGGGCATCTGCTCCCGCGCCGCTGGCCGCAGCGCCGTTCGGATACCCGGCAGCCCGGCAGCGCTGACAAACAGGGCTGCCTTCCGTGATGAGCTTGGGACGCACGCGCGAGACGCCGTTCTGCAGGAGAGTATCTTCGCCGGTCCAAATTCACGCACGCTAGCAGCGGTCGTCCCAAGCTGTGAGCGTGTCTGATGACGATGACGATGATCTAGTCGGGGAACGCCTCACGAAATGGGGAAACCTTCTCCCCGCTCTGCGGGCTTGCACCCACTGCAGGCAGAGGTAACTGCAGCGCCATACGGGCATAAAAAACCACCACACCTAGAGGCGCAGTGGTTCCATATGACTATTTTAAGTCGAGTAAGCCGCTACTATCCAGCACTATTAGAGCAGCTGTAGTTCGTTGTGATCATGGTGTTGTCTCGGCATAGGCATTCCAGGGCTGGTGGGCTTGGCTGGCGTGGTGCTGGTGGCGGCGTGCCAGGTGGGCCAGTGCAGCCGGTGGGGCCGCCCTCCTCGGGCTTTACCTGTCAGAGCAGGTCGCCCGGGACCGGTCCGCCGACCGATCAGATACCCGCCTTCCGTTATTCGCCTTCCGTGACGCGGATGATCGTCTTGCCGTGCACCCGGCGGTCAGGTGCGAACGCGGACGGCACCTCGGCGAGCGGCCGTACGGCCCCGATGACCGGATTCAGCCGCCCGGACCGCGCCCGCTCGGCGAGGTCCGCCAGCCGGAGCCGGTCCGGCTCGACGACGAAGAAGATCGCCCGGCCGTCGGCGGGGCGCACCTTCGGCGGGCCGATGGTGGTGACGAGCGTGCCGCCGGCGCGTACCAGCGGGGCGGTGCGCTGGAGGACTTCACCTCCGATCACGTCGAACGCGACGTCGACCTCGCCGGCGTCCTCCAGCCGGTCGGCCTGCAGGTCCACGAACGTGTCCGCACCCAGGCCGAGGGCGGCCTCCCGGTCCCCGGCACGGCCAGTGCCGATCACGCGGGCGCCCAGCGCGTGTGCGAGTTGCACCGCGATTGACCCGACGCCGCCCGCGGCGCCGTGGATCAGGACGGTCTGACCGGTCTTTAGTCCTGCGTGGTCGAAGAGGCCCTGCCAGGCGGTCAGCCCGGAGATGGGCAAGGCGGCGGCCACGGTGTGGTCGATGTCCGCCGGAAGCGGGGCGAGGTTGCGGGCCTCCACCGCGGTGTACTCGGCCAGCGACCCGTCACGGGTCCAGTCGGCCAGCCCGAACACCCACTGGCCCACGGTCAAGCCGGTGGTGCCGTAACCCAGCTCGCTGACAACACCCGACAGCTCGTGTCCGGGCACGCTCGGGGTCCGGTCGCGGCCCGCGCGGTCGGTCCAGGTGCCTGGCCAGTCCAGCTCTCCCGGGGTGAACCCGGCCGCGTGGACGCGCACGATCACGTCGTTTTCGGACGCGTGGGGGTGGGGGATGTCGGACAGCGTGAGCCCGGCGGCGCCAGCGGCTCGGTCTCGCACGGTTATAGCTTGCACAACGATTCCCTTCTGCGACCGGTTCAGGTTCTGATGTGCCCCGGGCACACAGCGGGTCAAACCGCGAGCCGACGCCTCTCGATATCCTGCCTGGTAGGCAGCTGCGGCTCGTTGTGATCATGGCGTCGTCTCGGCTTAGGCGTTCCAGCGCTGGTGGGCTTGGCGGGAGGCCGCGCACATCCTCGCCACCCTCGCTGAGGTACCCCAGCGGGCGAGCGCATGAGCCCGGACCCGGCCCGACCCGCCGCCGTCGGGAATCGCGGTTCGGGCTGGACACCGTGCCGGTCGCCGAGCGCACCATCAACCCGCCCGGTGACGAGCTCGATCAGCTCGAGGCGTGGACCGCAGGAGATCCCAGGGGCCGGGTCGTTCCTGGGTGCACTGGAGCGCGACGCCCTGACCGGGAAGTGCACCGTCCCCGCGACCGAGAGCAGTACCGTGAGAGCAGGAGAGCTATGACAGACCACGTCGACGACCCAGGTCACCAGCACACCGCGCCGGACCACGCTTCCCGGGCGGCCGGGCCCATCCCGGTGCTGCGTCTGGGCGCCGCCCGCCGCGCAGACGGGACGTTCAACGAGACGTTCCTCTCCGGGCTGCGCACTGCCCTGCACGAGATCGGGTTCCTGCAGCTCACCGACTACGGCGCGACTCCCAGGCAGATCGGCGAGCTGACCGCGGCGGCGGCCCGGTTCTTCGCGCTGCCGCTGGAGCAGCGGCTGCGGCTGGACAACCGGCTGTCCCCGCACTTCCGGGGCTACACCCGGCTCGGACACGAGATCACCGCCGGCCGGCCTGACGCCCGTGAGCAGATCGACTTCGCGCCCGAACAGGCTCCCGTGCCCCGCGAGCTGTGGGACGCTCCGTACCGGCTGCTCGAAGGACCGAACCAGTGGCCCGATGACACCGTCCCTGAACTCCGCCCGCTGGCAGGACAGTGGGCCGGGCTCCTGAGCACCGTCGGCCTCGAGCTCACCCGGGCGATCGCCGTGGCGCTGGCGCTACCCCAAGACCATTTCGACAAGTACTTCGCCGCCAAGCCGCACTGGTTCGGCAAGCTGATCCATTACGTCGGGGCCGCCGACGGCACCGACCTGCAAGGTGTCGGGCCGCACACCGACTGGAACTTCCTGACCCTGCTGCTCCAGGACGACACAGGCGGGCTGCAAGCCCGTCCAGCCGGCGCCGGCCGCTGGATCGACGTTCCGCCGGTCGGCGGCGCTCTCATCGTGAACATCGGCGAGATGCTCGAAGTAGCCACCCATGGCTATCTCGTGGCCACCCCCCACCGGGTCCTGCCGTGCGCATCCGGAGGGACACGCGACTCGATCGCCTTCTTCTGGGCCCCCCGGCTGGACGCGTGCCTCGACACAGTGCCCTTGCCGCACGAATACGCCGAGCAGGCCCCCGGAGTCAGCCAGTCCGCGCATAACGTCCTGCACAGCCGCTTCGGCGACAACGCGCTCAAGGGCTGGCTGCGCTCGCACCCCGAGGTCGCGGCAACCCACCACGCCGACCTGCTAGCTCAGTGGCACACAACCGACGGATCATCGTGAGGCGGTCCCGTTCAGCAGTATCGCCGGCGCCGGTCCTTGCCACGTCGTCGAAGTGCAGTTCACAGCGAGACCGTGCCGACCATTGAGCAGTAAAGCAACAGCCGCATGCCCTAGTACGGCACGACCGCCGGCCACGCTGCGGGCCGAGCGCTGGGAGGCGGCGTTCACGATATTCCAGTCCCGGGTCGGCCACGTGCCGCCCGGCCAGCTTCCGGCGACCATGGCGGTCTTGCTGCGTCCCGGGACCGTGCTTGCGCGCGGGCCGTACCGGGATCTCATCCAGCGGCTGACCGGGAACTGGGAATACCTGACCAGGTTCGAGATGCAGTCGTTCATGGGCTACTTGCCAGACCTCGACCTGATCGCCGCCAGCAGGATACCGGTCGCTCTCACCGCCGGCACGGACACGATCGCACTCGCCGAACGCGCTGACCTGCGCCACGATCTCTTCCACCGCCCGTGTACCGCGATCGCTGCCCGGCTGGGCGCCGAGTTCGCCGAGTTCCCCGGCGGTCACCTGGCTCCGATGGAATTCCCGGCGCCGTTCGCGGCCAGCCTGCGCGACGTCTTCGGGCGGCTCTAGCCATGCCCGCGCAGCCGTCGGCACGCGCCGGCCAGGCAGATGTCGTGATCGCCGGCGGCGGACCGGTCGGGCTCACGCTGGCCTGCGAGCTCCGGCTGAGCGGCACCGACCCGATCGTGCTGGAGCGACTGCCCGGGATCGACGAGACCCCCAAGGGCAACGGCCTGGCGGGCCAGATCGTGCCGGTGCTGGACTACCGCGGCCTGCTCGACCGGCTCCGGCAGGAGGCCACCTTTGCCGAGCCGGTACCGCGCTTCTCGTTCGGTCCGCTGCAGCTGGACTTCTCCAGGCTCGGCACCAGCCCGCTGCACATCCTGACGGTGCCGCAACGCCGGCTGGAGAAGGTGCTGGAAGAGCGGCTCACCGAACTAGGCGGGACCGTCCGGCGCGGGCACGAGCTGACGGCGCTGTCCCCGGATGACGACGCGGTCACCCTTGACGTCCGCGGTCCCGGCGGCGACTACCGGCTGCGCGCACGCTACCTCGTGGGCTGCGACGGCGCGCATAGCCTGGTACGCAAGCAGGCCGGGATCGGCTTCCCCGGCACCACCTCGCCGGAGATATCCCGCATTGGCCAGGTGCGCCTGCCGACGGCGAAGCTCACCCGGCGCGGCGGCGTGGTGAAGGTACCGGGGATCGGCCGCCTGCAGCTCATGGGGCAAGTCCGCACCCCGCGAGGCACCTACTCGCTCGCGCCGCTGACCGTACTCGACAAGAACGCTACTGCCGGTGTCTTCATCGTCTACACCAGCGAGGACGACCCCACCGCCGACCTGAGCGCTCCGATGACCCTCGACGAACTGCGCGCCAGCGTCCGGCGGGTCCTCGGCGGTGACCTGCCGATGACCGATCCGCAGCGGCTGACCCGGCTGGTCGGGAACACCCGGCAAGCTGACCGCTACCAGGCTGGCCGCATCCTACTGGCCGGCGACGCCGCCCACGTCTTCGCAGTATCACTGAACACCGGCCTGATCGATGCGGTCAACCTCGGCTGGAAGCTCGCCGCGCAGGTCCAGGGCCGGGCACCGGACGGCCTGCTGGAGTCCTACCACGCCGAGCGGCACCCTGCCGGACAGCAAGCCATCCTGCACACCCGCGCCCAGAAGGCCCTGACCACCATCAGCCAAGGCGGGACGGACGAGCCCGCCAAGGTGAGCCCGGAAGGCGCCGAAGCGCTACGCGAACTGTTCGGCGACGTACTCCAGCACCTCGAACCGCTACAGCACGTCCGCGAACTGCTCCGCCAGCCCGGGCAACTGCGTCACGTAGGCGAGCTGATCGAGGGCTCCGATGTCCGCTACCCACTGCCGGCCAGCGACGCCCAGCCCCACCCGCTGCTCGGAAAGCTCGCGCCAGATCTCCAGCTGGAAACCCGTCACGGCCGCACCCGGGTCGCCGAGCTCATGCACGCGGCCCAGGGCGTCCTGCTCGACCTCACCGCCGATTCCGCAGTCGCCGAGGCGGCGGCCCAGGACCGGGCCGGCCTGGTCACCGTTATCACCGCACGCTGCCTGACCAAGCCCGCTCCGGCCGCGGCGCTGCTGATCCGGCCCGACGGCCACGTCGCCTGGGCCGCCGCACCCGGCACACCAGACCCGGCCGCCGGGATGAACAATGCCCTGCGCACCTGGTTCAGCCCGCGCACGCCTCCCCAGACACGGCCCTAGCGTCCGCCGGACCGCAAACGCCAGGCAGGCGACGCGGGATCTGCGGAACAAGCGGTCCTCATCCCAGCATCGTGAAGCTGCTGCCCTCACCATGTCTTCGATCGGCCGCGCTGCTGTCGCCACGTATCACCGATCGACCAGCGTTCATGATCGCCGTGGAGCCATTGAGAGCTCAGAGTTAGGCAGTCCCCTCATGCGGTCACTTTACCGCGCACATGATTGCCTGAGCTTCACGTGAAGGCTGCTGCATAGTCGGTGACGAATTGTTCGAAGGTGCGCGCCGGCCGGCCAAGGATCGACGGCACGTCGTCGTTTATCCAATCAGAGTCGCCTTGCGCGAACAGGGTGACGGCCTGGGCGTTCATCTTTGCGATGTGCTCAGGGACGCCAACGTCGATCATTGCCTGCTTTTGCTCATCGAAGGTCAGCGGATGGAAGGTGACCGTTCGGCCGAGCACCTTGGAGAGCACCGCGGCCGCGTCCGCGTAGGAGAGGCTCTCGGGCCCGGTGGGCCAGTAGGTCCTTCCCTTGTGGGCGGCGGGTGACGCAGCGATCTCGGCGGCGACAGCGGCGACGTCGCGCGTGTCGACCATGCCGATGCGGCCGTCGCCCGCGGAGGAGCCGAAGCTGCTCGTCGTGGCGATCGCCGGCGCCAGCATGAGGAAGTTCTGCATGTAGGCGTTGTTTCGCAGCAGCGTGTAGCCGAGCCCGGAGGCGATCAGCCCGTTCTCAATTTCGGTCTGGTCGCGGCGCCGCGCGATGGGTGAGTCCGCCGAGGCCTTGCTGGTGATCTTCACGACGTGATCGACGCCCGCTCCCACAGCGCTGGTGACCACGTTCAGTTCCTGAGCGGGAAGCGCCGGGCTGACAAGCACGACGGCCGAGACGCCTCGCATCGCCGCGTCGATGGTCGCCGGAACGCCTAGATCGCCGACGGCAACGTCTACCCCTGCCTGCGCCAGCGCGGTCGCCTTCTCCGGGTCGCGGACCAGGATCCGCACAGGCTCCTCCCGCTGAGCGAGCAGCCTCGCCGCCTCCGCGCCCACCTTGCCGGCTGTGGTAATGAGGATCATCTACTGTCTCCCTCTGGCTGAGATATGTGGCCCGATGGCTCGTGGAGGTCGAACGGTGGTCGAACGGTGGTCGCGGATTCCGCGTCCGAGCCGGTAGCTACCCTCGGGCTCAGCCGAGTCCGATCTGCTTTGCCTGCAGCGCGGAGTCCCAGAAGGCGGAAATGGCGATGAGCTGGTCGCCCTGCCACTTGCTTGTCTGGCCGAAATCGAGGTCGAACGCCTTTCCTGTCGGGGAAACCACTGAGCCGTCGGGTAGCACCATTTCCCCGGTGAAGGTTCCTGTGGTGCGGGTGACCACGGTGACCCAGTCGCCGTTTCCGAACTGGACCGGGTACGGGTCGTTGTGGACGCGGACGTCGGGGAAGATGCGGAACATCTGCCGCACCATCGCGGCGTGGGCCGCCGATCCGTAGATCGGCTCTGCGTTGCCGGTGACGAACGCGATCATGTCGGGATGGTGGATCGCGTTCAGCGCCGCAAAGTCGCGGTCGTTGAAGGCGTCGTCGCCCTGCTTCATGAGCGCGAGGAGGTGTGTCGTCCGGCTGATGTGGGTGATGGTAGCCATGAGGGCCCCTGTTCTTGTCGGTGATCGTCAGGTCACGGCCGCTGTGGTCGTTAGTTCGCAGCCGGGTGCGCCTTTCTGGTGCTGACTCTAATTTTGGTGCACGATCTAAACGATAGCATGTTTCTGCCGATGCCTCGCCGCGCGCCGGACCGGGCTGCGCGTCACCAGGAGGCCACAGTCCAACTTTCCTGGTCCTGGGAGCATGGCAGGCTCATCTCAATAGATGGAGACAAGTCGATTTCTAGTGTGGGATCAAAGCTTGGAGCAACTCCGCTAAGCTGTCGGGATGGCCACCACCGGACTGCGCGACCTTAAGAAGGCGCGCACGCGCCGGCTCATCGCCGACACCGCGGCCCGCCTGTTCGCCGAGCGCGGCTACGAACGTGTCGCGGTCAAAGATGTGGCGCGCGAAGCCGAGGTCGCCGAGCAAACGGTCTACAACTACTTTCCGACCAAGGAACACCTGGTCACCGACCGCGAGCAGCAGGTTCAGGACCGGCTGTGCGAGCTGATCCGCTCTCGCCCGCCCGCCGTCACTCCGGCCGCCGCGATCCGCGGCTCCGTCCTCGAAGCCGTCGCCGGAATCCGCGGCATCCCGCCGGAAATCTGGCGTGGCGAGCTCGGTTACCTGGCGGCGATCAGCCCGACGGTTCACCGGCTGGTGCTTGAGCTGACCGACCGCCAGGCCGCTGCCCTGGCCGCCGCCATCATCGATACAACCGCCGTCGCGCCGGAGGTCGCCAGGCTCCAGGGGATCGCGCTCGCCGCGGTGTTCCAGATCATCATCAGCGAGGCCGGCCAGCGCACCCGCGACGGCCAGAGCCAGGCCCGGATCGCTGACGAGCTGCACCCGATCGTGTCGAACATCCTCGACGAGCTCGACCGCTGGCTGGGCGTCTCAGCACCGCCCGCACCGCGGTAGCCGGGCAGCAGGCGTTGCCGGCAACCGTGCGCCACCCCGGGCGTCGCGGCCACGCCGGGTGCGCCAGAACACTTGCCACCCTCCCGTTCACCAGCCGACCTCAGCGGCCGGACCTATCCGCCACCGGACAGGCGTGGCCCGGGCCTGACGACGTTGTGCGCCGCGCCCACGACCTCGGCCAGGCGCGTGGCGGGATGCCCCAGCAGGTGCGCCAGGTCCTGGCTGCTGGTCTCCAGGTCACCGCGGGCGATGGAGGCATCGAGGCCGGCCACGAAGTGGGCAGTCGCCTGGTCAAGGCCTCCTCGCTGCAGCGAGGAGGCATACTCCTCCACCGTAAGGTCCCGGTACGTCACCGGGGTGCCGGTGATGTCAGTGATGGTCCGCGCAAGCTCGGGCAGGTCGAACGCCGGCCCGCCGGGCTCGTAGGTCCGGTTGCCCGCCTCGTCTTCAAGGAGTGCCGTGGCAGCGGCGGCGGCATAATCCTGCCGGGTGGCCGCGGAGATCCTGCCGGTGCCGGCCGCCCCGGTGATCTCGCCAGCTTCGAGGTACCGGCCAATCTGGTCGGTGTAATTCTCCGTGTACCAGCCGTTGCGGAGCAGGGTGAACGGCACGTCCGCGTCCCGTAGTGCCCGCTCGGTGTCCCGGTGCTCGCCGGCCAGCGGGTTGGCCGAGTTGTCGGCGTTGAGCATGCTCGTGTACACGACGCGGGAGGTTCCGGCTGTCTGCGCAGCCTGGATGACGTTGGCGTGGTGGGCGACCCGCTGACCCGCCTCGCTGCTCGAAACCAGCAGGAGCCGCTCCACGCCGGCCAACGCCGCGTCCAGGGTCTCTGGACGGGAATAGTCCGCCTCACGCACCCCCACCCCGCGATCGGCGAGGTCGGCAACCTTGCCCCGGGAGTGCACCACGGCGACAACATCGGATGCGGGCACGCCCCGGGCCAGCAGCTCCGCAACCGCGAGACGCCCAAGATGGCCCGAGGCCCCGGTCACGGCGAAGCTTGGCATGCTTGTCCTTTTGTCGCCATCAGGCCGCTGCCAGGAGCAGCCCCGCCGCGGCCGGCCGCGTGGTCAATAGTTGCCACGCCAGCCCTCGGCCGGTGAGAACGCAGGGACAGTCCCCTCATGGCTGAAGGGAGCCGACCATATCTCCGTCGTGGACATCTCCGACCCTGCCGCGCCGGAACTGGTCTCTCTCTTCCCCGATCCCGCGATCCCGGCGGACGCACGTTATGCGGATTTCCGCGAGCGACCGGGGTGGACCGGTCCGCACAACCAGAGCCAGCTGCACCACAACGCCGACGTCGCTCCCCAGGGAGACGACGTCGCTCCCCAGGAGACCTTGTCGATCTGACGTACTTCAACGCCGGGCTGCGCGTCCAGCTGAAGCCAGCCGAACCTGCCGCCCCCAGCGTGGCTGACCATATTGTCGGTGGCGGCCAGGGTATGCGCCTGGGCGCTGCTGCGTCGCCCGTAGCCGACTCGGGCGGTCCGTCACGCGTCCGGCCCATCGTCACCCGACCCGGCGGGGAGATCGTGAGGCACCGACGTGTGGAGGCGTTGTCTCGCTCACCGAATCCTGGGGCTTGTGTCCGAGGTCCGACCGCATCAAAAAACCAATGCTTGCTCGCGGCAGAGTTCGCCTTTGGTCACGTGGCCTAACGATGCTAGCGGACCTTCCGGCCGGGCATCTACTCCCGTACTCAGCCCGGCCGCGACGGCCAGACTTGGCCCGTTCGGGCCGAACGGGGCGGCACTCCGAGTTCTGCCGGCGGTTCGCCCCCGAGCTGGACGGGTGCGGCGAGGTACCGGTGCGCTCCGAGGAGGTAATCGAGCCCGGTCCGGAACAACGGGGTCCTGCACGCCGGCACCATCATTGGGACCGGTACGGTGGACACGCCTCTGGCCCGGGCGCTGATCACTGGGGAGGAACCTGATGACCGACTGGAAGCCGGCGATGCGGGTGCCCGACCCGGCGGTGCGGGTCCTCGACGAGCGCTTCCGGCACTATGTGCTGCCCCTGGCGAAGCTGGAGCGGCTGGCCACCGGGTGCCGCTGGGCTGAGGGCCCGGTCTGGTTCGGCGATCACCGGACGCTGGTGTGGAGCGACATCCCCAACGACCGGATGCTGCGCTGGGACGCGGCCAACGAGACGCTGTCGGTGTTCCGCCAGCCGTCCAACTACGCCAACGGCAATACCCGGGACCAGCAAGGACGGCTGGTCACCTGCGAGCACGGCGGCCGCCGGGTCACCCGCACCGAGCACGACGGCACGATCACGGTGCTGGCCGACAGCTACCAGGGCAAGCGGCTGAACGCGCCCAACGACGTGGTCGTGGCGGCCGACGGGGCGGTCTGGTTCAGCGACCCGGTCTTCGGC
>Ga0302314_10013466_pt1 | contig 14062 bp, 9 predicted proteins | sample III_Palsa_N2_3_FD_200533 | JGI IMG/M metagenome (GOLD analysis project Ga0302314, IMG submission 200533) | Peat permafrost microbial communities from Stordalen Mire near Abisko, Sweden - III_Palsa_N2_3 | ecosystem: Environmental > Terrestrial > Soil > Palsa > Peat permafrost | place: Sweden... | reverse complement strand
GATAGAGCAGTTTGTTTTTCAAGCCCGGCGCATGTCTCACGTCCTTCCAAAGCCCAGGAAGCTCGCCCAGATAAGCGTCGAGGAGACTGCCGGGATTCATCGGCCGGGTGATGCCGTATTCGATCGTGATGTCGTCGCGTATCGGTTGGTAAGTGCCGAACGCCCGATCCCAGACGTTGAGCAGGTTGCAGAAGTTGGTGTCCATGTACTGGACATTGCGTGCATGGTGGACGCGATGATGCGAAGGTGTGAGCAAGATGAGGTGCAGGAATCCCAGGCGCCCGTCTTTGAGCACGTGCTCGCCGATATGGATGAAGGAGCCCCACAGGCCATCGATGAACATCATCAGCAGAAGCAACGGCGGACTGACGCCGGCAAGCATGCAGATGCCGGTACGCACGAAATCGGCGTAGGGCGCCTCCAGAAAGATATGCGCATAGTTGACCGACAAATTCATCGCTACTGGTGCATGGTGGGTGGAATGCAGGCACCACAGCAGCCGTACCTTGTGCGCGAAGTAGTGATAGATGAAATGGGAAAACTCCCATGTCAAGTAGCCGTATAGAAGGCCATACCAGGTCAGTCCGGCTTGAAATGGCGCGTACGGCTGAAAAAGGCTGATGCACAAAACCACCACGCCGAAGGAGAGGAACTTCGCGATGACGCGGTTGGTCACCATGACCAGCAGCGGCACTTTGTAATCCAGCCAGCGGAACTTGCGGGTCACCGCGGCATGCAGCAGTTCGTACACGAACAGCGCAGGTATCGACAGGTACAGAAAAGCCAGCAGGCCTTTCATGCTCAGCAGGGCGCGGTAGTCCCCTGCGGCAAGCAGCTTCAACAGTTCGCCGATGCCGAAGAAGTCAATCAGCTCCTCCTGCAGATGCAACCACAGGGATTCCATCAGCTTCCCCTCGATCAAATTTAGATCGATTTAAATTCGGTGGCGTTGGCTTGTCAAGCAAATCGATGCGGCGGGGGGAACTGGCGCCGTTTACCAAGCCGAGGATTGGCAACGGGTTCGCTCGCGTGTCCGCGAACCGCGCAAAGCCCGCATCGGTTTACGCTGTTCTTGAAGCAATTACCGAACGGCCAGGATGCAAAGCAGCCCCGTCAGCAGGACTCCTTTGCATCTGGCTGTAGGCTCGATGCGCCTTATGCCTCGACTTCGGCCTCGTCCTTGTACGCATCCACCGGAATGCACGCGCACATGATGTGCTTGTCGCCGTAGACGTTGTCGACGCGTGCCACCGGCGACCAGTATTTCTGCAGCTTCAGCGATGGCAGCGGGAAGGCGGCAAGCTCGCGCGGGTAGGCGTGCGTCCATTCGGTGCCGCTCACCATGGTGGCCGTATGCGGGGCGTGCTTGAGCGGATTGTCCTCGCGATCGAGGTGGCCTTGCTCGATGGCGCGGATTTCTTCGCGGATCTGGATCATCGCGTCGATGAAGCGATCCAGCTCGTGCTGGCTTTCGCTCTCGGTCGGTTCGACCATCAGCGTGCCGGCCACAGGGAAACTCAGCGTGGGCGCATGGAAGCCGAAATCGATGAGGCGCTTGGCGACGTCCTCAGCACCGATGCCGGTGGCGTCCTTGAGCGGACGCAGATCGAGGATGCACTCATGGGCGACGAGGCCGTTGCGCCCGGTGTACAGCGTCTTGTAGTGCGGGGCCAGCCGCTTGGCGATGTAGTTGGCGTTGAGCAGAGCCACCTGGGTCGCCTTGCGTAAGCCCTGCTGGCCCATCAGGGTGATGTACATCCACGAGATCGGCAGGATCGAGGCGGAGCCGTAGTTGGCCGCGCTGACCATGCCGACCGCACCTTCGCCGCCGAGCACCCGCGGTAGGAATGGTGCGAGATGCGACTTCACCGCGCACGGCCCGACACCGGGGCCGCCGCCGCCGTGTGGGATGCAGAAGGTCTTGTGCAGGTTGAGATGCGAGACGTCCGAACCCCACTTGCCAGGCTTGGCGACGCCGACCAGCGCGTTCATGTTGGCACCGTCGGTATAAACCTGGCCGCCGTGCTTGTGCACGATCTCGCAGATGGCGACCACGTCTTCCTCGAACACGCCGTGCGTGGAGGGGTAGGTGATCATCAGCGCGGCGAGGCGGTCGGAATATTTCTCGGCCTTGGCGCGGATGTCGTCCATGTCGACGTTGCCGTTGGCGTCGCACTTGGTCACCACCACGGTCATGCCGCACAGCTGCGCCGAGGCTGGGTTGGTGCCATGGGCGGATTCGGGAATCAGGCAGATGTCGCGATGCCCTTCGTTGCGCGAGCGATGGTAGGCGCGGATCGCCAGCAGGCCGGCGTATTCGCCCTGCGCGCCAGAGTTGGGCTGCAGGCTCACTGCGTCGTAGCCAGTGCATTCCACCAGCATCGCTTCCAGACCGTCGATCAGTTCCTTGTAGCCGCGCGTCTGCGCGGCGGGCGCCAGCGGGTGGATATTGCCGAACTCGGGCCAGGTCACCGGGATCATCTCGGCGGTGGCGTTAAGCTTCATGGTGCAGCTGCCGAGCGGGATCATCGTGCGATCCATCGCCAGGTCTTTGTCGGCCAACGAACGCATGTAGCGCAGCAGCTCGTGCTCGCTGTGGTGCGTGTTGAACACCGGGTGGGTGAGGAACGCGCTGCTGCGGTGCAGGCCGGCGGGCAGGGCATCCGCGGTGGCTGCGTCCAGTTCGTCGATATCGTCGATGCTGGCATCCAGCAGGCCGGCCAACGCCATGATGTCGTCGCGCGTGGTGGTCTCGTCGAGGCTGATGCTTACGCTCTGGCCGTGGATCTGGCGCAGGTTGATGCCAGCGGCCTCGGCCTTGGCGATGATCGCGTCGGCATCGACATTCACCAGGTGCAGCGTGTCGAAGAAATCCGTCCCGATGCTGTGGCCGGCCTGGCGCAGCGCCGCCGCCAGAATCGAGGCGAGGCGATGCGTGCGGCGCGCGATGCGGGTGAGGCCTTCCGGGCCGTGGTACACGGCATACATGCTGGCCATCACCGCCAGCAAAACTTGCGCCGTGCAGATGTTCGAGGTGGCCTTCTCGCGGCGGATGTGCTGCTCGCGCGTCTGCAAGGTGAGGCGGTAGGCCGGCTTGCCTTCGGCGTCGATGGACACGCCGATCAGGCGGCCGGGCATCGAGCGCTTGTACGCGTCGCGGCAAGCCATGAAGGCAGCATGCGGCCCACCGTTGCCGAACGGCACGCCGAAGCGTTGGCTGTTGCCGACCACGATATCCGCGCCCCATTCGCCTGGCGCTGCGATCAGGGTCAGCGCGAGCAGGTCGGTGGCCACCGCCACCAGCGCGCCGCGCGCATGCGCGGCATCGGCAAGCGCCTGGTAGTCGTTGATCCGGCCGAAGGTGTTCGGGTACTGCAGCAGCACGCCGAAGCTGTCGACCGTGGCGCCTTCGCTGTCGTCGGCGATGTGCAGCTCGATGCCCAGCGCCTCGGCGCGGGTCTTCACCACTTCCAGCGTCTGCGGGTGCACGCCGCTGGAAACGAAGAACACGTTGGATTTGGATTTGCACGAGCGCTTGGCCAGCGTCATCGCCTCGGCTGCCGCGGTGCCTTCGTCCAGCAGCGAGGCGTTGGCGATCTCCATGCCGCTGAGGTCGGCGCACAGCGTCTGGAAGTTGATCAGCGCCTCCATGCGGCCTTGCGAAATCTCCGCCTGGTACGGCGTATAGGCGGTGTACCAGGCGGGGTTCTCCAGGATGTTGCGTAGGATGACGTTCGGCGTATGCGTGCCGTAATAGCCCTGGCCGATGTAGTTCTTGAAGACCTGGTTCTTGTTGGCGATCGCGCGGATCTTCGCCAGCGCTTCCACCTCGGTGATCGCTTCGGGCAGCGCCAGCGGCGCGGCGGATTTGATCGAGCCGGGCACGATCGCATCGGTCATCGCTTCGAGCGAATCGTGGCCGACCGTGCGCAGCATGTGCGCGATCTCGGCATCATTCGGGCCGATATGGCGCTCGATGAAGGCGTGGTGGTGTTCGAGTTCGCGCAGGGAAACGGGGCGCGAAGCGGAAGTATTCTGCTGGCTCATGGCAAGGGCGTCCGAAAGTAGCGTGCATGCTGCACGCGGGCGCCCCTCTGTCCTTTTGCCTGAGAGTTTGGAAGCGCATCGAGCCGCGCTTCGTGCCCCTTCGGCGCCGGATTCAACCGGTCTCTCCAGAGTGTTTGCGCGCGGTGGTATGGGAGCCTGAGCGATTACGGGCGTTGCGTCTTCGGCAGCGGAGTAGGCCCTGTTCGGAGCCGCCCGCTTCTCCCACCGCGCGTTACCCGACTGATTATAAGGTGCCGCGCCGGGTTTTTCCCGTGGATCGTGAACACTTTTATCCGGGCTCGCACGCCCTCCACGAGCGGTGCCGAAGGGTGCTGCCGGTTCCGAGGCTGAACCGCAGAAACGACGAAGCCCGCCTTGCGGCGGGCTTCGTCTACAATTGGTGCCCAGGAGAGGACTCGAACCTCCACGGTTTTACCCGCTAGTACCTGAAACTAGTGCGTCTACCAATTCCGCCACCTGGGCAGGTGGGTCCGCGTAGCCGCTTAGGGCTGCGCGAGCCGCGTAGATTAGGCATCTGCGCATGCCCTGTCAACCAGTCCGCGATCCATCCGCGCATATCTTATTCTCCCGATTCCCGCGCGATGCGCTTGCCGCGTCGCCATCACACCAAGGCTTCAAGTGACCAAGAAACCCCCAGCAAGATCAACCCCTTCCCGGCAGGCTTCGGCTCGCCAGGACAAAGGCAAGCCCGCCAAGGGCAAGCCGAACAAGGCGCCGGCAGCATCGTCGAAAGCCCCGTCGCGTAAGCTGCGCCCCGCCGTCGCTCATGTCGCCGGCCACGATCCGCATGCCGAGCGCGAGGCACAGCGCTACGAGCGCCCGATACCCAGCCGCGAGGCGATTCTCGCCTTGCTGGAAAGTGCCGGCGAGATGCTCAGCGAGGCGCGCATCGCCGATGCGCTGGAGATCACCGACGAATACGAAATCAACGCATTGCGCAAACGGCTTGGCGCGATGGTGCGCGACGGCCAGCTGCTGCAGGGGCGCCGTGGCGACTACGCGCCGGCGCAGAAACTCGACTTGATCCCCGGCGTGGTGATCGCCAACGTCGAGGGCTATGGCTTCCTGCGCCCGGACGAGGGCGGCGACGATCTGTATATCTCGCCGCAGCAGATGCGCACGGTGATGCACGGCGACCGCGTGCTGGCCAGCGTGGTCGGCGTGGATCGCCGCGGCCGTCGCCAGGGCGCGATCGTCGAGGTCTTGCAGCGGCGCTCGCCACGGCTGGTCGGTCGCGTGGTGATCGATAACGGCGTGACCCTGGTCACCCCGGACGATCGTCGCCTGCACCAGGACATCATGATCACCCCGGGCGAGACGCAGGGCGCGAAGTCCGGCCAGATCGTGGTGGCCGAGATCACCGATCCGCCGACCGCCAAGCGCGGCCCGCTGGGTGCGATCCGTTCGGTGCTCGGCGAACGCCTGCAACCCTCGCTGCTGGTCGAGATGGCAATCGCGAGTTTTGGCCTTCCCAACGAATGGCCGGCCGATGTGCTGCGCGATGCGGCGCAGGTCGAGGCGCAGGTCACCGCGGCCGAACGCGAAGGTCGCGTCGACCTGCGCAAGCTGCCGCTGGTTACCATCGACGGCGCCGACGCGCGCGACTTCGACGATGCGGTCTATGCCGAGCCGCGCCGCGGCGGCGGTTTCCGCCTGATCGTGGCGATCGCCGACGTGTCGCACTACGTGAAGATCGGCGGCGCGCTCGACCGCGAGGCGTACCAGCGCAGCACCTCGACCTATTTCCCCGGCTTCGTCGTGCCAATGCTACCGGAGACGTTATCCAACGGGATCTGCTCGCTCAATCCCAAGGTGGAGCGGCTGTGCATGGTCTGCGACATGCAGGTCGAAGCCGATGGCGAGGTGAGCAAGGCGAAGTTCTACGACGCCGTGATGCTTTCGCACGCGCGGCTCACCTACGACAAGGTGTGGCAGGTGGTCGGCCTCAACGATGCCGATGCACGCCAGGAAGTGTCCGATGTGCTGCCGCAGCTGGAAAACCTGCACGCGCTGTACAAGGCGATGTCGGCGCAGCGCAAGCGGCGCGGCGCGATCGATTTCGAGACGCCGGAAGTGAAATTCAGGCTCGACCAGACCGGTGAAGTGGAGTCGATGGGCGCGAGCCAGCGCAACGATGCGCACAAGTTGATTGAGGAGTGCATGATCGCGGCGAACGTGCAGGCCGCGCTGTATCTCGAAAAGAAAAAGATTCCCGCGCTGTTCCGCGCGCACGAGCCGCCACCGGCGGAAAAGTACGAGGACCTGCAGCAGTTCCTGCGCGAGTTCAAGCTGCGCATGCCGCCGGTGGACGAAGTGACGCCGGGCGATTTCGCCGATGTGCTGCGCATGGTGCACGACCGTCCCGAGCGCGAGCTGATCCAGTCGGTGCTGCTGCGCTCGCAGAGCATGGCCGCCTACCAGCCGGAGAACCGCGGCCACTTCGGCCTGGCCTTGCAGGCGTATGCGCACTTCACCTCACCGATCCGCCGCTATCCGGACCTGCTGGTGCATCGCGCGATCCGCTATGCGCTGACCGGCGCCAAGCCGGCCAACTACTCGTACAGCCCGGCCGAGATGGCCGCGATGGCGGTGCATTGCTCGCAGCGCGAGCGTGCGGCGGAAGAAGCCGAGCGCGACGTGGACGAGCGCTTCAAGTGCGCGTGGATGGCCAAGCATGTCGGCAGCGAATTCGACGGCGTGGTCACCGGCGTCACTTCGTTCGGCCTGTTCGTCGAGCTGGACGAATCGAAAGTCTCCGGGCTGGTCCACATCAGTCAGCTGGCCAACGACTATTACCACTTCGATCCGGTGCGCAAGCTGCTCAAGGGCGAGCGCAACGGCGACCAGTTCCGCCTCGGCGACCACGTGCGTGTGCAGGTACTGCGCGCGAGCCTGGAGGATCGCAAGATCGATTTCCGGCTGGTGCCGAACCGCAGTGCCAGTGCGCCGCCGCCGCGTACCGGCAAGGCCTACGACTACGCCGCCAGCGGCGAACGCTATTCGTTGCCGCCGGGTCGCGGCGCCAAGTCGGCCGCCGCCGCACCGCCAGGTCGCGGCGCGAAAACCGCAGCGGCCTTCGGTCGCATGGCCAAGGCGGTCGGTCGCGCGTTCGGTCGTGATACGAAAGCAGCGGAGCCTGCACCGCCGGCTCCGGATCATCCGCCGTCGACCAAGCGCGCGTATGCCAGCCGTCCCGCGAGCAACGCGCCGCCCGCGTCTGCCGCATCGAAGAGCACGTTGGAAAAGAGCCGCACGGACAAACGTCCGCCACGCAAACCCAAGTCGAAAGGCCGCGCATGAGTTCGAGTGATCACTGGATCGTCGGCATCAATCCGGTCGAAGGCGCACTGAGCAACGACGCCGAACGCGTGCGCGAAGTGTTGGTCGAGCAAGGTCAGCGCAACGCGCGCGTGCAGGCGCTGGCGGAACGCGCGCAGGCGTTGAAGATTCCCGTTCTGCAGCGGCCGCGCGAGCAACTGGACAAGCTCGCTGGCGAGGCGCGTCACCAGGGCGTGGCGGCACGCTACGAGGCGCCGCCGTTGGCCAACGAGGCCGATCTGCCGCAGCTGCTCGAACAGGCCGGCAACGAGGCGCTGGTGCTGGTGCTGGATGGCGTCACTGATCCGCACAATCTCGGCGCCTGCCTGCGTAGCGCCGCTGCGGCGAAGGTCACCGCCGTGGTGGTGCCGAAAGACCGCGCGGTCGGCCTCACGCCGGTGGTGCGGCGCGCGTCGGCCGGCGGTGCCGATCGCGTGCCGCTGATTGCCGCGACCAATCTCGCACGCACGCTGCGCGTGCTGAAGGATGCCGGCGTGTGGATCACCGGGTTGGATGGCGAGACCGAGCAATCGATCTACGCGATCGACCTGAAGGGGCCGGTGGCGCTGGTGCTCGGCAGCGAGGGCGAAGGCATGCGCCGGCTTACCCGCGAGACCTGCGATTTCGTGGCGAAGATTCCGATGCCGGGCGTCATGGAAAGCCTGAACGTTTCCGTCGCCACCGGTGTCGTATTGTTCGAAGCCCTGCGTCAACGGAGTGCATCACGATGAATTTTTACTGGTTCGACTGGGCCGGCTATCTCGGCGTGGCGCTGGTGCTGTTCGCTTTTTTGCTGCTGCAGGCACACAAGCTGCACGGCAACGGACTGGTCTATCAGCTGATGAACGGGTTCGGCGCGTTGGGCGTCGTGTTGTCGTTGCTGTTCGGTAACTTCAACTCGGCGGCTTTCGTGATGGAGCTGGCATGGATCGCGGTCAGCGTATTCGGCATCGTGCATTCCACCCGCACCAAACGTCGCGCGCGCGCGGTGGTGGTCACGCCCGACACCCGGCCGCCTTACTGAAGCTCGGCTGCCGGGCGAGCAGACCCACGCTATTCGGGTGGCAATCGGGCGATCTTGTCGTCGGACGATTCCGTTGCCGAAGATGCGTTCGGCACGGCGCTGACGACGATGCGATCGCCGAGGACGTTGGAGGCATGCGGTGCCTTGCGAGCGGGATGGGCATCGGTATCGTGCCGCGGTTCGACCAGGAATACGAAGCCGGCCGGCCGGCTGACCCAGAACCAACGGCGGAAGTTGTATTTCACGAATTCCTGCACGACCACCGAGCGTTGCGCGAACTGCGGCTGCTGCACCAGCTCTGCCGCCATCTGCAGCGCCTTGGCCTTCTCGAGGTCATGCACGCCCCAGGTGAGCAGTTGGCAGTCGCCGGCGCGGTCTGCGCTTTCGGCACGCGAGTCCAGCAAACGGGTTACTTCCGGTAAGGCGTTCGGGCCCGCAAGTTCCTCCGGCGTGTAAGCGCGCAGGTGTTCCGATCCGGCGAGGTAGTAGCCGAAGAAATTCTGCTCGCTCAACGTGCGGAACCGGGGGGTGGCCCGACTGAAATTGAAGGGCAGCACCACCGGCACGATCTGCCCCGTACAGCCCGGCTGCTGCGCCACGTAGGCCGCGGAAGCACGCCACGGTTCGGTGCGCGGCAGCCAGCGCCCTTGCAGCAGCATCAGCTGGGAGCACAGCATGAGCACCACCAGCACGGCCGCGACCGCACCACCAAGCGACCGCCGGCGCGGACCGGCCGCATCGTAGACTTTCGCCAGCAACAGCCAGGCGAACGGCACGCAGGACAGCAGGTTGCGGTCGGAGAACGAAGGGGCGACCAGGATCGAGACGCTGATGCCGCAGACGACGACGCCGACCAGCACGACCAGGCACAGTCCCACGCACCATCGCGCTTCGATCCGAGTCGCATCCGATATCGGCAGCAGGGGTGCGCGATTCGTTCCGCGCCATCGGCGCAGCAACCAGCTGCAAAGCAGCAACGCCGCGAGCAGGATCAGCAGATATTTGGTCAGCAGGTCGGTCAGCGCGTGCCTGATCTCGTTGCGGAAGAAGCCGACGCTATTCTTGAACCAGAGATTGTGTAGATCCAGCTGGGTCGAATGGGTCAGCCAGTAGTAGTACAGCAGGTTGGGCAAGAGAATAAGCAGCCCGGTGACCAGTAGTGCCACGCGCAGGCGCAGGTCGGCGGTGCTCAGCAGCAGGAACAGCCATACCATGCCCGTCGCGAGCAGCAGATAGGCATGGGTGAAGCTCGCGGCCAGGCCCAGCGCGGTCAGCAGCGTCAAGTGCCAGCCTGGAAAAAGTCCCGGGCGGGATTGCTTGCGTCGATGCAGCGCCATCGCGGTATTCAACAGGCCCGTCGCCAACGCCAAGGCGAACATGTAGCTGCGCGCGTTCTGCGACTGGTCGAACCAGAAGATTGAAACCGTCGCCACCGCGCAGGCGAAGGCCACCGCGCTGCCGCTGGCAATGCGTCGCGCTCCGTGCGCGAACAGCGCCACGGCCAGCACCGCGCAGATAGCGCTGGGCAGGCGCACGCTCCATTCGGAGATGCCGAACAGTTGCGTCCAGCCGTATAAGAAAAAGTAGTAAAGCGGAGGATGCACATCGGTGAGCGCGCGCCGGAACACCTCGGCCAGGCCGCCATGATGATTAATGACGTACAGGGTGAACAGCTCGTCGATCCAGAAGCTGCTGGTGGACAGTCCGACGAATGCGAACGCGCAGGCCACGACGGCGATCGCGCCGTACGCAAAACCCGGCCATCGCAGCGATGGCTGCGTTGTTTGCACGCTGTTCAAGCGGCGCCCCCTAGCAAGAAACCCAGCCCTGAAGGCATGGTCTGAGACTCCGAAGTTTCGATCATGTCGCGATCCTGCGACACGATGGGCCTCGGAATGTTAAGTCACCGAACGAACGCCACCGCTGCCATATCGGAACGCAGCAGCCGGCCTCACGGCGACGATCACGCCAGTATAAAGGTTCGGTCTAGCCTAACGTTGCGTCATGGCTATCGTTGACTGCGCTGCCTCGATAGTCGGCGGCGCGGGTGATCGGGGGAGAGACCGTCGGTTGTGTTCGAGTGTGATCTCGAACAACTCAGTCCGGCCGGTCGCCCAGCTTCGGCAACTCCGGAGCCGACGTGAAGTCGCGCTTGCTACGTTGCTTGGTCAGCGGTTCGCCGGTGACCTGGAACCACACGCTCTCGGCGAGGTCGCCAATGCGCTCGAGGTTCTTCGCCATGAACAGCAGATGCGTGCACGGCGTGATGTTGCGCGGGTCTTCCATCATGTAAGTCAGCAGCTGGCGGAAGTAGCCGGTGTAGGCCTCATCAAGGTCGGCGTCGTCCTTCCACACCTGATAGGCGCGTTCGGCATCGCGGTCGCGATAGGCGCGCAGTACGTCGCGTACTTCGGTGGCAGCCAGCTCGGCGAGGTGGTTGAGGCCGCCGGTGGCTTGGATCGGCGCGACCATCGACAGCGGGATCGAACGCTTCGCCACGTTGGCGGCGTAGTCGCCGATGCGCTCGATGTCGGCGGCGATGCGTAGCGCGGCAAACACGTTGCGCAGATCGCCGGCGATCGGCGCGCGCAGGGCGAGCAGGCGCACCACGTCGTGGCTGATCTCCTGCTCGAGCTGGTCGATCGCATCGTCGTTGAGCACGACGTGCTGCGCGGCCAGTTCGTCACGGCGTTCGACCACGTCGATCGCTGCTTCGAGCTGGCTCACCGAGAGCTCGCCCATGCGCACGATCTCGCCGGTGAGTCGGCTCAGCTCGTCGTCGTAACTCTTGATGATGTGTTCTTTGCTGCTGCCGCTCATGGCGCGTTCTCACAAAGTGGATGGTGGGGCAGGGTTTCGCTTAGTCGGGTTTGCGCGGTTAACCGAACCGACCGGTGATGTAGTCCTCGGTCTGCTTCTTGCCGGGCTTGGTGAAGATTTTCTCGGTACGGTCGAACTCGATCAACTCGCCCAGGTACATGAAGGCGGTGAGGTCGGAGACGCGCGCTGCCTGCTGCATGTTGTGGGTGACGATGACGATGGTGTACTCGCCTTTCAGTTCTTCTACCAGCTGTTCGATGCGGCCCGTAGCGATCGGGTCCAGCGCCGAGGTCGGCTCGTCCAGCAGCAGCACTTCCGGCTTCAGCGCGATGCCGCGGGCGATGCACAGGCGCTGTTGCTGGCCGCCGGACAGGCCGAGGGCGTTCTGCTTGAGCTTGTCCTTCACCTCGTCCCACAGCGCGGCGCTGCGCAGCGCCTGCTCGACGCGGCCTTCCATCTCGGTCTTGGACAGCTTTTCGTGATGGCGGATGCCGTAAGCGACGTTCTCGAAGATCGTCATCGGGAACGGCACCGGCTTCTGAAACACCATGCCGACCTTGCTGCGCAGGCGATTCATCGAATAGCTCGGATCGAGAATGTTCTCGTCGTCCAGCACGATCGAACCTTTCGCTTCCAGCTTCGGATAGATCGCGTAAATGCGATTGAAGATGCGCAGCAGGGTCGACTTGCCGCAGCCGGAGGGGCCGATGATCGCGGTGACCTTCTTCTCCGGAATATCCATGCTGATGTTCTTCAGCGCATGGAAGCCGTTGTAGTAGAAGTTGAGGTCGCGCACCTGGATTTTGGTGGGTGCCAGCGGCGCGGCAAGCTGCGCGACCTGCGGGTTGAGACCCGGGCTCTGGCCAGTAACGGACTCAATCATGGCGGACTCTAATCATGGGATATTTTGTGGCGCGAAAGGACCAGGCGGGCGAAGAGGCTCAGCAGCAGCACGAACATGGTGATCACGAACGCGCCGGCCCAGGCCATCGCGTGCATGGCATCGCCCGGGTCGTTGGCGTACTGGTAGATCACCTGCGGCATGCTGGCCATCTTGTCCAGCGGGTTGAGCGTCATGAAGTTGTTGCCGAAGGCGGTGAACAGCAGTGGCGCGGTCTCGCCGCTGATCCGCGCCAGTGCCAGCAGTACGCCGGTGATGATGCCGGAACGTGCCGCGCGCACCAGGATCTGCGTGGTCAGCTTCCACTGCGGCACGCCCAGCGACAACGCTGCCTCGCGCAGCGTGGAGGGCACCAGCCGCAGCATCTCGTCGGTCGTGCGCACGATCACCGGCAGCGCAATCAGCGCCAATGCCACGCCGCCGGCGAAGCCCGAGAAGGTGGTGTTGCCATGGGTCAACGCGGTGCTCGGCAGTACGATGATGGTGTAGACGAACAGGCCCAGCACGATCGACGGTGCCGACAGCAGGATGTCGTTGAGGAAGCGGATCGTCTCGCCGAGCTTGCTGCGGTTGGCGTACTCCGCCAGCCAGGCGCCGGCCATCACGCCGATCGGCGTGGCGATCGCGATGCCGATGAAGTCGATGATCAGGCTGCCGACCATCGCATTAGCCAGGCCGCCGTTCTCGCCCAGTGCGGTGATCTTGGTGAACAGGTTGAGATGCATCGCGCTGATGCCCTGGCGCAAGGTTTCCCACAGGATCCAGGCCAGGAAGGTCAGTCCGATCACGGTGGCCAGTACGCTCAGACTCAGCGCGATGACGTTGGTGATGCGGCGGCGCAGGTAGAGCGAGGCGCTGCTCATCAGCGGCCCTCCTTGCGTGCCAGGTTGCGCAACATCAGGCGGGCGATCAGCAGCACGATGAAGGTCACCACGAACAGCAGGAAGGCCAGCGCCATCAGGGTGGATTTCTGCAGGCCGGCGGCTTCGCCGAACTGGTTCGCGATGGTTGAGGCGATCGACGAGCCCGGATCGAGCAACGACGGCGACCACTGCAGCGCGTTGCCGATGATGAAGGTCACCGCCATCGTTTCGCCAAGCGCGCGGCCGAGGCCGAGGAAGATGCCGCCGATCACCGCCGAGCGGGTATACGGCAGCACGATATCCCAGGACACTTCCCAGGTGCTGGAGCCAAGCGCATACGCGGACTCTTTAAGTCGCGTGGGTACGGTCTGGAATACCTCGCGCATCACCGAGGCGATGAACGGGATGATCATGATCGCCAGCACGATGCCAGCGGTGAGGATGCTGGCGCCGAACGGATAGCTGCTGCCGAACATCTTGCCGATCAACGGCACGTGGGCGGCCAGCCAGGACGGCTTGCCATCGTCCGGGCTGTCGCCGAGATAGTTGGTCAGCCACGGCTTGAGGTGGTCGGCGAAGAATGGGGCGAAAATGAAAAGGCCCCACATGCCGTAGATGATCGATGGAATGCCGGCCAGCAGTTCGATCGCCGAGGCGACTGGTGTGCGCAGCCAGGCGGGCGCCACTTCGGAAAGATACAGCGCGATACCAAAGCTGACCGGCACCGCCAGCAGCAGGGCGATCAGCGAAGTGGCGATGGTGCCGTAGATCGGGATCAGCGCGCCGTAATTATCGCTGCCCGGGTCCCACGCGGTGCTGACCAGGAAGTGCCAGCCGAAATGCGTAAAGGCGTCGCGGCCGCCCCACAGGGTGGCGCCAGCGGCGCCGAGCAGCGAGGCCAGCACCAGCAGCGCGCAGAGCTTGAGCAGCCAGCCGAACTGGCGATCATGGCGGGCGTCGCGATGGGCGCGCGCTTCCTCATGCCGGATCACAGCCAGTGCCTTGGCGTCTTCAGTCGCTGGCATGGTGGCTCGCTCTGGCAGGGAAAAACGAGTGTCGCATCGGGCA
>Ga0302314_10013461_pt1 | contig 14064 bp, 5 predicted proteins | sample III_Palsa_N2_3_FD_200533 | JGI IMG/M metagenome (GOLD analysis project Ga0302314, IMG submission 200533) | Peat permafrost microbial communities from Stordalen Mire near Abisko, Sweden - III_Palsa_N2_3 | ecosystem: Environmental > Terrestrial > Soil > Palsa > Peat permafrost | place: Sweden... | reverse complement strand
CCAGGGTCCTGGAGGCGGGCTGCGACGCTGGCCAGGACGCGCAGATGTTCGGCCCGGTCGCGGTCGCGGGCGGCGATCATGATGACGATGCGTACCGGCTGGTTGTCGCGCGCAGCGAAATCGATGCCATGGGTGCAGATCGCCACGGTGATCAGGCTGCCGGGCAGGCTCGGCAGCCGGGCATGGGGGATGGCGATGCCATTGCCGATGCCGGTCGAGGTGACGTCCTCGCGGTCGAAGATCGCCTTGATGAAGGCGGCCCGGTCCTTGGGGGTGAAGTCCGCCGAGGTGAGCTCGGCGATCTGCAGCAGGGCGTCGCGCTTGCTCAGCGCTGCGTCCAGGAACACGACCCGCGCGGGGTCGAGGTAGGGAGCCAGATCGATGAGGATCTCAGTCACGGAGAGCGTTCAGCGCGTCTCGAATTCCGTCAGCAGATCCACCAGAGCCTGCGCAGACTTCACTTGATGGAGGAACTCGCAGAAATGCTCTTTGCGGATCTGACTGGCGAAACTCTTCATCAGCTGGAGGTGGAGCTCCTTCTGATCGGGCGGGGTGAGCAGCAGGAAGACGCTGAAGACCGGTTCGCCATCGAGGCTGTCGAAGTCCAGGCCGACATCGCTATGGCCATAGGCGCAGATGATCTCCTTGACCAGGCTGGTGCGGCAGTGCGGGATGGCGATGCCGTGGCCGATGCCGGTGGAGCCGACCGATTCGCGCTTCATGGTCTCGTCGAGGATGCCGACCGCGTGCTCGTCGCTGATCTTCTTAGCCATGATCAGCCCGTCGATGAGCGTGGCGATCACCGTCCGTTTGTCCGGATCGGCGGGAAGCATGGTGAACGCTTTAGGCACGATGACGTGCGACATACGCGGCACGGTCATCGAACCCTCCGGGCGTTGGGTGAGGGACAAGGCATCGCTAGGTTTTTCCCGCAACAAGTGTTGCACCTTATGCTTAAACGTAAAGGCAGTCAACAAGCCTGCGTCGCTAGGGTATAGCTTATCGCCGCTGTGACGCGCGGTATTATGCTTGACCTTGCCGTGTCGCACCTGCTCTCGACTGCAAATCCCCTCATCAAGCGCCTGGTCCACCTCCACGAGGCCCGCGGCCGGCGCGCGGCCGGGATGTTCATCGTCGAGGGACGGCGCGCGATCGATGATTTCCTGAAAGCCGGGCAAGGTGCTGCCCATCTGCTGGTGCGCGAGGATGCCGAGCCGCCTCCCGGCTGGCCGCCGGCGATCACCGTGTCGGGGCGCATCCTCGAGCGCCTGAGCCAGGCCACGACGCCGTCAGGCTACCTGGCGGTCTTCCCGATCCCGCTGCCAACCGCGCTGGTCGCCGCCCAGGGCGGCCTGATGCTCGTCGAGGTCGCCGACCCCGGCAACCTCGGCACGCTGCTGCGCACCGCCGCCGCGATGGGCCTGACCCAGGTGGTGCTGGCCGGCACCGCCGACCCCTGGTCGGCCAAGGCCGTGCAGGCCACCGCCGGCGCCCTGGCGCGACTGCAGATCCACACCCTCGCGCTGGACCAGGCCATCGCCCTGGCGACGCCCGACGCCCCGCGCTGCGCCCTGGTGGTGCGTGACGGGGTGCCGCCCGAGCAGCTGCCGCGCCGCCGACGCTGGCTGGTGGTCGGCGGCGAGGCGCGCGGCATCCCGCCGGAACTCCTCGCCGCCTGCCCGGAACGCGTGACGCTGCCCATGCCGGGCGGCACTGAGAGCCTCAACGCGGCGATCGCCGGAGCGATCGCCTGCTACCTGCTGATGCGGAGCGGTGCATGAGCGTCGCGCCTGACGACGCCGCCCGCGCGCGTGAGGCGCTGATCGGCGGCCTCGAGGAGCGCGCGCGGCTCCTGGCCCTGCCGGAGACGGTCATCGAGACGGCGCTCGGACGGATCGCGGCGAGCATCGCGGCGCAGCCCCCGGTCAGCGAGCCGACGCCCAGCAACGCGTCCTACGTGGCCAACGACCTGCCGACCGCCGCGAGCACCGCGCCGCTGGTCGCCGCCGTGCCGCAGTCGATGACCGACATCGTGCACCGCCCTCCGCCCCCGGACGTCCAGCCGGTGACCGTGACCTCGGATCCCGGACCCGGGACCGAGGCCACCCGCGCCTCGGGCCAGGTCCAGGCCATCGCGACCGCCAGCGAGGACGGCAGCGCCCGCACCATCCCCGACAGCATGGTCGTCAACCGCGCAGTCCAGGTCGGCGACTCCATCCCCTCCGGGCGGATCATCGCGGGCTACCGCATCGATCGGCAGATCGGCAGCGGCGCGATGGGCCAGGTCTACCGCGCGGTGCAGCTGAGCGTGCAGCGCGATGTCGCCTTCAAGGTGCTCACCCGGCGCCTGGCCGGCGACCCGACCTTCCGCGAGCGTTTCCTGCGCGAAGCGCGCGCCGCCGGGCAGCTGCACCATTTCAACCTCATCGCCGTGCATGATGTCGGCGAGGCCGACGGCCTGATGTTCTTCAGCATGGAGCTGGTCGACGGCCAGACCGTGAAGGACCTGCTGCGCAAGGGTCCGGTGGCGCTGCCCCAGGCGCTGGACATCGCCATCCAGACGCTGCGCGCGCTGTCGTATGCGCACATGAACGGCATCGTGCACCGCGACATCAAGCCCGACAACCTCATGGTCACCGCCGCAGGCGTGGTCAAGGTCGCCGACCTGGGGCTGAGCCGCGTCGATTCCCAGACCCGCGCCACTTCCGAGACGACCCAGGCCGGCACGCTGATGGGAACGCCCCACTACATGTCGCCCGAGCAGGGCCGCGACGCGCATGCCGCCGACCACCGTTCCGACCTCTACTCGCTCGGCGCGACGCTCTACCACATGATCATCGGCCAGCCGCCCTTCACCGGCTCGAGCCCGGTCGAGGTGGTGCTGCGCGCCTCCACCGTGCCCTTGACCTATCCCGAACCGGGACCTCCTGCGTCGATCAAGGCGGTGCTGTCGCGGCTGCTGGCCAAGAAGCCCCAGGAGCGCTACCTCTCGGCCTCCGAGGCGCTGCACGAGCTGGAGATGCTCTACCAGGACTTCGGGCCGCCGGTCGCGCAGGACCAGTCGCTGCGCCGGCGCCGGCGCCGCCTGCGCTTGCAGCGCCTGGCACCGACCTTCTTCATGGCCGGGGTGGCGATCGTGGTGCTCGGGGTGTTCGCCGCGCTGGTCGTGCACTTCGCGGCCGGCTCCATGCTCTCGCAGGGCAAGCGCCAGGCGATCGAGGCGGCCGAGGCGCAGAAGGACTTCCGCCAGGCGCAGGCGCTGATCAGTGCGGATCTCAGTGAGGTCGCGCCGAACAGCGGTGCGTCGGAGAGCCTGAACGCCCTGGCCAGCCAGGCGCAGGATGCGTGGGCGGCCGACTCGCAGTCCCGCATCAGTGCGCCGCTAGCGGCCTTCGAGCTGGCCATGAAGGAGGAGCGCTGGGGTGATGCCGAGCAGGCCCTGCATGTCGACAATGAGGACACCCTCTGGCCAGCGGCGGCCGCCCAGCTCGCCGCGAAGCGCACCGAGTTCCAGAACCGCCTGGCGAGCCTCGACGATAAGCCGTCCAATGATGACGTCGCCGAGCCTGCCCCGGCCACGGCTCCGCCGCCGGCTCCTGGCGCCGGCGGGAGCCTGGCCCAGCTCACGGCACAGATCCGTGACCGTCAGGAGCGTTCCGCCAACTACTTCTGGTCGATGCTGGTGTGCGTCCCGGAATCGGCGGCCCAGGCGATCGATCTCGGCCGCACCTTCAATACCGTCGGCAATGCGACCCTGGCCCTGGATCCGACCGGCATGCCCGATGACGGCTGGCACTGGGGCAAGGGCACGCTGCGCAGCATCAACCTGCATCAGCGCTTCACCTCACCCGTGCAGGCGGACGAGAACTGGTCGCTGAAGCTCGGGCCCCTGCTGGTGACGATCACCGCCGCCGGCACGGTGCTCAGCCGCGATGGCGTGACCCAGCAGTCGGATCCGCGCACTGCCAACATCATCCACGTCCTGCGCCTGAACAACGTCACGCTGGTCTCGCTCAACAACGGCACGCCGGTGAGCACCGGTCAGGCGGATCCGACCATGGAGTTCCACTGGTCGCTGCAGGTCGCGCACCGCGTCGAGGTGCTGATGCGCGGCACGATGAAGCTGCTGCGCTGAGCGAGGACCGGTCCCGCCTCGTGCTGCTCGCGCAAGGCCCGCGGCGGGCTCAGGCCACTCCGGCGCGCGTGAAGGAGAGCTGCGCATAGCGGTCGAGGAAGCAGCTGCGCACGGTGCGCTGACGGCGGAAGCCGAGCTCCTGGAAGATCCCTTCGAGCTCCTTGGCCGGGGTCCCGGCCTTGCCGGCATCGAGCAGGGCGAAGCCGTCCGGGTGCAGCACGCGGGCCACCTCGCGGGCCAGCTGGCGGGTCGCATCGGCGTTGAAATGGCAGCCGATCGCGCCGCACGAGTTGACGATGTCGACCGAGCTGTCGGCAAGCCGGACGCCCTGCGCGTCGCAGAACGGCTCGAGCACCGATTGCGGCTGGAAATGCACTGCGACGGGATTGCCCCGCGCATCCTGGTAGCGGCCGAGGCGGGCCTGCGCGACGAAGGCCGGCTGGTACTCCAGTCCGAGGATCTGCGAGCCCTGCGGCAGGTGCCAGGCCAGGACCCGCGTCGAGTCCCCAGTGCCGCAGCACAGGTCGACGGCGAAGAGCGGGCGGTCCGGGCAGGTGCCGTGCAGGTTGCGCGGGATGATGCGCCAGTTGGCCCAGCGCTGGCGGGCGTTGACGCCGCTGAACTCGCCGGCGCTCATCATCAGGTAGCCGCGCAGGGCCTGGTCGTTGCGCTGGTCGCGGAAGGCGGCGCGCCGCACGGTGCGCACCCAGGCCTCGGCCACGGCCTGGCGGATGGCGATGAAGGGCAGGCTCATGCCCTGGCCATGGCGCCAGGCGGCGAGGCGGATCGCGGATTCGGATATGCGCAATGGCGTCTGGGCGCCAGTCATCGGGGGCATCGGCTACTCCATGCCATGGCCAGGCGAGGCGGGATGCTACGCCACGGTCGGCACCGCCAATGGTTAACCGTAACGCACTATGACCTGATGCTCCTGGTGGTCGTCGGTCAGGCTGATCGCGCCACCGGCCAGGGGCCGGCCATCGCACTCGACCTGCAGGCTGCCCGGGGCCCCCTCGCGCAGCAGCTGGACATGGTAGAAGGTCGAGCGGAAGCGGTAATGGTAGCGGCAGGTGGTCCATGCCGCCGGCAGGCGCGGCCGGAAGGTCAGCCGACCGTCCTGCAGGTGGATGCCGATCAGCGACTCGACCAGCAGGCGGTACATCCAGCCCGCCGAGCCGGTGTACCAGGTCCAGCCGCCGCGCCCGACATGCGGCGCGACGCCATAGACGTCGGCCGCCACCACGTAGGGCTCGGCCTGGTAGCGCCGGCAGCCGGCAGCCGTACCGCCATGGGTGATCGGCAGCAGCGACCGGGTCAGCTCCCAGGCGCGCTCGACCTGGCCGAGCTCGGCGGCGGCCATCGCCACCCACACCGCGGCGTGGGTGTACTGGCCGCCATTCTCGCGCACCCCGGGCAGGTAGCCCTTGATGTAGCCGGGATCGAGCGTGCCGGCGTCGAAGGGCGGATCGAAGAGCTTGATCAACCCGGCCTGCGCGTCGACCAGGCGCGCCTGGACCGAGGCCATGGCCTGCACCGCGCGCGCGGGATCGGTCGCGCCGGTGAGCGCCGCCCAGCTCTGCGGCAGCGAATCGATCTGGCATTCGGCATTGGCCTTGGTGCCGAGCGGCGTGCCGTCGTCGAACCAGGCGCGGGTGTACCATTCCCCGTCCCAGGCCGTCGCATCGATGCGGTCCGCGAGCTGGCTGCGCAGGGTTGCGAACTCCTGCGCCGTGGCCGGGTCCTGGTGGCGGCCGCACAGCGCCGAGAAGTGGCCGAGCACGTCGCACAGGAAGAAGGCCAGCCAGACACTCTCGCCCTTGCCGCCCATGCCGATGCGGTTCATGCCGTCGTTCCAGTCGCCGCAGCCGATCAGCGGCAGGCCATGGGCGCCGAAGCGCAGCCCCCACCGGATGGCGCGCAGGCAGTGGTCATAGAGCGTGCCGTCGTGGGCTGAGCGGCTCCAGCCGTCGTAGCGCGCCTCCTCCTCGGGCAAAAGCGGCCGGCCTTCGAGGAAGGCGGCGCGTTCATCGAGGATGCCGGTGTCGCCGGTGGTCTCGACATAGCGGGCGGTCGCCCAGGCCAGCCACAGGTAGTCGTCGGAGAAGTGCGTACGCACGCCCTTGTCCTGGGGAGGATGCCACCAGTGCAGGACGTCGCCCGTGGTGAACTGGTGCGCGGCGGCGCGCAGCAGGTGGGCCCGCGCCAGACCGGGCGCGGCATGGATCAGCGCCATGACGTCCTGGAGCTGGTCGCGGAAGCCGTAGGCCCCTCCCGACTGGAAGAAGCCGCTGCGCGCCCAGACGCGGCTGGCCAGCACCTGGTAGACCAGCCAGCCGTTGGCCAGGATGTTGACCGCCGGATCGGGGGTCTCGAGGTGGATGACCCCGAGCGTGTCCTTCCAGAATGTCCAGACCGCCGCGAGCGCGTCGCTGACCGCGCGCTGCTGGCGGTAGCGCTCGATCAGCTGCTGGGCCTGGGCGCGGTCCGTGCCGCAGCCGAGGACGTAGGTGACCTCGCGGCTTTCGCCGGCCTCGAGTGTCAGCGAGCTCATCAGGCCGAAGCATGGGTCCAGCCCGGCACCGACGCGGTTCGACAGGCGGGTGCGCGACAGCGCGCGCGGGCTGCCGTAGGCGGCATTGCGTCCGAGGAACTCCAGGCGGTCGCCGGTGTAGGTGCGGTCCAGCCCCAGGCAGTCGAGGAAGACCACCCGCCCGCCGAAGTCGGTGTTGTAGGCATTGGTGGCCAGAAGCGCGCCGCTGCGGACATCGATCGAGGTCACGATGTGCGGTGCGCTCTTGTGTCGCAGCTCGCCCAGCACCAGCTCCCAGTAGCCTGCCACCACCAGCTGGCGGATGCGCTCCGAGCGGTTGGCGATGACGATGCGCACCAGCTTGACCGGGCTGTCGGGTGCGACGAAGACCGTCGCCTCGCTGGTGATGCCGTGGCGGGTGTGCTCCCAGGCCGAGTAGCCGAAGCCGTGCCGGGCGATGTACCAGCCGCCGGCATTGCTCGGCCACGGCATCGGCGACCACACCTCACCATGTTCCTCGTCACGCAGGTAGAACGCCTCGCCGCTCGAGCCGGTCACCGGGTCGTTGTGCCAGGCGGTGAGGCGGAACTCGTGGCAGTTCTCCGCCCAGGTGTAGGCCCCGCCGCCCTCGTCGACCACCGTGCCGAATCCCTCGTTGGCCATGACGTTGCTCCACGCGGTCGGTGCCGAGCGCCCCGGTCCGAGGGTCATGACGTATTCGCGGCCATCGGAGGTGAAGCCGCCGATGCCGTTGTCGAAGATCAGCTGCCGCTCGGGCGGCGGCTCGTCCAGCTCCTTGAGCGGCGGGCGGATGCGCGGCACCAGGCGCGGCGGCAGCTGGTCGGGACGCTGCTTGCGCTCGAGCTGCTCGCTGAGCGTGCCGCCGGTGTCCTGGATCACGACCCGGGCCGCGGCCTGGAGGAGGATGCGGTCCTCCTCGGCGATCTGCTCCCAGCGCCGCACGAAGACCCCGCCTGGACGGTCGAGGGCGGCGCCAGGGGTCGCTGAGATGCGTGCCAGGACCTCCTCATGCAGCGGCTGCTGGTAGACCGAGCGGTCCTCGACGAGGATGACCAGGTCGGAGATCAGGCCCTTGGCGCGCCAGTAGGCATGCGCCTGCGCCAGCTCGGTGACCAGGTCGAGGCGTTCGGGATCGGCGATGCGCAGCGACACGATCGGCAGGTCCCCGGAGATGCCGTAGCCCCACAGGCCGGCCTGGCCCCGGCTGTTCTGCGCGATCAGGCCGGCCTGGGCGCGGCGCACCGCCGCGGGATAGATCACGGAGCCGGCCAGCCGGCCGAAGAGCTGGGCGGTGGCCTCATCGACGCCGAGCTGCCGCAGCAGCACCTGGCTGTGCGTCCAGGCCATCTCGAAGACGCGCTCGGCGATGCGCTGCTCGCTGTAGCGCTCGATCAGCGCGATGGCCTGCTCGCGGGTCTCGGCGACCCCGGTGATGATGTCGAAGCGGGCCTTGGTCTCCGGGGCGAGGCGCAGCGTGCGGCGCACCGCCATGATCGGGTCGAGGACCGACCCGGCGCTGCCGGACAGGCGTTCGCGTTCCATGGCCTGGGGGCTGGTGAGCGAGCGGCCGTGGCCGATGAAGCGCGGTCGGCTGGTCTCGAAGGAGCAGGCGCCGACCTCGATGCCGACCACGGCGATGAGGTGGAAGGCCCACGGCGGATGCTCGTCCGCGGCGCGAGCGCGACGTGTCGCGAGGATCGCGCCGCGCTCGGGCAGGAGCTCGGTGCGGACGAAGAGGTTGCTGAAGGCCGGATGGGCCAGGTCCTGCGCCAGGGCCGCCAGCACCACCTCGCCATAGCTGGTGGCCTCGATGAGCCGGGTCGCGTCGCTGTTGTTGCTGATCGTCACGCGCCGCACCTCGACGTCGTCCTCCGGCGAGACGGCGATCTCGAGGTAGGAGTCGATGCCGTCCTCGGTGCGCTTGAACTCGGCGCGGCCCTGCGTGAACACCACCTCGTAGCGCATCGGCACGGTATTGGTCGGCTGGTAGGTGGTCGACCACCAGGCGCCGCGCTCGACATCGCGCAGGAAGCAGAACTGGCCGTAGGAATCGCGCGTCCAATCCTCGCGCCAGCGCGTCACCGAGAGATCGCGCCAGCGGCTGTAGCCGGCGCCGCTGGCAGAGATCATGACATGGTAGCGGCCATTGGAGAGCAGGTGGACTTCGGGGGTCGCGGTGGCCGGCGAATTGAAGACGCGCAGCATCGGCTCCTGCACTGCGGAACCGCGGCGGGTGCCGCCCTCATCGGCATGCGGGACGATCGGCGAATGGGCCTTGGGGACCTTCTCGTGCAGGAGCAGGTCCGAGCCGCGCAGGATGGGGTCGGCAAGGAAGCGCCGCTGCATCGGCTGGCCGAGCAGCGCATAGGTGAAGGACAGCAGCGCCATGCCCTGATGGTGGGCCATCCACGAGCGGATGATGGCATGCGACTGGCCGGGCGGCAGTCGCGAGGGCGTGTAGTCGATGGCCTCGTAGAAGCCGTAGCGGCCCTCGAAGCCCTGCTTGGCGAGGCGGCGCAGGTTGTCGACCGCCCGCTGCGGCTCGACCATCACCGCCATCGCCGTGGCGTAGGGCGCGATCACGCGGTCGTCACCCAGGCCGCGCTTGAGGCCCATGCCGGGCACGCCGAAGGCGCGGTACTGGTAGTTGAGGCTGGCATCGGTGGCGTTGTAGCCCGATTCGGAGATGCCCCACGGCAGGTGGTGCTCGGCGCCATAGGACATCTGCCGGTGCACCACGGCATGGTAGGTGCGGTCGAGCAACGTGTCGGGATGGTTGGGCATGACCAGCAGCGGCATCAGGTACTCGAACATCGAGCCGCTCCAGGAGAGCAGGGCCGGCTCCCCGCCCGCAGTGGTCAGCAGGCGTCCGAGCGTGAACCAGTGCTCCTGCGAGACCTGCCCCTGCGCGACGGCGACGAAGCTGATCAGCCGCGCCTCGGAGGCGAGCAGGTCGTAGAAGCTGCCGTCGAGGCGGTGGTCGGCGACATTGTAGCCGATCGAGAAGAGCTCCCGGTCGCGGTCGTAGAGGAAGGTGAAGTCCACCTCGGCGAAGGCGCGCAGCCGCTTCGCCAGCGCGCGCGCCTGGGAGATGCGCGTCTGCGCGAGGATCGCGGCGGCCTGGCACTGCGCGCCAAGCTGCCCCTGCTGCGCCGAGACCATCGCGGTGGATGCGACCGCCGGGCGCCCCGCCAGGGCGGCACCCGCGTCGCAGACGTCCTGGGCCGAGGCCCGAGCAGTGAAGAGCGCGGGCGGCAGCCCGTCGCGGGCGCCGCTCGCCCACGACAGCCAGGGCCCGACCATGCCGAGCTCGGTCAGCCAGGCATGGCATTGCCGCTCGATGGCCCCGACCCACCACTGGCCGTCGTCGCCGACGGCCAGCCGCCGCAGCTCGGGAATCGCGATCAGCACCTGGTTTAAGCCCTCGATCGCCTGCGGCGCGGTGAGCGGCGCGGAAGGCAGGCGGCGGATGAGGGCCTGGACGGCCGCATCGGCCCGTCCGCCGGAGGCCTCGGCGAGGTTGTGCAGGCTGTCGACGAGCGCGCTCATGGCCTGGGGCGAGAGGAGCGGCTCATGGGCCAGCTCCTCGAGGCCGCGGATCATCACCAGCAGCGCGCCGACGAAATTCCCGCTGTCGACCGTCGAGACGTAGCGTGGCGTCAGGACCTGGAGGGTCGTGGTGTCGTACCAGTTGAAGAAGTGTCCGCGGAAGCGTTCCATCGACTCCAGGGCGGTGACCATGCGGCCGCTGTGCTCCAGCACGTTCGCCGCGGTGATCCAGCCGAAGTCGTGGGCCGCGAGTTCGCAGAGCAGGCCCATGCCGATGTTGGTCGGCGAGGTGCGCGCCGCGACCACCGCGACCGGATGCTCCTGGAAGTTGTCGGGTGGCAGGAAGTGGTGATCGGACTGGAGGAAGGTCTCGAACCATCGCCAGGTCCGTCGCGCCCGCGTGCGCAGCCACTGCGCATCCTCGGCTCCGAGTTCGCGGCCGGTCGCCTGGCGGGGGCGGCTGATCACCCAGGCCACGGCCGGCGAGAGCAGCCAGGCCCCGCAGAACAATCCCGCGACCGACGCCGAGCCGGGCTGCAGCACCAGTACCGCGATGAACAGCACGAGCCCGATCAGCGGTGCGCTGAACATCGCCGCATAGGCGCCGTACAGGGAGACGCGCGATTCGCGCTCGGCCGCGGCGGCGGTCTTCCACTCCAGCAGGTGGCGATGCGACACGGTGATCCGCCAGATGGCGCGCAGGATGGCGTCGGTTGCATAGGAGGCCTCGTGCGCCACCATGATGATCGACAGCACCAGCCACTCGAGGTGGCTGAGCGCGCCGCGCGCGCACTGCCGCAGATGCCGGGGCCAGCGCACCTCCGGGTCCTTCGCGCCCAGTTCGCGGCCCATCGACAGGACGGGGTTCACGAACCACATCGCCAGCGGCAGCACCAGCCAGCCACGCGCAGGCACCAGCCAGCAGCAGGCCAGCCAGATGATGACGGCCGCCGGCACCAGGCTGCGGCGCACGTTGTCGAGGAGCTTCCATTGCGAGAGGTAGCTCAGCGGATTGTGCTCGCGCGCCTTGCTGCTGCGCGGCACCCAGCTGGTCAGCCATGGAAGCAGCTGCCAGTCGCCGCGGATCCAGCGGTGGCGGCGGGCGGCGTCGGTCAGGTAGCGTGACGGGGTGTCCTCATAGAGCATCACGTCGCTCAGCAGCCCGGCGCGCACATAGCTGCCTTCGAGCAGATCGTGGCTGAGGATCGCGCGTTCGGGGGTGCGGCCCTGGAGCGAGCGTTCGAAGGCCTCGAGGTCGTAGATGCCCTTGCCGATGAAGGAGCCCTGGTCGAAGACGTCCTGATAGAAGTCGGAGATCGCCCGGGTGTAGGGGTCGAGCCCGGGATCGACGGCGCAGACGCGCGCCCAGACGGAGCGGCCGGCGCTCGGCAGGCTGACGCCGACGCGCGGCTGCAGCAGGCCGTGGCCGGCGACCACCAGGTTGGTGGCCGGATCATGGAGCGGCCGGTTGAGGGGATGCATCATCGCCGCGGCGAGGCTCTTGACCGCATCCATCGGCAGCATGGTGTCGGCATCGAGCACCACGATGTAGCGCACGGCGCGCAGCCAGGAGGCGTCGGCGATGACCGAGGAGAAGCCGGTCGGCATGCTCTCAGGCCAGGGCCGGCGCAGCGCGTGGTTGAGCTGCAGCAGCTTGCCGCGCTTGCGCTCCCAGCCCATCCACACGCGGTCCTGCGCGTTCCAGGTGCGCTCGCGGTGCAGCAGCGCGAAGACCTGCGGATGCTCGGGCGTGCCCCAGCGCGCATTGAGGGCATCGATGCCTGCGCGCAGGCGCTCCAGCAGGGCCTGGTCGTTGGCGGCATGCTGCTCGGGGTGGTCGGCGTAGTCCGACAGCAGCATGAAGGCGCTCTGCGGGTCGCGATTGCCGACCCAGCGCACCTCGAGCCGTTCCAGCATCTCGTCGACCGAGTGCTGGTCCGTGACCAGGCACGGCACCACCACCAGGGCGCGGGCCTCCTTCGGGATGCCGGAGCGGAAGTCCAGTCGTGGCAAGCTGATGGGTTTGATGACCAGGGAACACAGCCACTGCACGAGTCCGGTCACCCCCTGCGAGGTGATGAAGGCCGAGACCAGGGCCAGGGCGACTGCCGCGAGCGGGTCCAGTCCATGGGCGCGCAGGGCGATGAAGGCGGCTTCGCCGACCAGCAGGCACGAAGCGATGATGGTCAGCAGGTACAGCGCCAGCGCGTGGCGGCCGGCGGCGCGGGCGATGCCCTGCAGCGGGCTCGAGCGCATGGTGGCCGCGGCCTCCAGCGCCGTCCGTCCGTCACCGAGCAGCCACCAGCCGACGTGCCGCTGCCGGCCGTCCTCGGCCGCGACCGAGGCCTTGCCGGCCATCGCCACGGCCAGCTGCGCGACCTCGTGCTCGGACAGCGGGCTGCGCTTGGCGATGCGCTCGATCGCATGGCGGTAGCGGTCGCGTGTGCCGAAATCCATCTGGCCGTAGGTGCCGAGCGGGTCGCCGCGCAGGTCCTGCTCGACGCGGCTCTGCGTCTCGACGAACTCGCGCCAGTCCATGGCGCCGATGAAGCGCAGGCTGGTGATCGCATGCCCGACCGAGACCTGGTCGGCGGCCTGCGTCTGGTTCTCACGCTGCACCATGGTCTCGACCGTCACACCCTGCTCGCCGAGACGCTGCTCGATCCAGCTGAGCACGAGGCCCATGCCGTGGTGACGGCCCTGGATGCGGCGCGACAGATCGGCCACGAATGCGTCGGAGAGCTGCTGGCGCTTGCGCGACAGCTCGGCGATGCCGACCACCAGCTCGGTGGCACGGTGCTCGGCAAGCTCGAGCAGCCGGTCGGCCCAGCGCTCGGCCTGCTCGGTCTCCTCGCGGCCTTGGTCGATGCGCACGGCGACCTGGCGCAGGTTCTCGATCAGCGCCAGGCGCAGCATGATCGGGATCGACCAGAGCTCGCCGAGGTTGATCGGGTTGGATTCCTGGTAAGCGCTGATCGCCGCGTCCAGGCTGCCCGAGTCGACGCGGGCGTCGACATGCTTGATCAGCTGCCAGGCCAGCACGTAGGTGCGGGCGTGGCCGGCGAGCGGGCCGTTGGCGAGCTTGGGCAGCTCACGGTTGTAGGAGCGGGGGAAATGCCGGCGTGCGGTGCGGATCTGCTCCGCGATCAGGTAGTTGTTGTCGAGCAGCCACTCCGCAGCAGGTGCCAGGCGCTCCTTGTTGGCGGCGGCATGGGCGATGCGCTGGTAGACCTCGTGGATGATGCGCGCGTTCTTGTCGAGACGGCGCAGCAGCGGATCGGCACGCTGCCGCCCATCGCTCAGGCGGTGATGCGCGGCGAGGGTGCGGAAATGGCTGCGCAGCTGCTCACTGCTGAACAGCTGGCTGCCTTCCTTGGCGCGATCGAAGGCGGGGCCGTCGCCCGGCGCCGGTGCGGTAGGGACGGTCTCCACCGTGTGCATGGCGCGTTGCATGCGTCGCCACCAGCCGGTGGCGCTGGGATTTCGGTTCTCCTCGAGCATAGATCCTCAGTGAGGGGCGGGCTGCCAGCGATGCTGCGAACCTCTCGCGAACGGCTCACGTCAATCGCCAGTGCCTTGCACAGCCGCGGCAGCCGCGCCTGGCGATCAGTGGCGGCCGCTTCTGCGCCGGCCGGCAGCAGGGACTGGTGCGACCGGGGCGGCCGGGGCGGTGCGGGCCTGGCGCTTGCCGAGCTGCGCATAGGTCTCCTGCAGGACCACCGAGCCCGAATCGAGATCCTCATCATCGCTGCGGCTGTCGCTGACCGGCACCACACCATCTGCACCGCCTTCGGGCAGCAGGTATTCGGCGGCGATCTCGGCCGAGGAG
>Ga0302314_10013460_pt1 | contig 14064 bp, 13 predicted proteins | sample III_Palsa_N2_3_FD_200533 | JGI IMG/M metagenome (GOLD analysis project Ga0302314, IMG submission 200533) | Peat permafrost microbial communities from Stordalen Mire near Abisko, Sweden - III_Palsa_N2_3 | ecosystem: Environmental > Terrestrial > Soil > Palsa > Peat permafrost | place: Sweden... | reverse complement strand
GGGAAACGCTAGGCCGCCGTTCCCCATCGGCATGGGCCGTCACGTGGAGGGTTCCCTTACCGGCCTCCTCCCCGCTCGCACCGGGGTGAGGGGCCTGGGCGAGTGTTCGAAAAGAAGGCGCTACTCCGTCTCGGGCGGCGGCGGCGGCGCGGGCGGTTCAGGGGGCGCCGGCGGCTTGGGAGGCTTTGGCGGCGCCGGAATGTGGTCGAGCGACCGATCCAGTTCGCGATCCAGCCGATCCAGCGCCCGGCTCACCTCGGGACCGGCGGCCCTGGCCTGCCGCAGCGCCTTCTGGACGTCAGGGTCATGGAGAATCTCCTTAACCCGCTGCACTTGCGCCGCGACCTCGACCCTGTTGTTGGCGATCAGCGTGCGCTGGCGCTCGACCATGTCGTGGAGCTGGGCGCGCCATTCCGCGCCATTGGCCTTTGCTTCGGCCCTGGCCTGATCCGCTTCGGCGCGGGCTTCGGCCTTGGCGGCGTTCGCTTCCGCCCGCGCCTCGGTCCTGGCGGCCTCTGCTTCCGCGCGCGCTTCGGCGACGTCGGCGCGGGACTCGTCCTGCTGGCTCTTGTCGATCATCGCCCGGAACTCGGGGCTATGGGCGTAGGCCCGCGCCTTTTCGGCTTCGGCCCTGGCCTGAGCGACCTCGGTGTCTAGCTTGGCCTGCTCTTCGGGGGTCAGGTCTTTTTCGTCTTCAGCGATGACCAGATGAGTCTTGCCGTCGTCCGAGGTCCAGCGGTGCACGTGCCGCTCGATCATCCGGTGAGCCTTCGGCCTGGCCGGGCTGGGCGGGATCGGTGCGGCGTCTTCCGCGGCCGTCGGCATGGCGGCGCCAGCTGGCGGCTGAGGTAGAGTCGGCGCTCCGGCGAGCGCGGGCGCCGAAACCGCCGGCCGAGAGTCTTGGGCGGGCTGGGCCATCGCCGGCTCGACATGGAAGATAAGGCCGGAGGTCACCACCGCGCCAAGGACGGGACCGCCGACCAGGGCCGCGCGCAGCAGGCGGCCGCGCACTTCGCCCATCGGCGTTTGGAGCAGCATGCGGACCCGGCGCTCAAGCTCGCCGCGTCCGAACAGGCTCTGCATGGCCAGGGCCGTTCGCGGGGCGGGAGACATGGCGTCGGCCAGGGCCACAAGGCAGGCCGCGTAGCGTTTGGCGGGCATCTGACCGGCGGCCAGCCGATCGCAGGCAGCCTCGCGGTCCGCCTGGATGTGGGATTTGATCAGGTGAACGGCCGGATGCCAGATCAAAGGCAGGGTCAAGGCCTCGCAGGCGAGGTTGATGGCGTAGTCGCCGCGCACGACGTGGGCGCATTCGTGCAGCAGCGCCGCCGTCATCGCCTCCTGGCCGTGCCGCTCGAAATCGGCGGGCGCCAGGATGACCGGAAACCATCCGCCGACCACCGCCGGCACGGTCAGGCTGTCCGAGATTCGCACCGGCACCGCGCGGCGGCCGTGGGCGGTGGCCAGTCGCCGCATCGGCGCCAGCACGGCGGGGGCAAGCTCGATCGGGCGAGACTGGCGCATCAGCCGGTTCGCGGCGACAAGACCGATGCTCAGCCGAACCAGGCCCACGACCACCGCCGCGAGAAAGCCCCACAGCAGGCCCAGGCCGACGAAGGCGGGCAGGGTAAGCTTATCCTGCGCGGGGGGCTCGACGATCGGAGCCGCTGATGGCGCAGAGGGGATGGCCGTCGCCAGGGCAGGCTCGGACACGGTCGGCGCCGGCGCGGCGGCCGGCAGGTCCGGCGCCACCGCATAGCTAACCGCTTCGGGCAGAACTGGAGCCTTGAACGAGGCGACCAACCGCGGATCCAGCGCCGGCAACATCACGCTCAGCGCCAGAAAGCCGATACCCAACCAGCACCGTTCGCGTGCGTCCAGGCGCACAAACTTGAGCAGCAGGAGCGCGGCCACAGCGATCAGCGGCGCTTCCCAGGCGGCGTTGAGCAGGTAGCCGAGAATGAAGTCACCCATCACTTCTCCTCCTGATCCTTGGTTTCCAGCAGCCGCGCCGCCCGGGCGATATCGCCCGCGTCGATCTGGCGCTCGTTGATCAGCGCCATCAGCAGCGCCTCGCCCGAGCCGCCGAACATGCGGCCGACCAGATCACTGAGCGTCGCGCCCACGGCGCCCTCCCGCGTCACCGCCGCCTGATAGCGGAAGGCGCGGCCGTCCTGCACCCGGGTGACCTTCTGCTTGCTCAGCAGAATGTTCAGCATGGTCTGGATGGTGGTGTAGGCGTGTCCGGAGTTCAGCCGCAGCTGCACGTCGGCCACCGAACCGGCGCCGCCATCCCAGAGCACCTGCATGATTTCAAGCTCGAGCGGGGTAAGCACCTCGCCCGACCGCTTCCGCGGTGATGCGGCCATATCTGTCTCCTAACTCATTAGGAGGCTGAGCGGCGGGAGGGCCTGAGTCAACTAAGAACTTAGGAGATGACCAAAGCTTAATGTTGCGGCGCGTTAGGCGCGCTCGAAATCCAGAAAGACCGGGGCGCAGTCGCCCAGGCGCTTCTGCTCGTAGCGGGTTGTGATGTGATCGGCCGGCGGGACCCGCCAGTCGTCGGCCCGCCCGGCGGTCCAGTGGAAGGCCGGGGTCTTGGTCAAGCGCTCCAGCGTCCATTCGGCGTATTCGGCCCAGTCGGTGGCGAATCGCAGTTTCCCGCCCGGTTTCAGTGTTCTCGCGAGTTGGGCCAGGACATCTTCCTGGATCAGTCGCCGCTTGTGGTGGCGGGTCTTGGGCCAGGGGTCGGGGAACAGGATAAAGACGCGGGTGAGGCAGGCGTCCGGCAGGTCCATCATCAGTTGGCGTGCGTCGCCTTCGAGCAGGCGGACATTCTGAAGCCCGGCCTCGTCGATGTGGCGCAAGGCGCTCGCCACGCCATTGAGGAAGGGCTCGGCGCCGAGCACCAGCACGTCTGGGCGCAAACCCGCCTGCGCCGCCATATGTTCGCCGCCGCCGAAGCCGATTTCCAGCCAGACCTCGCGCGCGTCGGGCATCAGCGCCGCCGGATCGGCCCGGCCTGGCGGAATGGCGATGCGCGGCAACAGGGTTTCGATCAGCGCGGCCTGACGCGGCTTGATCGGTCGCGACTTGGTCCGGCCGTAGGAACGCAGCGCGCCACCCGGAACGGAAGCCTCGGTCAAACCGGTTTCCGTTTCCAGAACACGCCCGTGCGCGCCACATAGCGCGAGGGCAGCTCCTTGGCGCCCGCCGCTTCGTAGCCGAGCTCTTCCATGACCTGGGCCACCAGGGTTTGGGCGGTGGCGATGGCCTCGTCGCTGTGGCGATAGTCGCGTCCGAAGGCGTCGTGCAGCATCGGATCCACCCCGGCGATCGCCGGCAATCCATCAAGCGTCGCCTCGAGACAAGCCGAGCGGCCGGCGGGCGAGGTGATCAGCTCGAGCATCTCCCGGCGAACCGGATCGTCCTCGGCAAGCTGGTCTGGCTCCTGGTAGGGCAGACCCAGGCGTTCAATCTCGCGGGCCAACTGGTTGCCGTCGGCCGTGCGGAGCATTCGCGCACGCTTCCAGATGGCGTAGCGTTCGGCTGGGGTGCGGGCGGCGAGACTTGTCCGCGTCCAGCCGCCGATGAAGCGTTCTTCCGTCATGCCACCGCGTTTAACGCGCCGAGCCGCGTCGGTTAAGGCGAAAATTCTCTTGCGACTTTCCGGCGCGGCGGGGCGGCATTGTAAACGCCTCTTAACCCTCTTGGCCGATTGATGCCGGTTCAAAAGTGCAATGTGGGGCATGCATGGCCAGAGCGCCGCGCAAAACTGGATTCGAATGGGCTCTCGCCGTCGCGCGCGCCGGTTGGGAACATCCCGCCAGCGCCCGGTTTCGCGGCGGCCTGGTTGCGGCCGTGGGCGCGAGCCTGGTGGTCGCCTTCTCCACCTATGACGCCACCGATCCGAGCTGGAACGCCGCATCCGGCGAGGCCGCGCACAATCTGCTGCGCGGGCCCGGCGCCGATGCCGCCGATATCGGTCTGCAATCGCTCGGCCTTGGCGCCTGGCTGATCGCCGTAACCATGGTGCTGGCCGGCCTGGCGCGCGCCGCCGATCGACATCCGACCATGTCGCGCTGGCGCGGCCGTATCCGGGCATTGGCGGCCGTAGGCGGCGTGCTAGCCCTGAGCGGCTTTCTGGCCGCTCCGGCGCCGCCCGCCAGCTGGCCGCTGGCCCGCGGCCTCGGCGGCTTCTGGGGCGACGCGGTGCTTCAAGGCCTCGCCCACATTCTCGCCTTCGCCCGCCTGCCCGGCTCCACCATGATCGCCGCGGTGCTGCTGGGCGTGACTGGCCTGGCGCTCCTGGCCTATGCCTCGGGCGTCCGCCGCCTGAATCTGTCTGGCGTCAGCGACTGGATGGCGACACATCGCCGCGAAGCGCCGGAGCAGTCCGCGCCCGAGCCTCAACCGGCGGCGCGGCCCCGGGTCAAACGCGCGCCGCGCGACGTGGCGGCCTCCGCCATCGAACCCGTCATCGCCCAGCCCGAGCCTCGCACACCAGCAGCGCCCACCCAGGTCAAGGCGCCCAAGCAGCAGGCCAAGGCCTCCGAACGCGAACAGCGCGAAAGCCAGAAGGCGTTCGATTTCGTCGAGCCGGGCGGTTTTCACCTGCCGGAGCTGGCCATGCTGGCCAAGCCCAAACCGCGCTCCGCCTCCTTTGACGAGGACGCTCTGCGGCAGAACGCCCGCCTGCTTGAAGCCGTGCTGGCCGAATTCGGCGTGCGGGGTCAGGTGGACCAGATTCGCCGTGGCCCGGTTGTCACCCTCTATGAGCTGGTCCCCGCGCCAGGCGTCAAATCCGCCCGCGTGGTCGCCCTGTCCGACGATATCGCCCGCTCGATGAGCGTCGCCGCCTGCCGCGTGTCTGTCGTGTCAGGCCGCAACGCCATCGGCATCGAATTGCCGAACCCCAAGCGTGAGACCGTCTATCTGCGCGATCTGCTATCCTCGACGGAATACGACCGCACCAGCCACGCCCTGCCCCTGGCCCTGGGCGAGACCATCGGCGGCGAGCCCTACATCACCGACCTGGCCAAGATGCCCCACCTGCTGATCGCCGGGACCACCGGCTCGGGCAAGTCGGTTGGGGTCAACGCCATGATCCTGTCGATCCTCTATCGCCTGGCCCCGCACCAGTGCCGGATGATCATGATCGACCCGAAGATGCTGGAGCTGTCGGTCTATGACGGTATCCCGCACCTGCTCACCCCCGTGGTCACCGACCCCAAGAAGGCCATCGTCGCGCTGAAATGGACCGTGCGGGAGATGGAGGACCGCTATCGCCGCATGTCCAAGATCGGCGTGCGCAATATCGCCGGCTATAACGAGCGCGCCGTCGAGGCTCAGGCCAAGGGCGAACACTTCGTCCGGACCGTGCAGACCGGCTTCGACGACCAGGGACGGCCGATCTACGAGGAAGAAAAGCTGCGGCCCGAGCCCATGCCCTATCTGGTGGTGGTGATCGACGAGGTCGCCGACCTGATGCTGGTGGCGGGCAAGGACATCGAAGGCGCCGTCCAACGGCTGGCGCAGATGGCGCGGGCGGCCGGCATCCACCTGATCATGGCCACCCAGCGCCCGTCCGTGGACGTCATCACCGGCACCATCAAGGCCAACTTCCCGACCCGGATCAGCTTCCAGGTCACCTCCAAGATCGACAGCCGCACCATCATGGGCGAACAGGGCGCCGAACAGCTGCTGGGCCAGGGCGACATGCTCTACATGGCCGGCGGCGGGCGCATCACCCGCCTGCACGGACCCTTCGTCTCCGACGGCGAGGTCGAGACCGTGGCCAAATACCTGCGCGACCAGGGCGAGCCGCAATACCTCGAGGACGTCACCGCCGGCGCCGACGATGACGGCGGCGGCGAGGACATGATGGGTGGCGAAGGCGGATCGGGCAACGATCTCTACGACCAGGCCGTTGCCGTGGTCACGCGCGACCGCAAGGCCTCGACCAGCTATATCCAGCGCCGCCTGCAGATCGGCTACAATCGCGCCGCGTCGTTGATGGAGCGGATGGAGCAGGAGGGCGTTGTCGGCGCCGCCAATCACGCCGGCAAGCGTGACATCCTGGCCGGTCCGCCACCGAGCTAAGGCGCCCAGCTAGGCGCCCAAGGTCGCGATTTCGCCACCGGCGAGCGCCATGACCGGCGTCAAACGATGAAGGATCGCGATGTGAGCCCCTCTCCCGCCTTTTCCCGCCGGACCCTGGTCACCGCTGGCCTCGCCGCCGCTGTCGCCAGCGCCGCGCAGGCCGATACGCCACTTTCGGTCGAGGATCGGGCCCTGGTCGACAAGGCCGCCGCCTATCTGCAGAGCCTCGGGGAGATGAAGGGGCGGTTCGATCAGATCGATAGCCGGGGCGGGATCAGCCATGGCGATCTCTATCTGAAGCGGCCGGGCCGGGCCCGGTTCGCCTATGACCCGCCCTATGGGCTGCTGGTGATCAGCGACGGCGCCAACGTCATGGTCAGCGACCCCCGCTTGAAAAGTCAGAGCCGCTACATGCTGTCGGTGACGCCGCTGTCGATCCTGCTGGCCAAACAGGTTCGCCTGGATCGCGGCGTCGCCGTTACCCGTGTCGATCGCTTCACCGACGGCTTCGCGCTCACCGCCGTCGACGCCCATCACCGCAATCTGGGTGAAATCACCCTGACCTTCGGCGACAATCCGGTTGCGCTGCGGGCCTGGAAGACGAAGGACGCCCAGGGCCGGATCACCGAGATCCGACTGACCTCCTTCGAGGCCACCAGCGGTCTCGACGCCAATCTGTTCTTTATTCCGGCGCCAGCGGGTGCGCGGTGATTTCGATTGCGACATTTCCGTCACAATCAAGGGTTTGAACGATTGGTCCTTGACTTTTGGAGGCCGCGTGGCAATTTTAGCACGCATGAGGCCTGGGATTAATTTCCCGAGCTAGTCCCGCCGCCGGACCCTAATCCCCTCCCGGTCGCGGTGTGAGAGACAACTTTAAGCCCGGCGCGGTAATGCGCGCCGGGCTTTTTTCTTATGGCCGCCCTTTTCGTTTATGGGCCTTTTTCTTTGACGCGCGCGCCCGGCCCGCGCCACTAGGACGCCATGAAGCTCACCACCTGGAACATCAACTCGGTCCGCATCCGCACGGAGCAGGTCGCCAAGTTCGTCGCCGAGCAGAAGCCCGATGTCCTCTGCCTGCAGGAGATCAAGTGCCAGACCGGCGAGTTTCCGCGCGAGGCCTTCGAGGCCATGGGCCTGCCGCACCTGGCGATCGCCGGCCAGAAGGGATGGCACGGGGTGGCGATCGCCTCGCGCCTGCCGCTTGAGGCCGTGGAACCCCTCGACGTCTGCCGCGAGGGACATGCGCGATGCATCGCGGTGAAAGTCGGCGGGATCGAGGTGCAGAACTTCTACATTCCGGCCGGCGGCGACCTGCCCGACCGGGCGCTGAACAAGAAGTTCGATCACAAGCTGGACTTCTATGAGCGTCTCACCGAACTCGCCCATGCCCGCGATCCCAAGACGCCAATGGTCATGGTCGGCGACCTGAATGTGGCGCCGAGCGAATACGACGTCTGGAACCATCGCTACATGCTGAAGGTGGTCAGTCATACGCCGATCGAGACCGAGGCGATGGAGCAACTGAAGGCCGCCGGCGGCTTTACCGACCTGGTGCGCGAGGCCCACGGCGAGACCGAGCGGCTGGCGTCCTGGTGGAGCTATCGGGCCGCCGATTTCCGGCAGTCGAACCGGGGGCTGCGGCTGGACCATATCTGGGTCACGCCGGGCCTGCGCGAGGCGGCCTTCTTGAATGGAAAGGTGGACTCCCGCATCCACGACGACGTGAGGGAGTGGGAAAAGCCCAGCGACCACGCGCCGGTTTCGGCGATGATCGGGTCTCGTTGAAAACCTTAACGGTCTCGTCGATCTGCGTCTTTGAATCGCCACAACCGACAGCTGAAGTGCCGCTCTATGAGCGCCTTTGGTCGGGGGGATGGCTTGAGCAGGGTGATCATTCGCGCCGTCGCGGCATTGGCGCTCGCCACGTCTTGCACCCAGGCCGCCAAGGCGCAGGTCTCCGGCGCGCAGCCCGCTGACCAGCCAACAGACGTTAAGTCGAAGCCCTCTTCGACAGAGGTCCAATCGCTAACTGTCACCGCTAAGGCGGCCGACGAGCGCCGCTATATCGATCGGCGCAGCTACAGCCTGACGAAGGACATCCAAGCCGAAAACGGTTCGCTCGCCGACGCCCTGCGCAATATCCCCTCCGTGGACGTCGACCCGCGCGGAAACCTCAGCGTCCGGGGCGACGCCAAGGTCACCATCCTGGTTGATGGACAGCCCTCCGCCCTGTTCCAAGGCGCGAACACGGCCGATATTTTGCGGCAACTACCTGCCAATGAATTCGAACGGGTAGAGGTCATCACAAATCCGTCCGCCGCCTACAAGCCGGACGGATCGGGCGGGATCATCAACCTGATCCGCAAAAAGTCGCATCCGGCCAAGCCGAGCGGAACGATCAAGGCCAGCATCGACCCGACCGGGCGCTACGGCGCCTCGGTGAACGGCGCCGCGACCTTGGGCAAGCTCACCCTGTCCGGCGGCGCCGGCGTCAGGCACGACTTCTTCGATAACGACGTCCAGACCAAGGCCCAGCTGACCGATCCGTCCTCTGGCCAGACGGCGCAGACCAGCTCCGGGTCGCAATCGCGACAGACCTATACGACCCGCGATGTTCACGTGGCGATCGACGACGATCTCGACGCCAAGACGCGCCTCAGCGCCAATGTCAGCTACTTCGGTTTCAATGCCGACGTGCCCCTCACCAGTTTCTATCGCAGCTCGGCGACGACTGGGGCGCTAGCGCAGGATGATGACAGCGCCGGCGACGTCGGTTCGACCGAAACGGCTGTTTCCGCCGGCGCCAGCTATCGCCGCAAATTTTCCGGTGATGATCATAATCTGGTGGTCAACCTGAGCTACAGCGACGCCACACAGGTCACCGGAAACCGCCGGCTCCTCGACTACACCCTGCCGGTCCAACCCGACCGGTTCCAGGATCTTGATACGACCACCCTCACCACCACCGCCGAGCTGAAGGCGGAATACAAGGCGCCGATGCCGGGGCAGGGTCGGCTGGACACGGGCTACGACCTGGAGTTCGGCGGCGACACATTGGATCACGCCGGCCAACTGGGCGTCGATCGCGCCGACGCTGTCGGCCAACCCGCGCTGAATGACCGGTTTCGCGATGACCAGCTCATCAATGCACTGTTCGTCACCTATCAGCAGCCCCTCGGCCGTTTCGACATCCAGCCCGGGCTAAGGCTGGAGGCGGAAACGCTGGATACCGACCAAGCGCTCATCGGCGCCAAGACGACGGAAACCTATCTCGATGCCTATCCGACCCTGCACCTGGGCTACAAGCTGGATGACGAGGCCCAGCTCACCCTCAGCTATAGCCGGCGGGTACAGCGGCCGAGCTTGCAGCAGCTTGACCCGTTCCGGGTCTATTACGGCCCGCTGGCCTATGCCCAAGGCGACCTTCATCTGAAGCCGTCGCTGACGGATTCCTACGAAGTTGGCTACGAATACACCGAGAAATCAAACGACTATCTGCTGACTCTCTATTATCGCGATCACCACAACGTGGCCACCACCTTGACTGAAGTCCTCGGCGGCGGCGCGATCCTGAGCGTCGCCGCGGACATCGGCCAGCAGCGCGAGGCGGGCGGCGAAGCGGTGATCGGGCAGCAGATTTTCAAGACACTGTCGTTGAAGCTGACAGCCGACCTGTTCTGGAGTCAGCTCAGCAATGCCGATCCGGGTTTGGCCGCCTATCGATCGGGGGTGGTGGAACAGGGCCATGGAACGCTGAACTGGACTGTCACCAGCACGGATTTCCTGCAGCTCGGGGCCTATCTGCATGGTCCCAGCGTCACCGCCCAGGGCAAGGCGTCGGGCTACACCTATTTGAACATTGGCTATCGCCACACGTTCGGCGACAAGCTGGCGCTGGAGGTGGTCGCGACCGACCCCACCGCTTCCTTCAGGACCTCAACGTCTCTCGATGCGCCAGGCCTGAGCCAGATCGCCCACACCGAATATGGGTACCGGGCCATCTCGGTTGGCTTCACCTACACCCTCGGCGGCGCAGGCAAGGGCGGAAGCAAGGATTTTGATTTCGGCGCCGGCGGACATTAGGCCGCGCTTCCCGAACCGCTGTTCAAAAGGAGAGGGCGCACGCGGCTCCGGCGGTCGTATTTTGCGACCCTCTGCCGGGCAGGTCATTCGTCGAAGTAACCCTCGGGACACACCCGTTTTTCGGTTTGAGCGCCAAGAAGGGCTGCCCTACCAAATCCCGCTTGGCTGCGGCGTCGAATGCCAACCGTTTGCTGGGGTCAACGCCCAGGTTGGCCGTCGCGGAGGGTGACCTTTGATCTTTGAAACAGACATCCGCACCGTCGCGAAAATCAGCCCATCCAATTTCATCTTTGCCTTTCTGCATTGCATCCTCGCATTTGGCGATGCCGTGAAGGGTGGCTCGAAGGCCTGACGGGATTGCCGTTTTGTCCGTTGGATCGCCGGCGCCTGAGGCCGCTTTTACAAATTTGGCGCACACCTGCTTCTCTGCCGGCGTCATGGTCGCAACCGGCCTGTGAGCGCAATCAACCGCGGATCTTGCAAGGCGGCCTTCATGATCAAGCTGATCGAATGGGACGACGAACAGACCCCGACCGGATCCAGCAAGGCCGGACGACCCATCGGCGGACGATGCTTGAACGGGCTGTGGCGTTGGTATCGGCTTGGTGATTTGAGCGGTCGGCTCGTTCGAGATTGGACGAGACATGGTTTTCTGAGGCTCAGGATCAACCGTCCGCAAGCGGACGACGCTGACCTCAATTGCCGGCTGAACCGCGACGGCGACCCTTTCCCGAAGCTCCATACATAGCGCACCCAGGAGCGCGGCATGGATGACGATAGACGCCAACCAGCCCGTCCATCGCCTCTTTTGGGTCGACGCTCGATTGACGCTCGATCTCATCGTGCGCCCAACCCACTATTCTGGATAGATTTTTTGGCGAAGCCGCGGCTCAGGTCAGCCGTTGAACTGAACGCCCAGACTCGCGCCTTTGATCCCGATGCCGCGACGGCGCGAATGATCACCTTGCTCAAGCCATCCCCCGGACCAAAGGCGCTCGTCGAGCGGCACTTCAGCTTTCGGTTGTGGCGATTCAAAGACGCAGACCGGTCGCCTTCCAGCTGACCGCTAAGGCTTCAATGCGGAGGAAGCGGGCGAGGGCGCGCCCTTCACAGACCTTCCCCGTCGCCCGATCGGGAATTGCTATGAAAGGGTGACGCTGCTCAGGGCGCCAGCCGGTAGCCGCCGGTCTCGGTCAGCAGCAGCTTGGCGCCGCCGGCGTCGCGCTCGATCTTTTGGCGCAGGCGGTAGACGTGGGTTTCCAGGGTGTGGGTGGTGACCCCGGCGTTGTAGCCCCAGACCTCGGCCAGCAGCTCCTCCCGCGACACCGGCTTTTCGCCGGCGCGATAGAGGTATTTCAAAATGTTGGTTTCCTTCTCCGTCAGCCGGATCTTGTGCTGGCGGTCGTCGACCAGGATTTTGGCGGCGGGGCGGAATTCATAGGGGCCGATGCGGAAGACCGCGTCCTCGGACTGCTCGTGACTGCGGAGCTGGGCGCGAATGCGCGCCAGCAGCACGGCAAACCGGAAGGGTTTGGTCACATAGTCGTTGGCCCCGGCGTCGAGGCCGCGGATGGTGTCGGCGTCCTCGCTGGCCGCGGTCAGCATGATGATCGGCGAGGAGACGCCGGCCGCGCGGACCTGGCGACAGACCTCGCGACCATCGAAATCCGGCAGATCGACATCCAGCAGGATCAGGTCCGCCTTCAGCGCGCGCGCCTTGGCGACGCCCTCCTCACCCGTGGCGGCCTGCTCGACGGCGAAGGCTTCATGGACATCGAGCTGCTCGGCCAGAGCCTCGCGCAGTTCGGCGTCGTCGTCGACGATGAGAATGGTCTTACGTTGCGCCATGGTTCAAGCATGCACCGCGCCGACGCGCGGCGTAAAGCGCTCAACGGATTAAGCGGCCGGCGGTTGCTCGTAGCGGCGGCCGCCAAACAGGGCCGAGCCGACGCGAACGGAGGTGGCGCCGAAGCGGATCGCCGTCTCGAAGTCGGCGCTCATGCCCATGGAAAGCCGGGCCAGACCATTGCGTTGGGCGATCTTGGCCAGGAGTGCGAAATGCATCGCCGCCGGCTCTTCCGCTGGCGGCACGCACATCAAACCTTCGATCTGCAGGCCGAATTCGCGCGTCGCCGCCCCGATAAAGGCGTCTGCGTCCCCGGGCGCGACGCCGGCCTTCTGCGGCTCCTCGCCGGTATTGACCTGGATGTAGAGCCGGGGGCTGCGGCCGGCGCGTTGAATTTCGTCGGCCAGCGCCCGCGCCAGTCTAGGCCGGTCGACCGTTTCGATCACATCGAAGAGGTCGATGGCGTCGCGCGCCTTGTTGGTCTGCAACGGCCCGATCAGGTGCAGGCGAAGCCCCTCGCGGCGATCGGTCCATCGGCTTTGCGCTTCCTGCACCCGGTTCTCGCCGAACACGCGCTGGCCGGCGGCCAGGACCGGCTCGACCGCCTCCCAAGGTTGCTGCTTGGAGACCGCGACCAGTTCGATCTGCGCGGGATCGCGCCCGGCGGCCTTGGCGGCGGCGTCCATGCGGCGGAGAATGCCGGTTAGCGGGCTCAAGGATTCGGCTGTGGGCGTTGGCGGGTGGGCGAGCATTGATCTCACTGCAAAGAACCGCCCGGAAACTAGGGTCCCGAGCGCCGCACGCAAGGCGGGGCAAGGAAATTCCTTGGCTTTGGTTCCTCACCGACCCCGATCGCACACCCGACCCGCTTGTTGTGATCAAGCGACTGCCTAAAGGGGCGGCGGTGGTCTATCGCACCTTCGGCGCCCCCGGGGCCGAGGTCATGGCCAAGCGGCTGCGCACGGTCACGCGAGCGCGCGGAATTCGCCTGCTGATCGGCGCCGACCACGGCCTGGCCCTGCGCGTAGCGGCCGACGGGGTTCATCTGCCGGAACGCTTGTCCCACCGCATCCTGGAGCTGAGGCGCCGCCAGCCAGGGTGGCTGATCAGCGTCGCCGCCCACAGTCGCGCGGCCGTTCGCCATGGGCGAGGCGCCGACGCCATCATACTCTCGGCGGTCTTCCCGAGCCGCAGTCCGTCAGCGGGTCCGGCCCTCGGCCCGCTCCGCTTCGCTCAGCTTGTCCGAGCCAGCCGCGCGCCGGTCATCGCGCTGGGCGGGGTAAATGCAAAAAACGCGCCTCGGCTGATCAGCACGGGCGCGGCGGGCCTTGCGGCGATCGATGGCCTTATCGGCCCCGACTAGAACTTGAAGGTGGTTTCCAGCCGCACGCGCGGGGTCTGGGTTGTGGGAAGGCTGGTTCGGTCGGGCTGCATCGGCTGGTCGGCCAGGGCGACCGCGCCGCCGACGCGCAAGGACGGGGTAAGCTTGAAGAAGGCGCCGGCCTGAATGTCGCGAAGCTGCATTTCGCGGCCAACCGGCTCGTTCACGTCCAGGTGCAGACCCCAGCGCTTCTGGTCGAACTGCAGTGACTTGTGGGTCGGTTGCGGGCCCCAGCGGTTCTGGTCGGGCGTGGAGTGCGGGGCGAAGATGTCGGTCGGCTGCGGCGCGACAAGCTGCAACGGCTGTTCGGCGCGCGCGGAAGCCCCCGTGGCCAACACGGCAAGCGCCCAAATCGCGGCGGCATATGTGCGCGCCTTCGCCATCTACTTCAGCCCAATCCCCCAAAACACGGACAGCCAGCAAAAGGATGCAGGACATGTCTTCATGGAGCTTTAATGCCTGTGAAACGCGGGGGTCAATCTAACGTGCCCCACAATCGCGGCCTGGGTGAGCTTCTGCCTCAGCCTGTGGCGTCAGGGCCACGCGATTTGCGTTGGCCGTTGTCGCACCCGTGTTATAGAGCGGCGCAAGGGGTACGGGGAAGGCGGCGCTTCGGGGCGGGCATTCGTCCGGGCCGAGGCATTCGAGC